>Ga0315289_10000466_pt1 | contig 62351 bp, 52 predicted proteins | sample YL17G11_40_MG_FD_203452 | JGI IMG/M metagenome (GOLD analysis project Ga0315289, IMG submission 203452) | Sediment microbial communities from Yellowstone Lake, YNP, Wyoming, USA - YL17G11_40 | ecosystem: Environmental > Aquatic > Freshwater > Lake > Sediment | place: USA: Wyoming | collected... | reverse complement strand
CTTCCTCCGGACCCCGCCTCACGACGACGCCCTTGCCCTTGGCTACGGTGGGTGCCATCAACCCCCGGGAAGGACTTCCACCTTCCAAGTCAACGCCCATGCTGGGCGTACAAGAAACGCGCACGGCCCGATCGGGCCGTGCGCGTAGGTTCGCCTGCTGGCCAACCGCTAGTGCAGCTGCCGCACCACCAGCATGACCTTGCCCTGGACTTCCACGTCGGCCGGGTCGTCGACGTAGAAACCCTTCATCGTCGGGTTGGCGGGCTGCAGCCGGATGCGGCTGCCTTCCTTGTAGATGTGCTTGAGCGTCGTCTCTTCCTTGCTGCGCAGCCAGACGGCGACCATGTCCCCGTTGCGCCAGTCCGGCTGGCGGCGCATCACAACGATGTCCCCATCGCCGACCATGGCGTCGATCATCGAGTCGCCCTTGACCTGCAGGGCAAACAACCCGTCTTCAACCGGAAGGAGCCCACGGGCGATCTCGATCCCTTCATCCGACCCAAAGACCGGCGCGTCGGTGCTGGGCAGAAGCACCGGCTCGCTGGCGAAGATGCGTCCGACGAGCGGGACGCGCACCACATCGGCCAGCTTGCCGGCGGCGGCCGACAGCTTGTCGGTCAGGCGCAGTCCCCTGGAGACGTTCTGATGCCGGTCGAGGTAGCCTTCTTCGACCAGGCGGTTGAGGTTGTAGTTGACGACGGAGGTGGACGAGATTCCCACCGCCTCGCCGATCTCACGGATCGACGGAGGGTAGCCGTGATCGCGGCTGTAGAACTGGATGCACTCCAGCATCCGCCGCTGGCGGTCAGACAGCTTGCCCTTTGCCATCATCGGTCCCTCCCCGGCGCGCGCGGAAGGTTCGTCGCGGGTCGCACGCTTGTTCGGATTCTAGCGGAACATTCGTTCTATGTCAAGGAGGTCATTCCGACCGGAATCCGAGCCGCGCGGGGCGTCATCTGGCAGCGTTGCCCGGTCCAGACAAGCGACGTACAATGGGTCACCCCCTCGACCGAGGACGCAGCATGGACGCACTCAAGCTCCGCATCCTGACCGACGGCAAGAACCTGGGCAACGGCATCCTCAAGGTTGACGGGTTCATCAATCACCAGGTCGATCCGGCGCTGATGGACGCCTGCGGGCGCGAGCTGGCACGCCGGCTGGGCCGCCTCGGTGCCACCAAGGTGCTGACGGCGGAGATCTCAGGCATCGCCCCTGCCCTGACCACCGCCGGCCACCTCGGCATACCGGTCGTCTACGCCCGCAAGTCGAAGCCGATCACGATGCCGGACCAGATCTTCCTGACGCTGGCGCCTTCGCACACGAAAGGGCGCACGGTCGAGTTGATCGTCTCGCCGGAATACCTCGGGGCAACCGAGCGAATCCTGATCATCGACGACTTCCTGGCCACGGGGCAGACGATCATGGGACTTGTGCGCCTGGCGCAGACGGCCGGGGCGCGGGTGGTGGGCATCGGGGCGCTGGTCGAGAAGATCTTCGAGGGTGGGCGCGTCATGCTCACGCCGCTCGGCGTTCCCATCGAGGCGCTGGCGACCATCTCCGACATGAGCGACGGCAAGATCGTCTTCGCCGACTGACGCCGTGGACTCGATCGCCATCCTGGATTTCGGGTCGCAGTACTCGCAGCTGATCGCCCGCCGGGTCCGTGAGGCGCAGGTGTACTGCGAGCTCTTCCCCTGGGACACGCCCGCCGAAGTGGTCCAGGCCCTGCAGCCGAGAGGCTTCATCCTCTCCGGCGGACCCGCCTCGGTCTACACCCCCGGCGCCCCGCAGATCCCCGGCTATGTGCTCGCCTCCGGGCTGCCGATCCTGGGCATCTGCTATGGCATGCAGGCGTTGACGCGCGCCCTGGGCGGGACGGTGGCGGCGTCAGTCACGCGGGAGTATGGCCCGGCCGAGATCGAGACTCTGCGCCCGGGCGCGCTGCTGCCCGAAGGCCGTCAGGCCGTGTGGATGTCGCACGGCGATCGGATCGAGCGGCTGCCGCCCGGATTCAACGCGCTGGCCCGCTCGTCCAACTCCCCCATCGCCGCCATGGTCGACGCGCAGGGCAGCCGCTACGGGCTGCAGTTCCACCCCGAGGTGCGGCACACGCCGGGCGGCCCCGCCATCCTGCGCGCCTTTGTCGTCGACGTGTGCGGCGCACGGCCGGAGTGGACGCCGGCTTCGATCCTGACCACCGCCGTCGAGCGCGTTCGCCAGCAGGTGGGCTCAGAGCTGGTGATCGCCGGCGTCAGCGGTGGCGTCGACTCGGCCGTCGCCGCGGCGCTCGTCCGCCGCGCCGTCGGCGACCAGCTGACCGGCATCTTCGTCAACACCGGTATGCTGCGCCAGGGCGAACCGGAGGCCGTCGTCGAGGCCTTCGGCGAGCGCGCCGGCGGCCGCCTGATCGCCATCGATGCCACCGAGACCTTCCTCGAGGCGCTGGCCGGCGTCACGGACCCGGAGGCCAAACGGCGCATCATCGGCGAGAAGTTCATCCGCGCATTCGAGGAACAGGCCCGCCGCATCGGCCGCGTGCGCTTCCTCGTCCAGGGCACGATCTACCCCGACGTGGTCGAGTCCTCGGGCCCCGACCGCCGCGTGGCAGCCCGGATCAAGACCCATCACAACGTCGGCGGGCTGCCGGCGGACCTCGGTTTCGAGCTCGTCGAGCCGCTGCGTTACCTGTTCAAGGACGAGGTCCGCGCCGTCGGCGAGGCCCTAGGGCTGCCCCCCGCCCTCGTCTGGCGGCAGCCTTTCCCCGGCCCCGGGCTCGCCGTCCGCTGTCTGGGAGACGTCAGCCTGGAGCGCTTGACCCGGCTGCGGGCGGCCGATAAGATCTTGCTGGATGAGCTCGGAGCGGCAGGCATGCTGCGCGGCGACACGGCTCAGGCCTTCGCAGTGCTCCTGCCCGTCCGGTCGGTCGGGGTTATGGGGGACGAGCGAACGTACGCCGAGACGATTGCCCTGCGCGCCGTGACCACCGAGGACTTCATGACCGCCGAGTGGGCGCGCCTGCCGTACGACCTGCTCGCCCGCGTGAGCAACCGGATCGTGAATGAGGTCAAGGGTGTCAACCGGGTGGTGTACGATATCACCACCAAGCCGCCGGCCACGATCGAGTGGGAGTGAGCGCGACCCTGGAGCGCCGGCTGCGTAGACGGGATCAGGGCATCGATTCACAGCCCTGGAGAGGGAGGATGCGATGGACTACGGTTGGGTATTGAAGCGCGCCTGGGAGATCACCTGGAAATTCAAGGGCCTGTGGGTTCTGGGTATCCTTGCCAGCTGTTCATCCGGCGGCGGCGGTGGCGGCGGCGGTGGCGGCTCGGGCTCGGGGTCGGGCTACCAGTTCAGCGGCGAGTCCAATCCCCGCCTCCAGCAGTTCCAGCAGTGGTTCGAATCGATCCCGACCGAGACATGGATCACGATCGCCATTGTCGCCGGCCTGGTCATCCTCGTGCTGGGGCTGGTCTTTCTCGTCCTGGGCGTCATCGGCCAGGGCGGCCTGATCGCCGGGTTCAACCAGGTCGAGGACAGCGGTTCGGTGACGCTCGCTGAGGCCTTCCGGCTGGGTACCTCCAACTTCTGGAAGCTGCTCGGTGTGCGTATCGTGTTCTGGCTGGCCGGGGTCCTGGCCGCTATCGTCCTGGTCGTGCTGGCGATCATGCTGACGGTCGGCACGCTTGGCATCGGGCTGCTGTGCCTCGTCCCCCTCCTGTGCGTGTTCATTCCGCTGGGCGCGCTCATCGGCGTATACGTCATCCTGACACAGGTGGCGCTGGTGACCGATCAGCTCTCCGTTGGCGAGGCGTTCCGCCGGTCCTGGAAGGTTCTCAAGGAGAACCTGGGGCCGGTGATCGTCGTCGGGCTGATTGTGATCTTCGGCAGTCTGGTCATCGGGCTGGTCCTGGCACTCCCGCTGATCGCCGCCGTGCTCCCGGCCGCAGCCGGCTTGGCCTTCGGCAGCGATCAGTCGACGACCACCGGGCTGGTGATGGCCGGGCTGTGCCTGGTCGGCTACCTGCCGGTGATGATCGTCGCCAACGGCGTGCTGCAGGCCTACGTCAGCGGTGTGTGGACGCTGGCCTACCGTCAGTGGACCGGCCGGGCCAAGGGGTCGGCGCTCACCCCGGTCGAGGCACCGGTAGCTGCCTGACCTTCAGTCCATTCGTCTCGATGAGCGAGCCGGCGGGAGACCCGCCGGCTCCTCTCGTTAAGAGGACCCTCCCGCATGCGGGGTCGCGGGAGGGTCTGCCGGAGGGAGGCTCAAGAGGTTCTCCTGGGGGAATGTCAGGGACCTCCAGGCCACAAAGGGAAGGAAGGACAGCTCAGAGCAGGCTCAGGCCCTCCCAGATCAGGAAGGCCTCCAGGGCCAGGACAGCCAGGAAACCGGCGACCAGGATGATGCGGACGGATCGCTCTACGGCCATAGCTCTCGGATTCAGCCAGTCCGCGGCCAGTGGATCATCACTCAGCACTTGTCGTGGTCCTGCGGTTTCCAAAGCCAGCCTCCTTCGCACCACTGCCTTCGCCTGCAGGATACACCCCACCCTCCGCCGGGTGTGTCCTTTGTAAGCCGACTGCAAGCCGCCAGCCGCGGGTTCGCAGGACGGCATGCTACAATGGCTCCATGCACACCTCGGGCGTGCGCTGGCCAGCCGGACTGCTGGCCATACTGCTCGCCGTGACGCTCGCCGGCCGAGCCTCGGCCCAGACCATCGGCAGCGCCCGCCTCTCCCCACCGGTTGCGGACACCTTCCCCAGCGTCAAGGTCTACCTGGACGTGCGTGATGACCAGGGCCGCCGGGTGAGCGGACTGCGCCTCACGGACGTCAGCCTGAAGGAAGATGAGGCCGTTGTGGAGGGCGTCTCGCTGACCGAGGCCGAGGTGGGGGTGCGCCAGGTGATCGTGCTCAACACGAGCGACGGCTTGCGCCTGCGCGACGCTGGCGGCCGCAGCCGTTTCGACGTCGTGCGCGACGCCTTGCTGGCCTGGTGGCAGAACGCCGAGGCCTCCCCCGTCGGTGTGGACGACCTGAGCCTGGTGGCCGCCGAGGAAACGCTCGCTCTCCACCGCTCCTCGGCCGCCGAGCTTGCCGCCCGGTTGGATGAGTTCCGGCCGACCTTCGACCGGCCGGCCGCCAGCCTCGACGTGCTGATGGCGGCGCTGCGCGGCCCGGCGGCCGATGCCAAGCCGCCCGGCCGTCCGACGCACGTGTTCTTTGCCACGGGGCTGATCGAGACGCCACGCGACCTGCCCGTGGCGGAGGCTGTCCGCCTGGCGAATCAGACGGGCAGCGCGGTGCATGTCCTCCTGCTCGGGCCCGCCTCGGCACTCGAGCTGCCGGCCGCTGCCTCCCTTCGTCTGCTGGCGCAGAGCACGGGCGGCGAGTTCCTGCTGCTCGAGCCGGATGGCAGTCTCGCCGAGCTGGGAATCCGGATCACCGGCCAGCGCGTGCAGTATGAGTTGGCGTACACCTCTCCGGCGCGCTCGTCCGGCACGCACAGCCTACAGGCGATCGTGAGGCAAGGCGATCTCGATCTCACGTCTTCGCCCAGCCTGTACACGATCGACCTGCAGCCCGCCGAGGTCGTCTTCGTTTCGCCGCCCACGATCCTCACCCGTGAGCCAGCCGAGGACGCCGCGCGGGTCGAGGACCTCGCACCGCGATCCTGGCCGATCGAGGTGCTTGTGACCTTCCCGGATGGACACCCGCGCGAACTGGTGACCAGCCAGCTTATGGTCGACGGGCGCGCGGTTGTGGAGAATTCGCAGCCGCCGTTCGACACGTTCACTTGGGATCTGCGAGGCCTGACGCAGAGCGGCGCTCACGTGCTCAGCGTGGCGGTTGAGGATCAGCAGGGCGTGCGCGGCGTGACGACACCGATCAGCGTCCGGGTGGAGGTCGCGTCTCCGGCGGTGGGCCTAGCAGCGCTGCGACCTGCAATGGCCCCCTTGCTGGGCGCCGTGGGTGTGCTTATAGTCGGCGTCGTGGCGATCGCGGCGCTGACCGCATCCGGTCGCAGGCTCAGCATGGCGCCAGCGCCGCGACCCGCACAACCCGCTCCGCGCCGCGCGCATCTTCGACGCGCCGGCCTACAGCGGCTGGCATCGCATGCGCAACCGGAGGCGTTCCTGGCGTGGGAGGCTGAAGGTGGCGAAGCGATTCCCCTGATCGGCATCGACGTGACCTTCGGGCGCGATGCCGCCCTGGCGTCGATCGTGCTCGACGACGCCTCGGTCTCCGGCCTGCATGCCCGGTTGATCCGCCTGGCGGATGGGAGCTATGTGCTAAAGGACCAGGGGTCGACGGCCGGGACGTACGTCAACTTCACCGCCATCCCGGACGCCGGGCAGCGCCTGCGGCACGGCGACCGGGTTCACATCGGCAGGCTGCCGTTCCGCTTTCGCCTGGCCCAGGCGCCCCCGCCGCGCCCGGTGCAGGTGACCTCGGCCACCGATTCCGGCCTCCCGCCCAAGGAGCCCCGCGCATGATCCGGACGGACCACCCCCACTTCCTTGTGGCTGCCAACAGCCATCCCGGCGAGACGGGCAAGAACAACGAGGACGCCTTCTCGGTGACGTCCTATCAGCTTGAGGTCGGGCGAACGCCGTCGCTTCTGGTCGTCGTCGCCGACGGCATCGGTGGCCACCAGGCGGGCGAAGTGGCCGCGCACCTGGCGGTTGACACCGTGGTGCAGCGTGCGGCGAGCTCGACCGGGCGCGACCCGTTGGCAGTCTTGCGCGCCGGGGTCGTGGAGGCCGGGCGGGCGATCCAGCGCGCGGCGGCTCTCTCCCCGGATCACGAAGGCATGGGCTCGACGATCGCCGTCGCCTGGGAGATTGGTGGCCGGCTGTACACCGTCTCGGTGGGCGACTCGCGCATCTACCTGCTGCGTGCGGGGGAGCTGCGCCGGCTGACGATCGATCACACCTGGGTCCAGGAGGCGCTCGATCACGGCGTCATCACGCCGGACGAGGCCCGCGGCCATCCGCATGCGCACGTCCTGCGCCGCCATCTGGGTGGGCTGCAGGACCCGCAGCCTGATCAGCGTCTACGATTGAATGCCGACGAGAGCGACGCGCGCTCGCTGGCGAACCAGGGACTGGCCCTGCACCAGGGCGATCAGATCCTGCTGTGCAGCGACGGGCTGACCGATCTGGTTCCTGACGACGAGATCCGCTCGATCCTGGCTGCCCAGCCGCCGGCGGTCTCCGTGCCGACACTCATCGACCTGGCCCGGGCGCGCGGGGGTCACGACAACATCACGGTCATCGTGGCGCTCGTCCCGGCGCCGCCGCGCCGTCGGCGCCCGGCGCTGCCCGTCTTGCTTCTTGCTGCTTTGCTTCTGCTGCTTGTCGTGGCAGTTGGCTCGATCGCCCTGCTCTGGCTTGGGCTGTGGCCCTGGTAGACGCTTCGACCCGCACCGCCCCCGCGCGGTGAGCGTCGCATCTCTCTCCACGACCCAGGTCGACTGCGGCGCAACGCCACGGAGGTTGCCATGCCCGCTCGGCCCTCGCTCCCTGCCCTAGCCCGCAAGGCAGCCGAAGATCCAGTCGTGCTGGAGGAACTGCTCCAGGCGCTCCGGCCGGAGAACAAGAAGCTCGCCGTTCGCGAGCGCGCCTTCAAGGCCTTGATGGCGCTGGCCCAGATCCGCCCAGAAACGCTCCTGCGTCACTGGAATGGACTGAAGAACCTGCTGGTCCAGGGCGGTGCCTTCTCAAAGTACCCGGCCATCCATCTGATCGCCGCGCTCGTCCCCGCCGATCGCCAGCGGCGCTTTGACCGGTCGTTCGCCGCCTTCTTCAACCTGCTGGATGATGATGCTGTCAGCGTTGCCGCCCACACCGCCCGGCAGGCCGGGACGATCGCCGTTGCGCGCCCGGACCTCGAGCCGCGCATCACACGCCGGCTGCTGGCGCTCGACCGGACGCACTTCGATCCCGAGCGGCGCGACCTCGTGAAGAGTTACGCGCTCGAGGCTTTCGATGCCTACTTCGAAACCTCAGGCAGCCGGGCGGCCATGCTGGCGTTCGCAGACGGAATGCTGCGTTCACCCAGTCCCCGGGCGGTCAAGTCGGCGAAGGCGTTCCTCAAGAAGCATCGGGGCACCTAGGACGGTCCCAGACCGCGCGCGAGCTGCGCAATCGTCCAGGCCCCGGCAGGCGACGCCCAGGCCATTCGCTTGGACACGCCTATCCCCCACAACACTATCTCCCGGTGCTCCCAGGCCTGAAGCTGTTGGGTGGTCGCAGGGGCCCTATCCTACGGCGTCCAGATGACCTGGCCGACGCTTCCAGCCAGGTTCCCCATTTGCCGCGGGACGAATTCCGGGGCGGAGGCCGAGACCAGGCTGCCGTCGGCAAGAACGATCAACAACGTGTCCCCGCGGACGGGATCCCACGTGAGCGCGTCGACCTCCCCGTCGAGGATCGTCCGCCACACGCCGTCGAGGTCCTGAATCACCACTCGACCCTTCTGGTTTTCGATGACCTCCCAGGCGGAGTACCCCAGCCGCGACAAGGCGGGGTGATAGGAGTGGTCGTAGACCGGCGGTTCGTAAAGCCGCTCGCCGTCGGCGGAGATCAGCGCCTCCGGGTAGGCCAGGAAGACGGCGCTCTCGGGGAGCCAGCGAAGCTCGTAGACCTTTGTGTCCAGCACCTTGCGCGGAGCGGTTTCGGACGGGAGAAGCAGGAAGGTCCCCTCCCCCAGCGCGCAGCCGGTGCAGCCCGCCTCGGCCGAGAACAGGATGGCGCCGTTCTCGGGCGAGCGAACGGCCCGGTAGTAGAAGCAAGGCTCGAAGACCGGGCTCGTCTCCAATGTCTCGACGTCGACGGCATGCAGGTTCCTGGAATGGCAGCCTTCGTCGCGGTCGTAGATCAGGTAGTCCCGGTCATCCTGCCAGCCCAGGAAGTCGGTGTGAAAACCTCGGGGCTTCGGCTGCGTCAGGATCTTGCCATCAGCGACACGCACCGCCCAGGCGCCGTCGATCCGGTTGTATCCCAAGATGGCGCCGCCGAAAGGCGGCACCCAGCTGCCTCCGAAGTGGAGGAGGTACTTGCCGTCCGGGGACCATGTGGGGAAAAGCGCTTGCGAGGGGCCATCGGTAAGCTGCCGGATCTCCCGTGTCTCGAGGTCGTAAGTGTACAGGTCGGCGGTGGGACCGTCCCGGGCAGCGATGAATGCCAGCAGGTTCCCGTCGACCGGCTGCCAGGCCACGTTGTCGTAGAACGTGATGGCATAGTAGGCGAACGCCGGGCCTGCGAGGTTGTCGCTCTGGACCTCACCCGGGGTGATGGCCTGCAGCAGACCCACGGTCTCGGCCTGGCCGCCGGGAATACTCAGCAACTTCAGCACCGGCCCTTCCTCGCTGGCCTGTACGTATGCCAGGCGATCGCCTGCAGGCGACAGGGCGCGATGGAGGTTGGCCTCCCCGATCCCGGTGTCTGCCAGGCGGGTAACGTAGCTGCCATCAGGGTTGGCTACCCAGATGCCCTGGTCGCCTTCGAGCAGGAGATACGGCCCGCTGGGATTCAGTCCCATCGGCTCAGGTGTCAAGGTGGGATCCGGTGGCGCCGTGCGCGTGGACTGCTCGGGGAAAGCGCTGGGGTTCAGGCCTGGCGTGGCCACCATGGTCTTCGTTGGCGCCGCTTGCGAGAGCGGGCTGCAGGCAAGAGTCAGCGCCAGGACCGCCCCTCCCGTCGCCAGTGTCATCCTTCGCATGATCGACCTCCATCCAGCCGGGATTGCTCCCCGCCAACCGTTCGGCTGCCAAAGAGCGATCAGACACGACGGGGTCGAGAGCCTGCAGGCGGGCGTATCGCGATCCGAGGAGGCTTCTCGGCACGCGAGCACGGCATTATAGGCGGATCGTTGGTCGGCGAATCGCCCGAGTGATCGGCACTCCGAGTCGGAGCCTTGAGCAGAAGGGGACGGGCCGAGCAGCCGCCTGCAGGGCGTTGGCGCGTTGCCAGCCTGTGGCTATTGGCTTCAAGGAGCGGGTCCGTCAGCGCACGGCCTGCGCCCGGTTGACCATCCATACGCCGAGCAGGATCGCCGCGCCGCCCGCCAGCATCGCGCCGCTCACGGGTTCACCCAGCACAGGCCACGCCAGCGCGGCGGTGACGAGGGGTCCGAAGTATAGGAAGACCCCCGCCTGTGTGGCGTCAATGCGGTCGAGGGCGTCGTACCAGAACAGGTAGGCCAACCCGGAGCAGGCAAGGCCCAGGAAGGCCATCGCCCACCACCCATCGGAGCTCAATCGCAGGATCGCCTCTCCGCCCCCAGCGAAGCCCATCCAGATCAGACTGAACAGCCAGCCGAAACCCATGACGTACAGCATCATCGTCACCGGTCGCAGCACCGTGCCGCGTTCCATCAGTCGCTTGCTAAGGATGGTGAAGACGGCCCAGTTGACGGCGCTCAGCCCGATCAAGATGTCGCCCGGCGTCCATGCTGTACCGGCGATCAGCCCGCGCACGTCACCGTTGCTGACGATCAGCGACACACCGGCAGCGGCCAGGATGATCCCGGCCACGCGCCAGGCGCCCAGCCGTTCGCGCAGCACCAGCCAGCCGAGCAGCGCTACGAATACCGGGATCGAGGCGACAATCCACGAGGTGACGGTTGCCGAGGCGGTCTGCAGCCCGGTGGCTTGCAGCCACTGATGCAGCGTGATGCCCGAGAACCCGAGCAGCGCCAGCCAGGGCACTTCGTGCCAGGCGGGCAACTGGAGCTGGCGGCGGCTGGCGGAGACGACGACCAGGAAGGCGACGCCGACGCCGAAGCGCAGGACGGTGATCGGCGCCGGGCCGAGCTCGCGCAACAGCACCTTGATGGCGACAAACGACGCTCCCCAGAAGGCGACGGTCAGTCCGAGGCCGGTGTACGCCGCCGCGCGCCCGCTCCGAGCCGCGTTCATCTAGGCGCCCTCCACGTCGCGCCCTCCACCGCCGCCGCTGTGGCGCGCGCCCGCCCGGCACGATCCACGAGCCAAACGCCTCCCAGAATCAGCCCGCCGCCCACCATCATCCCTGCCGTCATTCGTTCGCCCAGCATCACGCCGGCGAGCGCCATCGTGACCAGCGGCTCGAGGTACTGCAGCGCCGCCGCCAGCGCTGCCTCGGCGGTGCTCAGCGCGTAGAAGTACAGCCCGTACGCCAGCCCGGTGCTGGCGACGCCCAGCAGCACGACCGTACCCCAGGTGGAGGCCGACACGCCGGCCAGATCGGTCCAGGCGCGCTGACCGACGAAGACCACGCACAAGGCCAGCCATCCGAAGGTCATGCTCCAGGCGGTCATCACCAGCGGCGGGCGCCCGACGGAGTGCGCTTTTCCCAGGATCGAATACAGCGCCCACACAACGGCCGAGGCAAGGACAAGCAGCGCACCGCGCAGCCCGTCGTCAACCGGCGTCGGTGAGACCGCCGCGCTCGATACCAACCCGGCGCCCGCTAGGGCAGCGATCAATCCCGCCGCCTGCAGCACGCTGACGCGTTCGCCGAGCATCGGCCATGCAAGAAGCACAATGAAGGCAGGGGCGAGCGAAGCCATCCAGGCGGCGGTTGAAGCGCTGGCGGTCAGGATGCCCGTGGTTTGCAGCCCCTGGTGGACGGCGACCCCCAGCAATCCCAGCCCGGCCACGGGGGCGATCTCCGAAGGGCGGATGCCGCGGCGGCCGCGCGTACGGCGCAGCGCCAGCAGCCACACCACTCCCGAGCCAATGGCGAATCGCAGCGTCAGAAGCGTGACCGGCTCGAGATCCCGCAGCGCGGCCTTGATCCACACGAACGAGGCGCCCCAGAACAGGACAGCCAGGCTTCCGGCAGCAATCGCTTTCCAGCGGGAGGGATGCGACGGGTGCATGCTGGTCAGCGCGTCAGCGTCAATCGGTAGATGGAGCGCTCGACGCCGCCGAGGCGGAACTTGTACGCTTCGTCGCCGCGCAGGAAGTCGATCTCGCGCCGTCCGGCGTCGATGGCCCACTGGATCAGCCGACCGAGCAGCACCCAGCCCGGCGACAGGGCAGCGTGCGCCGGGTTCAGCCCGGAGTTGTAGACCCACAGGCGGCCGTCGTAGTCGAAGCACCAATAGGCCGCCGCAGGCTCCCCACCCACGTCGAGGAAGGCCAGGTTCAGGCAACCGCAGGCGGATGCGGCGTGCGTCAGGCCGAGGAAGTGCTGGCGCATGACAGGTTTCAGGAAGCCAGCCTTGCCCGGGTCGAGGGCCATCAACTGGAGGAATGACTCCGCCTCAGCCTGGATATCGTCTTGCGGCGAGACGAGGCGCAGCCGCACCTCGGCCGGTGACTCCTCGGCGCGGCGCATCTTGCGCCTCAGCTCGTGGCGCTGCTTCTTGTCGAGCTGGGAAAGATAAGTCTCCCAGCCACCGTCCAGTGAGATTACGGGGCACGGCTGCAGGCGCTCTCGCGTCACCGTCCACCCGCGCCTCGGCGCGATCGACTCCAGCGACGCCAGCGTGGGCGAGGCCTCGGGCAGGTTGTACAGATCGAGACCGGCAAAGGCCGGCTCGGCCTCGACGGCCTCCAGCAGCGCTTCGCACATCTCGGTGCTGCGCTCGGGCGGGGCGATCAGGTCCAGGTAGTCCGAGATCTCGAATGAGCCGAGCAGATGGAGCCGGCCGTCCGCGGCCGGGCCTTCGGGGAGGAACAGTGGGCAGACGCCCGCCAGCGCCTCGTCCGCGTCGCGCGCCGTGCCCAGCCATAAGGTCCCGCCCGGCCATTCGCCGCCGCCGAGCGTCGACCACCACAACGACTGGACCTCGTGCCGCAGGAAAGGGACCCGCGTCGCCGACCGGTCGAGCAGGGCGTTCCATTCGCTCGCCAGTGCGGCGAAGGCCGCGGGATCGTGGGTGAAGGACAGATGCATGGCGATCGCGCCCCCGCGAACGGCCCATTCTACCAGCGGCGGCCCGCGACTTGCACCACGCGTTGCAGGCGAGGGAGGAACCGGTATACTAGCGCCATGCCCGCATCGTTAGAAGCTGATGTCGCCCTGGTTCACATCGCGGCCGGTGCGGCGCGCGTCACGCCGCCGCCCGGAACGCTGGCGCAAGCCGCCCCGCGGCGCGCCGCCCGCGGTCGCACCGACGACATGCTGCTCCTCAGCCTCGGCCTCTCGGCCAGTCAGGCGCTGGCGCCCGGGCTGACCGATCACCTCGCGCACCAGGCGGCGGAGGCGTACTACACGACCACCGGCTCGGTCACCGCCGCGCTGCGCGCCGCCGCGGCAACGATCAACGATCACCTGCACGATCTGAACCAGGCCGAGGCGGGCGGACTGCGCGTCGCCGGCCGGTTGATGCTGGCCGTCCTGCGCGGCGGGGATCTGTACCTGGCGCAGGCCGGTGCCGGCCAATCGATTCTCATCCGGCCGGGGCAGGTCAACCGGCTGGGATCGGACGAGGCCGCCGAGCGGCCGCTGGGCCAATCGGTCTCGCCCTTCGTTCGCTATCAGCACCTCGAAGCGCAGAGCGGCGACGTCGTCCTGCTCACGCCGCACGCCGGAACCCAATGGGCGGACCCCACGCTGGCCGGGCTGCTGACCCTCGACCTGGCGCAGGCCGTCGAGCGTCTGGCAGCCGCCAGTGCGAACGATCTCACCGGCCTGCTGATCCGCATCACGCAGCCGGGGATGGGAGCTCCGATGCCGCGGGCGGCGCAGGCGGCAGGGCGCGCCGCAACCGGCGCGGCGAAGCGCGGCAAGGCGCCGTCCCGGGAACGGTCGGGGCCCTCTTTCACCTTCCTCGGATCGATTGGACGCGCCTTCTCTCCGGCCGGACAGGCCGCGCGTTCGGCCTTTCAATCGCTGGGCACACGCATGATGTCGCTGGTGGCGCGCATGGCGCCCGGGTTGGTCCAGCCAGGACAGCCCGGTACGCTCTCGCCGTCCGTGCTGGCCGGCACGGCGATCGCCGTCCCGGTCGTGACCGTCCTGATCGCCAGCCTGATCTACTTCCAGCGCGGCCGCGGCGAGCAGTTTCAGGAGTACCTCGGCCAGGCTCAGGCGGCTGTTGTCGCGGCTCAACTGCAGGCCGATCCCCTGCAAGCGCGCTTCTATTGGGACCAGGCCCGCGGCTATCTCGACCAGGCGCAGCGCTACGGAGAGGGCGAGGACTTCACGTTCCTGCGCACGCTGGTCAACCAGTCGCTCGACACGATCGACAACATCGCCCACGTCGAGTACCGCGCCTTGTTCAGCGGCGGGTTCGGCCGCGGGGCGCGGCTGACATCGATGGCCGCCACGGCCACCGACCTGTACGTCCTCGACTCGTCCGGCCCGACGGTCTACCACGCCTGGAACACCGGCCGCGGCTACGAGATCGACAGGGATTTCCGCTGCCTCAAGGGCTCGGACACCGTCGAGAATATGGGTGCCCCGATCGCCATCGCCGTCCAACCCGAGCCGGGCGCGCTGGGCGTGGAGGGCGTGGTGGCACTCGACTCGGACGGCACACTGCTGTACTGCGCCCCGGGCAAGACCCCGGCCGCCAGCCAGTTGACGCCACCCGACACCGGCTTCGGCCGGATCGAGGCTATCGCCGTCACGAACGACGTACTGTACGTCCTGGATCCGAAGGCCAATGCCGTGTGGATGTACGACGCCTCCGGCGGACTGTTCAGCGGCGGAGCGGGGATGTACTTCGCCGAGTCCGTACCCGACCTCAAGGGCGCCATGGATCTGGCCATGACGCAGGAGGAGTTGTTCGTCCTGTACCAGAACGGCAAGCTCGACCGCTGCCGCCGGGTGCGCGACGACTCGTCCGCCAGCCTGCAATCGATCCGCGTGGAATGCGAGAGGGGCCTGACCTTCCAGGATGAACGTCCCGGTGGTGCAGCCTCGGACCACATCCCCGGCGCATCTCCAATCACCACGGTCTACAGCCCGCCGCCGGAGCCGTCGCTGTACTTCCTCGACCTGCTGACCGGCGGCGTGTACCACTACTCGATGCGGCTGGTGTATCAAGGGCTGTACCTGCCCAACCTGAAGCTTGAAGGCGAAGTGACGGCGCTGGCGCTCGGGCCGCCCAACGACCTGTTCGTCGCCGCGGGCTCACAGGTGTATCACGTCGAGCGGCCCCGCTGACCTCGCCCGGCGCATGACCCAATCGCGATTCCGTATCCCAGGCGGCCGGGCATGAAGCCCGCCTCGTCCTCCCCGACGTTGCCTGTAGCGCTGGCCGAGGCGCTCCTCACCACGGTCATCTGGGGATCGTCCTTCGTCGTGGCCAAGATCGGCCTGCGATCCATCGGGCCGATCACGCTCGCCGGCCTGCGCTACTTCCTCGCGTTCCTGCTGCTTCTGCCGTTCCTGCTGTCGCGTGTGCGCCACGTCGGCTGGCCGCCCGCCTCGATCCTCCGCCGCCTTGCGCTGCTGGGCATCGCCGCCTACCTGGTCGGTAACGGCGCCTTCTTCATCGCCTTGCAGGTCGTCCCGTCAACGACCGTGTCGTTCCTGATGGGTCTGATCCCGATCCTGATCCTGGCCGGCAGCCTGACCTGGTTGAAGGAGATCCCTACGGGGCGCCAGGTGCTCGGTCTGGTCATCTCGCTCCTGGGGACGGCCTTGTTCTTCGTCCCCGGCATCGACGCTCGTGCCGGGCGCGGCCTGCCGATCCTCGGTCTTGGCATCCTCGGGTTTGGGTTCTTCGGTCTGCTGGGACGGTCCTTGGCCCGCGACCGGCAGGTCGACTCGCTAACGCTCACGACGGTGCCGCTGGCCGTCGGCGGCGCCGGGCTGCTCATCGCCGGAGGGATCGTCGAAGGCCCGCCGCGCCTGACGGCAGACGGTCTCGTCATCGTCGCCTGGCTGGCGGTGGTCAACACCGCCATCGCCTACCTGCTCTACAACCACGCCTTGCACCGGCTGACCGCGTTGCAGATGAACCTGGTCCTCAACCTGTCGCCGTTCGTGACCGCCGTGCTTGCCAGCCTCTTGCTCGACGAGAACCTCCTGCCCTTGCAGCTCGCCGGGATGGTGGTCGCCACGATCGGCGTGGCGCAAGCGCAGCACAGCCGCAAGGCTCAGGCACCGGCCGCAGAGACAGCCTCGCCACTGCCGCGTACGTAGGCGGCTGAACGTTGCGTCTCGCAATCATCCCTTCACGGCCCGTTCTCCGACACGGCCCGAATCGCCAACCGCAAGAGGATGTGAGTCAGGAAGGCTGTCACCTCCGGAAGGGAAGCGAGCAGGGAGGCCGGCTAGGGATCCTGCGCGATGCAGCCGTGTCCCGCCGGTCCGCCTTCGGGGGGGACGTTCCGAGGGGGTCTCTCGCGGACGGCGCAGCCCCCGCATGCGCCTGTTCTCAGTGGGCTTTATGGTTCTTTGACATCTTCCAGCCGCAAGGCTAGAATTCAACCTCAAGGATGAGCACGGAGGCCAACCTTTGAGTCGCTGGGCGGGCAAGTACGTCATCGGTCTGACGGGCAACATCGCCACCGGCAAGAGCGTCGTGCGCAAGATGCTCGAGCACCTGGGTGGCTACGGCATCGACGCCGACGCGCTCGGCCATCGCGCCATCGCCAAGGGCGCGCCTGGCTACCCGCTGGTACTCAAGGCCTTCGGCGAGTGGATCCTGGACGAGGAGGGCCAGATCGACCGGGGCCGGATGGCCAAGCTGGCCTTCTCCGATCCGTCGGCCCTCGACCGGTTGGAGACGATCGTCCATCCGCTGGTGACCCAGGCCGTCGATCTGCTGATCCGACGCGCCAAGCAGTCGGTGGTCGTCATCGAGGCGATCAAGCTGCTGGAGACCGACCTGGCCGCCGGCTGCGACAGCATCTGGGTTGTCGACGCGCCGGAAGAGATGCAGGTGGCGCGCCTGATGCACAAGCGCAACATGTCGGAAGCGGCCGCGCGGCAACGCATCGCCGCCCAGCCGCCCCAGAGCCTCAAGCTGCGCGCCGCCAAGATCACCATCCACAACGACGGCCATTTCGAGAACACGTGGGACCAGGTGCAGGCGGCCTGGACCAAACTCCCCAAGCCCGAAGAACCGCTGCTGGCCACGCCGCCGCCGGTCCGCCCGGGGCAGATCGTCATCCGGCGCGGCCGCCCACAGGACGCCGACGAGATTGCCCGTTTCGTGACCCGCGTGACGCACGGCAAGCGTCGAATGTCGCGCGGCGATGTGATGGCAACCTTCGGCGAGAAAGCCTACCTACTGATCGAGCGTGACGGGAAGCTGGCCGGTGTCGCCGGCTGGCAGGTTGAGAACCTGGTGACGCGCATCGATGAGCTGTATTTCGAGGCCGGTCTGCCGCTCGACCAGGCGATCCCGGCGCTCATGGAAGCCGTCGAGACCGCCTCGGCCGAGCTGCAGAGCGAGGCGGCGCTGCTCTTCCTGCCGCCCTACCTGGCTCAGCACGTCGGCTCATGGCGCGCCGTAGGCTACCGGCCGCAGACGATCCAGGGACTGGGCGTGCGTGCCTGGCAGGAAGCTGCCGTTGAGTCGATGCCGCGCGGTTCTTCGTTGTGGTTCAAACGGCTGCGCGACGACCGAGTTATGCGCCCGTTCTAGTCGCGAGCTGCGTCCATCCCACCGCCGGCCCTTTCGGGCCGGCGGTTTGCGTTATCGTCGACCGTCTGTTCGGTCGAGGGCTCATCCATCGGCTGTGAGTCAATCCGGGCTCCCCAGGCGAATCCGGCAGTACGAGTCGTAGCGCTCGGGGCTGACGGTGCCGTGCTCGACGGCGGCAATCACGGCGCAGCCCGGCTCGTGCAGATGGGTGCAGTCGTTGAAGGCACACTCGGGCACCAGATCGCGTAGCTCGGGGAAGTAGCCGTCGACTTCCTCAGGCTCGATGTCCCACAAGGCAAAGGCGCGCAGCCCGGGCGTATCGGCGACATACCCGCCCACCTCCAGCGACAGAAGCTCGGGCACGACCGTCGTGTGCGTTCCCTTGCCCGTCATCACACTGACGTCGCCCGTGTGCAGCCCCAGCCCGGGTTGGATCGCGTTCAACAGGCTGGATTTTCCCACCCCGGAAGGCCCGGCGAAGACGGAGATCTTTTCCGCCAGCGCCCCACGCAGGCTTTTGACCCCCTTGCCGGTCCGCGCCGAAACGTAGTGGACGGGATAGCCCAGCCTTTCGTATTCGTCGAACTCATCACGGGCGGCGCGCTCCACCACCAGGTCGATCTTGTTGGCGCAGACGTGCGCCGGGATCCGTTCGCGTTCGGCGACTACCAGCAGGCGGTCGAGCATTCGGAAGTTGGGGTCCGGATCGGCGCAGGCCAGAATGAAGAAGACCTGGTCGGGGTTGGCGACCAGGACCTGTTCGGCCTTGCGGCCCGGAGCCTGACGAGATAGCACGCGCTGGCGCGGGGCCACCTCCTCGATGCTGCCAGTCCCGTCATCGAGCAAGGCAACGTGGACGCGGTCACCAAGCGCGGCAGCATCCCCGGTGCGCCGGCCGCGTTTGAGCTTGCCGCGCAACTGGGCGATGATCCGGCCTTCCACCGTCGCCACCTCGAAGAACCCCGACTGGGCGCGCACGATCAGGCCGGGGAGAGTGGGCGGCTTGGGCATTCGGTTACGGGGACGGGGTTGCGGTCGCTTCGCCGCCCTCGGGCGTCGGCGTGCGCGTGAGGCCGATCTGCGACTCCCAGGGGTAGAGCGTGAACGGCCGGCCGAAGAAGTAGGACTCGACGACACGGCGGAAGATCGGCGCGGCCCACTCCGAGCCTTCTCCCTGGTACTCGGCCAGCACCACGACGGCGATGTCCGGCTTCTCCGGCTCGTTGCGGAAGGTGTAGCCGGCAAACCAGGCATGCGACTCCGTCCCCTCGCCGCTGGTCGCCGAGCCGGTCTTGCCGGCCAGGTCAATGTTGAGTCCCAGGAAGCGGCGGTAGGCCGTGCCCTTTGGCTCGCGCACCACCTGCGTCATCGCCTGCTGGATGAAGGCTAGATTCTCGGTCGAGACCGGCAGCCTGCCCTTTTCGACGACGGCAAGCTGGCGGCTGACCACGCCCTCGGCGGTCTGGATCGTCTCGACCATCTGCGGCTGGTACAGCGTGCCGCCGTTGCCGACGGCGGCGATGAAGCGCGCCACCTGCAGCGGCGTGACGCCCATCGAGGCCTGGCCGATCGCCAACTGCACCGAGTCCCCGGCGCTCCACTCCCGGCCGAGGTTGGCCAGCGTCCACTCCGGGTCGGGCACCAGGCCCTGCGACTCAACGATCTCGATGCCCGTCGCCTGGCCGAGCCCGAATCCCTTGGCCATGTCCGGCAGCGCCGTCGGGAAGCCGCGGTCGAACAACGCCAGGCCGATGTGCCAGAACCACGGGTTGCACGACCGCTCGAGGCCCTGCATCAGCGTCAGCGTGCCGTGAGGCGGGAGCTCCTTGACCACCGTCCAGTCCTTGCCAGTGAAGCCCGGGAGTTCCTCGAAGTAGTTGGTGCAGGTGTACTCGCTGTCCGGTGTGAAGGTCCTCGTCTCCAGCGCCGCCGCCATCGTCAGGATCTTGAACACCGATCCCAGCGGGTAGGCGCTGTCGGTGGCGCGGTCAAGATACGGATTGTCGTTCCGGCGACCGAGCTCGGTCAATCCTGCGCCGCTGTTCGGGTTGCTGGCGTTGAACAGATTCGGGTTGAACGACGGCGAGGAGGCGATGGCTAGGACGCGCCCGGTGTCGCGCTCCAGGACGACGACCGCGCCGCGCAGCCCCTCCAGCGCTCGCTGCGTCTGGAGCTGCAGATCGCGGTCCAGCGTGGTCGTCACCGCCTGCGGCACGCCCGGGTCGCGCGACGCCAAGGGGGTAAGCACCTGCCCGCTGGCGTCGCGCACGTACAGCGTCCCGCCGGGCTGGCCGCGTAGCTGGCTCTCAAAGACGAACTCCAGTCCGGTCTGCCCGACGAATTCGTCGCCGGCGTAGCCGCGCTGGCGATACTCGTCCACCTGCTCCTTGGTGATCTGCGCTACGTACCCAACCGCCTGCGACGACTGCTCGCCCAGCGGATAGTACCGTCCGGAGTAAGTGTCCCAGCCCGTCCCGCCGACGGCACCCAGGGTCCCCTCGATACGCTGGAACTCTTCCAGCGCCACCTCGCCCAGCGGGATCAGGAAGTCCGTGCCGCGAAACGATTCATACAGCGCCTGGATGCTGCCGGTGCTGCGATTGAACAGACGGCCGAGGACGGTCAGCATCGTTTCCTCGGCCTTCTCGTCACCAATACGGTTGGGGACGATATACACCCCCACGGTCTCCGCCTGGACGGCCAGCCCCTGCCCGTTGCGATCGTAGATATTCGCCCGCGTCGGGGTGATGATGTCCAGGTACAGGCTCGTGCCTTGCGTCAGCTCCGGAAGGATTGTCGTCGGCGCCCAGGCGACCTTCCACTCCCCGCCTTCGCGGATGAGGGATAGGTACGTGTCGCGCACGATGTCTCCCACCACCGAACTCGTGAGCGTGATGCGATAGCTGACCTGCGCCTCACGCGGATTGACCAGCGCCGATGTGATCTGGTAGCCAACCGAGGTCAGCGCCGCCGTCTGGTTCACATCCTCGTAGTACTGGATGAACTCGTCTTCGGTCTGGCTGTCCCGCGAGAGCGGGCTGAGCAGCGCATACATCGCCTTCAGGTCGCCCCGCGCCCACGCATCGAGGAACAGCCGGACGGCAACCTCGGGGTCGGGCGCTGAAACGTTGGTGATCACCGGGGTGGGAAGGACCGGGCTCGGCTCGGGCGTGCTCGGGCCGGACGACAGGTTGCAGCCGGCCAGCACCAGTCCGAGAAACAGGCCCAACCCCAGCGCGCGTTTCATGAGGACGACCCGAGGATCTGGGGATAGATGCCACAGCGGTAGCCCGTGAATGCCTGACAGGCGGCCGGGACATCCGCCTCCGGCTGAAGGGCGCGACGCCGCATCAACCGCACCAGATGGCAGAGCGGCAGCCCCATCACGTTGGCAAAGCAGCCGGTCATCTGGTTCACGTCCACCGGATCAAAACCTCGATCCTGTATCCCGTACGCGCCGGCTTTGTCGAACGCCGCCCCCGAGGCCACATACTCCTGAACTTCCCTGGGCGTGTAGTCGCGCATCGGCACCGGCGTATGGCATACGTCGTCCGCCTGCCATGTCCCGCCATCCGCCAGCAGGGTCAGCCCGGTGACAACCTCGTGTGTGCGGCCGCGCAGCGTCTCCAGCATCCCCTGCGCCCCGGCCGGATCCGCAGGCTTACCGAGCAGTGCGCCGTCGAGCGCCACGATCGTGTCGGCCGCAAGAACCAGCGAGCCGGGAGGCACGGCCGCTGTGACCGCCGTGGCCTTGGCCCGCGCAAGGCGCTGCGCCACCTCGTGTGCCGCCTCACCCGGCTGCGGCCGCTCGTCGGCCTGAGCCGGCTGTATCTCGGCCCTCCATCCCGTTAGCGCCAGGAGTTCGCGCCGTCGCGGCGAAGCCGAAGCGAGCACGAGGTGAACGTTCGTGTTCCGGAGAGACATGTTCGCCGATTCTAACACAGCGGTTCGCGCGCTCCGTGGGAGCGCGGTGTTAGAATGTGCGATCGATCCGTATGCCGTGACTGCATCGTGCGACGCTCCCGCCGCCCGCTCCCCCCTTCCCTATCTCGCCATGGGATTCGGAATGCTCGCCCTCGGCTGCTCGGCGCTCTTCGTGCGCTGGGCAAACGCGCCCGGGCCGGTCACGGGTGTCTACCGCATGGGCCTAGCCAGCCTCGTCCTGCTTCCGCTGGCGCTGCGCAGGGGCGGCCGCCGTCCGTGGCCGCGCCTCGGTGTCCGCTTCGCGATCCTTGGCGGAGTCTCGTTGGCCATCGACTTGGCGCTGTGGAGCACCGGTGTCAACATAACCAAGGCGGCCAACGCGACCCTGTTCGCCAACACGGCGCCGCTGTGGGTTGCCCTGGCCGGGATGGCCTTCTTCGGCGAGCGCCTGCCGCGTCTGTTCTAGGGCGGACTGGCCATCACGCTGTTGGGCGGAGCGCTCGTCGCCGGATCGGACTTCCTCGTCCACCCGACGCTCGGTTGGGGCGACATGCTCGGCCTGCTGGCCGGGATCTTCTATGCGGGCTACTACCTGTGCACGCAGGTCGGGCGGCAGCACCTCGACTCCGCGCGCTACGTCTGGCTGGCCGGCGCCACATCCGCCGTCTGCCTGCTGGTCATTTGTCTGGTCGCCGGCCTGCGCCTCACCGGTTACCCGCTCCAATCATACCTGGCCTTCGCCGGCGCGGCGCTGGTGACACAGGCCGCAGGCTACCTGGCCGTAGGCTATGCCCTCGGCCACCTGCCCGCCTCGCTCGTCTCTCCGACGATGATTGGCCAGCCGGTAGTAACCGCGTTGCTCGCCATCCCACTCCTCGGAGAGACTCTCAGTCCCACGCAGTGGCTTGGCGGCGCTGCCGCCGTCACCGGCATCTACCTGATCAACCGCGCCCACCACGACCACGCTGCCGACACCGCAGCCTAGCCCCGCCTTCCGCGTCCCATCCGGCAGGCGAGGGTCTCCACCGCCTCGCCGCCTCGCTTCCCCTCGGTTTCACTGCAGGTCACTGCAAGCGCGATGGTACAATGCCCGCGATGGACCTGTTCGACCACGCGTTGGCTCAACGATTGGCCCGCGAAGCGCCCCTGGCGGCACGCATGCGCCCGCGCACGCTGGACGAGTTCGTCGGCCAGGATGCAATCGTCGGCCCCGGCCGGCTGCTGCGCCGGGCCATCGAGGCCGACCGGCTGTTTGCGTCCATCCTGCTGTGGGGCCCGCCCGGATCGGGCAAGACCACGCTGGCCATGGTCATCGCCAACTCCACCCGCTCGCATTTCGAGACCATCTCCGCCGTCCTGGCCGGGATCCCCGAGTTGCGACGCGTGATCGCCGCAGCCACCGAACGACGGAAGCTTCACAACCGGCGCACGATCCTGTTCGTCGACGAGGTTCATCGCTGGAATAAGGCGCAGCAGGATGCGCTGCTGCCCCACGTCGAGAACGGCACGATCACGCTGATCGGCGCCACCACCGAGAACCCGTACTTCGAGGTCATCGGGGCGCTGGTATCTCGCTCGCGCATCTTCCAGCTCCGCCCGCTGGAAGACGAGCAGGTCAAGCGCGTGATCCGCATGGCGCTGGCCGACGTCGAGCGTGGCTATGGCGGCCGGCGCATCACCATCCTCGACGAAGCGGTTGATCACCTGGTCAACGTCGCCGGCGGCGACGCGCGCAATGCCCTCAATGCGCTGGAGCTTGCGGTCGAGACGACCCCGGCCGGGCCGGACGGCGTGCTCCACCTGACGCTGGAGGTTGCGCAGGAGTCGATCCAGCGCCGCGCCGTCCTGTACGACAAGGACGGCGATGCCCACTACGACACCATCTCGGCCTTCATCAAGTCGGTGCGCGGGTCGGATCCCGACGCGGCACTGTACTGGCTGGCCAAGATGCTGTATGCCGGCGAGTCGCCGCGCTTCATCGTTCGCCGGCTGCTGATCCTGGCGGGCGAGGACATCGGCCTGGCCGATCCCATGGGCCTGGTCGTCGCCTCGGCGGCGGCGCAGGCGTTCGAATACATTGGATTGCCGGAAGGTATCTACCCGATCGTCGAGGCGACGCTGTACCTGGCGACGGCGCCCAAGTCCAACACGGCCACCGCCTACTTCAAGGCCCTGCGCCTTCTCGAAGACGAGGGCGCCGTCGACGTCCCGCGCCATCTTCAGGATGCCAACCGGGATGCCGCCGCATTGGGCCACGGCGCCGGCTACCGCTACCCGCACGAGTTTCCCGAGCACCACACCGGGCAGCAGTACTTGCCCAACGCACTGCTCGGCACTTATTTCTACCGGCCTTCCGACCAGGGCTATGAGGCCCTGGTGTCGGAACGCCTCGAGCGCTGGCGGCAGGCGCAGCGCCAGGCCCTGGGCATCGAGACAACGCGCCACGCCCCCGAATTGAGCGAGGCCGAGGTCCTCGATCTCAAGCGCTCCCGCGCACGCAGCACGGCAAGCGGCCGCGAGTCGGCATGACCACGGTCATCCTGATCCGTCACGCGGAGAACGACTTCATGCGCCAGCACAAGCTGGCCGGGTGGCTGCCCGGGATTCACCTGAACGCTCGCGGGAAGGCGCAGGCGGAGGCGCTCGTGCCGCTGTTGGAGCCCGTCCGGCTGGAGGCGGTGTACAGCAGCCCGCTCGAGCGTGCCCTTGAGACGGCCGCTCCCACGGCGCACGCCCGAGGCTTGGCCGTGCAGCGCCGCGCGGACCTGGGCGAGATCCGCTACGGTCGGTGGCAGGGACAGCCGCTCAGCCGCCTGCGCCGTCTGAAGCTCTGGACTCAGGTGCAGACCACGCCCTCGCTGGTAACCATTCCCGAGGGCGAGTCCTTCCGGCAAGCGCAGGCGCGCATCGTCGACGCGCTCGAACGGCTTCGCCAGCAGCACGCCGGCGCCATTGCCTGCTTCTCGCACGCCGATCCGATCAAGCTGGCGCTGGCCCACTACCTGGGACAGCCCCTGGACTTGTTCCAGCGGCTGATGATTGACCCCGCCTCGGTGAGCACACTCGCCTTCACGGAAGGCCGGGTGCGCGTGATCGGCATCAACGACACCCGCGCCACCCGGGCGGCGGGGGCCGGATGATATACTTCGCCGCACTCGCAGCCCAAGGGATGAGGTAGCCGCGCATGGCGGGCACCGAGTACGAGCTCAATCCGGTATCCCACATCACCACTGGCGCCGTCGGGCCGGCGGGCAAGCGCGTCTTCTACCTGCAGGCCCGCCAGGGCTCCGAGGTCGTTACGCTGATCGTCGAAAAAGCTCAGGTGCAATCGCTGGCCGTCGGCCTGGAGCAGTACCTCCAGGAGCTGGCGCAGCGCTTCCCCGACCTGCCTCCGGCCAGTGCCGAGTTCCATGAGGCCGAAATGGCGCTGGCTCAGCCGGTCGAACCCGCGTTCCGCGTCGGGCAGCTCGGACTGGGGTACGACGAAGCCTCCGACCGCCTGGTGCTGGTGGCGCGCGAGCTCCAGCCGGAGGGCGCCGATCCGGACGAGGCCTCGGTCGCCCGCTTATGGTGCACACGCTCGCAGCTGCTGATGATGTGCCGCTGGGGCGTCGAGGTCGCCGGCCGCGGCCGCCCGATCTGCGGCAACTGCGGCGAGCCGATCGACCCCGAAGGCCATTTCTGCCCGAAGCGGAATGGGCATAAGCATTAGCGGAAGGCTGTCAGCAGTCAGCTATGAGCGGTCAGCTATCAGGTCGAAGCCTTCGACCGCCACTGACTTCCGGCTGCAAATCACACACGCCATTGGAAGCCAGCGAATGGAGCCGGCAGGACGCAAGAGATGGCTCACAACCGGCTTCTGCGGGATGAGTGACTTGCGAGCCGGGCTCGCCCGCCCACCGCTGGCTGCAGACTCCTATCCCCGCGTGTTGATTGCTAATTGCCGATCGCTGAGAGCCAATTGTTGACCGCTGAGTGCTGAGCGCTGACCGCTTCTTTCTGCCATGCCCTCCCCCGACCCTGTCATCGCCACGCTATCGTCCGGCACGATCGAACTCAAAGGCCAGTTCGTCTGGGGCTCGAACTACACCTTCCTGGTTCAGGTCACGCGGGGCGAGGAGACGCTCCCAGCGGTCTACAAGCCGGCCCGCGGCGAGCGGCCGCTGTGGGATTTCCCCGAAGGCACACTCGCCCAGCGTGAGGTGGCAGCCTACGTCGTCAGCCGCGCCCTGGAGTGGGACCTGGTCCCGCCGACCGTCCTGCGCCCGGACGGGCCCGCCGGTCCCGGCTCGCTGCAGTTGTTTGTCGACGCCGACCCCGAACGCCACTACTTCACCTTCACCGAGGCCGAGAAGCAGCGCCTGCGGCCGGTGGCGGTCTTCGACCTGTTGATCAACAACGCCGATCGCAAAGGCGGACACGTCCTGCTCGGCGAGAGCGACCACCTGTGGCTGATCGACCATGGTGTCTGCTTCCACGCCGAGGACAAGCTGCGCACGGTCATCTGGGACTTCGTCGGCGAGCCGATCCCGCGCGAGTTGTTGGCCTCCTTGCGCCGGGTGCGTCAGGCGCTGGTGGACGATGGCGCGCTGCGGGCCGAGCTCGGCGGCCTGCTCGTTGCGGAGGAACTCGAAGCGCTGCGCGCCCGCGCCGACCGGCTCCTGCGCCTCAAGCGTTTCCCACCGCCCGGAGCCGGCCGGCCGTATCCCTGGCCGCTGGTGTAGAGTCAGCTAGGGCGCCCTGGGCGCCCGTGGAGTGAGGATGATACCGGACGATCTGCGGCTCGCCTTCGTCGGATTCGGGAACGTCGGCCGCGCGCTGGCCCGCCTTCTCCTTGCCAAGCGGGAGGTCCTCGAGACGCGCTACGGCCTGCGCACCCGCGTCGTCGGGCTCGTCACCGGGCGGCACGGCGCCGTCGTCCGTCCGGAAGGCCTCGATCTCGCACAAGCATTGGCGGCGGTTGAAGGCGGTGGGACGCTCAACGACTTGGGGACGCCCGCCCCGGCCGACGGGCAGGCCTTCCTTTGCGCCGTGGAGGCCGACGTCCTGCTCGAGTCGATCCCGGTCAACTATCAGACCGGGCAGCCCGCGCTTGGCTACCTGCAGACGGCGCTCGAGCGGGGCATGCACGCCATCACCGCCAACAAGGGCCCCGTGGTGCATGGCTATCGCCACCTGACCGACCTCGCCCACCGGCACGGCCGCCGGTTCCTGTTCGAGTCGGGCGTGATGGACGGCGCGCCGATCTTCTCGCTCTGGCGTGAAGCGCTACCTGCTGCCGAGCTTTCGTCCTTCCGCGGCATCCTGAATTCGACCACCAACCTGATCCTGACGCGCATGCAGGCGGGTGAGAGCTACGACCAGGCCCTCGCGTACGCCCAATCGATCGGCATCGCCGAGACGGATCCATCCGGCGACGTCCTAGGCTGGGATGCGGCGGTCAAAGTGGCGGCGCTGGTTACCGTGCTGATGGACACGCCGCTCGCGCCGGACCGTGTCGACCGGCGCGGCATCGACGGCCTGACGCAGGACGACATCCGGTCGGCGGCGCTCGACGGCCGGCGCTGGAAGCTAGTGTGCACGGCGCAGCGCACGGGATCCGGGGTCACGGCCCGCGTGCAGCCGGAGCAGGTCGATCCGTCCGATCTGCTGTACACCGTCATGGGCACCTCGTCGGCCGTGACCTTCACCACCGACGTGCTGCCGGCGCTGACCGTCACCGAGGGCAACCCGGGTCCAGCGACAACGGCGTACGGAATGCTCGCCGATCTGCTGCGCGCCGCGGGCGCACTGTAGCCGCCGGCGCCCGCGTCCGCATCTCACCCGCCGGCCTCGGAGGCTGTTCGCCGCATGCCCGATCCCGCACCTCGCTCTACCACCGATGCCGGCACTGCCGTGATCGTCGCCGACGCGCCGGCTATCCCCGGCCTGACCTTCCGGCGCCTAGCCGGACCGCGCGACTACGCCGTGATCGCTCGCCTGCGCGCGGCCTGCACGCTCGAAGACGTCGGCGACGAGCTGGTGACCGAGGGCGACATTGCCAATTTCCTCGAGCACCCGATCGATACCGATCCATATCGTGACCTGATCCTGGCCGAGGTCGGCGAGGCGATGGTGGCAATGCACTGGTCGACGCTGCGTCTGGCGGACGGCCTGTATGTCTCGGGCCTGCGCGGGTACGTGCATCCAGCCTGGCGGCACCGAGGCCTCGGCCGCGCACTGCTGGCGTACGGGGAGCGGCATGGCCGCACGGCCGTGCCGGCCGGCGCCATTGGCGTGCCAGGCGCCTGGCAGACGATGGCTACCTCGCTCGAGCCGGGGGCGCAAGCCCTCTACCAGGGGTCCGGCTACTCCCCCTTTCGCTATGCCTTCACCATGGTCCGGCACCTGGGCGCGCCGATCCCGGCGCTCGAACTCCCGGCGGGCCTTGAGATCCGCCCGGCGCACCCGGAGCATTACCGGGCGATCTGGGAGGCGGAGCGCGAGGCCTTTCAGGATCATTGGGGCTACACACCGTGGCCCGAGGAGAACTTCCAGCGGTTCCTGGCCTTCCCGCACTACAACCCCGCGCTGTGGCGCGTGGCCTGGGACGGCGACCAGGTCGCCGGGATGGTGCTCAGCTACATCAACGCCGAAGAGAACGCCGCCTTCGGCCGGCTGCGCGGCTACACCGAGGACATCGCCATCCGCCGTCCATGGCGGCGCAAGGGCCTGGCCTCGGCCCTGCTGGCGGACTCGCTCCGCACTCTGCAGGAACGCGGTCTGCACGAGGCGTCGCTTGGCGTCGACGCCGAGAATCCGAATGAGGCCCTGCGGTTGTACGAGCAGCTTGGCTTCCGCACCACGATCACGTGGACGACGTTCCGCCGGACGTGGCCCGGACCACCTCCGGAGGTGACGGCACCATGACCAACCTGGCCCGCCCGGCCGCCGTCCGCGCCGTCGTCTGGGACCTGGGTGGCGTGATCCTGCGCACCATGGATTGGAGTCTGCGGGCGCAGTGGGAGGATCGCCTGGGGCTGCCACCCATGCAGCTGACGCGGTTGGTCTTCGAGAGCGACGCCAGCCGCCGCGCCACGCTCGGCCAGGCGTCTGACGACGACGTCTGGCAATCCGTTGCCGATGTGCTGCGGCTTGATCCGCCCACCCGCGATCAGCTCCGCCGGGACTATTTCGCCCACGATCGAATCGACGTTGCCTTGATGGAGTTCATCCGCGGGCTTCGCAGCCGCGTCCGGGTGGGCATGATCACCAATGCCTGGCCCGGCGTGCGCCGCTATCTGGTGAACGAGTTCCAGATCGCCGACGCATTCGACCCGCTGATCATCTCGGCCGAGGTCGGGCTGGCCAAGCCGGACCCGCGCATCTACCAGCTGACGCTCGAGCGCCTGGGGATGGAACCGGCCGAGGCCGTCTTTGTTGATGACTTCGAGGACAACGTGGCCGGTGCCCGCTGGGTGGGGATGCAGGCATTGCATTTCACGTCCACCCCACAGGCGATTGCCTCCCTCCGCTCCCTGATCACACACACGCCTGAGGGCTAGGCCCCGAGACAGTGTCCGCTCGTCCCAGCGGACAGGAGCTGATGGATCAGCGAGAGGTTCCGTCGAACAAACAGCTTCGGGTGGGGGAAAAGGGGACGAGCCCCCTGCCATTCGCATGACGGCCGGCACTGCCGCTCTTGCCGGAAGGCCCCGTTCGCTTGCCGTAGGGAAGGGCGACCTCTGACCGCAGGCTTCGCAATCGATCCCAATGCCGCCCCGCAGGGCGTGCGGTGCGATTGGGTCTTGGGTCTGAGGTGGCCACGGCCTACAGGGGCGAGCAGTCCTGCGATGGCCTGAGGCTCTCAACTCCACTCTAGGTCAGCCCTCCTGTCGAGTCAATCGGCGTATCGCTTAAAGAAGGTACCAACTCACATGCTGGGTCTATAATCCTCGCAATCTCACCCGTGGGTGTCCGGTATGGGAAGGTCGCCGCCGGGCCGGGCGAGGGCAGGGATTCGGCGCGCGGTGCGCCTGGATCGCGGGGCAGGACGCCGGGAGGGTATGCCGGTGAGCCGACGCGTGAAGCTGATCTTCTACCCGCATGCCAACCGGGGACGCGCCTGGGAGGCGGCCACGGCGTTACAGGCCGTTGTCGCCCGGTTCGGCGAGGCCGAGTGGGCATCGACCGAGCACCCGATGCACGCCGCCCAGCTGGCCCAGGATGCCGCGCAGCAAGGGTTCGAGGTGGTGGCCGCCCTGGGCGGGGACGGGACGGCGAACGAGGTGCTCAACGGGCTGATGCAGGTTCCGCTCGACCGACGACCGATGATGGCCGCCGTGCCCGTCGGCTCAGGGAACGACTTCGCCTCCAACGTCGGCGTCGCCAAGGACTCTGAGACGGCGATGGAGCGCGTGTTCCGCGGCTCGCCGCGCACGATTGACATCGGGGAGGTGGTGGACCAGGCCGGCCGCAGTCGCTACTTCGGGAACGTGCTGGGCATCGGCTTCGACGCCCTGGTGACGCTGTATTCCTACCAGTCCAAGCACCTGCAAGGCTTCGCCATGTACCTGTGGTGCGTCATCCAGACCATCCTGCGCCATCACAACGCACCAATCGTCATGGTCCGCGCCGACGGAGAGACTTTCCACCGGGGCGCGCTGATGTTCACCATTTGCAGCGGAGCGCGCGAGGGAGGCGGGTTCTTCGTCGCCCCGGATGCCCGTCCGGATGACGGCGTCTTCCATTACGCGGTGATTGAGCAGGTCTCGCGGCTGATGATGTTTCGTCTGCTGCCGGAGGTGATGAAAGGGTCTCACGGTCGTTTCCGCCAGGTGCGGATGGGGCAGTTCAAGGAGATGGACTTGCAGGCCGATCGCCCGTTGTCGATTCACGCCGATGGCGAGATCCTGGCCGGCTTCCACTCCGACGTTACGGGGTTGCGCGTTCGGGTGCTCCCCGGCGCCCTGCAGATGGTTGTCTGAGCCGCAAAGCCCGCGGGCCGGCAGACTGAGTCATGCAGCCGCTCGTGCGCACGCTCCAGGATCACGATCTCGGCCACTTGCGAATCCTGGCCGAGCTGTGGGGGCTGGACCTTCCCTCCGGCACCCCGCCTCAGGCTGCCCGCGCCCTTGCGGCGCAGATCGTGGAGCCGGGCGCGCTGGGTGAGACGCTCGCCAGCCTTCCAACCGAGGTACGCCAGGTCCTCGAAGCGCTGGTAGCCGATCGTGGGCGACTTCCTCTTGCCGATCTCATCCGCCGGTTTGGACCACTGCGCGAGCTGGGCGCCGGCCGCCGCGACCGCGAGAAGCCGTGGCGATCGCCGGCCTCGCCGCTCGAAGTCCTCTGGTATCGCGGCCTGCTGGCACGCGCCTTCGGCGACACGCCGACCGGCCCGTGCGAGTTCGGCTTCATCCCTTCGGACATCCTGGCGTTGATGCCGCCGGCCCCAGCGGCCTCACCCGCGATCCTAGGCGCCCCGGCATTGGCACCACCGGCCTGGCAGCCAGCGGTGGTCACCGCCGTCGACGATGCCACGACGTTTCTGGCGGCTCTCCGCCGCCGTCCATCGCGCGAAGACCCACCCTCGGGCGCGTGGCTGTCCGCCGTTGACGTCCACCTGCATCAGCCCGCCTCAGCGCCGCTGCTTCTCGCTTTGTTGCGTCAGCAGGGCATCGTGCAATCGGCGCCGCTGCGGCCCATCGCCGCGGAAACGAAGTCGTTCCTTGAGCTTCCCCGCCCCACGGCCCTCCATCGGCTGTTTCGCGCGTGGGTGAGCTCGACGACGTACAACGACCTTGCCCAGGTCCCCGGTCTCGAGAGTGGAGCCGAGAGTTGGCCGAACGACCCGCTGGCGAGCCGACAGGTGGTCATGCATTGGCTGAGGGCCTTGCCGCGAGGAAGCTGGTGGGATGTCGAGGCCTTCGTCGCTGCCGTGCGCGAGCGCGAGCCAGGCTTTCAGCGTCCGGGCGGCGATTTCGATTCGTGGTACCTGCGTGACAACGCGAGCGGGGCATTCCTGCGCGGCTTCGAGCACTGGGATGCGGTTGAGGGCGCTTTCGTACGCCACCTGATCCGCGGACCGCTGCACGCGCTGGGGGTGGCGGACATCGCTGCCGACCCCGCGTCGGCACGGCCCTTCGCCTTCCGGTTGACCGAGTCCTTCTATGCCATGTGGACCGAGGCACCGCCGCCCACGGCCGACGATGCGCCTGGCAAGGGCTCGCTGCAACCGGATGGGAAGCTGATCGTCCCGCGCCTGGCCGATCGCGCGCAGCGCTACCTGATCGCCCGCTTCTGCGGCTGGCTGGCCCTGACGCCGGATACCTACACGTACCGGCTGACCCCGGGCTCGCTGGAATCCGCGGCTCGCCAGGGGCTGAAGGCCTCGCACGTGCTCACCGTGCTGGAGGCGACCTCCTCGTCGCCGGTCCCGCCCGCGCTGGGACGTGCGATCGAACGTGCCCTGCACTCTGGTCCGGAAGCTGCCGTCCTCCGCTCGCTGGTGCTGCGCGTCGAGAATCCCCGCCTGCTGGAGGAGCTGCGCCGTCATCGTTCGACGGCGCGCTTCCTCGGCGATGCTTTGGGACCTCGCACCGTGGCCATACGCGAACGCGACTGGGAGGCCCTGTGCGCCGCTGCGGCGAGGCTGGGGTTGCTGATCGAGCCGCCGCACAGCGGAATCTAGACCTGCGACCGGCGCGACTCAGCGCGGAGATCTGCGCCCTCTATCAGGTCGCACCGGGCTGGGTCGCCCCCACCATCCGGGCGCTCATCTCCCACAGCTGGCGCGCGGCGGCATCGTCGTTCGATGCCGGAGACGAGGCCACAGCCTTCCGATCGGTGAAGTACTTGCCGGTCACGCCCTCCACCTCCGGCGAGGCCGCCAGGTAGACCACGCTGTCGGCCCCCTCCTCGAGGGACTTCCCCAGCCGCTTGATGAACGGCACCGCCAGGCGGACGAGCCCGCCGCTGTTGTCGTACATGCTCGAGGCCACGAACCCCGGATGTACGGCGTTGACGGTCACCCCCGAGTCCCGCAGGCGGCGGGCCAGCTCGTACGTGAACAGCGTCATGGCCAGCTTGGATTGGCCGTACGCCCGCATGCCCCCTGCCCCGCGACGGCTTTCCAGTGCCGGGATATCGATGCGCGCCCCGCGGTGGGCATCCGACGAGACGTTGACGACCCGCGCCGGGGCGCTCGACCGCAACGAGTCCAGAAGCAGATAGGTGAGCAGGAAGACGTTCAGGTGATTGAGGGCGAAGGTGGTTTCGATGCCATCGCTCGTCAGTTTCCGCTGCAGGAAGAAGCCGCCGACGTTGTTGACCAGCACGTGCAGACGCGCGTGTCGGCTTATGAACTCGGCCGCCAGGCGCCGCACCTCGGCCTGCAGCGACAGGTCGGCGCACAGGAACTCCACCGCAGGGTTCCCCGACTCTCTCTGCAGGCGTTCGACCAGGCGGGCGCCCTTCTCCGGGTTCCTCCCGACGGCGACCACCGTCGCACCAAGGCCGGCCAGGGCCGCGGCGGTCGCCATGCCGATGCCAGCTGTCGCGCCCGTGACCATGCACACGCGGCCGCTCATCGGCCGCGCGTCCGCACCTGTGCCTGTGTCGACTCCCATCGTCTCTAGCTACCTCCAGAGCGTCGACTGGAACCGCGGGTGCGGAGTCCGTGCCAGAGAGACCGAGGTCCACCCCAAGCTCAGTTGCACTCTCCGAGCGCCTTCTTCAGCACTGGTTCCAGTTACCACAGCGTCACTGTCTTGAAGACAAGCGCGTTGGCCCCCGACCACCGCCCCGCCTCGAGAGGGCGCCGGGAGGAACCCGTTCACTCGCCGGCCTAGCGCTGGATCCTGCCCGATCCTCCTCCGACCATCAACTCCCTAACGTCGGCCACCGAACTGAGGTTGAGATCCCCCGGGATTGAATGCTTCAAGCACGAAGCCGCCGTGGCGAATTCGAGCGCCTCGCGCTCATCCAAGCCCGTGATCAGCCCATAGATCAATCCGGCGGCGAAGGCATCCCCGGTCCCAACGCGGTCGACGATGTCATCTACCTCGTACTCGGAGCTGGTCAGAAACGCCTTGCGGTCATCCAGGCAAGCTGACCAGCCATTCCGATCGGCACTCCGGCTCCGCCGGAGGGTGATCGCCTGCAGCCGGAGATTGGGATAGGCGTCGAGGACTTTCCCCGCCAGCGCACGGTATTTCGCAGACACGAGTTCCCCGCCGGCGACTTGCTTTTCCAACTCGGTGTCCTCCAGCGTGATGCCCAGCGCCCGCTGGCAATCTTCTTCGTTCGCCATGCCGACATCCGCCAACTGCACCATCCCCGGCATGACCTCCGCGGCTGCCCTTCCATACTTCCACAGGTTCTTGCGGAAGTTGTAGTCACACGAGACTCGGAGCCCCATCCGCCGGGCAGCACGCATCCCGGCCATGGCGTTCTCCGCCGCAAAGGCGCTCAGCGCGGGCGTGATCCCGGTGACATGGAACCATGCGGCACCATTTAGTAGGTTTTCCCAGTCGAAGCACTCCGGTGGCGCATCCATGATGGCCGAGTGGTTGCGATCGTAGACGACCTTCGAGGGCCGCTGATTGGCGCCGGCCTCCAGGTAGTACACCCCCATGCGATCGCCGCACCGGGAAATGCCTCGAGTGTCAACCCCCTGCCCGCGCAGGAATTCGATGCAGGCATCGGCGATCGGCGTCTTTGGCAGCGCCGTAACGAAGGCTGCCTCCAGCCCGAAGCGGGCCAGCGAGACGGCCACATTTGCTTCCCCGCCCCCGAAGCTGGCCTCAAACAGGGAGGATTGCAGAAAGCGCTCCTGTCCCGGGGCCTTGAGCCTGAGCATGACCTCGCCGAACGTGACCACGCGCCCATTCATGCAGCCCCTCCCCTTGCCTCACGGATCAAGGCGACCGCTTCCTGCGTCAGGCGGGTGATCTCGTCGAACCGGCCTGCGGCAATCAGCTTCGGCGCCACCAGCCAGCTGCCGCCTACGGCGAATACGGCCGGCAGCTTCAGATAGGCTCCCAGGTTGGCTGCCGTGATGCCGCCCGTGGGGACGAACTTCACGCCGACAAATGGAGCCGCAATCGCCTCCAGCGTGGCGATGCCTCCCAGTGCTTCCGCCGGGAAGAACTTGAGGAGCGTGAGCCCGTGATCCAGTGCCTGCAGGATGTCGGTGGGTGTCGCCACTCCTGGCAGGATCGGAACCCGCTTCTGCAGACACCACTCCACGACCTTCTGGCTGAAGCCGGGCGAGACAATGAACTTGGCCCCGGCCTCGACCGCCTGCCGTGCCTGATCCACCGAGACCACCGTCCCGGCGCCGACGACCACGTCGGGAACGGCCGCCACTATCTGGCGGATTGCCTCCGCCGCCGCTTGCGTGCGGAACGTGATCTCAGCGCAGGGCAGACCGCCGGCGAGTAGCGCCTTGGCCAAACCGACACCTTGCGCGGGCTCCTCAAGCTTGACGACCGGAATGATGCCGAGTTCACCGAGCCGGGCGATAGGATTCGTCATGTCAACTCCCCACGCCTCCCGCCCCGAGCTGGCCGGGCAGCCTGACACCGTCGGTTTCTACTCATCGAGGCCATCCCTCGGCGATGGGCGGATCTGGACCACCATCTCGATTTCGACCGGTATCTGGCCTGGCAACTCGCTGACGCCAATCGACGTTCGTGCGTGAATACCGCGTTCACCGAACACCGACACCAGTATGTCCGATGCACCGTTGATCACCGCCGGCTGCTGATCGAAGCCGGGTGCGCTGTTGACGTAGCCGTTGACTTTGACCACCCGCTCCACTCGGCTCAATGTGCCGAGGCAGGCTTTGACGACGGCCAGCAGGTTGAGCGCCGTCTGTCGCGCCGCGGCGTAGGCCTGCTCGACCGTCACCGCATCGCCGACCTTCCCTCGATAGAGCAGCCCACCGTCGACGTAGCACGTGGTTCCCGAAAGGAACAGCAGGTCTCCGCTGTGCACGGCCGTCGTGTAGGCGCCGACCGGTTTCGGCGGCGCAGGGAGTTCGATCCCGAGCTCCTCAAGGCGGCCCTCAGGGTCCACTCATTCCCCCCTGCCAGGCTGAGCGTGTTCACGGCCGGGCATGGGAGAGGGGCTTCCCCTGCGGCCGCGTTAGGCCCGCTTTACCGGGGAAACCCGCCTCCAGTCAGGGCTGGCTCGTCACACCCGAGAGGCCAGCTCCAGTGAGCGCCTAGAACAGGCCGTTCAGGTTGCAGTCCTTCTCAACGTTGTCCGTCGAAGCCACCCTGCCACCCGGCTATCGATGGGGCTGCAGCGGTGTAGGCGGCCCGGCGGATTCCATCGGGGGAACGGGGCGGACGTTGCCGGGTTGCCATGGCCCGCCGCTCGTGCAGCATCATGACGGCGTTCCCTGATGGGTGTTCGCCCTTGTCCAGCCAGGTTCGGTGTGACACAAGCTCAAGAGCATCCCAGAGATCCCGATCTCCCAGGCCAGGTCGTCCCGGCGGCGCGAGCCCCAGACGGCGCAGGCAAACCCGCCTGATCCAGGATCGACCGCTCCAGCATATCGCCGGATCGCCGGCCGGCCAGTTGCAGGTTGTGATGGCCGCCTCTCTGATGCCGGCGGGGACCACACACCGGACCTTACGATGAAGACACGGATCGAGCGGACCCCCACAGGAGGCGTCCACACACCTCCTGTGAGGATCCCTCATGGCTGGCGGAGAGAGCCGGTGCTGCCCTTTCCCCATAGGCCGAGAGTCCGGTCAGGCTAGAACGTGCCCTCCGGATTGTAGTAGCGCATGACATTGTCCTTCGTGATCAGCGGTGACGGCAGGTAGGTGTCCTTCTCAGGCGTCCCTCCGCCGAGGATGGACATCAAGCGGTTGAACGCAGCGCGGCCGATCTGGTCTGAGTTGTTCAGGCCGGTGGCAGCGTAGTTCGTGCCGTTGATGATGGCCTCCAATGCGGCGGTCTCACCGTCGACACCGACGAGGAACATCTCATCCGCCCGGCCGGCATCGGCGATGGCCGTCTGAGCCCCCAGGCACATGGAGTCGTTCTCGCAGAACACGGCGTCTATCTTCGGGTTGGAGGCCAGCATGTCCTCCATCAAGGCAATGCCGCCATCCGCACTCCAACCGCCGAAGTCCGGCGCAGTGACCACGCTGATGCCTGGGAACGTCTGGACGACGCTAAGCATCCCATTGCTGCGGTTCAGCCCGATCGAGTTGTCCGCAGGTCCGCCACGCAGCTGGACGACGACGCCTTCCCCGCCCAGACGATCAGAGATGTACTGGCCGTCCTGGACTCCGATGGTGAAGTTGTCCGGGCCGATGTAGGACGTGTAGGCGCTCTTGCTCCCCGCGCCAAACTGCCGATCGACGAGAACGGTCGGGATCCCTTCTGCGGCCAGGGCGTCGAGTGCTGCCGGAGCTTCCTCAAGCCACGCCCCCGAGATGATGATCCCGTCGATGCCCTGTGCGATCAAGTCCTCGATGTCCGCCTGGAACTTGGCCGCGTCCCCATTGGCATCAGTGGAGATGATCGTGACGTTGGAGTAGGCCTTCGCTTCCTCCACGACGGCATTGTTCATGCCGATGAAGTAGGGGCAGCACTGGGAGAAGTTGGCCATCCCGATCTTCATCGGACCGGCTGCTTCCTCCGGAGCAACCTCTGGCGCAGCCTGCCCGCAGGCCGCGAGCATCACCGCCAGGATGACGATGATGGTCAAACCGAGATTGCGCTTCATTGAAGAATCCTCCTCTGCTCTTGGTTCCGGGTGGATCGGCTTGGAATGGGATGGAATGCAGCTCTTCTTCTCACCTCCTTCCGCTCAGCCGGGATGCAGGCTGGCTGAGGACTCCACAACTACTGTTTGCGTCGCCACAGCACCGCGACCAGGATGATCACGCCCTTGAAGATCTGCTGGTAGTACGACTGCACGTTGAACAGATTGAGCAGGTTATCGATCATGCCGAGCGCCACGACCCCGGCCAGCGTGCCGAAGACGCTTCCGCCCCCGCCGCCGAGGACGGCGCCGCCGATAACGCAGGCGGCGATGGCATCCAACTCAAACCCCGAGCCCACGCTGGGTTGGGCGATCCCCAGGCGGGAGGCCAGCATGACCCCCGCCAGGGCGGAGAACAGGCCGGAGATCATGTAGGCCAGGAGGATGTGCCCGGTGATGCTGATCCCCGCCAGGCGTACGGCTTCCTCGTTCCCGCCGATCGCCACAATCGCGCGCCCGGACTTGGCCCGATTGAGGAAGAACCACACGATGGGATAACAGGCGAGCATGATCAGAGCCGACACGGGAAACGGGCCGATGAAGCCGGCTCCGAGAACAGCGCGAAAGGCCGGATCCGTTGGGGTGATCGGAATATCCGAATACACGAAGACCAGTCCGCGAATGGCTCCCATCGTCGCCAATGTCACGATGAATGGCTGCAGCTTGAAGCGAGCGATGAAGAAACCGTTCACTGCACCAGCCGCCACGCCGACGACCAGGCAAATCAGGATGGCCAGGACCAGGGGCATCCCACCTTTCGACATACCCGAGACCATGATCGCCGCCAGAGCGACCACCGACCCGACCGAGAGGTCGATACCGCCCGTCAGGATCACCACCAGCATGCCAAGGCTGAGCACCCCGTTCGTCACGGCCTGCCGTCCCAGGTTACTCAGGTTGCGCTGGGTGAAGAAGACATCCGACACCGTGGCGGTGATGACCAGGAGGAGCACGAAGGCGACGATGAAGGCGTAGTCCACCCATCGGCGTCGGAGTCGAGCCCCTGCCTTGCCAAGCAGCAGGGCGTGCAGGCCGCCTCGGGCCTTGACGGGAGTGGACGGCGTCGGTGCAGAACCGCTGGTCATTGCCTCACCCCTGCGGCCGCGGCCAACAGCTTCTCTTCACTGGCCTCGGCCCGTGCGTACTCTCCCACCACGCGGCCCTCTCGCATCACCAGGGCCCGATCGCTCAATCCCAGGATCTCCGGCAGCTCGGACGAGATCAGCAGGATGCCGATCCCGTCGGCCGCCAGGTCACTGATGAGCTGGTAGATCTCCACCTTGGTGGCCACATCGACCCCTCGTGTGGGTTCGTCGAGGATCAGCACTCTGGCCTGCGTCATCAGCCACTTTGCGAGCACCAGCTTCTGCTGGTTCCCACCGCTCAGTTGGCGAGCCAACCGGTCGAGGAGCGGCGGTCGAATGTCGAGCTCCTTCACCTTCTGCTGCACTTCGGTCTCTTGCGCCCGGCGATTGATGACGCCCCAGCGGCTCAGCCGCTCAAACGAGGCCATGCTGGCGTTGTCGCGAATTGTGCAGATCAACACCAGACCGTCGCGCTTGCGGTCCTCGGTCAGCAGGGCGATGCCCTCCTTCACCGCCTCGCGGGGCGACCGGGGATGGATCGGCTTGCCATTGACGAAGAGCTCCCCACTATCGAAGGGCTCAGCGCCGAAGATGCAGCGCGCCACCTGGGTCCGCCCGCTTCCCACCAGTCCGGACATTCCCAGGACCTCGCCCCGCCGTAGCGAGAACGAGATGTCCGAGAAAGACCCGGCCCGGCCAAGGGCCGTCACCTCGAGCGCCACGTCGTCAAGCGGAGGTTGCCGTGAGGGGAAGATTTCGCCGAGCGATCGGCCAACCATCATCCTGATCAACTGGTTCTGATCGGCTATCTGAGGCTGCACTGTGCCGACCAGCTGGCCATCCTTGAGCACGGTGATGCGATCGGCGATCTCGAACACCTCATCCAGACGGTGGGAGATATACAGGATCAGCGTCCTCTCCTGCCTGAGCTGGCGCACCAGGGCAAACAGGCGGTTCAGTTCCTCCTGCGACAGGACGGCGGATGGCTCATCCAGGATCAGGATCCGCGGCCGCACCGCTACCGCCTTGGCGATCTCAACCATCTGCTGGTGGGAGACGCTCAAGTGCCGGACGGCCCTGCGCACGTCGATCCCCACAAAACCGATGGACCGCAGGATCTCCTCGGCTCGGCGATAGGCCTTGGTCCAGTCCACACACCCCGGCACTCGGGCCGAGGGCATCTGCCCCAGTAGGATGTTCTCGGCCACGGTCAGGTGCGGCACCAGGCTGAACTCCTGATAGACCGCCCGGATGCCCAGCCGATGCGCAGTGAGGGGAGTGCTTACGTCGGCCGCCACCCCGTCGAGCAGAATCTCGCCGGCGTTGCGCGCGATGGCGCCGGACAGGATCTTCATCAGCGTCGACTTGCCGGCGCCGTTCTCTCCGACGATGGCATGTACTTCCCCGCGTTCGGCGGAGAAGTCGACGCCGCGCAAGGCCTGCGTGCCGTCGAAGCTCTTGTGAATGCCGCGCATGCTCAGCATGGCAGGTCCCCGGCCATGGATGCAGTCATTCGGGCGAGAAGGCGTTGTGCACGATGATCGTCTTTTGATCCGTCATCTCATCCAGCGTGTCGTGCACGCCCTCGCGCCCGTGCCCGCTCATCTTGATTCCCCCAAACGGCAGCGTCTCGACCCTCAGCGCCGAGGACCAGTTGACGATCACGCCGCCGGCCTCGAGCTGGTAGGCGATGTCAAAGGCCTGGTTGATGTCGCGCGTGAACACCGCCGACTGGAGGCCGTAGGGCGAATCGTTCGCCATGCGGATGGCGTCCTCCACCGAAGTGAAACGCACCAGCGGCGCCACCGGACCAAAGGTCTCTTCCTTGAACATCGGGACGTCCACCGGCACGTCGGTGAGGACGGTCGGCTCCATGAAGGCCCCCCGGCGCTTGCCCCCGGCGCGCAGCTTGGCGCCGGCCCGCACGGCCTCATTGACGACGTCCTCCACACCCTTGGCGGCCGCTTCATTGATCAGCGGGCCGACGTCAGTGTCCTCCTGCAGCTGGTCACCAACCTTGAGCGCCTTGGCCTTCCCCGCCAGCAAGTCGGCGAAGCGGTCGTGGACCGAGGCATGCACGAAGATGCGCTTGACGGCACAGCAAATCTGCCCATTGCCCCGCGCCAGACGCCCAAGGACGACGGCCTCCGCCGCCTTCTCCAGATCGGCATCGGCCAGGATGATCATGGCGTCATTGCCGCCAAGTTCAAGATGGACCTTCTTCAGCTGCTCGGCAGCCAACTGGGCGATGCGGATGCCGACGGTCGTGCTACCGGTCACGGTGACCAGCTCGATGCCAGGCGCTTTCGCCAGGTAATCACCGATCATGGCCCCCGGGCCGGTGACGATTTGATGCGCACAGGAGGGCAGCCCTGCCCCTTCCATCAGCTCGGCGATCTTGAGCAGCGTCAGGGGGCAAGCGCTGGGGGGTTTCGAGATCACGGCATTGCCAGCGGCCAATGCTGCCGCGACCTTATGTCCCCATAGCTCGACCGGGTAATTGAACGGCACGATGGCGGCCACGACACCGAGCGGGCGTCGGATGGTGATCGCAAGGTGCCGTTCCTGGCCGCGCACCGCATCGACCGGCATCACGCGACCGAACAGCCGCTTGGACTCTTCGGCGAAGCCCCGGAAGATGCTGGCGGTCACCGCCACCTCGGCCCGGGTCTGCTGGATCGGCTTGCCGTTCTCCTGCGCCAGGAGATGCCCGAGTTCGGGCACGCGAGCCTCAATGGCTTCGGACACGCGGATCAGCATCTCGTACCGCTGCCGGGCGGTCAGCTTGCGCATGGCCAGCTTGCCGGCTTGAGCCGCCTCCACCGCGCGGCGCGTATCGTCGAGCGTGGCGCGCGGCACACGGTCGATCACCTCCCCGGTGCCAGGATTGCGGATTTCCATCCAGGCTCCGTCCGAGGCTTCCACCCACCGACCGGCGATCAGCATATTCATCACAGTCCTCCGATACCTGAGGTGCACCTCAGGAGGATTCGATCTTCGACTGCCGGCGCATCAGCCGGCGTACCCCATGCGCTTCGAGATCCGTCCGGCGGCCTCGCGGACGACCGGGGCCAGTTCGATGCACCGTTTGCGATCCATCCGATTGCCCGGCCCGGATACGCTCAAGGCGGCAATCACCGTCTGGCTGTAGTCGGAGATTGGCGCACCGACGCAGCGGATGCCCGGTTCGTTCTCCTCATCGTCGATGGCGTACCCCTGGGAGCGGATGGCGTCCAATTCGCGCTCGAGCGCCTGCGGAGAGGTGATCGTGCTGGGCGTGCGGGCCTTAAGCGGATGGGCGAGCACATCCCGGCGGCGTTCGTGGGTGCTGAAGGCCAGGATGGCCTTCCCCAGGGCGGTGCAGTACATCGGCAGACGTGCGCCGATGTACGAGTACATGCGCAGGGCATGCTTGCTCTCGACTTTGGCGATGTAGACGACTTCCGATCCCGAAGGTACGGCCAGATGGATCGTTTCATCGATCTGGCTCGCCAGCGAGTCGAGCGTCCCCTGGCTCTCCGTCCTCAGGTCGCTGTTGGCCAGAAACTGGCCCGCCAGCTCGATGACCTTCGTGCCCAGCCGGAACCGATCGGCATCGCTTCGTTCTGCCAGCCCCAGCTGTTGGAGGGTGGCGAGGTAGCGGTGCACCGTGCTCTTGGGCATGTGCAGCTGCACGGACAGGTCCGCCAGCGTGATGCCTCGATCGGATTGAGCAGCGAGGACGTCGACGACGGTGAAAGCCTTGGCTACGGTCCTGGAGAGAGGTGCGGCCGGCGAGACGGCGCTTGCCGGAGAGGCCGGCGTGAGGGTCCTATCGCGCCTGACGGATGCGGTTCGTGCTCGCCGATTCTCGGTCAACCGAACCCTCGGGAGACGGGCTGCCCGTCCGGACTCGTCCGGGCACCAAAGACTCCGGCCTCGCGCTGTTCTACTATGTGGAATGTCATTCCAAATATTAGCCCAACTCGCTGGGGCTGTCAACTGCCTCCCTGGCCCCGAAATCTGTAGGGGGCAGTCATCTGACCGCCCCCCCCGCCTTCTTGCCGGGCCTTGTCTGGTGACTTCGGAAGTCCTGCGGACTTCCGAAGTCGGTGAAGTCTGGAAGATCCCTACCGTGGCTTTGCCGCAGCCATGGCCTTCTTCACCGCCGCCTCGAGTTCCTCCAGCGTCACCGGCTTGAAGACGAAGGCGTTGGCCCCCTTGCGCAGCGCCTCATCCACCTGGACATCCGTCGTCTCGGATGACAGCATCACCACCGGCAGCCCCTTCAGCTCTGGGCGCATGCGGACAAACTCGAGGAAGTCAATGCCGGACACCTCCGGCATGTTGATATCAAGCACCAGGAAGTCGGGCATGCGGCCTGCCAGCAGCGCCCGGGCCGCCGTCCGCGCCTCCCGAAAGGTCTCGACCTTGTGGTCCAGCAGCTGGAGCATCAGCTTGACCGCATGGCTCATCTCGTCGTCGTCGTCCACGATCCATGCCTGCGGCATGCCTGCCTCCTAGAGCTCGGCCTTGATCCGTTCTGCCAGGCCGCGAGTGATGCCCTGCACGCCCATCAGATCGTCAAGCCCCGCACTGCGGATCCGATCGAGGTCGCCGAATGTCTGCAAGAGCGCCTTGCGCCGCTGCGGTCCGATGCCCGGAATCGCATCCAGCTGCGAGGCGATCCCGGCTTTGGTCCGCTGGGCACGGTGCTGGCCCAGCGCGAAGCGATGGGCTTCGTCGCGGATGCGCTGGATCAGGTACAGACCTTCCGAGCGGCGCTCCAAGACGAGCGAGTCGCTCCGGCCCGGCACGTACAGCTCTTCGTGACCTTTAGCCAGCCCTGCCAGCCGCACCTGTCCGGTCAGACCATGCCGCTCGAGGACCTGCATCGCCCGGCCGAGCTGCCCCTTGCCGCCATCGACGATCAGCAGGTCGGGGAGCCGGCCGAAAGCCGGATCGAGTTTGCCTCCGGGCCTGCGCGCCTCCTCGCCCGCCAGCGTCCAGCGGTGGAAGCGCCGGTCCAGGACCTCCTCCATGCTGGCGAAGTCATCCTGACCGTGGACGCGCTTGATGGTGAACTTGCGGTAGAGCTTCTTGCTCGGGGCACCTCGCTCGAAGACGACCATCGACCCGGCGGCCGCCGTGCCCTGCAGGTTGGAGATGTCGTAGCACTCGATCCGATTGGGCGGCTCGGGCATCTCCAGCGCCTGTTGCAGCGCAGCCAGCGCGGCCACGTGCTTGGAGCGGTCGCTCGCCCAGCGGGCGCGCAGCATCACCAGCGTCTCGGCCGCATTCTCCGCCGCCAGCTCCATCAGGTCTTTGCCCGGACCGCTGGCCGGGACCAGCAGCTGGACCTCCGGGCCGCCGCGGCGCTGCCGCAGCCACTCCTCGACGATGCGGGCCTCGTCGATCTCGGTCGGCAGCAGGACGCGCTCGGGGACGTAGGCCGCCTCGGTGTAGAACTGCTTGACGAACCCTTCCACCACCTCACGGTCATCGGCCTCGCGGGTGCCCTCCAGGACGAAGTACTCACGCCCGATCAGCTTGCCGTGGCGCACGAAGAACACCTGAACGCAAGCACTGTCGTCGTCGCGGGCGAAGGCGATGACATCCGAATCGATCCGCTCCTGCGAGACGATCGTCTGGCCTTCGACGACTTTGTCGATCGCCTGCAGTTGATCGCGCAGCGCCGCCGCTCGTTCGTAGGCCATGGCGGCGGAGGCGCGGGTCATCTCTTCGCTCAGCCGCGCCACGACCGTCTCGGTCTCCCCTTGCAGGAAGCGACACAGGTCGTCGATCATCTGCCGGTAGCCGGCCTGGCCGACGGCGCCGATGCACGGCGCCAGGCACAGCTTGATGTCGGCGTACAGGCAGGCGCGCAGGTCCTGGCCGGTGATCACCCGGTCACAGGTCAGGTAGGGAAACATGCGCCGCAGGACATCCAGCGTCTCGTGCACCGCCCAGACGCTGGTGTACGGCCCGAAGTAGCGGCTGCCATCTTCGACCATGCGGCGGGTCACGACCACCGTCGGAAACGGGTCCACCCAGCGCACCTGGATGTACGGGTAGCGCTTGTCATCCTTCAGCCGCACGTTGTACTTCGGCCGGTGGCGCTTGATCAGGTTCATCTCGAGGATCAGCGCCTCGAGCTCGGACCCGACCACGATCCACTCGATGTCCGCCACGTGGGTGACCAGCTCGGCCACCTTGCGCCCGTGATCGGCGGAGGGCTGGAAGTACGAGCGCACCCGGCTGCGCAGGTTGAGCGCCTTGCCGACGTAGATCACCGTGCCGTCGGCGGACTTCATTAGGTAGCAACCGGGCCTTACAGGGAGACCGTCGAGGGTTGGGAGCAGGCGCTCGGGGACAACCATGGCGCGCCGATTCTAGCATACGGCCCTCCCAACCCGGTGCTAGAATCGTCGCATGCGTCCTGCCCGCTTCGTCATGCTTCTGATCGGGGCGTCCTTGTGCGCTTGTGCGCCTGTCATCCCAGTACCGGCTGATACGACGCCCAGTTTGCAGGCATCGCCGGCGATGCCTGGCGACGCGGCGGCGACGACAGACTTCAGCACGGGTCGCACGCTGTCGCTCTGGGTTCCTCCGGACTTCTCCCCCGACGGTCCAGGTGAAGCCTCCACGCTCCTGGCCGACTGGTTGATCCGCTTCGAGGCTTCGCATCCGGGTGTGCGCATCGAGGTGAGAGTCAAGGGCCGCACCGGCCCCGCCGGTTTGATGGGGACGCTGGCGTCCGCCAGCCAGGCTGCGCCCTCGATCCTTCCGGACCTGGTCGCCATGGACGCGTCCGAGCTGGTCCAGGCTGAGGCACGCGACCTGATCGTCCCGTGGCAGGATGCCGGCACGACGCCCGAGGACTGGGGGTGGACCGAATCGGTCCTGCAGGGCGGACGCGCGGGCGGCAAGCTCGCCGGACTGCCCTTCGCAGCCCAGGCCGACGTGTTCGCCTACGATCCCCAAGCCTATCCCGCCCCACCGCACAGCTGGACGGACCTGCTGACCGCCAATGCCGCCTTCATCCTTCCGTTGGGCGACCCGCTCGCCACCTTCACCTTGGCCCAGTACCTCTCCGTGGGAGGCGCGCTGCACGGCGACGACGGCGCACCGGCGCTCGATCGGGACGCCCTGCTGGAGGTGTTGACCTTCTACGCCGCAGCCCGTGCCGGCGGCCTGCTGCCTCTTTCGTCGCGGCAGCATGAAGCCAGCAGCACGACGGGTGCGGCGCTGTTTGCGGGCCAGATCGATGCCGCGCTTGTCCCGTTCTCGTCCTTCGCCGCCGGCCAAGCGGTGGATGCGCAGACGATGGGACCCTGGCCGACGCGCGACGGCGAGGGTACTTGCTTCCTGCTCGCATGGAACTGGGCGGTTGTTGCGCGCTCCACCGCGCCTGATCCGCTGGCCATCGAGCTGGCGATCTGGCTCGCTCGGCCGGAGTTCACAGGCCCATGGACGCGCGCGCTGGGGCTGCTGCCCGCCACCTCCTCGGCACTGGCATCCTGGCCTGCGGATGGGGTGGATTCGGTGGCCGGCGCCCTCGAGGCTACCTGTCTCCCCCTGCCCCCGCCGGCTGATCTGGCGCTGTTTGGACCCGTGCTGCGCGAGGCGGCCGAGGCCACACTGACCGGTGCACTCGCGCCTGAACCGGCGGCGGCTCGAGCCGCCAGTGCACTGGCAAACCCGTAGACAGGCGCAACCGGGCTCGCCCCCCCCCCGCCTCCGTCGCGTTCGGACGAACCCACGACCATCCCTTCCGTCGGGCTGTCCGGCAAGTCCTCCGGCGAAACAAACGCCGCGGCTTCGCCTGCAAGGCGCACTCGGGCTCTTCAGCGCCGCCCTGCGCGGCGCACGTTCTGACCCTGCCTCGATGTGACGCTGACCGGAGCTCATCTCCTCGCGACCGGGATCTGGGATACGATTCGCCGGGCGGCGGGGCCGGAACGAGGAGACCCTGGGATCTATGGACACCATGCAGGAGACGCTGCAGTGGCGTGAGACGATGGAGTCCGCGTTGCGGCGCGAGGAAGGCTGGCTATCGCTGGCGGGGCTCTTCTGGCTTGCACCGGGCACGAACGGGATCGGGGCCGCGCCGCACAGCCGAATCCTGTTGCCCGCAGGCACGGCGCCCGATGACGCCGGCATCATCGAGCTCAACGGGACGGAAGCCGTATTCCGTCCAGCGCCCGGCGTAGGCGCCCTCGTCAACGGCGAACCCGTGGGGTCGGTTGTGCTCCAGCCCGATGTCAGCGGCGCACCGACGCGCGTTCGGGTGGGTGATGTCACGTTCGTGCTCCTGCGCCGCGGCAAGCGTTGGGGCGTGCGCGTGTGGAATCGCAAGCACCCGGCGCGCGCCGACTTCCCCGGCCGCCGCTGGTATCCCATTCAAGAGTCCTTCGCTCTATCGGCTGTCTATGTCCGCTACGATCCGCCCCGGCCGGTCAGCGTACCCAATATCCTGGGCGATACCGAGGAGTTGGCATGCCCCGGGCACGCCGAGTTCGATCTCCGCGGATCAGCGGGACGCCTTCTGGTGAACGACGCGGATTCGGATGGCTTGTTCATCGTCTTCGCCGACCCGACGAACGGCGGCACCACCTACCCCGCGGGCCGGTTCCTGCGGACCCCGCCGGTCGAGGGGAACCGAGTGCTCCTGGATTTCAACCGGGCCTACAACCCGCCGTGCGCCTTCACTCCTTATGCCACCTGCCCTCTGCCGCCGGCGGCGAACCGCCTGTCCATTCCCGTGGAGGCCGGGGAACAGCTCGACCCCGGATGGGGCTATGTCTGACCGCAGGCGCGGGTCTGCTTTCGCGGAGGATCCCGGCGCGTGAGCGCCAGCCCGGCCTTCTCCGAACACCGCCAGCATCTTGCCCAGCTGATCGGCGCGGCATTGACCGCCGCCGATCCCGGCGCTGCGGTCCGGCGCGGCCTGCGCCTGGAGCGTGGGTACCTGCGCGTCGGCACGCTGCGCGTTTCCCTCCCCCCGCATGCGCGCCTGTTCCTCATCGCCCTGGGGAAGGCCGCACCAGGCATGGCAGCCGCCGCCGTCGAGATCCTTGGCGAACGGATCGACGCCGGCGTTGTTACAGCGCTCATGCCTGGAGGCGCCTCGCTTCCCGTAAGTCTGCGGGTCATCCAGACCGGACATCCGCTGCCCGACGCCGACAGCCTGCATGCGGGCAGGCTTGCATTGGACCTCGCCGGTGAAGCCCGCGCTGGCGATCGGGTGTTGGTGCTGGTGTCCGGAGGCGGCTCGGCGATGGCCGAATGCCTTCGGCCAGGGGTCACTCTCGACGATGTGCGCCAACTCACAGGGCAGCTGCTGCATGCCGGCGCGCCGATCGCCGCCATCAATACCGTCCGTCGCGAGTTATCCCTGCTCAAGGGCGGAGGGCTCGTCCGCGCGGCCGCTGCGGCCCAGGTGATCGGGCTGATGCTCTCGGATGTGGTTGGCGACGATCCGGCTTCCGTCGCCTCCGGCCCGACCGTGCTGCCGGCGGTGCAACCGGGGGCCGGGCGTCGAACGCTCGAGCGGATTGGAATGTGGCACTCCGCACCTGCGGCCATTCGGGAGGTGCTGTGCGCGGCACAGCTCGCGGCGCCAGCCTCAGCCTCTCCCATCAACCTCCTGCTGGCCCGCAACGCCGACATGTTGACGGCAGCGGCGGGCGAGGCGCGCTCCCTTGGTTTTCCTGTCCGAATCCTGATGGGGAATCTGCAGGGCGAGGCAGCAACGATCGGAACCAGGCTCGGCCGACGTCTCGGCGCCGCCCCTCGACCCGCCTGCTTGCTCGCCGGAGGGGAAACTACGGTCACCGTCCGTCACGGCGGGCGAGGCGGGCGGAATCAAGAGGTGGCGTTGAGTGCGGCTCTCAGTCTGGAGGGCAAGGACGGGTGTGTGCTCGCCGCGTTGGCCAGCGATGGGATCGACGGGCCGACGGACGCCGCCGGCGCTTGGGTCGACGGCCAGACGGCCCGGTGCGCCCGCGCCGCGGGCCTGGATCCCCAGGCCGCGCTCCAGGCACACGACGCCTACCCGCTGCTCGACCGGCTGGGCGCGCTGCTCCTCACCGGACCGACAGGCACGAATCTCAACGACGTCGTTATCGGCCTGGCGTACGGCTGACTCGTTGCGAGCCCGTGCTCGGAACCGGCACCTCCGGATCTTGGGACTTCGGACGGGTCAGGGACAGATCGCCTCGACGAAATCGACCCCCGCGTCGCAGGCTCGGGCGAAGGTCATGACGACGATTCGGTCGTTGCCTTCCCAGGTGGGGTAGAAGTTGAAGTTGACCTCGAGCGGGCCGAACGTCCGGACCGTCAGGTTGCGGATGTTGGCCGGCCATTCCAGGTTGGGCATCGCCTCGTAGGCATACACGGCGACGAAGTCCGGGCGCGCGCCAGCAAGGGAGGTGTTTGGCGGCACTGCCTCACCGGCTTGCCCCAACTCATCGACGACGCGTGGCGAAAGCCGGAAGGTCTCGCCGGAATGCGCACGCAGGTATGCGTCCAGATCCGCGGCGGGGCGGTCGAAGAGCCGCGTGCGGATGGATTGCGACGTGGTCACCAGCCACGCGGCGTTGAGAGCCAGCGCCAGTGCAATGATTCCGCCGGCGAGCCGGCGGCCCGGACGCCAGCGGATCAGGCCGATCCCCTCGACGATTCCGCGTCCCGCCAGCAGCGCCAGGAACGGCGCCACGACCAGCAGGTTGCGCACGATCATCATCCGCTGCGTGGCGAAGTATCCCAAGTACACCACTGGGAAGAGCACCAGGAGCGCGGCCATGCGTCGGGACTCCCTCCAGATCCAGAAGACTCCGGAGACGGCTGCCAGGCTGATGGCAGCCGCGATTGGTGCGTACGGCGAGGTGAGGACCAAGCCAACGTACTCGAGCATGTGCGCCAGGTGGGGGAGACCGGCGTCGATCGTGTAGCCCCAGTGTCCCTGGCTGTACCAGGTGCGTTCCACTGACAGTGCGCGCAGGAAAGCCCAGGGTTGCAGCACTGCGCCGGGCGTCGTCAGCAGAAAGGCCCCTCCGAAGATCAGTAGCTCCTCAACGGTCACACGCACGGCGGCTTTGGCCGAGCGTTCGTCCGTTCGAGCGTAGATGGATGAAATCAGGACGGGGAGCATCAGCAATCCAGCGGTGTACTTCGTGCCCGTCGCCAGCGCCGCGCCGATGGCCGCCAGCCGCCGCCAGCGTGCTTGTTGTGGCCGGCAAGCGGCCAGGATCGCGAACAAGAGCGTCAGGGCGCCGAACTGCATCACCACCGCGTCCGGCGCCACCCAACGCGCGTGGTAGGCGATCTCCCAAGACAGTCCGATGGCGCAGGCCGCGAGCAGCGCTTCGCGGCGCGATCGGCGCCACACGAGGACCGCCAGGTAGATCCACAGCGGCGCGAGGCTCACCAGGGCAATGCGGATCGAGCGGAGCACGATCAGGAACGGGGGGCTGTTGGGCGCGGTGAGCAGGTCCACCATCAGCTCATCGCCCCTCACCCCCATCAGCCAGCTTCGGGCCAGAAAAGGCAGCAGGCCTGCCAAGTTGAGCCCGTAGTTGACCGACGGATAGATGTAGTAGTTCGGCAGGAGCGTTTGCTCCGCCAGCGACCACCGAACCGGATTGACCTGGCTCTCGTCCTCATCCCAGTGGTAGCCAAAGTCCACGCCGCGCAGTCCGGTCCACAGCACAAGGGCAAGCAGCAGGATGAGGGGCGCCCATGCGATCCAGCGAAGCTGCCCGCCTACCATGGACGCAGCGGGTTTGGCTTCCGGCGGGTGGGAGATCATCGGACGAACCTCCACGCGTGGTCCCTGCACCCCTCCCTGAGAGCATGCCGCGATCCTGGCTACTGGGTGCAGGGAGACCCCAGCATACCATTGAGTGACGGCGGGAGGCACGGCCCCCGTTGAGGCCAGGAGACGGTTCGGTGCGCCGAAGCGCGCACAGCTGTACACCGTCCAGCGAGCGACGGTCAATGCTGACGGGAACCGCATCGACGCACGGGAGTCCGCGGCCGATCGGTGTAGAACGCCCGTGCGTATTCGCCGGTTGACCCATCCCGCGATGGGCGGTTAGAATCTGTTGGCCCCGCCGGCCGGTCGAACACACACCCGGCGGGGCTCTCCACTGCGATTCATCTCCTCTTCGGGGGCGGCATGACGATCCATTTCGGAACCGACGGCTGGCGCGGGGTCATCTCCGACACCTTCACGTTCACCAACCTGCGGCAGGTCGCCCAGGCCATCGCCGACGCCGTGGCCTCGGGGGAATGGCTGAACGGTGCCTCCAACGGGCTGCATCCGGACGCCACGACGATGGTCGTCGGCTTCGACACGCGATTCCTGTCCGACCGCTTCGCCCTCGAAGCGGCGCGCGTCCTGGCCGCCAATGGCTTCAAGGTTCATCTCACCACCGCCGATGTTCCCACGCCGGCGGTCTCGCTCGCCGTCCGACAACTGGGCGCCATCGGCGGGATCATGATCACGGCGTCTCACAATGCCCCGCGCTACAACGGTGTCAAGCTCAAGGCGGCCTATGGCGGTTCGGCGTCGCCGGAGCAGTGCCGCCGGGTCGAGGTGTACCTCAACGACAACGAGAGCCGGGCGCGCGGCCCGAACCTGATGGACCCGGACGAGGCCCGCCGCATGGGACGCCTGCTGCGTTTCAACCCCACGCCGGCCTACTTCGACCACCTGCGCACGTTGATCGACTTCGCCGCCATCGCCGACAACCCGCAGCACCTGGTCGTCGACTCGATGTACGGCTCCGGCCGCGGCCAGATCAAGGGCATCCTGCAGGGCACCGGTTGCGAGGTGTTTGAGGTGCGCGGAGAGATGAACCCCGGCTTCGGAGGCATCCATCCGGAACCGATCGCCACGTACCTGGGTGCGCTCGCCGGTGCCATTGCTGCCGGTCACGGTCAGCTGGGCGTGGCGACCGACGGCGACGCCGACCGCATTGGCGCCATGGACGGGCGCGGGCAGTTCGTCGACCCGCACCGCATCCTGGCCCTGGCGGTCAAGCACCTGGTCGAGCACCGCGGCTGGCGCGGCAAGATCATCAAGACCATCTCGACCACGCAGATGCTCAACCGCCTCGGCGCGGCCTATGGCCTGGAGGTCATCGAGACCCCGGTAGGCTTCAATCACATTGCCGATTACATGCTCAAGGACGACGTGCTGATCGGGGGCGAAGAGTCCGGAGGGATGTCGTTCAAGGGCCACATCCCCGAAGGCGACGGGGTGTTGATGGCCCTGCTACTGGTCGAGATGGTGGCGACCACCCGGGCGCCGTTGAGCGAACTGGTCGACGACCTGCTCCGGCAGGCCGGGCCGTCGCATTACGCCCGGCATGACCTGCGGTTGTCGCATCCGGTCTCCAAGACGCGCATGGTCGAGCGCCTGGCCAGCGACGCGCCGGCATCGATCGGCGGCGTGGCGCTGCAGTCCGTCAACACGCTCGACGGGGTCAAGTACCTGTTCGCCGACGACTCGTGGCTACTGATCCGCCCCTCGGGGACCGAGCCTGTGCTGCGGATCTATGCCGAAGCACGTGAACCCGGCATGGTCGAGGCGCTGCTGACGCACGGCCGTTCGATTGCGGATCTGCGCGTCTGAAGGCCGGCTTCTGGGGCGGGCCGGGCGCATGGGGCGCCAGGTTCTTCTTCGTCTCGCCGCAAGCCCAACGTGCCGATTACTTCCGGATCACATCGGGGTCCCCGGGGCGGATCTCGGCCTGGCGCATTCGACGACGGTGTACTCGTATTCGACCGCGTCGTGCACCGACTGCACCCGGTGATGGGACGGGTCGCGGAGTACCAGCCGCGGGAGCTTGAGCGCCTGGAGGAAGCGCACCGCCAGGAGCGGCGACACGTGCCGTGCAAGGCGGCGAGCCACGGTGAGGATCCCGGAACGCACAGGGTTCTGGCCGAAGACCTGTACTTCGGCGAAGAAGGGCGACAGCAAGGCCGACAGCTCAGCCGGACTGTACTCCCTCACGTGATACTGGTTCCAGGGTCGGTCGTGCAGCCCGGTCCCCGGATTCGTCACCAGCCGGTTGGGTGTCGAGCACACTGCTATTCCCCCGGGGCGGAGCACGCGCACGATTTCCCCGAGGAAGGTGCGATCCGCGTCCAGATGCTCGATGGTTTCCAGCGAGACGAACGCGTCCACGCTCCCGCTGGCAAGGGGCAGCCGGCAGGCATCGGCGCAGCAAAACCAGGCGTTCGGTGCGATTCCTCTCGCCGACCGCAGCGCGGCGAAGTCGCGTTCTACTCCCAGTGTCCTGGAGGCATTTGTGCCGGCGAAGACTCGAGTGCCGAAGCCTGCGCCTGAGGCACAATCGACCACTGTCCCACCGGGGATGCGCTGGGCGGCGAACGCGTAGCGCGCCTGGTGCTCATATTCAAGCCATGGCCAGTCGTCCCCGGACAGGCGTTCACGCTCGACGGTCATGTTGCACTCCTCGGGGAAACCGGCTCATACCTTCCGGTAGAGGTGCTCCGTGAATCGCTTCCAGCCCTTCTTCGTCCGCGCTTCCACCACCCATCGCACGCCGCCGGCTTCATCCGGCCAGTAGGCCATGCGCGCCCTGCCGGCCGGCATTTCGGCCTCAAACCCGACCGCCTGCGGATGCAGATCGCTCACGTCGGCTTGCTTCCCCTCCGAGCGCTTCCCATCGGACGTAAACGACCAGAAGACCATCTGGCCTCGGGCACCCGGACCCACGATCGCCAGCCCCTCATAGTCCCCTCTGGCCATCTGCCACCGGGCCTGGAGCTGGACATAGCGGCCACCCAGGATCCTGGAAAAGGTCCGCGTGCAGCGCACGCGCCCCATAGGGCTGTCGGCGGTCGCCTTCCATGGCCCCAACAGCGGATCCAGCGCCCCCAACGTCCCCCGCCCTCGCTTCCAGGCTGCAGTCGCTTTCGTCTTCGCCATACCATCCCTCCTCACCGCCGCCGAGAGACCAACCGGGGGGTCACTTTGGCCGCACGCATTCTATCCCGGTTGGACCCCGGCGCAGGGATTCGGATGAGCTTCTGTTGGGAGCGGAGACGAAGCGCACCCCGTCTCGGGGTGCGCGGAGAAGACTTCACAACCGCTTGCGTCAAGAGGGTGGGCAAGCCCAAGCCGGGTCAGCTCGCTCGCGGGCGGGAAAGCAACTTGTAGCCGCGACCGCGCTGGGTAACCAGGAAGCGCGGGTTCGCCGGGTCCTGCTCGATCTTGCTCCGAAGACGGCTGACGAGCTTCTCGACCCGGGCGTCATCGATCTCGTCCAGGTAACCCTCGCCCCATACGGCGGTCACGATCTGGTACTTGTCCGTCAGCTTGTCGCGCCGCTCGTGCAGCAGTTGCAGAAGCCGGTACTCCAGGTCGGTCAGTACGGGGATGCGCACGTCGTCGACCCACACGTCGCCCGAATCCGGATCCAGGCGAACGCCGGCGGTGGCGGTCTCCGTACCGCGCATGCGGCGCGCCACAAAGGCCTCAAACAGCGGCGAGAAGATCCGTCCCTCCCGCACCAATCCAAGGGACTCCAGGTGTTCCAGTTGCTGGGGAGCCAGGCTGCTGGAGGGCTCGACCGCCAGACTGATGACCGCCTCCTGCTCCTCCGGCGTGAGCTGGTTCCAGATCTTCAGGCATTCGGCGCGCGGCGTCGGCTCCTGGCCGACAACGGCGAGCGCCTCGGAAAGTCGATCGGCATCCATGCCGGCGACAACCTGCACCGCAGCTACGAGCAGCCCCAGATGACCGCCAGCCAGCTCCATGCACACGGTCGTTCGCTTGGTCCCCATGCTCGGGAGGTTCAGCGAGGCGATGATCTGGCGTGCCTCGTCTTCTTCCAGCGGCGGCATCGGGTACGTCGAGCGGGCGAACATCTCAGCAAACTCATCTTCGACACTGCTGCCGCGCAGCTCGGGGAGCCAGCGGACCGTGGCGGTCACATAGCCGAGCCGGTCCTTGAATCGGTCACGCAGCGCCCGCAGGTTCAGCAGGGCACGGTCGTCCAGCGCCGTGTACAGCTCATCAAACTCATCGATCAGCAGGCACAGGTCACGACCCAGGTGCTCGCACAGGTCGGTCAGGGCGAGGTTGAACGACAGCGACGCGTTGAAGGCCGTGGCGGCATCGGTCACTTCCTGATGATGGGCGCGCAGCGTGGCGATGATGTCCAGGGCCGCCTGGTCCGCCAGCGCCTCGAGCAGTGAGCGCAGGACGACCTCGTAGAAGCCTTGAGCGGAAATAGCCACGGCGCGGTTGCAGTCTACGTAGATCAGGATCGCCTTGCGCCCGCACAGCTTGGCGTAGATACGCTCCGCCGTCTGCCCGGCGAGGGCCTGCATCAACGTCGACTTGCCCGTGTTGCTCAGGCCAACGAGCGCGGCGCAGCGCCCAGCCGTCAGGTCGCTGAGCACGCGGCGGGCCAGGGACTCGTAGGGCAGCGCGGCCATGTGCCTCTCCCCGTCAGGACGCGACGGCAGGGCCAACGCTCGGTTGGCCCCGCCGGGGTGAATCGCAGGCGAACGGTCGGTTGGGAGGCACGACTAGGCGGTCGTGCTCATCCGCAATCGGCGGGAAACAACGACCACCACGACCAGCAGCACGCCCAACAAGACCAAGCCGGGCAGCCCGACCTCATCAGCGAAGCCCGTGCTGGGCAGCGCCGTGGGGGTGGGCGTACCGCCACCCCCGCCCTGTGCCGCCGCCAGCGTCGCCTGGGCGATCGCCGTGGCAATGCCTGGATCGATCGTCGCCTGCACCGTTGGCGATGCCACCACCACGACCGCCGTTGCCGTAGGCGGTGCGACCGTGGGCACCGGCGTGCGCGTCGGCGCCCTGGTGGAGGTGGGGTTCAGGGCTGCCGCCGTCTCCGTGAGCGACCCGGCCATCTTGGTGTTATCCAGGATGATCTGCGTCGCCTGCGCGTTGCGCGCTTCCTGTTGCCGAGGTGCGACCACCAGGGCGTACAGCCCCAGGCAGATCATGCTCAGCACGAGCAGTCCCCCCACGGCGGCCGCGGCGAACACGAAGGTCCGGTTGGAGGATTCCTCCGGCGGCGCGCTACCGACCTCGAAGTCTTCTGCCATTGTCGCTTCTCCTCACGCCAGGTCCTGACGCCGTCCTCCGCGGTACGGCGCCGGGTGGCAGTCTATTGAATCACTTCCAAGTTGGCCAGTGGGATCAGGCGATTCCCCAGGCCCTCAATCTCGATGGCGGCGCTTCGGGCCAGCAGCCCGCTCGGGAAGTCGGCGGCCTTGAGCGGCAGGTCGCGCACGATGCCGACCGCGCCGTGAAACGGCGCGCGCAGCACGCGCACGCGCACGCCCGGTGCCAGCTGGATCACGTCGTCGGGAACGTCCGCCTGCCGGCTGGTGGGCAGCGGGATGATCACTTCCGGACGCTGGTAGCTGTAGCGATCGCCCGGCCGGGCGTCGACCGCCGCGTCGTGCCCGACGTGGCCGGTCAGCAGCCCATAGGCCGCGCTGTTCATCGGCAGCGAGCCGAAGCCCTCGGTGATCACCAGCGGGTACGTCAGACGCAGCGCCACGGGGATCAGGTCGGAGGTGATCGAGCCAAGCACGATGCCGCGCACGTTCAGTTCAGTCGCCTGGTGCAGGGGGGCGGGTTGATCGCATATCCCGCCAATGAGCACGGCGCCGCGCAGGTTGATGTCCAGCATATCGGTCTGCATGCGCGCCGCCGGGCCGCTGCCCAGTGTGCGCATGACGCCGAAATCCATGCGTCCGTTGCCCCAGATCCCCTGGACCAGCCCGGCAGTGGCCTCGAGCGTAACCGTCTGGATGCCGTCGCTGGAGACAACCATCGCCGGCATGCCGGCCCGCAGGACGATCGGCTCGCCGCGTACCTCGAACAGGACACGGCTGCCATCGACGGCGACAATGCGTCCGTCGGCGGGTGCCCGCACCGTCCGCCGGGCGACACCCACCGGTCCGGCAATTGTGTCCCCCATCTCCACCCGGTCACCCTTCTGGCGGACCAGGAAGTTGGGGGCCTCCTTGGGAGACAGGCCAAGCCCGCGGGCCAGGTCCAGGAACACGTGCCGGGGAGCGGTCTCGGCCTCGGCGATGACGTCGACGGCCTGGACGCGCTCGTTCAGGCGTGCCGTGACCGTCCCGGCGATGGGCAACGTGCGATCGCGCCGGACGATGGTCAACGGCATGACGTGCGAAACGGGAGGAAGGTAGCTCGCCTTCATGGTCAGGTGAGCCTCGCGTTGCAAGAGCAGTGCCAGGCGCTCATTGGAGCGCCCCGATGTCGTACAGCCACTTCTGGTTGAGCTCCCGCCGCCGGCCGGCATCCTTGGGCAGGGCCAGGGGTCGGCCTCGGGCGTCGATCATCAATCCAACCGCCCCACCGGTTACGCGCATGGCGCCTGCCTTGCCCGGTGCGCCAAATCCGACGTCGAAACCGCGCTCCGGCCGGATGCTCAGCTTGCCCGACTCTCCCGGGCCCAGCGGCAGTACGACCAGCTGCCCCAAGCGCACTTCGCCATCCAGCGGGCTGGCACCCTCGCGCTCGAGCTTGATCCGCGCCACGGGCCGTCCGGCACGCCCTCCACCGACGGGAGACACGACCGTCCCCAGACTGACGAAACTGCCCGACTCGAGGACATGGACAGTGACCATCGGCAGCACGGCGGCCGCCGCCCCAAGTGCCGGCGTCAGGCTGTGCGGGTCGAGCACCAGCGTCGAAATGCCTCCGGGCTGGAGTGCGTCCAGGAGCGCGAGCGCGGCATAGCCGGGTCGAGGGGCGCGCGAAAGCACACCGCCCCCAGCCAGGATCGGCTCCATCGGGGGAAGCCAGGGGATGCCGCCACCGTTCCTGCTCTTGGGCCAACCGGCCCGCGCCTGCGCCAGCGCTGTCTGCAGTACCTGGCGCGCCAGGGCGAGCTCGAGATGCAGCTCATCGAGCTCCATGGGCACGGTGGCCGGCTGCAGGGACTTGTTGAAGATGTAGTCGCGCGCCACGTCCTCCGGGATGTCCGTCGGTAACCAACGCAGGATGGACTCCATCGAGGCGTAACGCAACAGCAATGGCAGCGGCGCCCCAAGGCCCAGATCCGAGCGGACGCTGAGATGCAGGTCACCGGCGAACCCGGCGGCGATCGTCGTGTGCGAAGCGCCGATGTCGACGCCCAGGACACCCTTGCGCGGGTCATAGATCTGGCTCAGGTGCCGGATCACCCGACCGAAGGCGTCCGCCGACAGCATCAAGGTCCCGCCAGACCACTGGCGCAGCTCGTCGAATCCGGACACCTTGGCCGCGTGCATTTCGGCGATGACTTCGGCCAGCCGGTTGCGCGCCGGGGTCAGGTCTTCTCCCTCAAGTCCCGGGCGCACATTCGGCGCCAGGGCGACCGAGGCCTGATCGCCGAATCGCTCGACGATGGCGGCGCCCAGCTGCCGGTTGCCGGCGAACAGGATGCGCGGCGCCGGACTGCCCGGCCGGAGACCCGCCGCCAGGGCAACGCTCTCGACCAGCCGCAAGACGGAGGCGCTGGCGCCGCCGTCCGTCCCGCCGACGATCAGGATCAGGTCCGGCCGCGCGGCGAGGATGAGGTCGATCTGCTCTTCGTCGCGCCTCCGGTCGGAGAGTCCAATCTCGTCGACGACCTCCAAGTAGGTCGCTTCGGCCAATCGCCGCCCGGAGTCCAGCGACACGCCTGGCATCAGCCCGACGAGGATCGCCCGAAGCCGCGGCCCCGCGGAAGACGTGGCGACAAACACATCCACGCCGGCGCCTTCCGACGTGCTGGGCATGATCAGGCCCTCCGACTCGTCGAGCAGCCGCCGACCCGTGACGGTCTGAATCTGATCGAGGGCCATACGCACGCCCTCACCGATGTCGAGCAGGGGTGTGGTCGCCGTGGAAAGCGAACGCCCGGTGGCCACCAGACGGTACTGGTTGTCGACGACGTCAAACAAGCTGGCCCGGGTGTGGACGCTGCCCACATCCACCGCCAACAGCGTTTCGGCGTCGATCGTCGTCTGCAGATCCATCATGGTCCTGGCAACAGCCCCATCAGCGTATCCCACAGGAACTGGATGCGCTGCGTAAGGATCAGCAGCGTGGCGGACATCGCCCCGGCGTACATGACCCCGAAGGCCAGGGCGATGAAGGAGCGTCCGAGGGCGCTCAGTCCCTTGCCCAGCAGGGAGATTGGGCCTGCCGGGCGCGCCTCACCCGCAGGCCGTCGTCGCAGCGTGAAACGGAAGTAGGCCAGCGTGCTGATTGTCCCCACCAGCACGATGATGACATTGACCACACGCTCCAAGCCGATCTCACCGGTCTGAGGTGAAGCCACGGCGGGGTTCAGCGTGCCCATGGCGGCCAGCGACTGCGGGATCAGCGTGCCGGTGATGGCTCCACCGACGACGACCGCCGCGCCGACGCCCACCAGGAAGGCCGTCGAGAACGTGCCCAGGCGCGAGGCCCCCGGCACGACCTTGAGCACAAGCAGGAACGCCAGGAAGGCCGGAACCAGCAGCGTCAGCACCGCCGCCGGGTTCATCAACCCGCCGATGCCGGCCTGCAGGACGGGCTGTATCAACCCTGGCCACAGGACCGAACGGACGGCCAGCGCACCGGCGTAGCCTGCCGCCACTCCGACGAACAGGTGCGACGCGATGCGGAACAATGGATTGTCGCCGATCAGGTAGCTGAGAACCATCATCGTCAGCAGCGCGGCGACGATCGGGCCGATCAGCGCATCGACCAGTGTGGTGATCTCGCTCATGGCCGCTTCGCCTTCGGCCGCGGCCTAAACGCCTGCACGAGCCAGGCACCGATACCGTACACGCCGCCGCAGGCCAGCAGGATCTCGACCACCAGAATGCCCAGGCTGAATGGGTTCCACCGCGCGACCGCGGGCCCGGCCTTACCGTTGCGCAGCTCGTATGCCACGGCCGCCGGCTCGCCGCTCAGCAGGCCGTTGACCTGTGGGATCAGCGCCTCGTAGTACGGCCGGATCATCGGCTCGACACCAGCGCTCAACACCATCACCAGCGGCCGGCCGGCAAGCCAGGGGCTCGCCTGCTCGATCCATGCCCGGGCGGTTTCAGTTCCCGCAGTGATTACAGCCACCGTGCCGAAATCCGAGAGGGACTGGACCCCTTCGAGAAGCGGCGAGTTCCAACCTGCCGCCAGTCCACCGTTGGAGTCGACGGAGGCAGCGAAACCGCTTAGCACCGCGGCGCGCGGGTCGGCGGCGAACAGTTGAATGGCCGGAACGCCGCCCGAGAGATAGCCCAGGTGGACGTAGTCCTCGCCATTCTGGTAGTCGTAGGCTGCGCCGCGCTGCCTGACCAAACGTTCCGCCAGGGGTGGCCCCGTGGGGCGCGTCGAGACGGTCGCCAGCCGGTATCCCTTGGACATCAGGTCCTCGAGCAAGGGGCCGACAACGACCTCCAGCTCGCCGGCATTCGCCGGTTCGTAATCAAAAACCAGCAGGACAGCACGATCGGCCGGCAGACCAGCAACCAGGTCCACGAGATGTCCCAACTCGATGGGCTCAACCGTCGGCAGCGCGAAGACCGAAAGCCGGAGCAAGATCGGCAGAGCGACGGCCAGCAGCAGTAGTCCACCAATCGCCCAGCGCAAGAGTGGCAGACGGGCGCGACCGCGTGCTACCGTCGGCAGCTCACGCAGTTCATCCTGCACCAGCTTCTGGAGCAGGTCAGCCTGAGCGACCTGGCGCTCGGAGATGCTCAGCCGTGTCGAGCCGACGCCGGTAATGCGCGGCAGCGCCACGACGGGCTCGGCCATCAGCACGCCGCGCAGGCCCGCGAGCGGGCCGGCCGATTCCACCGCCTGTTCATCTTCGGGCAGGATCTCGACCACCGAGCGGAAGGTGCCCACCGGCCGCATCGCCTCGAGCCATGTGGGAAGCGTGGCGGGGGCGAGGTCGGGCCGCGCGTCGGACGCGATCGCCGCCTCGGAAGGCATCGCCCCGGCGTCCGTCAACCAGTCGGGGACGTCGACGGAGCCAAGGTCGAAGTCCGCACTCTCGCCTTCCTGGAGTACCAGCGCCGGCGCGTGGGGGAGCGGCGCCTGAGGCGCGGACGCGGGCTGCTCAAGCTCCTTCAGCCAATCGGATTTGCCCGCCTCGGCGTCGGCCGGCTTCTCTGTCTCGCTGGTCGTCGGGAGAACCACGGGCGGGCGCGTCGGTTGCGACGGCGGTTCCTCGGCCGCAGGAATCAAGCTGGAGAGTCCGGTCTCCTCTTCGAGACCGCCGAACCCGAAGGGCGGTGTCGCCGGTGGTAGAGCAGGCGGTGGTGGTGCTGCAGACTCCGCCGCGGCAGCCGCCAGTCTCGCAAGGCCGCCGGTCGAACGCGCAGGCGGCTCGGCTTCCGGTGATGTGGCGGGCGGCACAGCAGGAGGCGGTGGCGCCGGGGGTTCTTTTGCAGCTGCTGCCAGCCGGGAAAGCCGACCGGTGGACCGTGCGGGAGGCTTGGCTTGCTCCGACCCTGGTGCCGGAGGCGCGAGGCGGTCCGTCGAGCGGGCAGGCTTCCCCTCCGCCAGGCGGCCGGTGGCGCGCGGCGGCTCCGCCGTAGGTGGTCTGGATTCACGCCTTGCGTCGCTCGGCTTGCCAGCGAACATCCCCGGGAGTTCGCCCGTCCGCAGGGGCAGTTCATCCCCAGGCACTTCGGGCTCCAGCCAGACGGGAGCCGAAGTCGCCGCGGTGGGAAGCGAGTCCGGTGGGTGTTCGCCTGCGGGCTCAATGAGCAGTCCGGTCAGCCCGCTGTGCCAGCCGGTCTTCTCGAGATTGAAGACATCGGGAAGCAGCACTTCCGCGGCGTCCGCTTCAGCCTGCTCGTCGCCCCCCTCCTCTTCGCGCTTGGCGCGGACGCGGGCGAGCCAGTCCGGGACATTGCCGTCCGAATCGGACACTGCTGGAGCGGGGGCCGCAGTCGGCGCGGGTGGTCCCGCTTCTGCCAGCCAGGAAGGGACTTCGCCCTCCGGTGGTCCTGTTTCCTCGGATGACGCCTCGCGCAGCCGAGTGAGCCAGTCGGGTCCTTCCTCGGCGCGAGCGGAAGATCGTGCTGGCTCCTCCGGCGCGGAGGACGCTGAGGCTGCGGACGGAGCGGCCTCTTCCTGTCCCCATTCGCTGGATGACCATTGCGGATCGGTGGAACGCAGCCGCGCCAGCCAATCGCCTTCGCCCTCAGCAGCGGGGGGTTGCTCTGGCGCCGGGGGCTCATCCTCCGGCGCGCGGAGCCGGGAAAGCCAGTCCGGCATCGGAGGCAGGCCCTGATCGGCGGGTGCTGGCGGGCTGCCTGCCAGCACCGGCTTCAAGCGCGCACCGCAGAAGGCGCACTCCTCGGCCCCTTCCGGGTAGGGCTTGCTGCACATCGGGCAACGCAGGTCGGCCACGCCTCAGTCCCCGTACGGCCGGTCGGCCCCGAGCAGAACGCGCAGTCCGGTGGTCACCGCCCCCAGCGCGACCCCCAGGACGATTCCCCGCGCCGCGCCCGCGGCCCAGACCTGCGCCAGCCAATTGCGCAGCCAGCCGAAGGTGGTCGACAGGCCTGCCCCGCCGAACGGCCATGGAGCCGTGCCGAGCAGCACCAGCAGCGCGGTGCTGATGAAGATCAAGCTGTAGCCGTCTCGCCGGCGCATCACCATCCGCACGCCGGCGGCCGCCAGCGACACCGCCAGCAGCGCCATCAGCGTCGCCTCGACCGGAAGTTGGATGTACTCGAACAGCGACAGCACGACGCGGTTGTCCGGACCAAACACCAGTCCGAGCACCAGCGTCCCTAGGAGGATGATGATCAGCAGCGCGCTGTAGGGCCAGCCGCTCTCCTGCAGGTTGACCTTGTGCAGATGAGCCGCCAGCAAGTTGAGGATGCCGAGCAGCAACGCCGTCGCCGAGAGCAGGATCGCCCAGCGCATGAACAGCAGTCGCAGCTCGAGCAGCGTTTGCCACTCGACGAAGTAGCCGGCCAGGACGACGACGCCGAAGGCCATGGCGACCGCCGTCCACAGGATCCAGGCCCCGATCT
>Ga0315289_10000465_pt1 | contig 62351 bp, 18 predicted proteins | sample YL17G11_40_MG_FD_203452 | JGI IMG/M metagenome (GOLD analysis project Ga0315289, IMG submission 203452) | Sediment microbial communities from Yellowstone Lake, YNP, Wyoming, USA - YL17G11_40 | ecosystem: Environmental > Aquatic > Freshwater > Lake > Sediment | place: USA: Wyoming | collected... | reverse complement strand
GAAGAAGAAGAAGAAGAAGAAGAAGAAGAAGAAGAAGAAGAAGAAGAAGAAGAAGAAGAAGAGGGGGGTTTGCCCAGCGCCCCCATCCCGCGCAGCGCCGCCGCCAGCGCGGCGACGCCGGCGTCCGGCGAGAGCGCGCCGTGGCCGAAGCGGCGCATCCGGGCGAGGAGCCCCGGCTGGCCCGCCGCCATGCCCCCTCCCCCCCCCTCGCCCCCGCCCTCCCCTCCTCCCTCCCAGGCGCCCCACGCGATCGCGAGGTCGGGCAGGCCGGCGGCCCTGCGGGACGCGGACGAGGCGTGGAGGTGCGCGTTCGCCGCAGCGTAGGGGGCCTGGCCCCCGGAGCCGAGCGCCGCCGCGACGGAGGAGAAGGAGACGAAGGCCGCCACGGGCTCCCCGACGCCGCCGGCCCTCACGGCGTCCGCCGCGAACGACTTGGGGGCCGCGGCGGCTCGCGCCAGCGCCGGGGTGACCCCGGCCAGCGACGCGTCCGCGCGGGCGCCGCCGGCGTGGATGACGCCGGCGAGCGGGCGGCGGCCGCGGCGGCGGAGGAGGGAAGGAGGAGAGGGGGTTCCGTCTCCTCCTCCTCCTCCTCCTCCTCCGCCGCCGCCGCCGCCCCCAAACACCAGGGCGACGTCCGCCGCCCTCGAGGCGTCGCACGCCACGGCGGTGACCTGCGAGGCCCACCCGGCGCCGGCGGTCGCCGAGGCGAGCGGGCCCGAGGCGCCGCGCGGGTTGGCCGAGGGAGAAGACGGCGAGGGCGACGAAGGAGAGGGAGGCGAGCTCGAGCTCGAGGCCCCCATCCCGCCCCTCCTCCCGACGACGACCACCTCCGCGGCGTGCCCCCTGGCGGCGAGCCAGCGAGCCGAGAGGGCTCCCAGGGCTCCCGTCCCGCCGAGCACTGCCCAGCGAGCGGGAGCAGAAGAGGAGGAGGAGGAGGAAGAGGAAGAGGAAGAGGAAGAGGGAGAGGAAGAGGAGGAGGAGGAGGAGGAAGAGGAAGAAGAAGAGGAAGAAGCAGGAGCCGACCCGAGGCCTCCTCGGTGGCTGCCGCTGCCGCCGCCGCAGCCGGCGCTCTCGCCTCCACCACCTCCCCCCCCTCCTCCTCCTTCGGCGACCAAAACCACCTTGCCCACCGTCCTGCCCGCCCCGAGCTCTCTCAGCCCCGCGGCGGCCCTGCTCAGCGGCATCACCTCCGCGGGCAGCGGCGAGACGACCCCCCGGGCGACGAGCGCGGAGACGGCCCGCATCCCGGCGCCGACGGCGGCCGCGCTCATCTCCAGGTCGACGGCGACGGCGCGGAGGAGCACGTCGGGCCTCTCCTGCGCCATCCTCTGCGGCGACCAGAGGTCCCTCTTGGCGACCTCCACAAAGGTGCCGCGGGGGCGGAGGCAGGCGAGCCCCGCGGCGACGAAGCCGGGGGAGGTGAGGGAGTTGAGCACGGTCGACGGGAAGAAGCCGGTTGCCGAGGAGGGGGGCCGAGAACGAGGAGGCGGCGGAGAAAGAAGAAGAGAAGAAAGCGAGCTGGACCTGGAGGACTCGAGAGCAGCGTGGATGGCGACGCCGTCGACGAATTCGACGTCCCTGGAGCCCAGAGCAGCGGCGACGACACCGTCGGGAGCAGCAGCAGCAGCAGCACCAGCAGCAGCAGCAGGAGCAGCAGCAGCAGGAGCAGCAGCAGCAGCAGAAGCAGCAGCGTCGCCGTCGCTGGTGTCGTTGCTGCTGCTGCTGCCGCCGCCCCTGCCGATCCCGCGGACGGCGGCCCTCTTTTTGGGGCTCGACGCCGTCGCGACGACCCTCCCCCGCGTCGCCGCCACCACCTGGCACGCCGCCATCCCCAGCCCGCCCGCCGCGGCGTGGATGAGCACCAGCTGCTCGCTGGTCGAGGGGCTCGGTGTTACTGCTGCCGTCGAATGAGAAGGCGAAGAAGAGGCAGCACCAGAAGAAGACTCGGAAGAGGAAGAGGAGACGGCCAGTTCCCCGCCGACGCACTCGAGCGCGGTGAGGAACGCCGTCGGCAGCGTCGCGGCCTCGGCGGCCCCGAGCCCGGGGGGCACCGCGGCGAGGGCGTCCTCGTCGGCGACCACCGCGGTCGCGAGCGCGCCCGCCGCCTGACCGAAGACGCGGTCCCCGACGGCGAAGCGGGGGGTCGCCCCTCCCCCCTCCCCCTCCCCTCCTTTCCGGGCCCTCGGCGGGCCAACCCGGAGCACCACGCCGCAGACGTCTCCGCCGGGAGGACCCGGGTCGACGCCCCCGGGGAACAGCCCCAGGACGTTGAGCACGTCCCTGAAGTTGAGGCCGACGGCCTCGACTCCCAGGAGGACGTGGCCCGGGGGCAAGGAAGAAGCGGAGGAGCGAGAAGACGAGGAGGAGGACGACGACGCCGCCACCGCCGCCGCCGCCGCCGACGACGACGAGGAAGCGGCAGCAGAATCGCCACCGCCGTCACCACCACCGCTTCCGCTCTTCTTCTTCCCGGAGGATGCAGCAAGGATGACAGGCTTGAGGCCGCTAAAGGCGCCCCTGGGGAGGGGCATCAGCCTCGCATGGCCCGGGAAGAAGCGAGGGAACGAGTCGGCGCCCTGCGCGAGGACGCGCTCGGAGAGCACCGAGCCGGCCGCGGCGGCGCCGAAGATGGAGGAGGCGGAGGGGGAGGAGGAGGAGGCGGAAGCGGAGCCTCGCCTGCTCTCGGGGCCCGCCGCGGCATTCCTCAGATACGGAGACAGAGGGTCCGTCTCGATCCCCGTGAACGTTGCGTCGGGCCTCTCGATGGCCGCGACGCGCCCCACGGCCCAGAGAGCCGCGGAAGCGGAAGCGGAAGCAGCAGAAGCCCCGCCGCCGCCGCCGCCGCCGCTGCCGCCGCCATCGACGCCGCCGCTCGTCACGATCGTCGCGCCTCCTCCCGCATCGACAGAGCGCAGGGCCTGGACTGCGGCGACGCACGAGGAGACTGCAGCAGCAGCAGCAGCAGCGGAGCTGCTCTTGGAGGAGAAGCCTCTCCTCCGCTGCCGGCTGCTCCTGCTCCGCCGCGGGGGGGAGAAGCTGACGGCGTCGCCGGAGGGAGAAGAGACGACGACGACGAGCTGCTCCCCTGCTCCTCCAAAGCGGCGTCGCCCCGAGGAAGCGGCGGGCTCGACGGCCCTCCACTCGAGACCATAGACGAAGTTTGCGGGTCGCACGAGCTGCTCGTCGTCGCGACCCTCGTCTTCTCCCTCGGCGGCACCGGCGGCGGCGGCGGCACAAGCTTCAGCCTTCGCTTCTTCCGCTTCCGCCGCTGCCGCCGCAGTAGCAGCACTAGCAGATGCCGCCGCCGCAACTGGGTCAGCAGACAGGGCCACAGCCACCAGCCCGGCGACGTCGAAGACGGAAGCGCCCGAAGTCGCAGCAGCAGAAGAGGAAGAGCTCGAGCCCTTTTTCGTCCACCTCGCCGAGCTCATCGTTCTCGGAGAGGAGGAAGAGGAGGAAGAGGAGGGAGAGGAGGGAGAGGAGGCGAGCTTCAAGGGAGCCCCCGCGACAGCCCAGCCCACGGAAGAGGATCCTCCGCTGCTGCACCTCTTCCGAGGCGCGCCGTTGCCCGCCCGTACAGCCGCGACGCTGACGGGAACGCGCGCAGCGGACCCACCCGCGCTCGCCTTCGCCATTGCTCCCTTCGTCGTCGTCGCCTTCGCCCTCGTCGTCGTCCACAGAGCCCCCAGGTGCAGCGTCGCGTCCGAGACCGCGGGGTGCGCGTTAAAGGCCCCCGGAGAGCGCTCGGAGGGAGCTGCGAGCTCGGCTGTGATCGCAGAAGAAGAAGCGGAGGCAGGGGAGCGGGACCGGAGAAGAGCGAGCAGAGAAGCGGAAGCAGACGAAGTCGAAGAAGAACAAGAAGAAGAAGAAGAAATCGAAGAAGAAGAAGAAGAAATCGAAGAAGGAGAAGCCGACGTTGCCCCGCTGCTGCTGGTCCTTTCCGCGGCAAAGTCCGCATAGCAGGTCATGTGCGTCCGTGTCGTCGCTTTTCTTCCCCCGGACGATGAGGAAGAAGAGAGAGCACTGCTCGAAACGAGCGAGACGCGGCCGTCGGCGGTGGCGACGCGGCACTCGAGCGAGAGCAGCAGGAGCTGCTGCTGCTGCTCCTGCTGCTGCTGCTGCTGCCGCCTCTCAGCTCCTCCTCCTGCTCCTGCTTTCCGAAGAACGCACGGGGCAGAGATCGAAAGGTCCCGCAGCACCAGGGAGCGTGTCGAAGCAGCAGCATAACCTGAAGCGGAAGCGACAAACGCCGGCGGAGAGACGAGCGCCGCCGCCGCCGCTCCCGCCGCTTCCGTCATCGCCGTCGCAGGAAGCAGCGCCGCGCCTCGGACGACGTGATCGAACAGAAACGCCGCAGCGGGGGACGAGAGAGGAGCAAAGGCGAACACGACGACGCCGGCGGTGCTGCTTCCGTCGTCGATCTCCTGTCCTCCTCCTCCTCCTCCTCCTCCTCTTCCGATAGAGGCGACGGCCGGGAGCAGGGCGCAGGGGTTTGGCGCCGCCCTCGCGAGCGCGCGGCGCCACAGCGGGCGAAGAACAGCAAGGTTGCTGCTGCCGCCGCCGCCGACGCCGTTTGCGAGTCCGCCTTCGCCGTTCGTTTCCTCCTCTGACAGGGAGACCAGCGCGTGCGCGTTGATCCCGGACATCCCAAACGAGGACGTTCCCGCGAAGGCGACACCAATCGCGGAAGCCGAGACGAGAGGCGCAGCGGAGCGGAAAGCGACGGCGGCGGCGCCTGAAGGAAGGACTTTCCTCCCGCCTTTGCCGCCGCTGTCGCTCCTGCTCCAGTCGTCCAGCGCCGAGGCCGCGATCGGGTTGAGGTTGCGCAGGTTGGCCACCGGCGTCGCCACCCTGGAGCGGAGCAGGCCGGCGACGGCGAGCAAGCCCACCCCACCCGCGGCCCCCTCCGAGTGCCCGACCGAGGACTTGGCCGAGGCGAGCGCGAGAGGGAGAGGGAGAGGAGGAGGAGGAGGAGAGCGAGAGGGGGAGGGAGAGGGAGAGGAGGAAGAGAAGGAGCGTACCGCTCCCCTCTTGGCCCCGACGATCGCCTCTGACGCCGCCCCGAGCTCGATGGGATCGCCCAGGGGCGTTCCCGTGCCGTGCAAGGCGAGCGCGACGAGGGAGAGCGACGCCGACGGGCGCCGGAGGCGGGGAGGGCCGCCGTCTGCCGCCACCGCCGACGGGGACGACAGGCTCGTCGACGCGAGCTCCAGCGCCGAGCCCAGGAGCGCCGCCTGCGCCGGGCCCGAAGGAGCCGTCAGCGCAGTGGCTCGCCCGCCCTGGTTGACGGCGGACGCGCTGAGGCAGAGCACGGCGAGCCGCTGCTGCTCTTGAGAGCCTCGTCGCCGCCGCAGTGCGCCGCCGCCGCTACCGTCTCCGTCGTCGTCGTCGTCGCCGCCGCAGCGGCGTCCTCTTCCTCCCGAGAGGGCTTGCAGGGCGACGACGACGCCGGCTTCCCCCCTCCCGTAGCCGTCCGCCGACGCGTCGAGGGTCTTGCACCTTCCCTCCGGGGACAGGGCCTGCAGCCTCGAGACTCGCGAGGCCGAGGAAGGGGAGAGCAGCGCGTTGACCCCGGCCGCGAGCGCGGCAGCGGAAGCGAAAGAAGAACGAGACAACGGCGATGGAGACGACGGAGACGGAGAAGGGCGCGAGGAGAAGCCAGCAGCGCCACCCTCCTCCCTCAGCGTCGCGGCCCCCAGGTGCACAGCCACGAGCGAAGAGGAGCACGCCGTGTCTATCGCCGCGGCGGGGCCCGCCAGCCCCAGGGAGAACGCCGCCCTGCCGACGATGAAGGGTCCTCCCGTGCCCGTCGTCGTCGCGGCGGCCGCGGGGTCGACCCCGCCGGCGGCGGCCGCGGGAGGAGCCCGGGCGAGCAGCCCGCTGCTGCCGCTGCCGCTGCCGCTGCCGCTGCTGCCGCTGCCGCTGCTTCCGATCCCACTCCCGCCGCCGCTCGTCCAGTCCGTGGTCCACATGCAGCCGACGTGCAGCGAGACGGGAAGGCGCGTCGGGGGGTGCGACAGCGACAGAGCTGAGGCGAGAGAGAGAGCGGCGGCGTCGTCTCCTCCTCCTCTCTCCGCCTCGTCGCCCGACCACCTCGAGAGCATCGCCTCGGCGCAGAGCTCCATCAGCAGCCTGGCGTGCGGGTCCAGAGCGCAGGCCTCAGAGAGGGGGACGCCGAAGGCCGAAGCGTCAAAGGCCGCGAGCGAAGGGAGCGAGGCGGCGAAGGCCGTGGAGCAGGTGCCCTCCGACGGAGAGGAGGAAGAAGACGCGGCGCTGGCTCCTCCGACCGGGGCAAACAGGGCCTGCGCGTCCCACCTCGCGAGCGGCAGGGGTCCCGTCGCGTCCCTGCAGCCTCCGAAGCAGGAAGTCGAAGAAGAAGCAGAGGAGGCCGAGGCGGAGCAGCCCCAGGAGAGGTGCGCCTCGGCGGCGGAGAGGGCGGGGGCGTCGGAGGGGAGGCCGGGAAGTCGGGCAGCGATCGCCGTGATGGCGACGATCGTGGAGCCAGCGGAAGAGGAAGAATTGGGAGAAGAAAAAGAGGGGCGCGGCGGCGAAAGAGGGAGAGGAAGAGGGACGGCTGCTGCTGCTGGCGCTGTCGTCTCTATTTCCGCCGCCGCCGGGGCGACCTCCTCCGCTTTCGCCGCCCACGCCGCCGGCTCAACAGAAGCGGCAGCAGGAGCAGCAGCAGCAGCAGCAGCAACGGCAGCAGAGCCCTCACCATCACCGCCACCATTCGCCATCTCGAGCCTCTTCTCCACGGCCCTGGCGAGCGCCGCCGGCGTAGGAGCATCCATGGCCAGCGTGACGGGGAGCACAAGGCCGCCGAACCTCGAGCTGAGCGCGTCACGGAGCGCGACGGCACCGAGCGAGTCGAGGCCGTTGCCGCTGCCGCCGCCGCCGCCGCCGGCGTCGGAGGAGCCCGCGAGGGGCGACTCGGGAGAGGGCGGGCGGGAGCCCAGGGACGCGTCGATACAGTCGAGGACGGCTTCGAGGATCCAGGAGGGAGGAGAGGAAGAGGAGGATGAAGAAGAAGAGGAAGAAGAAGGGGAAGACGAAGACGAAGAAGGAGGCGGAGCTCGCTTTGCCGTCGTCGCCGGAAGCGGCGGCAGAGCAACAGCCACCTCCACCTCGTTCTCTCTCTCCTCTTCCTCCTCCTTCTTCTCCTCCTCCTTCGCCGCCACGACTTCCTCGAAGAACCTCTCTCCGCCCCGAGCTCCGGCAGCAATCCTCGCCGCCTGGAGCTTGTCGAAGTCGATCGACGCGAAAGCAGAGCAAAGAGAAGAAGCGAGAGGCGAAGCGAGCGCCGCGAGCGCCGCCGCCGGCGGAAGCCCGAAATGCCCCGCCCTGGCCAGCGCCGCCCGGAGGCGCCCGTCCGAGCCCATGTCTCCGCCGCCGCCGCCGCCCCCCCACAGTCCGTACTGCAGGCTCCGAACGGGGTGGCCGGCCTCCGAGGCGTCGACGGCCCAGGCGTCGAGGGCGGCGTTGGCCGCGGCGTAGGAGACCTGCCCTGCGGAGCCCAGCAGGCCCGCGACGGACGAGAGCGCGACGACGGCGCGCGGCGGAGAGAGGCGCGAGGAGGGAGCCGAGGACGCGAGCGCGAGCGCGGCCCCGAGCTTGGGCGCCGCGGCCGCGCGGAGGTGCCAAGGCCTCTGCGACCGGGAGAGGCCGTCCGTCCGGGCCGCGCCGGCGAGCACGACGAGGTCGGCGCGGCGGGCAACAGAGGGAGAAGGCGAGGAGGGGAACGTCGGCGCCGGCGGCGCCGACGAAAAAGAAGACTGCAGAAGCGCGGCGGCGTCGGAGGCCATGGCCGCGTCCGCCGCGACACTCGTGACCGCCAGCTTGTCGATCGCAGCGTGGCGAGGAAGGTCAAACGGTTTTCGAGGCGAGCGCGACGCGAGCACGACCGAGGAGAAGGAAGAAGCGGAAGCGGAAGCGGAAACGAAAGTGCCACCGCCGCCGCCGCCGAGGGCGAGCCAGGCCGTGACCGCCCTCCCGACGCCTCCCCCGCCGCCGACGATGAGCGCTCCCTGGTTGGCGCGGTGAGCTCTCATCGGAGGAAGAGGAGAAGAAGAAGGAAGTGGAGCGCGAGAAGAGACGGGCAAGAGGCGAGGGAGCGCCGCGAAGGGCGAGCGAGAAGCATCCGAGCCAAACTCGTCGCCTCTTTCGCCTCCTCCTCCTCCGCCGCCGCTGCTGCTGCTGCTCTCTCCGACGAACGCGACGGAGGCCGAGCCCGGGAGCTCGCCCTCCGAGGCCGCGACGCGAACGACTGCCGCCGCCGCCGCACAAGGCACGAGGCTTTGCGTGTGTTTGGCGCGCAGGGCGAGCGAGGGCGAGGAAGAAGAGGAAGAGGACGCAGCAGCTGCTGCCGCAGCAGAGGAAACGCCGCGCAGCGCGGCCGCGGCCGCGGCGGTCGCTGCTGCTGTAGCTGCTGCGAACTTTCGTCGGCGCTTCCCCGGCGAATCGCATACCAGGGCGCTGTAGTAGTCTTTTTTCAAAGAAAGCCGGGCGGCAGCGGGTTCCGAAGCCTGCCATTCGACGACCAGCGAGCGCGGAGGCGGAGGAAGAAGAGCTCCTTCGGCAGCTCCCGCCGCCGCCGCTGCTGCCGCGCTTGTCGCCGACCCCGCCGAAGAAACGCTCCTCGAGCGCAGCCCTCGCACGCAGAAGGCCGAGCCCCAAGAGACGTCTGAGGCCACCGCTCCTTCGCGTCCGCTGTGAGAAACCGAGGAGGCGGAGGACCACCGCCGTTGGGCCGAAGAGGACGACCTGCGGACGAGGACCGCCGCGGCGGCGACGGGAACGGGAGCTGCAGTTGGCGTCGCCGCAGTCGCCTCCGCTGCCGCGACTGCCGCGAGGTGCAGCGCCGCGTCTGCAGCCGCGGGGTGCGCGAGGTAGTCCCCGCGGTCTGCGGGCTTAGCGAGGGTAGCCAAAGCGGAAGAAAAAGACGAAGACGACGACGAAGAAGACGAAGAAGAAGAGGCAGGCCCCCTGCTTCGGAGGAGCAGGGAGCCGCCGCTCCCGCTCCTCGCGGCGACGGCGGTGGCGACCGATGGCACCAGCGCGACCTCGGCGGATGCGGCGCCTCGCCCGACGCTCACAGAGACCTCCCCTGCGGCGTCGAAGCTCAGAACGATCTCCAAAGGGTGGTTCGTCAGAGGCGACGGAGAAGAAAGCAAGATCGGCGAAGCAAAGGCCGCGGAGCGGAGCGCCGGCCTCGCTCGGCCCCCGCCGCCGGCGCCGCTCCCGCTCCCGTCGCCTCCGCCCTCGAGCCCTCGCGCCCCGAAGAGCAGCGCCGCCATGGCAGCTGCCGCGGCCTCGAGCGTGGCAGCAGCGGGAAAAAGAGCTCTCCCCTTGACGCGGTGGTCGAGGAGCCAGCTGAGCGGGGCGGCGGAGAGGTCGGCAGAGAAGACGACGCGAGCCGTTGCCGTTGGTGACGGCGACGGTGACGGCGCCGCCGCCGCCGACGAAGAAAGCGAGACGCCGGCGAGCGCCGCGAGGCGGTGGAGCGGCGGCCCGTGCCAGGCGTCTCTCCGCTTCCACGGCAGTCGGCGGCGACGAAGAGAGGGAGAATTAAGTGCCTCGTCTTCTTTGGAAGCAGCAGCAGCGAGAAGTTGCAGCAAGGCATGCGCGTTGACGCCGGACATTCCGAAAGAGGAGGCGCCGGCGAGAGGGCCCGCCGCCGCCGCCGCCGACGACTGCGGCAGGCACCGCGGGGCCGCGCCGAGGCCTCTCGGAGCAGTTGCTCCTCTGTCACCACCAGCACCTCCGGCAAAGCCTTCGAGCGCAACCGAGACGTACGGATTCAGCATCCCCAGCCCGGCGATGGGGGCGGCAGCCGCCTGGCGGAGGCACGAGAGGGCCATCACGACCCCCGCGAGCCCCGCGGCGCCCTCGGTGTGCCCGAAGCAGGCCTTGGTCGATACGAGGGCGACGGCGGAGGAGGAGCAAGGGGCGGGACTCGTGCTCCTGTTCTTCTCACCGCCGCCGACGCCGCTCGAAAGCCCGGAGGCGATCGCGCCGACTTCGAGGGGGTCGCCCAGCGGGGTGCCGGTGCCGTGGACGGCGAGGAGGACGACGCGGTCGACGCCTCCGCCGCCGGGGGCGCCGCCGCCGCCGCCGACGCTGTTGCTCTCGGCCTCTCCGACCGCGGTCCTGATCAGCGCGGACTGCGCCGGGCCCGAGGGGGCCGTCAGCGAGGAAGAGCGCCCGTCCTGGTTGACGGCAGAGGCGGCGACGAGGGCGAGCGGCTTGCAGTGCGGCAGCGGGCGAGGAGACGGGGAGGAAGAAGAAGGAAGCGACGCCGCCGCCGACGGAGACGGCGAGGCCGACAAAAAACTCGACTCCTCCTCCTCCTCCCGCGCCGCCGCCGCTGCGGCCCGCAGCAGCGCCACGGCAAACCCTTCCCCCCTCCCGTATCCGTCCGCAGCCGCGTCGAACGTGCGGCACCTCCCCACGGGCGAGAGCGCCCTCAGCGCGCAGATCCCGGCCGTCACCTCCGGGGAGAGCAGCGCGTTGACCCCGGCCGCGAGGGCGGCCGAGCACGAGGCTCCGCGCCCGCCCCCGGCTCCTCGTCCCCCGGCGCCCCCGAGGGACAGGGCCGCCCTGGCCTGGTGCAGCGCCACCAGCGAGCTCGAGCACGCCGTGTCGATCCCGGCGCAGGGGCCCCCGAGGTCGAAGGTGAACGCCGCCCGGCCGCACAGGTAGGGCGCGCCGACGCCCGTCATCGTGCTCGCGGAGGGCGCCCTGCCCTGGCCGCAGTAGCGCCTGGCGGCGTCGAAGGCGTCGAAGAACATGCACCCGACGAAGACGCCGCAGGACCGGCGCCAGGCGGCTTCGCTGCTGCTGTCGCTTCGAGAGGTAGCGGCGGCGGCGGAAGAGGAAGAAAGAGAAGAAGGAGGGAGCCTGACGTCGTCGAGCGCCTGCGCCGAGAGCTCGAGCAGCCTGCGCGCCTGCGGGTCGAGCGCGGCGGCGTCCGGCGGCGCGAGCGCGAGCGCGGCGGCGTCGACGGAGAACATCAGGCTCGAGCTCTCTCCCCAGTCCTCTCCGAAAGCCCCGCTCTCCTCTTCCTCCACGTACGCGGCGAACCGCGCGTGGGACAGCCCGGCGGGGGCGGGCTCCGGGGCGTAGTCCCTCTCGAGGTCCCAGCGCGAGAGCGGCGTCGGCCCCTGCGGGGGCCGCTGGTCCCCGGCGGCGGCGGAGGAGGAGGAGGACGAGGAGGAGGAGGCGCTGGCCCAGAAGGAAGGGAGGCCGTCCGGGGCCCCCGGAAAGAGGGAGGCGACGGAGAGGATCTCGCAGGTGGTTGACTGACGAGGAGAGGAAGAAGAAGAAGGAAGACGAGGAAAAGCGGCGGGGAGAGCGAGGAGGGGGAGGGAAGAAGAAGAAGGAGCGACAGCAGCGGGAGCGGGAGCGGCTGCGACCTCCTTTTCTTCCTCCTCCTCCTCCTCCTCCTCCTCCTCCTCTTCCCTCTGCTCCCCCACCAGCTGTTGCTGCTGCTGCTGCTGCTGCTGCTGCTTCTGCTGATCCCGAAGCAGCAACAGCGCCTCCACGCCGCCGCTGAGCCTCCTCGACAGCTCCTCGGCGAGGGCCCTGGGCGTCGGGTGGTCGAACGCGAGCGTGGCCGGCAGCTGGAGCGGCTGCCGCCGCCGCCCCGACGGGCCGCCGCCGCCAGCGCCCCCGCCGCTCGCCGCCGCCGCTTCGAGCAGCGCCGCCGGGAGCCTGGACTTGGCCTCCGCGGCGATCGCGTCTCTGAGCTCGAGGGCTGCGAGCGAGTCGATCCCGGAGTCCATCAGCGGGGCGTCGGGGCCCAGAAGCGAGGTCGAGGAAGGGCCCGACGAGGACGGAGACGACGACGAAGAGAGGACCCGGCTGACCGCGGAGGAGACGAGCTCGAGCAGCGAGTCCGGTGAGGCGGCGGCAACGGCAGCTGCGGTCGCGGCAACGGCAGCTGCGGTCGCGGCAACGGCAGCTGCGGTCGCGGCGGCAGCTGCGGCGGCTGCGGCATCGGAAGAGGCGGCGCCCGAAACCTTCGGAGAAGCTCCCCCCTTCTTCCTCCGGCGAGCAGGAGCAGCGGCAGCGGGAGCAGCAGCGGAAGCAGCGGTAGCAGCAGCAGCAGAGGACGACGACGTAGACGGACGAGCTCCATCCTTGGCTGCTGTGGCGACCTCTGGAACCACGACGGCGACCTCTGGAGCCACGACGGCGACCTCGGAGAACAGCTGCCTCGCGCGCCTCTGGCCCCTGGCCCCCGAGAGGAGCCTCTCCCAGCCGAAGGCGCCCACGGCGGCAGGCTGCCTCGAGTCTGGCAGCATCGAGAGCAGCATGATCTTTTCGAGCGCCTGGAGGCCGCACGCGGGGTCGATCGAGAAGAGCCCGGCGGCCTCGAGCTTGGCGGCGAGGAGAGAAGGGGAGGAAGCGCCGTTTTTTGGCTTCGCCGCCGCCGCCGCCGCCGCCGCCGACGACGACGACGGAGGGGACGACGCCATGCCCCCTCCGCCCCAGGGCCCCCACCCGCCGCAGGAGACCGGGACCCCGCACTGGTCCCTCTGCCGCTCGACGAGGGAGGCCATCCAGCCGTTGGCCGCGGCGTAGGCGGCCTGACCGGGGTTGCCCAGGCAGGCAGAGACCGAGGAGAAGGCGTGCCCCGCGGCGAGGGGCTGCCGGGCGCCCGCCGCCGCCGCCGCCGACGACGCCGCCGACGACGCAGACGAGAGCAGCAGCCTCCTCGCGGCGACCGCCTTGGGGGCGAAGGCCGTCCTGAAGCTCGACGGCCGCAGCAGGGCCGCGGGAGCGTCCGCGAGGGCGCCTCCAGCGAGGAGGAGGCCCCGAAGCGGGGAGGTGAAGGAGGAGGGCAACGACGACGACGAGGAAGCAGCAGAGGGCGAGGAAAGGGCAGCAGCGGAGGTGGCGCCGGCGGCGAAGGCGGCGCCGACGGCCGTCCCGACGTCGCACGCGGCGGCGGCCACGAGCGCCGCCGGCGCCAGCGCCGCCAGGCCTTCCCCTCCCCCCCACCCCTCCCCCCCCCCTCCCCCCCTCTCGCGGCCCGTCCTCGCCAGGAGCAGGCACCGGACGTGCCCGCGGGGAAGGGCCTCGCCGAGCCAGCGCGTGGCCAGCCTTCCCAGAGCGCCGAGCCCCCCGGAGACGAGCCAGGTCCCGGTGGGAGGAGCGGAAGGACGGGACCAGGACGACGAAGAGGAAGAGGAGGACGACAGGGGCAGGAGGCGCCTCGAGCAGATGACGTTCCCCTCCGCTTCTTCCCTTCCTTCGTCCCTGAGCTCAGCTCCGGGCTCGAGGCAGGCGCATCCCGCGGCGGCGCGGAGGGCAGCGGCAGAAGCCGCGGAAGAAGCGCGAGAGGAGGGGGAAGGAGAGGGAAGCGAGGAAGGAGGAGAGAGGCCCCTCGAAGAATTCTTGTCCCGTCCTCCTGTTCGACCTTGGGCCTCCTCCTCCGCCTCCCCTGCGAGCGAGCGCACGAGCTCGAGCGCCTCCGCAGCGCCGTGCGCGGCAGCAGCGGGGCGCACGGAGGACGAAGCCGAGCGGCGTCGCCGCGGGAGGAGAGCGCGACGGCGGCTGCGGGGAAAGAGACGCTGGCTCCCGCCGCCGCCTTCGCAGAAGCGGCCGCTGCCGCTGCCGCTGCCGCCGCCGCTGCCCCGCGGCTCGGAGACCTGCGCTTCTTCGACGAACGAGAGGACAGCAGCCCCTTGTTCGCTCCGGGAAAGACTCGAGGGGGAAGCAGAGGCAACAAAGTTGGCGGCACTCGGTGCTCCTCTCTGCTGTCCGATCGGGCGAGACACGAGGCCGGAGAGGAGGACGCGCGACGACGACGAGGAGGGAGAAGAGGGCGAAGAGCCGGAAAGCTCAAAGGCCGCCGAGACGCTCCCGCCTCCGATCTCCTCCCGCGAGCGACAGAGGGCGAGGACGACGTCATCGTCCTCTGCATCCTCGGGCGAGGCCGGAGCGAGCAGGGCTCCCGCCGCCGCGGGGACGCGAGCGACGGCGGCTGCGGCGGCGCTCCCGGTAGCTCCAGCACCAGCTCCAAAGGAGGAGTCGGTGTCTCTCACGGCCCCGAGGTGCGTCGCCGCGTCGAGGAGAGCGGGGTGCGCTCCGTGGCCCAGCGAGGTCACGGGAGGAGGGGCGAGAAAAGCGAAAGAGGACGACGACGACGACGACGATGGCGACGACGACGACGAAGAAGATGATGAAGAAGAAGATGATGAAGAAGAGGACGAAGAAAGCAGCTTTGGCGAGGCAACGCGGCGGCCGAGAAGGAACGGCGCCGGCGACGACGAAGAAGCGAGGAGCTTCACCGCCGCCACCGCCGCGGTCGTCGCCCGGAACAGCTCGACGCCTCCGGACTCGAGACGCACGTCCCCCTGTCGAGAGACCGCGCTCTCGATGATGAGGGAGGAGGAGGAGCTGCCACTGTTCCCGCCGAGGAGCAGCGGCGCGACGATGGCGGCCGCGACGAGCGCGAGCCTTGTCGTCGTCGAGTTTCCACTTCCGCTCGGCGAAACCGCTGCCGCTGCCGCCGCCGCAGCGACGGCCGCCCTCGCTGCTTCCAACATCGCCGTCCCGGGAAGCAGCGGCCTCCCTCGCACGACGTGCTGCCAGAGGAACGAAAGGGCGGGCGAGCTCCGCAGGTCGGTCTCGAAGCGGAGCAGCAGCGAAGAGGAGGAAGAGGACGACGCCGACGAGGAGAGCGCCGCTCCTCCCGCGACGGCGACGCCGGCGGCGACAAAGGCCGCCGCGGCGAGCCTGGACCGCGCCGGAGACAGCCAGTGCCTCCCTCGGCGGCAGCAGCGCAGCCTAGCGGCAACAACAGCAGCCGACGCTGAAAGAGAAGGAGAGGGAGCCCTGGTCGTCAGCGCGTGCGCGTTGGTGCCCTGGAAGGCGAACGCGGAAACGCCGACGACGTCGCCGGTGCCGTCCCCGCCGTCCCCGCCGCCGCCGCAGCTGCCGACAGCGACGACATGCGGCCCGCTCCCTCGCGCCGCGGTCACGCCCTTCCCTTCCACCGCCTCCTGCACGTGCGCGCTCAACTGCCTGAGGTGCGCGAGGGGCGGGCAGCTCGCCGCGGCGTGCCTGGCCGCGGCGGCGAGCAGCCCCACGGCGCCGGCCGCGGGCTCGGCGTGGCCGGTGCGGGTCTTTGGCGCGCCGAGGGAGAGGGCGCGCGGGAGCGGGGGCCGAGCGGCGCTCCCGCCGCCGCCGCCGCCGCCGCCACCGCAGCGGCGGCGCTCCCTGCGGAGCCCTCCCATCAGGGCGCCGACCTCCAGCGGGTCTCCCAGCGGGGTCCCCGTGCCGTGGAGCTCCACGGCGGAGACGCGCGAGGGGGCGACGGCGCCGGCGCCGGCGCCGCCGGCGGCCGAGGAGCCCAGTGCCGCCGCGACGACGGCTGCCTGCGCCGGGCCCGAGGGGGCCGTCAGCGACGAGGAGCGCCCGTCCTGGTTCACTTCGATGGAGGCGAGCAGCAGAGCCGACGGCGGCCGCGAGGACGCGGACGCGGACGGAGGAGCGGAAGCGGCATCGAGGCTCCCGTCGAACAGCGAGAGCCCCAGCGCGAGCGCGGCCTCGCCCCTCGAGTAGCCGTCGGCGGCGGCGTCGAGCGCCTTGGCCCTGCCGTCGGGCGAGAGCATCGAGGCCGCGGCGAGGCCGGCCGGGGTCGCGGGGTCCAGGGAGAGCAGCGCGGCCGCCAGGATCGACCGGTGGCGTCGCCGCCCCCGCTCCCCCCCGGAAGGAGCGGGGGGGGGCGAGGGAGCCAGACTCGAGCTGCCGCTCGCCGTCGACCTCAGCTCGCGGGCGAGGAGCGCGGCGGCGACGAGCGAGCTCGAGCACGCGGTGTCGACGGCGAGCGCCTGCCCCTTCAGGTCGAACGTGAAGGCCAGCCTCCCCGCCGAGACGGAGAGGCACTTGCCCGAGGCCCCGTACGCGTCCTCCGCGGGGCTCGAGCGGGACCAGAGGGCGGAATAGTCCCAGAAGGAGAGGCAGGTAGCGACGGAGGTGACCGAGACAGAGGAAGAAGCAGTCGCTGCGCCGCCGCCGCCGCCCCTGCCGCCGCCGCCGCCGCCCCTGCCGCCGCCGCCGCCGTCGCCGAGGAGGAGGCCCGCGCTTTCGCCTTGCCTCTCGTTCCAGCAGCTCAGCACCTCGGCCCCGACCTCGAGGACCAGCCTCTGCTGTGGGTCCATCCTGGCGACTTCCCCGAGGCTGGTCATGCCGAAGAGGGCCGCGTCGAACGCGGAGACGCCGGGGAGGAAGTGCCCGAAGCGAGCAGCAGAAGGAGCCTTGGAGGTCGAGGTCGAAGAGGCCGAGAACGCGGCGTCGGCGTCGCAGTCCCAGCGCTCGAGCGGCACGACTCGAGCGCTGTCGATCGACGTCGAGGCAGAGGGCATCCTGGTCGCGAAGCAGTCGATTGCGATCGGGAGCGGCGCCGCCGCCGCCGTCGTCGAAGAAAAAGAAGAAGAAGCAGGCGAGGAGAGGAAGGGCGGCGGCAAGAGCGGCGGCGGAGGAGCGAGCGCTTTCGCCGCAGCCGCCACCGCCGCCGCCGCCGCCGTCGCGAGCAGCGAAGCTCCCCCTCTCCCCTTCTCTCCCCGCTCCTCCTCCCGCTGCTGCAGCGCCGCCGCCACCCTGCCGACCAGCGCGTCCACAGTGGGGGCGTCCAGCGCCAGCGAGGCCGGGAGGTCGAGCCCGCCCAGCGACCTCCGCAGCTCGTCGCGGAGCTCGACCCCGGCGAGCGAGTCCAGCCCCATGGTGGACAGCAGGGCGCGGCGGTCGGCGGTTGCGGCCGCCGGGCCGAGGACGGCCGCGAGCGCCGCGGCGACGGCGGCGTCTGCCGCGGCGAAGGAGGAGGAGGAGGTTCTCCCCTCCGTCTCTGTCGCCTCCTCCTTGTGCCGCTCCTCCGCGCTCGCCGGAGAAGAGGGACGGGGAGCTTTCGCTCCCGGTCCCTCTCCTCCTCCTTCTCCTTCGAGGGGGACGAGCCCGTCGAAGAACGCGTCGGCGGCGAGGGCGGCGACCCCTCTCCCCGCGGCGCGGCGGAACGCGCCCCAGTCGGCCGCGAGCGCGGCGACGACGCCGCCGCCGCCGCCGCTTTCGCTCCCCCGGCGGTCGACCACCGCCTCGAGCACCCTCAGCCCTTCCCCGGTCCGGACGAAGCCCATCCCCCCGCGGCGCATGCGGGAGGCGACGGCGGAGGCGGCAGCAGCAGCAGCAGCAGCACCAGCAGCGGAAGGAGAAGAGGGAGCGGCGGCGGCGTCCGCTCCCGCCGCCCCCGAAGAGGCAGCGGCAGCGGCAGCGGTTGAGGAGGGGGCCACCATCCCGATCCCGCTCCAGGGGCCCCACTGGACGGCCGAGACGCCGGGCAGCCCCGCCGCCGCCGCCCGCTCCGCGGCAGCGTCCAGCGAGGCGTTGGCCGCAGCGTAGGCCGAGGAGCCCGCGGGACCGAGCAGAGAGGCGACGCTGCTGAAGAGCACGGCAGATCGGAGGGGCCTCGTCGAGGAAGAGGAAGGAGAGGAGCAGAGGCACGAGCGCAGCCCCGCTGCTTTGGGGGCCGCGGCCCGTCGCGCCGCAGCCGCCGTCGTCTTCGACAGCGGGGCGTCGTTGAGGACCCCGGCGGCGTGGAAGAAGAGCAGGGAAGGAGAGCGGGCGAACGAGGAGGAGGACGGGGAAAGAGAGAAGGCGGCGGCGGCGTCGGCGGCAAACGCGACGTCCGCGGCGACCAGGGACGCGGCAGCAGAGGCGCGACGGCTCTCTCCGCTCCCCGCCGCCGCCGCCGCCGACGCCGACGCCGAAGCAGCAGCAGCAGCAGCAGCCGCAGCCGCCGCGACCTCCCTCGCCGTGTCGCTGTCCCTCGCCGACCTCCCCAGGAGCACGACGCTGCCGGCCCTGGCGCCCTGGCAGAGCCAGGAGGCGGCCAGCGAGCCGAGGGCGCCCGTGCCCCCTGAGACGACCGCGGTCGGCCGGGACGAGGACGAAAAAGAGGGAGCGGGAGAGAGAGACGGCGAAGAGGAGCAGAGGCCCGTCGTCGGAAGGAGCGAGGGCCGCCTGACTGTCCCCTCGGACGCGCAGACTCCAAACGGCGAAGAGGAAGGAGGAGTGACAGGAGCAGAGGCGGAAGAAGAAGAGCCTGCCGCCGCCGCCATCCCGTCCTCGCCCGCGGCGTCGAGTCGGAGGTCCCTCGCCTCCGCCGCCGCGCACCTCGCCGCGGCCCAGACGGCGGCAGCAGGAGCAGCACCAGCAGCTTGTCCCTCGCCGCCGCCGCCGCCGAAGCCGCCGCCGAAGCCGCCGCGCGTGCGGAGCCTGACGACGGGGGGAGAAGGAGCAGAAGAAGGAGGGCTCGAGGAAGAAGGGGCTTCGCCTCCTCCCTCCCCGACCCCCGCCCCGATCCGCAGGGCGGAGAGGGCGACGGCGGTGGCGTGCCCGGGAGCGGCAGAGCGGGCGAGGAGCCGCCGCCGTTGCCGCCGCAGCAGTCGCCGCGACGGCGGGCCGGTCGTCGTCGTCGAGGAGGCGACGACGACGAGCTCCAGCTCGAGCTCAAAGTCGACCCCCGCTCCCCCTCGCCGCCCTCGCCGGGTCATCCTCCTCTTCCCGCTCCGCGCCCCCTCGGCGGCGAGCGGTTCCGAAACCGCCCACTGCTGTTGGTAGAGAGAAGTGGCAACAGTCGACAGTTCCTGTTCGGGGTCGGGAAAAGGAAAAGAGGAGGAAGGGGGGCAAGAAGCGGAGAGCGAGGTGGAGCAGAGCGAGGAGGAGGCGCGCCGCCGCTCGAGGTCGAGGTCGAGGTCGGTCGGCGCGGCCGCTGCTGCGGCGGTGCCCCCTTTTCCCTCCTCCTCGACTTTGGTCGCTCGAAAGTCGACGCCCCGCACGGCAAACGAGGAGCCATCGACGTTGTAGCAGTCGAGAGATGCGTGGACGCAGTGCTCCTGTCCGATCGTGCTCGCAGCGGAAGAGAAAGCGGGGGAAGAAGCGTTGTAAATGGACAGGGAGCGAAGAAGAAGAACCGCGGCAGCGGCGCTCTTTGCCGTCGCCGCCTTTGCTGCCGAAGCGGCAGCAGCAGCAGCAGCAGCAGAGAGCGCCGCGGCGACGACTGCAGGGTGCGCCCCACCAAAGCCCGCCGTGTCGGAAGGCACGGTGATAGAGGCCGTCCAGAGCGGGGAGGCTGCTGGGCTTCCTCTGCGTCGCTCCCTCCTCGTGAGGAAAGAGAGGCTCGGAAGCGGCAGGCATTTTTTTGCCTCGCCGCCGCCGTCGTCTCCGACGGCCGACGCCGACGCCGAAAGGATCTCTCTCCGTCGACCTCCTCCTCCGCCTCGCACCGCCACTCGCCCCTCGGCACACGAGACGGAAACAAAGAGCTCGTCGCTAGCACTTCCTGAGAAGGAAGACGAGGAAAAAGAAGCCCCGGAGAGGGCGACGGGAGCAGAAGGGAAAGAGCCGCCGAGCCGCTGCTGCAGCGCCCGGAGCGCCGCGAGCGCGGCCTCGGCCGCCGCCGCCACGGACGACTCCCTGTGGAAGAGCAGCGCCGCCGCCGAGGGCGACGGCCGCAGGGCGAACACGGCCTCCTTGCTGCTGCTGCTGCTGAAGCTTCTGCTGCTGCTACTCCCTTCGAGCGACACGAAGTCCGTGAGCAGCGCGTGCGGCCTCGGGGCCGGGAAGTGCCTCTCGCGGTGGTAGAGCTTCCGGGGAGAAGGAAAAAAGGGCGACGATGACGCCACCGACGACGAAAAGACAATCGCGTGCGCGTTGGTGCCTTGGAACGCGAAAGCGCTCGCCCCAGCGGCGAAAGAGAAGGCTGAAGGAGTTGCTGCTGCTGTCTTCCTCGACTCTTCGGAGGAGGAGGAGGAAGAGGCGCAGCAGAGCGGGGCAGCCGAGCGAGGCACAGAGACGGTTCTGCCGCCACCGCCCCCTCCCCCTCCCGCCCCTCTCCCGAGCGCCGCCTCGACGTATGGGTTGAGCGACCTCAGGCGGGCCACGGGGGCGGCCTCGGCGACGCGCGTTCCCGCCAGAGCAGCGACGAGGGAGACGAGCCCCGCGGCGGGCTCGGCGTGGCCAGCGGCGGCCTTGGGCGCCGCGAGGACCAGGGGAATGAAGGGCCAAGGAGAACACGACGACGAAGACGACGATTTCTCTACTTCTTTGTCCCTCGCCAAGTGAACCGAAGCCGCTGCCCCGAGCTCGATCGGGTCTCCCAGAGGAGTCCCCGTACCGTGCAGCAGCAGCGCCGAGAGGCGCAGAGGAGAAGAAGAAGATGAAGCGGAAGCGGAAGAAGAAGAAGAGGGAGAAGACGACGACGAAGAAGAAGAGGAAGAGGCAGCAAGAGCTCCGCGACGACTCTGCCTCCGCGCTTCCTCCAGCGCCGAGGACAGCAGCGCCGCCTGCGCCGGGCCCGAGGGGGCCGTCAGTGATGAGGAGCGCCCGTCTTGGTTGATCGCGGCCGCGGCGAGCAGGGCGCGGCCCGGGAGGGAGCGCCAGGCGCGGGCGACGCGCTGGTTGTCGTTGCTGCTGCTGCTGCTGCTGCTGCTGCTGCTGTCGTTGTTGCCGCCGCCGCTGCTGCCGTCGTCGCTGCTGCTTGTGCCGTCGACGTTGCGGCTTCCTTCGTCGTCGTCTCCTCCTCCCTCGGGCTCGGAGACCAGGGCCAGGGCCCCGACCGCCTCCGCCCTCCCGTAGCCGTCCGCGGAGGCGTCGAGGGCCTTGCAGCGCCCGTCGCCCGAGAGCATGCCCGCGGAGGAGTAGGCGGCGTGCGTGCGAGGGGAGAGCAGGAGGCAGGCCGCCGCGGCGAGGGCGGCCTCCGGCGCCGACGGCGAGTTTCTCCCGCTTCCGCTGCCTCTGCCGCTGCCGAGGGAGCCGCTGATCCCGCGGGCAGCGAGCGCGACGGCGACGAGCGCAGAGGAGCACGCCGTGTCGACCGCGACGGCTTCTCCGGAGAGGTCGAACGCAAACGCGACCCTCCCCGCGGCGACGGAGAGGGCGCCCCCGGCCGCGGCGAGGGGCGACGGGTCTGAAGAAGAGGAGGAAGAAGAAGAGGACGAAGGACTCGCGAAAGCTCCTCTTCCTCCTCCTCGGTTTCCCGCTGCCTCCGCGCGCTCCCTGCCCGCGGCGAGAGACGCCGAATCCGAGTAGGAGATCCCGACGAACGTCGAGACGGCGTCGGAGCGGCGAGCCCGAAGGAGGAGCGCAGAACGCCCGCCGCCGCCGCTCCCGCCCCCCTCGACCCGCTCCCACGCCGGCGAGAGGAGGTCGGCGGCGGCCTCGAGCACCAGCCGCTGCTGCGGGTCCGCCGCCGCCGCGTCCGCCGGGGACATGCCGCCGAAGGCGGCCGGGTCGAAGGCCGCGACGCCGCGGAGGAGGGCCGCGAAGGGCGCGGCGGCCAGGGCGCGGGAGGAGCCCGAGTCCCAGCGGGTGCAGGGGAGGCGGCGCGTCGCGTCGAGGGACAGCGGCGCTGCGTCGGGGAAGGGAGCGCGGTCGGCGGCGGGGGGCAGGAGCACGAGCGCGTCTCCTCCTCCTCCTGCTCCTGCTCCTCCTCCTCCTCCGTTTCCGGAGGCTCTCGGCGAGGCTGCCCTCAGCGTCGAAGCGGCGACCCAGACCCTCCTTCTCCCGGGCGCGGACGAGGCGCCCGAGGAGGAGGAGGACGAGAGGGAAGGGGCGAGCCTCTGCCGCTGCTGCTGCCGCTGCTCTCGCCCCGCTTCTCCCTCGAAGTCAGCCAACGGCACCCCGGAGGTGATCGTTCTGAGGAAAGATGCGGGCCTCTGCGAGCGGCGGGGAGCTACATCAGCAGGAGCAGCAGCCGCCGCCGCCGCCGCCGCAGCAGCAGCAGCAGCAGGGGCAGCGGCAGACGAGGAAGGAGGAGGAAGAGAAGAGGGAAGAGGGCCGCGAGGGAAGACGACGTCGGAGAGGGACCTCCTCGCCGCGCGCAGGAACAGCTCTGTCATCGAGGAGCGGCGCGGGCGCGCCTGCTGCTGCTGCTGTTGGGGCGTCGAAGTCGAAAGGGAACCGACAGCGGCAGCGGTGGCAGCGTTGGCAGCGTTGGCAGCGACGGCACCCGCCGCCGCCGCCGCCGCCATCGCCGCCGCGACGAACCCGGCGAGCCTCGCCGCGCTCGGGTGATCGAACAGCGCCGTCGAGGGAAGGTCGACCCCCAGGGCCTCGGAGAGCGCCGAGGCGGCCTTGAGCATGTCGAGCGAGTCGAGCCCCGCCTCGGCGAAGGGCGTCGCGGGGCCGAGGGGGGACAGGGACCGGGAGGCTTGGTCGGCGTCGTCGTCGGCGTCGTCGTCGGCGGCGTCGCCGGCCCCTCCTCCTCCTCCCCTCGAGGCAGAGAGCAAAGAGCGCACCGCAGAGAGGATCGCAGCGAGCACCCTCTCTTCGTTCGAAGAGGAAGGAGAGGAGATGGAGCCTCTGGAGCTGGCTGCCTTCGCAGTCATTGTCGTCGTCGTCGGAGCAGGAGCAGCGGAAACGCTCTCGAGGATCTCGATTTCCTCTTCCCCGACGAGGACCTCGGCTTCCTGCAGCGCTCCTCCCTCCCTCTGCCCGCGGGAGGCCGTCGCCGCCGCCGCCAGCACTCTGGCCAGGGCGGCCACGTCTTTCCCAGGGGGCAGGCGCCCCCTGCGCTCGCCCTCGGCCCTGCGAGACTGCCAGGCGTCGAGGGAGAGCAGCGGGAGGAGCACGTGCTGCTCCTCGGAAGGAGGAGGAGGAGGAGCGCCGCCGCCGCCGCCGTCGCCGCCGCCGTCGCCGTTGGCGCAGGCCGCAGCGACGAGCCGCATCCTCCCGTCGCCGAGCTCCCCGACGGTGTCGTCGGCCAGCGCGTCGAAGAGCGCGAAGCCCAGAAGACAGAGGGCGACGTCCTCGGCGACGGCCGCGTCGGGCAGGGGCGCGATCCCTCCCCCGAGGAGGGAGAGGCGGCCGCCCCCGTCTCCCGAGGAAGGGGAGGGAGCTGGGTCGCCGCTGCCGCTGCCGTCGCCGCCGTCGCCGCCGCCGCCGACGCGCCGTCCTCCTCCTCCCCCTCCGCTTTCCCCCCCGTTTCTCTCCGCGACCAGCCCCGCGACGACCCAGCCTGCCCCCGCCTCGGCGATCCAGCCCCGACCTCCGGAGCGCAGGGCCCGCTCGACCTGGAGCGCGGAGAGAGGAGGCAAGGGCGGCCGCTGCCGCTGCTGCTGCTGCTGCTGCTGCTGCTGCTGCTGCTGCTGCGGCGGCGGCGGCGGCGGCGGCGGCGGCGGCGAAGGGGGCACGAAGGAGGAGGGAGGAGCTCTCGCCGCGAGCGCCGCGAGCGCGCCGGCGTCGGAGGAACCCGAGCCCGAAGGCCTCGACGCCGAGCTCGAAGTGCTCAGGGAGGCCCTCCGCAGCCTGATCGGCAGCGCGTCGACGTGCATCACGACGTGCTCGACCCCGGCCCTCGCGAGCCTGGCCCCGGCCGCGGGCCGCGGAGCGAGCCCGGCGGCGCCCGCCGCGGCGAGGAGGGAGGAGGCGGAGGGGAGGGGCGCGGCGGCGGCGGCGGCGGCGGCGGGAGCGCCGCTTCCTTCTCCTCCGATGCTTCTCCCGCCTCCTCCTCTCCCTCCTCTCCCTCCCCCGAGGACGGCGACGACCGCAGAGAGGGAGCCAAGCTCCGCGTGCGGCAGCGCAGACGTCACGCGGGAAGAAGAAGAAGAGCTGGGAGCGACGGCGTCGACGCAGACGGCACCGGCGTCGCCGAGCAGCGCCCAGACCCGCGCGAGCCTCTCTTCGAGCCTCGGGCCGAGAGGAAGAGGAGAAGAAGGAGGAGGAGGAGCTCGAGCTCGCCGTCGAGGTTGCTTCGCGCCGTCATCGTCGTCGTCGTCGTCGTCGTCGTCGTCGTCGTCGTCGTCGTCGTCGTCGTCGTCGTCGTCGTCGTCGTCGTCGTCGCCGTCGCCGTCGTCATCAGCGAGGGAGAGGACCCAGAGGAGGCGCTTGGGGTGCGGGGCCCCGGCCTCGGCGGCGGCGGCGTCCAGCGCTCTCACCGAGGCAGCAGCAGAAGAGGACGAAGAAGAGGGAGGGCGCGAAGCCGCCGGCGGCGGCGACGGCGGCGGCGGCGGCGGCGGCGGCGCGCCGGGCCCCCCGACGAGCGCAAAGTGCGCGACCCCCTGCCTCGACAGCCGCGACGAGACGCCCTCGACGAGCTCCGGGTCCGCGTGGGCGATCACCAGGGCTGCCGTGGCTCCCTCGCTCCCCGCCCCGGCCCTGGCGGAGACGGCGGCGGAGAGGCTCGCGGCGAGGCCCGCGGCGGCGTCGGCCGGCCGCGAGAGCAGGAGACCGACCCCGGCCGGCGGCGGCGGCGGAGGCGGAGGCGGGGCGACTCCTCCTCCTCCCGCTCCTCCTCCGCCTCCAGGGACGGCTCCAGCAGCTCCCGCCGGGCTCAAAATAAACGCAGGGAGCACACAGGCCGCAACCGCGGCCCTCCAGTCGTTCCAGCGCGCCCAGGGGGCCGACAGAGAGCGTGCGAGGGCCCGAGCGGGAGGAGAGGAGGCCGCGGGCGGACGAGTCGACGTTTCCCTCCCGCTTCCCCTTCCTCCGGCTCCTGCTCGAGCGTTCGCGGCCCAGAGAGTCAGGACCAGGGAGAGGTCTGCGGCGCGCTCGAGCGTCAGCCAGTCTGCGAGCGGGCCGCACGAGGAAAGAGAGAAAGCGAAGGAGGAAGGAGGAACAGAAGATGGGGAAGGAGACGAAGAGGAAGAGGACGACGCGCTCTGCCCCGCAGCGGCGGCGAGGGCGGCGGCGACGGCGGCGACGGCGGCGACGTGCCGCCCCAGGTCCGCAGGGAGGGAAGAAGAACGAGAACGAGAACCAAAAGAGGAGGAAGGAGCAGGAACGGCTGCACCGGAGCAGAGGCTCTCGACCGCGGCGACGGCGGCGGCAGGGGTCGCGGCGGCGGCGACGGCCGCGGCGACCCCCGCTGCCGAGAGAGGCATGGGAGCTGCGGAAGGGGCGGCGGCAGCGGCGGCTCCTCCTCCCTCCCCTCGTCGCCGCCGCCCTCCTAGCCCCGCCTCCTCCTCCTTCCCTCCGGCAACGAAGCCCCTTAGCGAGGCCCTGAGGACGAGGGGCCCGACGAGGGCCGCGACGGCGGAGCAAGTCACCGGAGGGGCCGCGTCCGCGGCGTCGAGCGCGGAGAGCAGGCGCTGCGCAGCCGCGGCGACGAGGGCGGCGGCGGGAGGAGGAGGAGCAGAGGGCAGAGGGGAGGAGGAGGAGGAGGAGGAGGAGCAAGGCGGGGTTTCTCCTTCCTCATCTCCCTTCTCCAGGAAGAGGTCGAAGAACGCGTCGAGGGCCGAGGCGACGGCCCTGTCGGCTGCCGCGGCGGCGACGAGCCCTCGAGCGCAGGAGGCGGCAGCGGGGGAAGAAGATAACTGCTGCCTCTGGTGCTGCTTGCTGCTGGCGACGTCGCCGCTCGCCTCCTGCTGCTGCGTCGGCAGCCCCAGCGCGACTCTCACCGCTGCGAGGTCGCGAGAAGGAGGGTCAGACGCGGCCTCGGCGAGGAGGGCGTCGAGAGAGGGGCGGGAGGCGGCGGCGCCGGCGGCGGCGCGGCGAGGGGCCGTCGCCGAGGGAGGAGGAGGGTCGAGCGGGGGGCGGCCAGCGTCGTCGCCATCGCCGCCCCGATCGCCGTCGCCGCAATGCGATAGAGAGCCCCGGCGGCGGAGCCAGGCGACCGCAGCGACCGCCGGGGCCGCTGCGAGGGCCTCGAAGGACATGCCTCGCGCTCGATATCGACGGAGGGTGGCGGCAGCGAGCGCAAGAGCGATGAAAGAGCGATGAAAGAGCGAGAGAGACTCCGAGGTTGCGGAAAGAGCGTCGTCGGTTACGAAAAAATGGGAAAATCAATCTTGCTCTCTTTCTCTAAAAAAAAAACCTCGAGTTTTGCAATGAGCTCCCCACGACTCTTCTTTCGTTCTCTCTCTCTCTCTCTCTCTCTCTGACGACAGAAACATAAAGCAACGGATTTTCTCTTTTTCGAATCTGACAGCAGGCAAAGCGCTTGTCTCTCTCTCTCTCTCTGAATAAAAAAATGCCTTGAAACATGACGGCCGCGTCTCTGTCTTCTCCTCTCTTTCCCTCAAAAACGAAGACAGCACCGGCTCTCCTTTCCTCCTCTACGAACCGAGCAGCCTCCGCAGCACGTCCTGCCCCGCGGCTTCGCCCCCGGCCCTCCTCGAGGAAGAAGTGTGCGGGGCGACAAAGGCCACGGGACCAGCAGCAGCAGCGGGAGAGCGAGGGTGCGACGAGGAGGGAGCGAAAGTCGCCGCCTCGGCAAACGCCGGCGCCGGCGGCAGCGTCTCGTCGACGGCCCTCGCCGTCAGAGAAACGGCCGCGAACCTCTCCGCGGCGGACTTGACGGAGGCGGTGGCCGCAAAGGGCATCGGGAGAGGAGGTGGGTGCTGCTGCTGCTGTCGTCGCTGTCCCGGCTGCTTCCGGCTCCCGGCCTCCTCGTCCTCCTCCTCCCTCTCGGCCGCCGCCCTCCGCAGCGCGAGCAGCTCCGCGGTCCTCGCGTCCAGCGCGTCCTCGAGCCGCTGGATCCTGCCGTCGTAGAGCTCGACCTCCTCCCTGAGGCTGGAGAGCTGGCCGTCGCGCTCGGCGAGGCGGGAGGTCAGCTGTTTTTTTTTGGGGGGGGTGGTGGGGCGTTGTTTTTTGTTTTTAGGAAAAAAGTGAGTTTTTCCTCTTTCGTCGCTGCGGCGCGCGCGGCCGGCCCGACCTCAACCCTCCCCCCCCCCCAAAAAAAAACGAAACTCAAACTCAACAAGCGCTCTCTCACCCCGGTCATGATGTCCCTCTGCCGCAGCAGCAGCGCCACGTATCTGTCCGCCTGCGCCCTGTCGGCCACCGCGGCCTGCCTGTCCCTCTCCAGCTCCGAGAGCCGCTGCTCGTACTCGCCCCGGATCCTCCTGTGCTCCTGGTCCAGCCGCGACCGGAAGTGGTCCGAGTCCTCCACTGTGCCGCTTCCGGCCTGCTGCTGCTGGCCCCTGCCGCTCGAGCTCCCGCCGACGAGCAGCTGCGACTGCATCGACGCGATCCGCGCCTCGAGCGCGCGCTTCTCGGCCTTGGCCTGCGCGACCTCGGCGGACCGCGCCTCCAGCGCGGAAATCGCGGCGAGCTTGTCGGCCTCGGCGCGCCGCCGCCCCTCCTCGAGCTCGAGCAGCGCGCGCTTGTCGACCAGCGTCCGCGCGCGCTCGCGCAGCTCGGCGCGCAGCCTGCGCAGCTCTGCCTCGTAGCGCCGCAGCAGCGTCCTGTTGTCTCCGGCGCCGTCGTCCTCCTCGTTGACCCTGGGGGCGTTGTTGACCGCCTTCGCCCGCGTCGCAAACTTGAGCGTCGAGAGCGACTCGCTGAACGCGCAGCCCGAGGGCGAGACGGTGGCGACGAGCGTCGTCACGCAGTTGCCTCCCAGCGAGTCCTCGAGCAGGCGCGTGAGCTTGGAGTCGCGGTACGGAATGTGGGACCTCGGGGCGCGGGCGGCGGCGGAGGCCGAGGCCGAGCCCCCCTCGGCGGCGTGGGCGGTGAGGGCCGAGATGACGTTGCCGAGCGCGGAGAGGCTGGCGTTGATCCGCTTGGACTCCTGGAGCCTCTTTCCCGTCGCGCCCGTGACCGCGACGCGCTCGGAGCCGGCCAGGTCGACGAGGTGGAGCTTGCCGACGCGGACAGCCGACGAGGAGGCAGCGGCGGCCGCGGCGGCGGCGTCGTCGCTTTTCGACCCCGACCTCGTCCCCGCGCTATCCCCTCCTCCGCCCCCGACCCCGACGGACGCGCACCGCTCGATGGTGATCGTCAGCACCGCGTGCGACCTCGACGACGCCTCGTTCAGCCGCGTCGCTCCCGTCGCGCGCACGGCCCTGCCGCGCGCCATCAGCGCGTGCACTTCCGCCGGCGAGCGCACGACCCACTCGCTCAGCCCCTCGACGAAGACGCCGCGCCGGGCGTCCTCGCGGATCGCCAGGTTGGTCCTCTCCGGCCGCAGCAGGTCGGAGATGGTCTCGTTGTAGATCTGGAGGTAGGATGCGCGGACGAGGAAGCGCGCCGGGGTCGCCGTCGCCGTCGAGTCGGAGGGGGAAGAAGGAGACGGGGCCGGGCCCCCCGCGCCCCCGTTGGCGAGGTCGTCGGCCTCGATCCCGGCAAAGGCGTCGGCGACGGCCCTCGGCACGATCCCGCGCTGCTCCCCCTCGGGCGCCCCCTCCATCGTGTGCGTCTTCCCGGCCCCGGTCTGCCCGTAGGCGATGATCGCGGCGTTGTAACCGCGCAGCGCGGCCTTGACCGAGGGCAGCGCCGAGGCCAGGTAGACGTCCTCCTGCGTCGCCGCCGGCGGGTGCACGGCGTCGAAGGCGAAGCGGTGCGTCGCGTACAGCAGGTGCTGCGTGCTCGAGCCGTTCCCGGAGGTCGAGGCCGCCGTCCCGTCGGCGGCGGCCACCGAGGGGTCCTCGCTGAGCGTGAGCGTCCGGCCGCAGCGCTCGACCTTCACGGCCGGGGAGTAGCCGCGCGGGTGCTGGAGCTCGCGCGGCAGCGGCGGGCGGACGCGGACGACGACCTGTTGAGTTATGAATTTCGGGTTTCGAATTTCGGGTTTCGCGTTTTGGATCCGGGTTGGTTTATGAGATTGGTTTCGCGCGCCGTTTGCTGTCGAGAGCGAAAGCAGTGAGGGGAAGAGTCGGAGAAAGAGGTCGAAAGAGATCTCTTTCTCTCTCCCCGACTTTCTTCGTCGTCCGTCGCGCGATGGAGAGGCTCGCTTCGTTTCTCAATTGCTCCCACTCTTTTTCTCAGGCCCCTGTCTGCTTCTTTTCTCTCTTTTATCCTTCGCGCGAGGCTGTGGCCAACCGTACCTTGAAGTTGTCGTTGGGCGGAATTGGCGCATCGCTGGCTGCCGCTGCTGCCGGAGCGCGCGGCGGCATGCCAGAAGACGAATTGCTCCTCGGCGCCGCCGCCACGGAAGCGTCGGGAGCGGCCGCCTTTGCCTGCGATTTTGCCGCCATGCCGCTCCTCAGCGCCGAGGCGACGTTCCTTCCCGCTGCCCGCGCGGGGGAGGGCTGGGGCGAGGGCGAGCGCGGCGGAGAGGCAGACGCGGCAGGGTCCCTGGCGGGCCAGTCGGGGCGCATTGGAGGGAGAGAAGCGGGAAAAAAAAGAGAAACCGCTCCCTCTTTTCAATTCCTCGTTCGTCGAGTGAGAGAGGGAGAGAAAATGGAAGAGAAAACGCTTCCATTTTTTTCGAGCAAAAAAAAAAAAAACTCTTCACCTTCTTTCTTTTCTTCTTCGTCTTCTTCTCTCAGAAAACGCCTCTCTCGACTCGCCACTTCCACCTCGCAAACAAAAACACCATGCCCCTCCCCTTGCTCTCCAAGGTCCTGCTCCCGGGGAAGAAGAGGCCCTTGGCTCCTCCTACCGCTGCCGTTCCCGCTGCTGCCGCTGCTGCTGCTGTTCCCGCTGCTGCTGCTACTGCTGCTGCTCTGGCGTTGCCGCGGCGAGTCGTCGCTCCTTCTTCTTCTTCTTCTTCTTCGACTTCGCTTCTCAAGGGCGCGGCTTCTCCCGTCGCCGCCGCCGCCATCAAGAAGAATGCCGCTGCCCCCGTGGCTCACTCGCAGCAACAGGGAAAGCAGCAGCAGCAGCAGCCTCCTCCCCCTCCTCCTCCTCCCTCCTCTGCTTCTGCGGCAGCGCCCCTCCCCCCCGCCGCTCCTCTTCCTCCCCTCCCTCCTCCCAGACGCCTCGACAAGGCCCGCTTCCAGGAGGCGCTCACCCTGGCCGCAGAAAAAGCGGCAGCAGCAGCGCCGACGGGAGGAGCACCGGCGGCCCTCTCGCCGAAAAGCGGCAGCGAAGAAGGCGGAGAAGAAGGAGCAGAAGCAGAGAGAGGCGCGAAACACGAAGACGACGGCGGGCGAAGAAGCGGCCCCCTCTCGTACAGAGCCGCCACCGCGGCGCACGACGCGTGCGCCGTCGCCGCGGCGCTGCGCTCGGCGCTGCGGCCCCTGCTCCCGCCCCGGTGGAAGCTCGTGGCCCTCGCCCGCATCGACGGCCCCGCCAAGGCAGCGGCAGCAGCGACGTCGGGAGAAGCGGGAGCAGGAGAAGCGACGCTCGTCGGCACCGCGGCGGCCGGGAGGGCGGCGGCGGCGCGGGTGCTGGGCGAGGCGGACGACGCGGCGGCCTCGGCGGCGGTGGAGCTCCGGGGCGGGGGGCTGCTGACCTGCGAGGCGTTTGCTTTCAGGATTCCGTAGAACACAGAAGGGGGAGAGGGAGTGCTTCGTCTTTGTTGTCTTTGCCCGCGTGAGTGTAAAAGGAGGAGTCGAGCGGAGAGATGTTTTTTTCCCCTCTCTTCTTGGCGAGAGGGTCGAGGTCACAGATCACTCTGATCGAAAAAAAAAAAAGCGACGAGCCCCTCCTCCCCCCTCGTCACAGCGAATTCTCTGCATTTCCTTCTGCGAAACCATTTATCTCTCTTTTCCTCTTGCTCGAGGCAAGGGGAATCTCTGTTTGAGGCAGCCGCATAGACAAGACTCGCTTTCTTACGTCCCCTGACGGCCGCGAGGAAAAGAAGAAGATGCTCTCTCGAATCGTCGCGGCGTCGCTCCGCCGCGGCAGTCGTCGCGTCCCCGCCGTCTCGCCTGCGCTCCTCGGCGACGTGCTTCCGCCCCTCCAGTGGGACAGGCTTTTCAGCAGCGGGACGGCAGAGGGCGGAGAACAAGGTACGTTGCCCCCCAGCTCGCGTGCTTGGAAGCAGCGGAAAGGTGACGATGGATCGCCGGCGGCCAATTCCTCTCCTCGACCTCCCCTTTCCTTCCCGCTCTCTCCCCTTTTTGTCGCTCACCTGTTCTTCACTTGACGACAACAACAACGACATAAAAATCCCAGATGCCTCTTCCCCCTCCCCCTCCTCCCCCTCGGCACCAGCAGCTGCACACGCAGCAGCATCAGCAGCAGCATCCCCGCGCAAGCGCATCCGCAAACCCACGCGAGCCGCCGCGGGCTCCTGGGAGACCTGCGCCGAGCTCGACGACTTTTTGCGCGAGGCGGCGCACGAGGTCCCCGCCGGCGCCAACCTCTACGACCTGCGGACCTCCCTGCCCTACTTCTTCGACAACTCGAGGCACAATATGCCGCTGTTTGAGGCGATCGCCAAGGCCGCCGCGGAGGCGGGCGTCGACCTGGACGCAGAAGAGGAAGAGGAGGAGGAGGAGGAAGAGGGAGGGGCCGCCGGAGGAGCAGAGGGAGGAAGGAGAAGGCGGAGGATCGTGCAGTGGGAGACCGGCGCCGTCTTGGAGACGGTCGCCGCCGAGGTCGGGGGGGGCACGGGCCCCTCTTCTCGGGATCGGCAGCATCCGATCGACCGCAAGGTCGGGCTGCGGGTCCACCTCCGCGACCTCGCGGACGAGGCGGCGCTCTCGGATGCCGCCGCCCGATGGGTCGCCCTCGTCGCCGGGCCGAGGTACAACCCCCGGTCGGGGGTCCTGCGCCTGACGGATGAGCGAGGGGCGACGAGGGCCGAGAACGCGAGGAGCTGCGCGGGGATGCTGTCGGCGCTGGTGGCGGAGGGGAAGAGGAAGCATCCGTCGTAGCTCTTCTTTGATTTGTTGGGAGAGAGAAGAAGTAAAAGGACGAAAAGAGTTTTTAGCCTTTTTTCCCTCATTTTTCGTTTTTTTTGCACTCCCTGAAACAGGCACGCTAACACGCCGCCGCGGCCCGCAGCACCGCCGTAAACCTGTTCATCGCCTTGATCAGCGCCGACATGGTCGCCAGGTGCCGGAGCTGGTCCTGCGGCAGCACAAACGCGCTGCTTCCCCTTTCTTCTTCCTTCCCCTCCTCTTCCTTTTCTTCTCCGAGGGCGCCGGCGGCGTTCGCGGCCATCGAGGGGGCCTTTGCCGCCGAGGCTGCTGCTGCTGCTGCTGCCGCCTTCTTCGAGCTCGCGTTCCTCGCCATGGCCACGTGGAAGAGCCTCCTCGCGGCCGACTGCGCCTCGATCGCGACAGACCGGCGCGCGCGGAGGTCGTCGATCGCGGCGCGGAGGCGCGCGCGCGTCGCGGCGTTGGCCTCTCGGTGGTGGTGCCCTCGGCGGTGCGTCCTGTCGCCGCCGCCGCCGCCGCCTGCCTCGAGCGCTCCCTTCCTCTTCCTCTCGCTCCTCGGGGGGCCCATCTCCCCGGAGAAGAACGAGGCGAGCCCCGACCAGGCGGTCCTCGACGAGGAGACGGCGTCGAGGTGGTCGGCCGCGGCCGACGCGGCGGCTCGGAGCGCGGCGAAGACCTCTGCCGTCGCCGGCGCCAGCGGCCTCACGAAGCAGAGGTGCGCCCCGCCGGTCAGGCCGAGGCCGCCCCGGCGACCGGAAGCGGCAGCGACAGCGGCAGCGGCAGCGGCAGCGGAAGCAGCATCAGCATCAGCATCAGCAGCAGGGGGCGACGTAGAGCACGTCGAGACCGCCACCTGCAGGGACGCGAGCGCGTCGAGCAGCGACAGCGACGACCGGAGTAGCGACTGAAGCGAGGCCGGCGTCGAGAGCGCGCCCCTCGACCAGGCCGTGGCGTCGCGCGCGAGCGACGCCTGGACCTCGACGAGCCTCGGAGCCGCATCGTGCTGCAGGGAGAGCGGGGGGCGGGCTGAGGCGGGCAAAAAGGGGACGAAGAAGGAGGAGGAGGCGGGAGGAGGAGGAGGAGGAGGAGGAGGAGGAGGAGGATGCGGCGGCGGGGAGGAGGGGGAGGAGGAGGAGGCGCCGACGGGAAGCGGCGGCGCGGCGGCGGCGGCGGCGGCTTCTTCTCCCTCTTCTTTGGCTTCTTCTCCCTCTTCTTTGGCCTCTTCTTCCTTTCCTCCTCTGCCCTTTCTCTTTGTGCGCTTCTCGCTCTCGAGCCGCTGGAGCGCGCGCTCGACGACGCTGGCGACCTCCTCGGCGACGCCGCGGAGAGGATCTTCTTCGTCTCCGATATCTCTTCCTTCGCCTTCCGCCTCTTCCGCCCTCGCCGCCGCGGTCGCCGCCGCCGCCGCCTCCCCCTCGGCCCAGAACTTGGCGTACTGCTGCTCGATGAACGGCTCCGACACGTCCCTCAGCGCCGTGCCCAGGGCGCTCAGGCTCCAGTCTGACACGAACCAGGGAGCGATGAAGATGTTCACGGATGCGGCGACGAGCACGCCGACGGCGACCGCCGCGATCCGCGAGACGACGAGCTCGACGGTGCCCTCCGTGGAGCACCACTTCTGGTTGCTGCTGTTCCTCCGCCCGAACGCAGAAGCCGATGGTTGCAATGGCGACGAGGAAGCTGCCGCCGCCGCCGCCGCCGCCGCCGCTGCTGCTGCTGCTGCTCCCTTCCCGCCCCCGCGGCAGTCGCTGTCGTACCGGCACAGGGCGATCGCGCTCGTCGTCTTCAGCGCGAGCACCACCGTCGTCCTCCACCGGCCCGTCCTCGCCGTCGCCGCCGCTCCGAGCCCGGCCAGCGCCGAGACCGCCAGGCCCAGCAGCGCAGGCCTCGCGGGGACCCACCCGCCGACGAGCAGCACGCCGCCTGCGAGCCCTCCCGCCACCGTGGCAAGCACCCACGACGCCACCTTGGTCGCGGTCGCCTCGACCTTCTCCGACATCGCCAAGGCTCCCGCGGCGAAGCAGGCCGACGGCACGAGGCGGGCGACCTCGGGCGACGCGGACTCGGCGGAGAGCATCGCGGAGAGCAGGAGAAAGGTGACGAGGAAGTACTTGAGGCCGGCGACGAGGACCCGCCTACCGTTGGCGCCCAGCTCCGGGAAGGGAGCGGGAGGGGGCGGCGGGGGAGGGCCGCGGCGGTCCCCGTCGCCGTCCGCCCTTCGAAAGGGTCCCCTCCGTCGCGGCCCCCAGCGCTCCGCGGCCGCCGCCGCCACCCTGCGCGTCCTCCGCAGCGTCCTCCGCAGCAGTGGCGCGCAGAAGACGACCTCGACGAGATCCCTGGCCCAGGAGAAGGGAGCAGCCCCGAAGGGCGGCAGGGCGGCAGCGGCTGAAGGAGAAGAAGCGGGGGCCGGAGCAGAGGGAGGACGGACCTCGGAGAAGCAGGCCGAGGCCGCGGCGTCGACCTCGGCCATCTGCTGCACGACGGCCAGCGCCAGGGAGTAGGCGAAGAAGCGGGAGCGCGCGGTGTAGGCCGAGGGGAGCACGAGCGTGCGCGGCGACGGAGGCTGCTGCTGCTGCTGCTGTTCGGGGTTTTCACTGTCGCCGCCGCCGCGCGGCGCCGCTGGCGCGGCTTCCGCGGCTGCCTCCCTCACGGTGCGCACGTGGAGCTCGATCTGCTCGAGCAGGGCCCGGTGCAGGCTCTCCTCTGTGCGGCGGAAGGAGCGCACGAAGCCGACCGACGAGGAGCGGCGGAGCGCGCTGCTGTTGGCCCTCTCGAGGTCCTCTTCTTCTTCGTCGTCTTTGCTGGCAAAGTCGTGTCCTTCGACTGCGCCGCCTCTCTTCCCTTGCTCGACGTCGTTCTTAGGGTGAGGTTTGGGGGAAAAAGTGCACGCGGGCCTCCTGTCCCCTCTCACGGCCTCCTCGCTCAGGTGCGCCAGCACCGCGGCGGCCTGCGCGAACGCGAGGCGCATGGCGTCGACGACGCCGCGCTGCCAGGGAAGCGAAGAAGAGCATCCTCGGCCTCCGCCGCCGCCGCCGTCGCAGCCGCTTCCGTCGCCGTCTCCGTCGCCGTCCCCGAAGAACACGTCGTCGTTCGTCGCGGCAAACTCCAGCGCGGAGATTCGGGTCAGGAGCCTGTCCAGGGCAAGCAAGAGGCGGGCCCATGCCGCCGGGTCGAACGGCCTGCGGCTCTCCCGCAGCCTCCGGTGCTGGAACAGGGAGGGCAGCGCGCGGAACAGCGGCGGCTCGACGGCCGCGGCCGCCAGCGCCGCCCGAGCGGCGGCGATAAGCGGGCGGAGGTTGGAGGCCGGCGGCGGGGCCTGGGCCATGTCGAGGAGGAGGAACTTGGGCCGAGGAGGAGGGGGGCGCTGTTTTGGGTCGCGGCGGCGGCGGTCGTAAGGGCGGGGGTGCGCGAGCGCGAGCGTCGCCGCCGCCGCCGTCGTCCTCTCGTCGCCTTTGCCGTCCCTCTCTCCCTCCTCCTCGGCTATCCGCCTCTCCCCGCTCCCGTCTCCTCCTCTCTGTTGCCTCCTGCTGCTGCTCCCTGTCAAGCTCCCCACGGATTGCGCGAGCCTTGCAAATGACTTGGAGACCCCGGAGAGCTTGGAGCGGCGGCGGGAGAGCTCCGCTTCCCTCCGCCGCGGCGGCGACAGCGGCCGGTCGTCGTCGGGGCCCCGCTGCCTCCTCCTCCTCCTCCTCCTCCGCAGCGGCCTCCGCACCCCCTCGCCCTCTCCGTCGTCGTCAGAACCGCTGCTGCTGCTGCTGCTGCTCGAAGACGCCTCCACGGCGTCCACGGGAGCGCACAGGCGGTCCCACCACGCCTCGAACCCGGGGCTCTCCTGCGGCTCGAGGCGCATCGCCAGGTGCGGCGCGAGCAGCACCGGCGGCAGGGCTGCGGCGGCGGCGCCCTTGGCCGGCCTCGCGGCGAGGGTCTCCTGCCGGTGGAGGCGGTGGAGGTTGCGGAGGCGGAGCTGTGCCGCCGCCGAGGAGGAGGAGGAAGCAGGGGCAGCAGAGGCAGCAGAAGCAGCGAGGGCGGCAGCAGCAGCGGCGGCGGCGTCCCCCTCCCCCTCCCCCCTCCCCCCCCCCCTCTCTCCCACTTCTCCTTCCCCGCCGGCGCCGAAGAACCTTGACGACGACGACGACAGCGCCGCGCCGAGCCCCTTCAAGCAGACGGCGACGGCCCTCTCGACCGAGGTCGAGGCCAGCGACGGCAGCACGAGCAGCGACGCCAGCAGCGCAGAGAGCACGCCGACCCCTCCCGCGGCGAGCGTCGGGAGCACCACGCGCTGCCAGTGCGCGTGGCTCGCTGCCGCCGCTGCGGCCCCTCGAGCTTCCGTGACGTCGGATCCCAGTGCCGCCGCCGAGGCCGCGGCCGCGGCGACGCCGCCGCAGGACAGGGCGACGATGAGTCCCTGGCCGAAGGCGTAAGGAGGGGACTGGGCGACCCTGGGGAGGGAGGGGGAGAGAGTTTTTTTTTCGGCCCCGGAAAGAGCGACGAGGTCGGGATGAGTTTTTCTTTTTTTCTTTTTTCCCTTTTTTGAGCTCCAGCTCGAAAAATGGAAAAAAAAGAAAAAAACCTTTCCGACGACGCACCTCCACGCGCTCGCGAGCGCCAGCACGAACAGGTTGAATCCGACGAGCGCGATCGTGAACTGCGGCTCCTTGGCCCGCGCGTAGCTCTCGACGACGGAGACGCCGGCGACCTCCCACGCCAGGCTCCCGGCGACGCCGCCGCCGACGGCGCCCAGCAGCAGGGGAAGCACGAAGCTCGCGCACGAGATCAAGCGGGACCCCACCGCGCTCGAGCTGCTCCCGATCAGCATAATGATCAGGGTGAACCCCACCGCGGAGCACGCCTGGTGGAACGCTACGGCGTCGACGAGCACGAAGCAGCTCGAGAGGCCGACGGCGACGGCGGCCTGGAGGAAGAGCTGGAGCTGCTGCGAGGAGAGCGAGAGAGGAGAGAGGGGGAGGGAAGGGAGCCGAAGGAGGGGAAGAAAACGGTTCCCTTTCTTCTTCTCTTTCTTCTCTTTCTTTGCTTTGAGGCCATGCGAGGCGCAGGAAGGGTGGACCGCGACGAAGCGCGGGCGCGGGAGCGGAGGAAGAGGCAGAGGCAGAGGCGGCGGAGGAAGAGGCTGCTTCGGCGCCGCTTCCTCCTCCGCCTCTGCCTCCGTCGTCGTCGCCTGTACTGCCGCCTGCTGCTGCTGCTGCTGGCGCGCCTCCGCGATCGACTCCAGCAGCGCGCCCAGATCGTCGACCGTCGACGAGCGCGCCGTCTCGAGGATCTCGGCGAAAGCCAAGGTGGCGCGGCCCCCGCCCCCGCTGACGCTGGCAGCGGCGGCAGTGGTGCCGCCGCTGCTCGGCATCGCCGCCGAGGAAGAAAAGTAGGCATCGGGAGCAGCGCTGCCTTCGCTCGCGACACTTTCCGGAGCTCGCGGAGGCTCTGACATCTTTGCGACCCGCACGCGGCAAGACACGCGCTGTCTGTGCCTCGCCTCTCGTTTTCAAAAGGATTCGAGAGACGTTTTGTTCAAAACCATCAGCAATTGCCGAGAAAATAGTAAAAACAGAAAAGAATGACATTTCCACTTTTTTTTTCGGTTGTTGGGAAGAGAAAGGGAGAGGGGAAGAGAGCCTCTCTTCCTCTCCTTCTCTTTCTCTCGAATGTCTTCCGCTCGAAATGCCTCGAGAGGCGTGCCCTCGTGGGAGCTCAACCTCGCCAAGATCCTCGGCGTCTCTCCAGAGGCCCTGTTGGCTGCCCGCGGAGGAGGCCTGAGCGGCGGCGAGGAGGCTTCTTCGTCGTCGCCATCAGCGGTGCAATCGATCTCCTCGCCGTCGCCGTCGGCTCCTGCGTCCCCTCCGCCGCTCGTGCTCTACGACGTGACCTCGGTCACGGACCGCCAGATCGTCAACGGGTAAACAGACAAGTTGAAAATGGAGACGGCAGTGTTTTCGAAAGCGGTTCGTTATCAAGCCGATCAATCAAATGATCGGAGACATGGAAAAAACTCAACCTCGTTCCTCTCCGACTTCTCTCTTGTCCAACTTCTCTCTTGTCCAACTTTTCTCTCCTCCAACTTTTCTCTCCTCCAACCTCTCTCTTCTCCAACTTCTCTCATTCACCGCCATCAACAGCCTCTACACCTCCTCCGTGCTCGGCTTCCTCTGCGTGCTCGGCTTCATCCTTCTGAGGCCCCACGTCAGGTTCTACGAGGCGCGGAGGTACATCCGCGGCGTCTCAGTCCGGCCCCCACCGCTGAGCCACCGCGGCGCGCTCGCCCGCGCCGCGTCGTGGCTCGTGCCCGTCTTCTCGGTCCCCGACGCCGAGCTCGTCAGGTCGGCCGGGCTCGACGCGCTCATGGTCCACCGCACGCTCAGCTTTGGGCTGCTGTTCTTCTCTCCGCTGGCGGTCGTGGGGTGCGCGGTGCTCCTGCCGCTCTACGCGACAGCGGGAGGAAGCACGACCTCTTCCTCCTCTTCCCCCTCCTCCTCTGCTGCTTCGTCGGCGCGGGTCCAGAAGCTAGCGCAGCTCGCCCTGGGCAACCTGCCGCCCGGGTCCCGCGCCCAGCTCGTCCCCTTCTTCTTCTGCGTCGCGGCCCTGGTCTACGGCTGCTGGCTGCTCGACGTCTTTCTGAAGGAGTTCGTGCTGCTGCGGCAGATGTACCTCTCGACGGGCGAGGCCGCCGGCGCGCTCGCGGCCGCAGCGGCGGCGGTGCGCAGCGAGGCGAGGAAAGGGAGCAGGGGGGCACCGGCGAACGAGGCCGCCGCCGCCGCCGCGGAGAGCAGCAGCAGCGCTGCCCCAAACGACGCGGCAGAGGAGGGCGGCGGGCTTTTGACGTGGGAGGCGATCGCCGCGGCCGTCGCTCCCGATCCCAGGGTCATCAGGATCGGAGACGGCCAACCTGCCCCTCGCGTCGCTCCGCCGGCGCCGCCTTCCTCGCCTCCTCCTCGCCTCTGCTCTCCGGGCCTCCTCCTCCCCTCGCACATCCCCGTCCCCCTGCGCAAGACGCTCCCAATCGTCTTTCCTGGGCACCCTCGCTCGAGGCTCGTCGCCGTCGGCGCCGATCTCTTTGCCGCCCTGGCTTTCGACGTGCCGCCTCCGCCGCCGAGGGCGAAGAAAGCTGCAAGACAGGAGGCGAAGGCGACGGCGGCAGCGGCTGCAGCAGCAGCAGCAGCGACGGCAGCAACAGCAGAGCCTGCAACAGCAGGGAGAACGAAGAGCTCTGCCGGGAGCTGGCGCCGGGGCTGGATGCTCGCGGGCTTTGGAGGCGCGAGCGAGGAGAACGCGGCGGGAGGAGGGAGTGACAGCGACAGCGACGGCGACAGCGACGGCGACGGCATCGAGAGCGCCGTCGGCGGCGTCTCCGACGACTCCGGCGACGACGAGAGCTCCGCTCCTCGGAATTCTTCCTCGGGCCGCCGCCTCTGCTGCTGCTCTCGCTCCGTCGACGCCCTCGGGGCGGTCGCCGCGCTCTGCGCCGGCCCCCTGACGGCTCCGGCCGCCTCCGGTTTCGACGGGGACGGCGACCTCGCCATCTCCGCGGCGCTGCAGCAGCAGGTCCACGAGGCGGTCTCCGAAGAGGCGGCGCTTTTGCTCGCTGCGTCGACGTCGCCGGGCGCCCGCGGCGACGGCGCTCGCGGCGGCGCTCGCGGCGCCGGCAGCGTCAGCACCAGCACCAGCGAGGCCGACTCCTCCAAGAGGCAGCAGCAGCACCAGCAGCAGCGGCAGCGGCAGCAGCAGAGCGACGTCGCGGCGCTGGGCTCGGCTGCGGCCACGGCGGCCAGAGCGGCCTTCTCTCTGCGCCACAGAAGGAGGCGGCGGAAGTGGGGGAACAGCAACGGCAGCAGCAGGAGGTACAGCGAGGGCGACGGTGGCGAGCGGGGAGAAGAAGGAGAGGGGACGACCGAGGACGGCGCCGTCGCCGTCGTCGTCCAAGCTCCTCCTCCTCCTCCTCCTCCTCCTCCTCCTGCGACGACAACAACGACAGCGACGATGACGACGACGACAGCAGCAGCAGCACCCTCTCTTGCTCGCCGCCGCCGCACCCCTCTCCCGTGCCCCGACGCCGCCCCCGAGGCCTGGTTCGCGGCCGCGTCTCGCCTGGGCGGTCAGGACCTCGTCGACGCCGTCTTCTCTCGCGTCGCCGGGGGCCGCGCGTGGGGCGGCGACGGCTTCGGCGTCGTCGACGGCGGCGGCGCCGCCGCCGCCGGCGGAGCCTCCAAGGGCTTTTACCTCGGCTCCGTCCCGGTGCGAGACCACAGGAAGGCCCACGCGGCGCTGGAGGCCCTAGAGAAAGCCCGAGCGCGGCTGCGAAAGGCCGAGACAGAGGCTGCAGAGGTGAAGCGAGAGCAGGAGGAAGAGGAGGAGGAGGAGGAGGAAGAAAAAGACGACGAAGAAGAGCAGAAGCGGCGCTCTTCTCCTTCCTCTGCTTCCTCTCGACGGGCAGCGAAAAGACTCGCAGCCGCCTCCGACGCTGTCGATGCAGCAACCGAGCAGCTGCGGGAGGCTGAGAGAGCCGTCGAGGAGGCGCAGCGGGAAGCGCTCCGAGAAGAGGAACGGGGAGACGAAGGAGCTGCTCAAGGCGGCGGCAGCGACCGAAAGGCGCCGAGGGAACGCCCTCCCCACCCGTCGGCCTTCATCGCCCTCTTCTCCACCCCGGCCGCGGCCTCCGCCGTCGCCTCCGTCCCGCTCTTCCCGCAGGGCTGGCGCAGGTCCTTCCGCGTCGCGCGAGCCCCGGGCGCCGACGAGGTCTGCTGGCAGGCGCTCTGGACCAGCCCCGCGCGGAGGCGCCGCGGCCGCGCGCTGGCCTTCTGCTGGCTCGCGTTCTTCGTGGGCCTCCCCGTAGGCATCTTCGCCGGGGCGCTGGCGAACCTGGAGCACGCCGCGTGCTCCGCGCAGGACGCCGTCGCCGCTGCCGCCACGCTGGCGAGCAGCGGCGGCGGCGGGGAACCCAGCGCGGCCCCGCAGCAGGCCGCCGGCGGCCTCCGCGGCCTCTTCTGCGGCCGCTCCTCGTTCGCGCGCTCGCTCGTCACGGGCACGCTCCCGCCAGTCCTCGTCGCCCTGTGGTCGTGCCTGGTGATGCCCAAGGCCCTCCTTCGCGGGGTGCTGCTGGCGTCCTCGGACCGTAGCCTCTCGGCGGTGGATGCGAGGGTGTGCAGGCTGTTCTTCGCCTGGACGTTCTTCAACGTGAGCGAGGAGTTTTTTCTACACTTCCTTTTTTCTTCTCCTTCGCTTCCCGTCTTGTTCTCTCACTTTCCCCAAACACACGTGAAAACAACTCTCTCTCTCTCTCTCTAATCTCTTCCTACCCTCTCCACTCTCTCTCCTCTCTCTCTCGCCTCTCTCCCCACTCTCTTTCCTCTCTCTCCCCTCTCCTCTGTTTTCCTCTCTCTTCTTCTCCCTCTCTCCATCCAGGTGATCGCCGGCGCCGTCCTCGGGGGCAGCGCCCTGCTCCTCGTCCCCTCGCTCCTGCGGGACCCCGCCAGCGTCTACCGCGCCGTCGGCGGCTCGCTGTCCAACGCCTCCAACTTCTTCGTCAACTATCTCGAGACGCAGGCCTTGCTGATGGCGCCGTTCAGGCTGCTGTGGCCGTGCTCGGTGCCGCTGAAGGTGGTGCTGGGTAAAATTGGAAGGGGGTGGAGGAGTCTGGTCGCCGGCGTGGCGAGCCTGCCGCGGAGGGCGTTTCGCCTCCTCCGCCTCTGCCGCCTCCGCCGCCGCCGCCGGAAGAAGAAGGAAGAGAGGTCGACGACGAGAGCAGCAGACGAAGCAGGCCTCTCTCAGCAGCAGCAGCAGCAGCAGCTCGAGCAGCAGCAGCAGCTCCAGCGGCGGAAGCTCGAGCCCGAGGACCTCCTCGAAGACGTCCCCCGCGTCTCGCTGCGCGCGGGGCGCGAGGTCGGCGGCACGTTCTTCCAGGTCGCGGCCGTCGCGCTCGCCTACGGCGCCGTCGCGCCGCTGGCGCTGCCCTTCGCCGCCCTCTGGTGCCTTCTCTCGTGGGTCGTCTGGCGCTTGCAGATCCTCTACGTCTTCGAGCGGTCGCACGAGGGCGGGGGGGCCCTGTTCTTCACCGCCGCGGGGGGGATCGCGGCGGCGCTGGGGGCGCACGCCTTCTTCACGGGGTGCGTGCTCGCGGCCAACGGCGCCGTCGCGATGGGGGGCGCGCTCGCCGTGGGCGGGCCTCTGGGGATGTGGTTGTTCCACAGGAGGTGCGGGAGGAGGTACGGCGGGATGGCGGCGGCGGGGGCGCCTGCGCTGCTGACGGCCTCGGTCGGGAGCGTCGCCGTCGCCGCCGCCGCGGCCGGCTCGAGGCGGAGCGCGGAGGCGACGGCGAGTTTGGCAGCAAACGGCTCGTCGTCGCCGCCCGCCCCCCCAAAGCAGGAAGACCTCTGCTTCTACGCCCCGACGCCTCCAAAGGCCCTGAGGGACATGTGGACCCCGCCGGCGCTGCGGAGGAACGCGTGGGGGTGGCAGTCGGGCGAGGGGGCGGTGTGGCAGGGGTGGAGGGCGCCCGCGTTCTTCCCGGGCGCGTGAGGAGGGAGGGGGGTTAGGAAAAAAAAAAACGTTTTTTTCCCCTTGCTTTTTCCGAGCTGTGCAAGTTCCTTCTCTGCCGAGCCAAAACTCGCCTCCGTGGCTCTCTCAATGCTCTCGATTTTGAGATTTTCCTGTTCGATTTTGGTATTTTCTGAAGCTGAAAAACACCACCTCAGCAAAAAAAAACTTTATCTCTTTACTTTTTTTTCGTTTTTTCTTTCTGTCTCATCTCTGCGGCCCTCTCCGGCTCGCCCTCTCCGGGTCCCCCTCCGCTCTGATTTCCTGCTTTTCCTTTCCACAGGAGGAAGCGTCCAGCGTGATCATTGGAATACGGCCCGACGCGAACCTTTAGGCGCGAGCGAAAAGGCGCCTCTTTTTTTCCTCCGGTCCTTTTTCGGTTGCCAATCCTCGACGATGGCGTCCTTCGACGGTGAGAGATCTCTTCTCCTTGAGCGGCAAGTTGGCGCCTCTCTTTGATCGCGCGAGTGCAACTTTGCGGCTCGATTGATTCTCTCTTTCGTTCAGTGGGCGCGATCGGGAGGGAAAATGAAAGCCTGGGGAAGCGCGGCCGCGGGCACCCGACGCACTCGCGATCTTCCGTTTTCTAAGCGTTGTGCTCACTCCCCTTTTGCATCCCCCTTCATAAAAACTACTGCAACAGACTCGACGTCGGATACAGGATTCCTCAGCTTTGAGACCTCGCTGAGCCTGGTGGGTGACCGTGCGGGAATTAGGAGCCCTTTGGTTCGCTTCCGCAGACGCGCGTATCTTCAAAAAGAGTTGAAAACCAAAAACGAAACAAAGCAACGTTGAAAAAAAAAATCTCGAAATTTTTTTTCTTTCTTTTTAGCTTTCCTCTGCTCTGACCTGGATTCTTCCTTTCAAATCTCTCTCCTCTCTCTCTTCTCTCTCTCCAGTCTTTCTGTAACCCCGCCTACCCCGACGAGGAGGCCCTCTTTGCCGTCAAGGCAGCTTCCGCCGCCGCATTCTACTTGCCCCCTTCCCCTCGCGCAGGCGCAGCAGGAGCATCTGCCGCCGCCGCCGCCACCGCGGTCGCTCTCCTGCCCCCGAGCCGCCCGCCCTCGCTGCTGGCCCTCCAGTCGGCTCTGGGCCTTCCGTCGAGTGCGCCCGCCGTCGCCGCCGCCGTCGCCGCCGCTGGCGTCCCCGTCATCCTCGCGCCCCCGGCTGTCGGCCTCCCCGCCGCAGCGGGCCTCGCCGTGGCCGCCGCCGCCGCCGTCGCAGACATCGTCGTCGCTACTCGCGGGTTCCCGCACTCGAGCTCCTGGCCAGTGCTGCTCGCCGGTTTCGCCGAGGATGACGGCAATGACGACGACGGCGGCGGCGAAGAGGTCGTCGTCGTCGGAGAGAACGGCGCGCCCATGTTTCTGGACGCGGGAGAGGGCAAGGCCGTCCCTGTCGCCGCCGAGGCCGCCGCCGAGGCCGCCGAGGCCGCCGCCGACCACGGAGAGGAGGAGACGGCGGAAGGGGAGGCGACGGAGATGGCGGCCGAGGCGGAGATCCACCGCCTCTCGTCGATCTCGAGCTGTGGCTGCGGCGGCAGTGAAGGCCTCATGCCCTCGCGCCCGGCGCCGGCCGCCGCGTCGGCGCCGGCTTCTTCGTATCTGCCGGGCTCGGCTCTCACCCCACCGGAGAAGCAGCCGAAGAGGGGGTTCGCCACCAAGGCTCCTTCGTCTTCTTCGCCCACTTCGAACTCCGCTCCTGCCGCCGCCGCCGCCGCCGCGCTCATCGCGGTAGCAGCCGGGAGGAAGAAGAGGAAGACCCCCAAGGCAGCAGAGGCGGGGACGGCGAAAAGGGCGACTAAGGTTTCGCCGGCGGCGGCAGCAGCAGCAGCAGCTCCGGCGGCGAAGAAGCAGTGGGCGACGAAGGAGCAGAGGGCGACGAAGGAGCAGAAAAAGGCAGCGACTGCGACGACAGACTCGCGCGCGCTCATCCGCCTGCTCCCCAGCCTCAGCCAGGAGGAATGGAAGCAGCACCCGAAGCAGCAGCAGCAGCAGAAGCAGAGGAAGAACAGGCGCGGGGGAGGAGGAGGAGCCCCAACCCTCGCCCTTTCCGCGCTCCCGCCGCTCCCGCTCACGCCCCTGCTCCCGCAGCAGCAGCAGCAGGAGACGCCGCTCGCCCTCCCCGAGCCTCTGCGCACTCACGCCGACGCCTTGGCGCTCTATCGAGCCAAGCGCGCCCGCCGCGCGGCGTTTGTCGCGCGGATCCTCTACGCGCGCAGGAAGGCCAACGCCGACGCGAGGCCGCGCATCGGCGGGAGGTTTGTGAGTGCCGAGGTGGCCGCGAGGCTGGGGGCTGAGGCTGCCGCTGCCGCTGCCGCCGCCGCCGCTGCTGCTGCTTCTGCCGCGTCTGCTTCTGCTTCTGCTGCTGGAAACGTCGCGGCTTGAGAGACGAGAAAAACAACAACAAATCCCCTTACATAAAATTCCCTTCAAAAAAATCCCCTTCAAACAACAATCCCCTTCAAAAAAATCTGGTCTTATAGTCTGTGCTGCTATCGTATGAAATAAGAGAAATCGGGAACGAGTCGCGCGCGAGAGCGAGAGAGAGGGGTGAAAGAGGAGGAGTTGGTTTGGGAGTGTCCGGCTTTCTTCCTTCAGCTCCACCCCTTTCCTCTCCTTTTTCCCGCTCGCGCGCGCGCCTCTTCCCGACCAAAGTCATGAAATGCTTGAATTTGCCCCCACGAGCGCGAAAGGGGGTCTAAAGAGAAAAAAAACTCTGATCCTTTTGTTCCCAACTGAAGAAGAGAAAAGCCCCGCTCTCTCGCCTTGGAACCTTTTTTTCTGTTTCAGGCTCTACCTTTTTGCCTTCGAGAATCTCAACAACGACGACGCCAAAACAACAACCGACATGAACAACACCCGCCCCCCCCAATTTTTTTTCCCCGAATTCTTTTAAACCAATTTTGCTAAATAAGACGAGACCTTCGAGGCGAATCCGAACCATTTTTTTTTCTGTTTTTGCATTTTCCCCCCCTTCTCACTTCTCTCTTTTCTGTTTCTCAATTCTCAATTCTCACCGCTCCTCTCCTTTCACGCCGCGTCGCAGTCTAGGGGCCAGCACTCGAGCCCCTGCTCTCCTCCCTCTCCGCCGCTACCGACTTCCGGGGCCGCGGCCCTCCCGATGAGGCCAACCAGGGACCACCTCGACGCCCCGAGGGCGAGCGCCGCCGGCCAGCGAGACGGGGAGGGCGAAGAAGCCGACGACGCCGAGTTTGACGACGACGACGACGACGACGAAGAGGACACTGCTGCTGCTGCTGCGGCGGCGGCGGCGGCCTCCGCCACGGCCTGCTCGCTCGCCTCCAGCAGCGCGGCCGAGGCGGCCTCGAGGAGCACGGTGGTCCCGGCGAGCGAGCTCGCGGCCTCCTCCCAGCCCTGTATTTTTTTTGTTTCGTCGTTTTTTTCGAAACAAAAAGCGCCAGGTGAGTTTTTTCTTCTCGCCGTCGTTTTTCTTCTCTCTCTCTCCCCCCCCTAAACTAAAAAAAAAGCGGAGGTAACGAACCTTGTTGTGCCCGACGGCGAGCACGGTCGTCGGAGAACAAGAAGAGGAAGGGGAGGAGGAAGCGCCCTTGCCGGCGTCCCTCCGCGCGACCTCCCCGCCTCCCCCGCCGCGCGGCGACGACAGCCCCGCCGGCGCCGCCGCCCCGTCCACAGAGCTCAGCGCCTCCTCGAGCGTGGCCGCGAGCGCACGCGCCGTCTGGTTGTCGTCCATCGCCGCCGCGGCGTACAGCGCGCCCGCGAACCTGACCCGCACCCCCTGCAGCAGCTCGGGCACCTCCTCGCGCATCGCGTCCAGGGTCTGCCGCGACCGCAGCGCGTCGGACGCGAGGACGAGGTCGGGCAGCCACCCCGAGTCGCGCAGCGCGCGCGCGCAGGCCTTGGCCGCGGCGACGCCGGCCTCGGTGATCGGCCGGTCGTGGTCCCTGGTCGTCGTCGCCGCCGTCGAGGCGCTGGACGCCTCTGGCGCCGCGTCGGCGGAGGGGGCGTGGCGCATCAGGATGAGCCTGCGGCGGCGCCTGGATGGAGAGAGAGAGAGAGAGAGAGAGAGAGGGGAGAGAGAGAGGTTGGTTTTTGTTTTGAAGAGTGGGAGGTCGGGGTTGACAGAAGGGAGAGGAAAGTCGAGAGCGATCTCTGCCCTCTCTCTTCCTCTCTCTCTCGCTTCTCGTTCTTCGCCTCCTCAAACTCACCCCTCCCCCTCGGCTGCTGCGGGTGCAGCGATGTCTCCTGCCTGCGCTCGGGCGAAGACACCGTTATTGATTCTCCGCGTCGAGGCGGCACGAGGAGGGGAAGAAGACGAGCGGAAGAGGAGGGGCGCAGCGGCGTCGCTCGTCGCCGGTCTCGGCATTGCCCTCGACGACAAGGCCATCGCCGCTGCTGCTCTTCGCGCGGGCCTGCTGCTCGCCGTGCCGCCGCCGCTGGTCCGCGACGAGGACGGGCAGGAAGACGCTGTCGCCCTCGTCGTCGTCGTCACGCAGAGGGAGAGGCGCATCGTCGTGGTCCTTCGTCCGGAAGCACAAGAGAGAGAGAGAAAAACCCCGAAAGAGTGATCCAGCGAATGACACCCACGACTCTCGCTCTCGCTCGCACAAAATAACGAAAAAGCGAGGAGAGAGGCGCAGGAGAAAGGAAAAAAAAGAGGCGCGCGCTTCCTTTCTCTTCTCGACCCCTCTCTCTTTCCCGCGGGGAAACAGAGCGGCGATGGCCACGACGGACGCCGCTTCTGCTGCTGCTGCAGCAGCAGCAGCAGCCTCGGCTGCTGCGCCAGCAGGCGCTCCTCCCGCTGCAGCTCCTCCCGCTGGTTCTTCATCGATGCTCCCTCCCTCTTCCTCTTCCTCTTCCTCCCACTCCCACTCCAACGCCCCCTCCGCGGCCGCCCTCGCCCTCGCGTCCGACGCCGGCGCCGTCATGGCCGCGCTCAGGGCGCAGGCTGCGGCCAAGTGGCAGGCGGGGAGGTACTCGTCGGTGCGTGTTTGAGAGGCATTGGTTTTTTTTGCACGCCCCGAGATCGATCGATTGGTTTTTTTTTCCGCGATCGACGGGCTTTTCTTTCCTTGAAAAATCCCCAGCGACTGCACTTTTCATCGCTTTCCCGAAGCATCAAACCATCAGGCTCGGCGAGCTTGACGTCCCCCTGAGAAAGAAGGGAGAGAAAGAAACAAGAACGCGCCAAAACCTCACGAAGAAAAAACTCAAACCTCAACCAAAATTTCGCATTCGAAAAAAATTCCCGCAGCGCTCGCCGGCCAACGCCGCGCTCGACCCGTCGCCGGACGACCCTTCGCTGCTCGACCCGCTCTCGTCCCTGCGGAGGGGCCTGCTCACCTCCAACTTCGACGACCTCTGCGACTGGTACTACTTCGGTTACGGCGGAGAAGACGGCGGCGGCGAAGGGGGCGAGCCCCTCGCGGCGGCGGCAGCTCTCGGAGACGGAGGCGGGGCGCACAACGGAGGCAACGGCGGCGGCGGCGGCGGCAAAGAGGAGGAGGAGGCGGGGGGGTCGCCCCCCGGCTCTCCCGTCCCACCGCTCGACGTCCTCGTCGCGCCCTTCGCCTCCGTCGCGCGCGCCCCGGCGGCCGGGGCGGCGCCCACGGCGGCCGCCCTCGACGCCCTGGTCCGCGTCGCCAGGGCGCTGTCGCCCGGCGGCGGCGCGCCGGCGCTCGTCGGGCCCTGCCCGCCGCAGCCGCCTCGGGCCCCCTCCCGGGCCGCCGTCGCCGCGGCGACCCGGATGATCGCCTCGAGCGCCTCCGAGTGCAAGTTCGAGGCCGGCGGCGGCGGCGGCGACGACGCCGTGCTCTCTCGGATCGTGGCGCTGCTGCGGGAGGTGGTCGCCGTCCCAGGAGCGATGGCGGGGAGCGGCGGCGGCCCGGGGGCCGGCGCGGCGGCGGCGGCGGCGAGGCCGGCGGCGGCGGCGGCGGCAGCCTCCTGCTCCTCCCCTCGGCCTCTTCCGTACCCGACGACGGGGGGAGCCCTCTCCGACGACGACGTCATCGGCGCGTTCCAGGCCGTCTTCCGCGTCGGCATGCACGCGGTGGCCTCGGCCGCGGAGGCTTCTATCTCTGGATCCTCCTCGTCGTCGTCGTCGTCCTCGTCGGCGTCGGCGGCCGTTTCGGGCGGCGGCTCGGCGGCGACGTCCGCCGCTCTCGCCCGGGTCACGGCCTCCGTCGCCGGCGTCTCGCCGCTGGCGGCCTCGGCGTGGGACGCGCTCGCGGAGCTGACAGACTGTGTGTTCGGGGCCCTGCTGAGGCTGCCGCCGACGACGTCGGAGACGTCAGCGGTGGCGGCTGCGAGAGCGGAGGAGGACGGAGAGGAAAAGGAAGGAGAGAGGAAGGAGGGAGGAGAGAGGAAGGAGGGAGGAGAGAGGAAGGAGGGAGGAGAGGAGAAGAGCAACGGAGGAGAAAAGGCTTCTCCGCCTCCCGCTTCTTCTTATCCTCCTCCCCCCGCCTCTCCTCCTCCCGCCTCTCTTCCCTCTGCCAGCCCCCTCGCTCCGGGCTTCGGCATCGAGGCATTGGCTCGCGTCCTGGGGTTCCTGATCCAGCTCGCGGCTGCCCCTCCCCTGCCCCCACCGGGGAGAGCCCCCGTAGCGGCTTCTTCTCCCTCTTCTTCTTCGTCGTCGTCGGCAACGGCAGCGGCGCCCTTCTCGCCCGAGGGAGGAGACTCCGGAGCCGCCTACGCGGGCCTGGCCCCCCTGGGCGTCCGTCTCCTCGGCCGCGCCCTCGCAGCGGGGGGGCCGGCGTTCGCGAGGCACCCGCGGCTGATGGCGCTGCTGGCCGACGACGCCTGGGCCGCGCTGGCGTCGGCGGCCTCGGGCCCGGAGCCGCTCGCGCTCGCCGGGGCGGCCCACGCAGCGCTGCTGTGCTACGTGCACCTGGGAGACGCGCTCTTCCTGCAGGTCGGGGCTTTCATGAGCGCGTGCCTGCTGCCCGAGGCCGCGGCGCTGGCGTCGGCGTCGGCGAGCTCGAGCTCGAGCGGCGGCGGTGGCGGCGGCGGCGGCGCGCTCCGAGGCAGCAGCAACGCCCGAGGAGGCGCCGCCGCCGCTTCTTCCTCTTTTTCTTCCTCGACGAAAGGCGCCTCCTCCGCAGGTGCGACCTCCTCCCTCCTCTCCTCCCTGCCCCCGGCGGCAGCCCACCGCCAGCAGGCCGCCCTCGAGGCCATCCTCGACCTCGTGCGTTGCCCCGGGTTTGCCGCCGACGCCTTCGTCAACGGCGACTGCCGGCTCGAGAGGCCCGACCTTCTCGCGGCGCTCGTGGGCACCCTGGCCCGCGCCTCCGCCTCCGCGGCGGGCACGGGCGCCAGGCTGCGGGGGCACGACCTGGCCCTGGAGGCGGTGCTCGAGGTGCTGGCGCAGCTCGACGGGGGCAGGAACAGGGGCGGCGGGAGCGGCGGCGGCAGGAGCGCGAGGAAGTATCTCGGGGGAGGAAGAAATGGGGGAGAGAGCAGCGACGGGGAAGGGAGCAGCAGCAGCAGCAGCAGCATCAGCAGCGAGAGCGATAGCGAGAGCGACGAGAGCAGCAGCAGCAGCGAGGGCGAGAGCGACAGCGGTGAGGACGCCGAGGGCGGAGCCGAGGGCGAGCGCCCCCCGTCCCCCTCGGAGCCTCCTCCGCTCCCGCTCAAGTACCCGCCGGAGGGCCCCCTCTCGGCGTCGATCTTCGACGACGGCGTCTCTGCCGAGGACGCGGCGAGGGTCTGGGCCGCGGTGCGCGCCGGGAAGCTGACGCCCGCCCCCAGGAGGAGGAGAGGGGGGCGCGAGGGCGAGGCGGGGCGGAGCAGGAGGAGGAGCGGCCTGCGCCGCGACGTCGGCGGCGGGCGCGCCTCTTCTGTCGCTCCTCCTGGTGGCGCCTCTGCCCCTGCCCCTGCGAAACCCTCTGCTTCCTCCTCCTCTCGCCCCATGTCGCCGCGCAGGGCCGCCCGCGCCGCGCTGCTGGAGCGGGCGGTCAAGGCCCGGGCGGCTGTCGTCGCCGACGCGTTCAACCGCGACGCTGCGCGCGGGCTGCAGGCGCTGTCGGCCGCGGGCCTCGTCTCGTCGACGAGAAACGCGGCGGCCGCCGCGGATCCCTCCCAGCCTCTTTCTTCTCCTCCTCCGCCGACCCCGGAGGACGCCGCTGCGCTGCTGCGCCACTGCCCCGGGATCTCCAAAGAGGCCGCCGGCGACCTGCTCGGCGACGCCGACGCCTTTGCCGTCGCGACGCTCGACGCCTTCTCGCGCTCGTTCGACTTCCGCGGCTCCAGCTTCGACGGCGCCCTGCGCGCGTTCCTGGCCTCGTTCCGCCTGCCCGGAGAGGCCCAGAAGATCAGCCGCATCATGGAGGCCTTCGGGAACCGCTACCACGCGGCCAGGCCCGACCTGTTCGCCAACGCCGACGCGTGCTACGTCTTGGCGTACTCTGCGATCATGCTGCACACCGACGCGCACTCGGCGCAGGTGCGGCGCAAGATGACCGCCGACGAGTTCGTGCGGAACAATCGCGGGATCAACGGCGGGAGCGACCTTCCCGCAAGTTTCCTGAGGCAGCTGTACTCGAGCATCGTGGCAAAGCCGCTGGCCGTGGCGACGCCGGACAGAGGGGGCGGGGGCGGCACAGGAGGAGGAGGGGGCGCCGCTGCCGGAGGCGGCGGGAGCGGCGGCGGCGGCGGAGGAGCAAGTGCCGCGGGGTCCGCGGTGGGCACTCCGAGGGCCGGGGACGGGGGCGCGCACCACCACGGCGGCGGCTACTACTACCATCACCCTACTTCGTCCTCCTCGGCCGCAGTCGCCCGTCACAGGCCCCCCACGGGGCTGTGGGCGCGGCTGGCGGCTGAGGCCAGGGCCCCCCGCGGCGCGCGCGTCTCGGCCGTCGCGACGAGCTCGTCGTCGCAACACCACCACCACCACCATCATCGTTCGCGCCATCACCGTTCCTACCACCACCACCGCCACGGCCATCGTAGCAAGAGGAAGAACAAGAACACGAAGACGTGGAGGCCGCTGGAGGCCGCGGCTCTTCGCGTCGTCTGGGCCCCCGCCGCGGCGGCACTCGCGACGGCGCTCGACAACGGCTGCGGCGGCGGCGGAGAAGACTTTTTGAACGCCTCCTTTTCTTCCAATTCCACCGGGGACAGGGCCGCCGACGCGGCTATCGGCGGGCTGCTCCTGCTCGCCCGCGGCGCCGCAAGGCACGGGATGAGGGACGCGGTCGACACCGTCGCGGTCTGCCTGTCCGCCCACGCAACGCTGCCGCTGGAGGAGGCCCTCTCTCCCGCCGCCGCCGCCTCCTCTGGCGGCGGCGGCCCCTTCGGCTTCGGCTCTTCCGCCAATGCCGCTGCTGCTGCTGCTGCTACCGCGTCCGCCGCATCTTCGGCTTCTTCTTCAGTCCCGCCGCCCGCGGGAACCCCGGCCGCGGCGGCCTTCGCCTTCGGCCGCGACGCCAGGGCGCGCGCCTGCGCGCGCGCGCTCTTCGGCGTCGTCGCCGAGGCGGGCCGCTGCGGCGACTCCCTGTCGGTCGCGGGCTGGCGAGGCGTCGTCGACGCCGTCGTGAGGCTCCATGGCGCCGGGCTCGTCCCCGCGGACGCGTTTGGCGTGCCGGCTTCGGTCTCGAGCGGCGGCGAGTCTGCCGCCTCTGCTCCTTCCGCGCCGCCCCTCCACTGCGGCGCGCCGCTGCCGCCGCCGCCAAAGAGGTCCAAGGCCGGCGGCGGCGGCGGCGGGAGCGCCGGCTCGCTCTTCAGCCGGGCGATCTCTAGCCTGATCTCCGTCGACGCCGGCACGACGGAGGGCGTAGGCGGCATCCCCGCCGTGAAGCAGGCTAACGGAGAAAACGGCGGCGGCGCCGGCGGGAGCGACGGCCCCTCTTTGTCTCCCGAGGCCGCCGCGGCCGCCGACGCCGCCGCCGGCTGCCGCGTCGGCGCCGTCGTCGTCTCGGACTCCAAGTTCCTCAAGGCGGAGTCGCTCGAGGCGCTGGCCGCCGCCGTCGCGCAGGCAGGGCTGTCGGAGCTCTCACCTTCCTCCTGGGGAGGGGGAGGAGCAGGGAACGGAGTCGCTGCGGGAGGCGCGGCCTCCTCCCCGCCTCCCTCTCACGAGTCCCACTCGCTCGCGGACCCGACCGCGGCCGAGGTCTGCCTCGAGCTCTCGCTCGCGCTCGCCTCGCGCAACAGGGACCGGCTCCCGCTGCTGTGGCCGGCAGCGCACGAGCTGATCGCCGCGGCCCTGCGCACGGGCCCTCCTCCGGGTGCGCCTCCTGGGTCGTGCGGCCCGCTGACGAGGAGGGCGGCGCTGGCCGCGGTGAGGTCGGCGGCGGCGCTGCTGCCGTCGCTTGCCGGGGGAGGGGCGGCGTCGGCGTCGGCGTTGGCGTCGGCGGGAGCGGGAGGAGGAGGAGGAGGAGGGGCGGCGGCGGCGGCGGCGGCCGCCGCCTCCTCCGCTCTCCCCCTCGCTGCCGCTGCCCCCTCCGCCTCCGCGGCCTTCTGCACCACCCTGCTGATGCGCACGCTCTCCTTGCTGGCGAGGCTCCCGGCGGCGGAGGCGTGGGAGCTCGCCCCGGCGCTCGCGCCGGAGCTGCTCTCCCTCGTCCGCGCCGTCTCGTCGCCGCCGCCGTCGCCCTCCGCCGCCCCCTCCGCGCTCCGCCGCGGGCGGGACTGGAGGCTCGTCCTGGCCCTGCTCCTCTCGGCCGCCTCGCACCCGCACGCCGGAGGCGCCGCCGTGGCCGGGGTCATCGCCGCGGCGAGCCCTGGCGCGCTGTCGCCGGCGTCGTTCCCGCACGTCCTCGGGGCCGCGCTCGCCGTCGCCGAGGGGCGGTGCAAGGGGGCTCCCGCGGGGGCGCCGCCGCTGGCGGCGACAGCGATCGAAGGGATGGCGGCTTGGCTGGCGAGCAAGGGGGCGGTCGTTGCTGCCGCTGCTGCAGTGGCGCAGCAGCAGCAGCAACAGCAGCACGGACAGCAGCAGCTTGCGGCTGCTGCTCTCCTCCCCGCTGCTGCAGCAGCAGCAGCAGCTCCTTTGCTCTCGCTCTCGCTCGCCGCTGCCGCCGACGACGACGACGCGCCCGATCCCGCCCTCTCCGACCTCTGGGCGGCGACGGCGAGGGCCTCCGCATCCCTGGCGGCGGAGGGCTCGCCCAGCGCGGACCTGAGGGACGCGGCGGTCGCGGCCTTGGCACGGTAAGAAGAAAGAAGAGGAGTTTTTCCCTTAAATTTTGAATTTTCTTTTGTCTTCTTCTTTGACTTTTTTTTCCACTCAATTTTCCCTCTTCTTTCTTCAAAAAAAAAATCCCCGCAGCTGCCTCGCCGCGGCAGAGTCCATCTGCCCTCCTTCCTCCCTCCTCAACGCCGTGCTCTCCGAGGCCTCCGCCCCGGCGGTCGCGCGGCTCGCCTCCGCGGCCGGGACCGGCCGCGGGAGCGGCGGCTCGAAGGGGGGCAGCAGGAGGACGACGCCGCTGGCCTCGGCGACGGAGGACGAGGCCGCCGCCGCCGCCGGAGGCGACGCGAGCGCGCCGCCGGACCCCGACGCCGCGGCGGCGCTCGCCTCGCTCAAGGCCCACTCCAAGGCCCTCCTCACGGCGCTGCCGGCGCTCGCGGCCTCGCGCGGCTTCGCGCGCTGCTGGGACCGGTCCCTCGCGGCGCTCGCGGCGGCTGCCAGGTCCCGCTCAGCCGAGGTCGCCGAGCTCGCGCCCGAGGCCGCCAAGAACGCGCTGCTGGTGGCCGCGGCCGCGAGGCTGCTGCGGCCCGGGTGGGTCGCGGTCGAGGACGCCGCTGCCGAGCCGGCGGCGCCCCCGTCTCCGTCGCCGGCGGGGGCCACAGGCGACGCCGCCGCCCCTCCCGCGGCGCCCGCCGCCCCTGCGGCAGCGGCTCCCGCCTCGGAGACCGTCGATCTCTGGGCGCTGACGTGGCAGCGCGCGCGCGCCGTGCACCCGTCGCTGACCCCGGACCTGCTCCTGCAGCAGCGGCGGCAGCAGGAGGAGCTCGAGGAGCGGGAGCAGCAGCAGCAGCGGGCGGCGGCCGAGAAGGCGGCCGCCGCTGCTGCTGCTGCCGAGGCCGCGGCTGCTGCTGCCGAGGCAGCGGCTGCTCCGGTCGCCGCGCCTCATCCTCTTATTGCTCCTCCTGCTCCTCCTCCTCCTACTCCTCCTTCTCTGCCTGCTGCGGCAGCGGGGCTCATCCCTCCCGTCGCTGCGGTCGCTTCTCCTCCTCTGCCGACGGCGACCGCAGAAGCGGCAGCACTCGAAGGAGGAGAGGTCGCAAAGGGCGACAACGACGCCGCCGCTGCTGCTGCTGCTCTCGCCCCTCTCTCTCCGCCGACGCTCTCAGTCGCGGTCGAGCGAGCTGCGGAAGAGAACGGGCAGGGCGAGGAAGCCCTAGGGGAAGAGGAAGGGGAAGCGGAAGACGCGGAAGCTGCTGCGGCGGAGGCGGCCGAGGCGGAACAGGCTGGGGCTTGCAGGCAGAGCTAGGAGAGAGAGAAAAAATCAGACAAGTAGAGAGAAGCACACACACAACTTTTGGGGGAGATGAGAGAGAGAGAGAGAGATACATGAGAGGGGGGGGGGGGGTGCGTGTCGTGACAGAGAGTGTAAAAGGCGTTGATAGTCTTCTTGTTTTCAGATTTCTCCCCGGCTAGGCCTTTGCTCCTCACTCTCATCGCTTCCTACCTCTTCAAGTTCCTTCGCAGTTCCAATCAACCTCCGAATGCGCGCCTCTTCCTGCGCGACGCCTCGCTCGGCGAGCTCTACGCTCGCAGTGCGAGCAGCCTCGAGCCCTCTGGCTCCTCTGGCAGCGCGAAGGGCATCATCGACGGCACCGCCGATGCGGCGAACGAGCTCGATCCGACCCAAGTCCTCCGCCGCCGGCGCCAAGGCCGCCACAGCCGGCGTCGTCGTCGCCCGCGCCGGCAAGAAAGACGAAAACGGCGACCGCTTCGACCCGGACGCCGCGCCCTCCTTCGCCGACTCCGAGTTCGCCGGCGTCGCCACCGTCGTGGCCTTTGTGGCCGTGTTCGGAGGCGCCTTAGCTCTTTTGGTATCGCTGGCGAGGCCCGTTATCGACAACACGCTCAACTCCATCCCTGTGAGGTAAGAGGTGGAAAACGAAAAAGACTTTTTTTTTCTTTTCGGGTTTTGTCGAAGGAAAAAAAAGGAAAGAAAGGAAAAAAGAGAGGGAGAGAGAAATTCCCGCGAGGCCTCGGCCCTCTGGGTGCACCCCTTTTCCGATTTGTGCATGCTCTCTGCCTCCCTACCTCTCTCTCTTACACTGTAACACGCTTTTAAGTCTGCTTTTTAGAAAACAAGCCAAGAAAAGAGAAAAGAGAAAATTCACGTCTCCCTCCCCGTCGCCTCTGCCGCCGCCTGCGCCTTGAACTTCTCCACCACCGCCCTCCCCGACTCCGCCCACCTCTTCAGACCGGAGGCGAGCGCGGCGTAGTCTTCGCGGCAGGAAGGGTACAGCGGTGCCCTCCTGGCGACGTGGGCCGTCTTAGCCTTTCCGTCGACCCTGACGACGGCGGCGCCGCCCGACGCGCCGCCGGCGGCGACCAAAGCGCGCGCGGCACCGCCCGCGGGCAGCGCGAGGGCGCGTTCCACGGCCTCGAAGGTCAGCACGCCTCCGGGAGCGGCCTCGGCCGCTCTCAGCAGAGCGATCAGGCGCGCCTTGCTCTCGACATGGGACCGGGAGACGCCGGCGGAGGCGAGCGCAGCGACGCTGGCCCCCTCGCACGCGGCCGCGGCGGCCTCGGTGTCCCCCTTCAGGACGGCCTCGAGCGCCGCGGCGAGGGCCTTCCCGCTGGCGCCGCTCTTGCTCGAGGACAGGGCCTTGACGGCCGGGGCTCCCGCCAGATCGAAAGAGGCGGCGTCGGGCGACGAGAGGAAGTCGGCGACTGCCCGCTCGGCGGCGGGGCCCGCGAGCGCCAAGGAAGCTGCCGAGGCCGACGACGAGGCCTCCGAGCCCAGCGCCGCGCCGGCGAGCTTCGCCGCGTCCCTCGCGGCGGCCCTCTTTCCGGGAGCCCCCGACCTCACGACCTCTGCGAGCGCGAGCAGCAGCTCCGTCCGGACGGCCTCGTCGCCGCCGGCGTCCGCCGCGGCCCAGGCCGCCCCGTGCGCGCGCGCCGCGGCGGAGAGCGCCGCGGCGCCCGAGGAGACGGCGGCCGCGGGGGCCTCCGCGACCGCGCCCCTGGCGACGGCCAGCGCGCCGCGCAGGGCGGCGGTCCTTCCCGCGCTGCCTGGCGGCGAGGCGCCGTGCAGCGCCGAGAGCGCCGAGAGGCGCTGCGCCGGGCGCAGGCTCGCGGCGCCCGACGAGAGGGCGCGGGCGGCGGCCTCCGCGGCGGTCGAGGCCGCGGCGTCGCCGTCGGAGTCGCGGGCGGAGGCAACGGAGAGGGCCATGACGGTGAGGACGCAGTCGAGGTCTGGTTGCGTGTTTGGAGAGGAGCGGGCGAGAGAGGAGGAGGAGAGGAGAGGGAGAGGGGGGTGAGTTTTTTTCTCTTCTCCTCTGTCGACGAGGGGGGCGATCTCGCAAGCCGCCGCTCGAGCTCGATTTGCGACCAATCCATCTCGCTTTCCCTTCTTCCTCTTTTTTTGCTTCGTTTCATACCTTTGGCCTCTGCCTTCTCAAAGACGACGGGGAGCTGCGCCGCGAGGGCAGTGACGAACTCGGCCATCTTGCCGCTGGCCGCGGCGGCCTCTGCCGGAGACGACGAAGCGGCGGCGGACTCGGTGCTGGTCGTCGCCGCCGCCGCTGCCGAGGCCGCATCCTGTGTATTGATGGCGTTGGTTTTTCGTGGGGTTGATTTCCATTCGTGAGAGGATCGCGAAACGTCTCAGCGTTTGGCTCACGCAATGCCAATGCATGCAGGGATCAAAGGATCTGCGCGCGGAGAGAGAGAGAGGATGGCGGGGAGAAATAACTTGACGACGACGACGACGGGAGGCATCGATGAAAAAAGGCCGCCACCGTCAAATCTTTCCCTATTTCTCACCTTTCCCGCCGCCAGCGCCGCCACGAAGCGGGCCACTACCACCCGGGTGTCCGACTCGGTCGTTTCTATGAGCTGCGGGGACATGGTGGCTAGAGCTTTGGAGAGAAGAGGGAAAGGCGAGAGGATGAGCCTTTTCTCTTTCGGCGATCGAAGAGAGGAGAGCGAAAAGAGTGAAGCAGCAATGCTGGCCTCCAAACTCTTTTTCCCCTCTCACTCTCTCCCTCTCTCTCTCTCTCTCTCTCTCTCTCTCTCTCTCTCTCTCTCTCTCTCTCTCTCTCTCTCTCTCTCTCTCACGCCTGCTCTCAAAGGCCCTCCCTTTCCCAAAACCATGGCCCCTCCCGCTGCCCCATCGAGCTCTGCCGCCTCGTCTGCTGCGGAGAAGCTGGTGAGCATGAGAGCTTGTTGCACAGAAAGAGAGAAAAAAAGAGACGGAAGGAAGACGAGGTCTCGAGAGAGTCTTTTCTTCGCTCTTGCGTCGGTTACTTCTTCTTTTTCCCTCTCTGTCTCCCCCTCACTCTCCCACTCTTCGAAACCAAAACACAGGCCGACTTCGAGCGCCGCGCCGACCCCAAGTCATCCGAGGCCGCGGCTCTCCTCGAGGAGATGCGGGCGCACGTCAAGAGGGTAAGAGAGAGTTTTTCCCCTCAAAGAGCATTTTCTTTTCCCCCTTTTTTTCTCGCCGCGTCGCCGCAAGAGCTCTGACTGAAACCTCCTCTCTTCCTTGTTTCTTCTTCTCTCTCTCCTTCTTCTCTCTTTCTCCTTCTTCTCTCCTCACGACAGCTCGAGGCCCTCCGCCGCGACGAGGACCCCAGGCTCTCCTTCTCGACGCCCGAGTTTAAGGAGGCACAGCGGGTCTTCACCGATGGGTTCAAGGTGAGAGAGAGGAAAAGAGAGGGAGTTTTTCCCTTTTTTTTCCGGAAGTTTATTTTTCTTTTTCTCCCGCTCCTTTGATGCCTCTTCCCTTTCTCTCTCATAAAAAAAAAACGCCATAAAAAAAAAACGCCGTCCCCAGAAAAACTTCGGCCGCCCCGTCGAGTGGGCGATGGTGCGAGACCATCCCTGGTCGACCCCGCAGCTGCGCAGGCTCGAGCAGCCCGTGGACGCGCAGGGGAAGCCGTGGGTCGGCGGCGCTGCTGCCCCGGCCGCGAAGTGAAGTGAGAGGGAGAGGCAAAGAGCAGCGGGGAGCGAAAAAAAAAGAAAAAGAGAGAGCTCCCCCTCTTTGTTTTTCGTTTTGAAGCGAAGAGAAAGTCGTCGTCGGCGAGCTGGCTCCCTTTTTTCTTTTCAGGCTTGAAAAACGGAGCAGCTCGCCGCCGCTGCCGCCGCACCCGCCGACTCTGACCTCTTCTCCTCGTCTCTTATCCCGCCTGTGTAAGAGATCGTCTTGAAGTTAAAGAGTTAAAAAAAAAACGACACCAACGAAATCACATTTCGGCCCTCGACGCCACCGACCCCGAGGAACCCGCTGCGGCCGCCTGCTTCTTCCTCGCCTGCCTCTTCTTCCTCCGCTCCACCTTCTTCAGGGGCTCCCCGGGGGCGGACCCGACTTTCAGCCCTTTGCCTTTTCCCAGCAGCCTCACGAGAGCGTGCCGCATAGCGCTCTCGAGCTCGCCGCTCGTCGACACAAAGTGAGGGAACTCGGCGCCGCTGTCGCCCGAGACCGGCCTGGCGATCTCCGCGCGGACCTTCCCCGTCCTCGCGTCGGCGAACATCGCCCGCGGCACGTAGTTGCCGTGCGGCTCGAACTCGGGCGCCGCGTACTTGCGCCGCAGCGCCTTGTCGTCCCCGAGCGTCTCGGGGCCCTGGACGTGTACGACGACAAACATCTTCGTCAGGGCCTTCAGGGCGGGGCTCGCCTCGGGGCCCAGGGTCGCCTTGAGGGAGTCGCAGGCGGAGCACCCCGGGCGGGAGAAGAGGTACATGATTGGCTTGGCGTTTTTCTTGAGGTCGAGCTCCTGTGGTTGAAGTTGGAGGGGGGGGGGGGAGGGGGAGAGAGAGGGGTGAAGGAGGAAGAAGAAGAAGAGGTCGATGGCGGCGAGAGCGACAGCTAGAAAGCAGAACGCCTCGGCCGCCTTTTCTCCTTTCTCTTCCCGCCTTTGAGCTCTGTAGCTCTGTCCTTGGCGACGGAGCCAACTTCTCTTCCGTTTCGAGGGAGCCCAAGAGCGGGGAATGGTCCGTGCGGGGCGGAGAACGAGGCCTGCGCGCTTGGCGACTCGGAATTCGGACGACGATGGCGAGAGAGCAATGCTTCGTTTTTCCTGTCCAGCTTTTTCTACCTTGAACTCCTGCGGCGTCAGCCAGTTGAGCTCCGGATCTACCGAGGGGACGACATCCGACGTCGGGGGCGCACTGCTGGAGCACGACGCCACCGACGCCAGCGCGGTGAGCGCGAGGAGGCCGAAAAAGAAACGGGGCGACCTCATTTTGTCCTCGTTTTTTTCTTCTTCTCTTTGCTGAAAAAAAAGGGAGAGTGAGAGAGATTCGGTCGATTCGGAGAGAACGAGGAAAAGGTCACAGCAGGGTTTGCTCCCTTCTCTTTCTTCCTTTGAGCGCGCCTCCCCCCCCCCTTCTTTATACCCCTCGTTCATCCCTCCTCTCCCCCTCTCCCCCCTCTCTGGCCCCCTTCGTGTGCACGAGTAATTCTCTCCGTTCCCGAGGAGCGAGAGACGCGAAGCGCCACGAGGTAAGAACGAGGGCGGTTTCTTTCGGATTTTGGAGGCCGCATGCGACCAGACCCATCGAGTCACAGAAAACTCGCCCCCTCTCTTCTCCTCTCTCCTCCCTCTCTCTCCGCCCCTCGACCTCGATTCAGATGGCGCGCAGGTTGAAGAAAGCGCAGCTCTTCCTCGCGACGCTCGTCGTCTCAGGAGCGGCGCTCCTCGCTGCCTCCTCGGCGCCCCATCGCGCGTCGGCCACATTCGTCGCCCCGACGACTCCTCCGACATCTTCGTCGTCTCCTTCGCCGCAGCAGCTCCTCTCGGCCTCCTCCAACCTCCTCGACTCCGTCGCCAACGCCACCACGCACAAGCTCGAGCTCCTGGTCGCCTCCCTGGGCAAGCTGTCGCCTCCCTGGCTCACCCAGATCGCGAACGAGGCGGGGAAGAGGCAGCACGAGGCGAAAGCGGCGCTCGGCCTCCCGACGACAAGGGCGACGGCGGCGGCGGCGACGACCTCCCCCGCGGCGCTCCCCTACGCCGCGCCCCCGACGGACGCCTGGCTCGCCGCGGACCCCTGCCACGCCGTGCCCTCGCCCTGCGCCGCCACGAAGCCGTTCGAGCTCTCGGAGGTGAGGCCGGCGAGGGCCTCCGCGGGCGAGGGCGGCGGGAGGCTGAGCGCGCCGGCGCACCTCGCGCCGCTGACGCCGACCGCGCCGTGGAGCCAAGTTTCTGGCCCGGGGGGTGAGTCCTCTTCCTTTTCCTTTTCCTTTTCTCCCCCTCGTTCCTTGCGTCGCTTTTCCTTCGAGACTCGAGGAGGCCGACGGGGAGAGAGCAGCGGAGGGGAGAGGAGCAGAACGAGGGGAAGGACCCGAAACTCGCTTCCCCCCCTTCCCTTCCGACCTCTTCTTCTTCCGACTTCTTCCGACCTCTTCTTCTTCCGACTTCTTCCGTCCTCTTTCGACGTTTTTCTCCCACCCTCACACACACACAAAAAAAACGTTCTCTCTCTCCCTCCAGGCTCCGGCCCCAACCCCTACTGGGTCACGGGACAGGCCGCCACCTCCGTGCTTGGACTCTCCCCGGGGTTCGAGGCCGACCCCGCTGCCTCGATGGTCCTCGAGGTGGCGGGGGAGGCCGCGCTGGGACGCGACACCGGCAGAGACGCCGAGTCGGCGGCGGTCGCGGCGGCGCCCGGCAGGGGGCTCGCCGCGGCCGAGGCGGGGGGCGCCTCGGCGGGGAACATCTCGGCCTCGGCGCTGGCGCGCGCTTCCCCTTCTGCGCGCCGCCTCCTGATGGCTATGAAGCAGCAGCAGCAGAAAATGCAGCAGCAGAAAATGCAGCAGCGGCAGCAGCAAGGGAGGAAGAAGCTCCTCGCCTCCCTCCCGCCGCCGCCCTCGGCCGCCTCCGCTCCCCCGCCGCGCGCGTCGTGGTCCGGGGCCCTCTCCGCCTCCTCCCCAAAGGACAGCAGCGACAACAACAACGACAACAGCGGCGCGCGCTTCTCGGCGACCCCGCTCGTCGTCGACACCGAGGGAGCGGGCTACCGCTTCCAGGTCTCGTCCGCGGCGAGCTGGGCCCCGGCCCTGGCCCTCTACCGCGGCGGCGCGATCCCGCCGAAAGGTGGCGAGAGACCGCAGCTCGTCGCGGCCTCGTCGTCGCCGCTGGCCGGCAAGCCCAACTCCGCCGTGCTCTCCGTCAGGGAGAGCCTCAGGCGCGGGGAGGTCTACACGCTCGTGGTGACTGCCGCCGCCGATTCCGCGGCGGCGGCGGGAGGCGACAGGGACGCCGCCGTCGGCAGCTTTGCCGCGCTCGCCTCCGGCCCCGGCGGGGTCTACCCCGGCGCCACGTCGGTCCCGCCGCGCTGGCGCGTCTCTTCGTCCACCACGGCGCAGGCGCAGGGAGGAGCGAAGGAGGAAGAAGACTCTTCTCCTCCCCCTCCCTCTTCATCGAGGGGCGTGCTGAGGCGCCCCGAGGCCGAGGTCGACGGATCCAGAGCCGGAGCGCGTGCGGGAGCGCGCGGCGGCGGCGACCGCGACGCCCCGGCCGTCGTCGCGTTCGAGGCGCTGCCGTTCGTGCTCGCCAGCGCCGGCCGCGGCTTCGAGCTGCGCGTCCAGGCCGGGGCCTCGGCATCCTCCTCCCCCTCGACAAAGGGGCGCTCGTGGTCTCCCTGGGCGGCCGTGTACGACGCGGACGCCTTCCAACAGGCCCTCGACGAGGCCGCCGCCCGCGCCTCGCCTCCCGGCGCCCCCCCCGCCCTCTCGACGTCGGGCCTCGTCGCGGCGGCCGTCGCCGCCGAGGGCTCGGGCTCCGTGACCCTCAGGGGCCTCTCCCTGGAGGGCGCGGGCAAGAGATACACGCTCATCGTCGGGGGACGCACGCCTGCGGACGGCGGGGAGTTCGTGGCGGAGGCGTTCGGTCCCGAGGCGATCAAGGGCTTTGTCGCGCCGACGCCGATGCCGACGCCGGCGGCGGCGCCGCCGCCGCCCTCGTCGTCTCCTCCGCCCCCCTCCCCTTCCTCCCTTCCTCACCTCATCGAGGAAGCCTCTGCCCCGGCCCCTTCTTCTCCTCCCTCCTCGTCGGGAGGCCGACCTCGCCTCCTGGATCCGGTCTCCATCGATCCGCCGCCTCCCCCCCCGGTCAGGTTCGCGGAATACGGGATCCAGGTGAGAACAAGGTTCCGCTTCTTTTTGCTTTCGACCTCGACCTCGAAACCCGGAGGGGAAAAAGACTCAAGTTTTCTCCCCCC
>Ga0315289_10000462_pt1 | contig 62522 bp, 52 predicted proteins | sample YL17G11_40_MG_FD_203452 | JGI IMG/M metagenome (GOLD analysis project Ga0315289, IMG submission 203452) | Sediment microbial communities from Yellowstone Lake, YNP, Wyoming, USA - YL17G11_40 | ecosystem: Environmental > Aquatic > Freshwater > Lake > Sediment | place: USA: Wyoming | collected... | reverse complement strand
TCCTCGGGGGGCGTATCCTGCAGCACCACGTCACGGAACATACGAAGCTCCTTCCTTTGTCGTGTAGGGGACCAATCACGCACAGATGTGAAGGCCGGGGCCCGCCAGGTGAAGTGGCGCTTCAGTCCTCCCGCCCCAGGATTCGCGCCAGAAGAGTGCCCGCAAGCCTGACGCCAGACCAGACAACCGGCCTCGCTTTCGCCCTGGCGCCGCGGGACCGCCGCTCACTTCACACCGGCTTGCACAGGTCGATCAGGTCGTCGAGCTTCGCCGTGGCGAGCGCCAGCACGGTGTCGCACGCGCCGTAGTAGATGCGCACCGTGCCGTCGTCCTCCAGCAGCGTCGCGCTCGGGAAGAGCGTGTAGCTGCGGAAGCCGTCCGTCTCGTAGGGCTCCTCGGGGACCATGAGGGGGTCCTGCGATATGCCCACGATCTTCCACGGCTCCTCGAGGTCGAGCATCATGATGCCGGCGCAGTAGAGCTTGTGCCAGTTCTCGCTGCGCCAGGTCGGATACTCGGTGTCCGGGTCGTAGTGCGTCGCGTGGAAGACCGTCAGCCAGCCCTTGTCCGTCTTGATCGGCTGGCCGGACGGCCCATTCTTCCAGTTGCAGAACGGCAGGTCGTTGGCCCGCAGCACCAGGTGCGTATTGCCCCAGTACCGGCAGTCGGGCGAGTCGGAGAACCAGGTGTCGTACTTGTCGTCGCCCCGCATGCCGTAGGCGCGGAACGGCCGCTCCAGCCGCACGAACTTCCCCTCCACCTTCTCGGGGAAGATGATCATGTTGCGGTTGTCCGGCGCCGACATGCTGAGTATCTCGTACTTCTCGAAGTCGTCCGTGACCGCAATGCAGCCGCGGATGCCGTCGCGCGAGTTCTCGGTGAACGTCACGTAGACGCGCCCCTCGCAGACCGTCATGCGGGGGTCCTCCGGGTTCGTGATGCCCTCGGGCTTGAACCTGAAGTCCGGGTCCACGTCCCACGTGATGCCGTCGTCGCTGAAGGCGCGCCCGATGCTGCGCGTCGACTTGCCGTAGCGCTCGTTCCAGTAGATGTTCCGGAACAGCATCGCGTAGCGGCCATCGCGCTTGACGATACCGGCGTTGTAGGCCATGTGGCACGGCCACGGCACGTCCTCCGGCCGCAGCACCGGCCCGTGACGCGTGATGACCGAACTGCCCTTCCACGTGAACTTCGCCATGATGCTTCTCCTTGTTCTTTGAGCCCATGCTGCCCTTTTGGCAGAGTCTACGCCAAACAGTCCGACACCGTCAAGTCATGCGCGCCTCGCGCCGCGGGTCCGCTCAGTCCACGCCCAGCGAACGCATGATGTACTGGTAGAGGGGCGGCAGCGTCTCGGCGTGCAGCCCCTCGAAGTAGAACCCTACGCCGCCGAAAACCTTGGGGATACGTGTGGCAACAGACTTCTGATCCCGCAGATAGTAGTACGCCTTTGATTCGTCGCGGACCTCGTCGTCAAAGACGAACGGACGAATGTCGAAGTCCGCGGCCCACAGGCCGTCTGGTTTGCACCCGATGTTCGCGGCCATCGAGACGGCCTTCAGGATGACCTCGGGACCCATGATGGCGGTCCCGATGTTCAGAATCACACCTCCCGATGTGAACTTGCACATCTCCTCGGCGAAGACGAGGAAGTCCGCTCCGCTGGCGCGGCCCTTCGCCGCGGGGTTAAAGCTGGGGTGCTGGTCCGTGATGTCCGTGCCCAGAGAGGCATGCACGCAGACCGGGATGCCCTTCTTGTAAGCTGCGGCGAAAACACACGAATCAGCATGCGGAAAGCCTTCGTAAGGTTTCAGGTACTGGCCAGTGTCTTCGTGATGCTCGAAGGCTCGGTTGATGACTTGCTCACGGAACTCCGCGTCGCAGTACAGGCGGCCCATTGCCTCCCCCAAGCCCCAGCCACGCTCGCACCCGATCTCCGTCGCGTAGTTGAGATACGCGCCGGTTTCGAAGGCCATCCCGAACTCGCCCTTTGGCAGCGCATCGCGAACGGACTCGCTGGAAGCCCCGGTCAGAGCCAGCTCGAAGGCGTGGATTGTCCCCGCGCCGTTGGTCGAGAATAACGTGACGACGCCGCGCTCGATCAGGTCTATGACGATGGGAATCTGGCCGTTCTTGATCGGGTGGGCGCCCGAAAGAACAACCACCGGCTTTCCGTCCCGGTAGCATCCCACGATGTAGTCCGCCAACTCCTTCAGCCCGGCCGACTGATCCTGACCGCCGCCCGCCAGGCCGTTACGGAACCAGGGCCCCGTCGGCGCTCGAATCTCGGACCTGCGCAGAGCCGATACGTCGAGGAAGGCGCCCAACTCGACCTTGTTGGGGCGGACCTTCAGCGGGTATGTCTCTACCTTTGACAGATCGAACAGCCCGTACGAACCTTTGTATTGCAAGCTCTCACTCCTAACGAATGAGGTCTTTGAGAACCGGACTTGAGAAATCCGGCATGATGTAGTTGGTGCCGAGGCTCTTGTGCAGCTCACGCTGGCGCGTCGCCCCGAGGGGCAGGCGGCTCACGGTTACGCAGCCCAATTCCACGCCGGCCTTGATCTCCGTCCGTCCATCGCCGAGGACCAGCGCGTGCCTGGGAGCGACGCCCTCGCGCCGGAAAAGCTCCCGCATCACTTCGTCCTTGGGCAACTTGCGGTCCCAGCTCGAGCCCTCCAGATTTCGGACCATCTTCCGGGGGCCAATCTCGAAGCCCAGGGCCAAGACCTCCTCATACATGCCGCCGTTCTCATAGATAACGGCTCCCGTAACGAAATAGTTGAGGCAGCCGACGGCGTGAAGGTGCTTCATCAGCTCCATTGAGCCGGGGACGCGCCACCTCTGGGGATCCTTCCTCGCGGCGGCAGTGTTGCGGTCGCGGCATGCCCCGTTGAGAACGGCCTCGTAAAGCTTGAACAGCCGCGGCGTCCGCTCGTTGATGAACTCCTGCAGCTCCGGCGGCTCCTGGATGTCGTCGAAGCGCTCTTCGCCGTTCCAGATCCGCTTGATGATCTCGGAGTTACCCTTGCGCTGCCCATCCGTCAAGGTCAAGCCCGCATGCGCCGGCACGTTGCCCAGCTCGATCGCCCGTCGAATGCCGTATTCCATCTGAGTGATGGCCGAGAGGCCTGCCGACTCGATGCAGAACTCGTCGGTTTCAGGCAACGGCTCCTTGCCGACCCGCTCGACGAGGGCTGCCGCCTTCTCGGGCGAATCGAAGTCGTCTTCCAGCCCGCACGTCATCGCCCAGTAGATCAGCAGGCTCATTACCGGCCGCCAGTCGCGGATAAGACTATGAGTCCCATCAACGTCGTGAATGACGTGCGTAATCCGACGGCGGCCAACCGCGTTGACGATCTCGATATTGCCGGGGTTGTCCCACAGGCAGCTGTCGTCAAAGATTGCCATGCTGCAATCCAACCGGACGCGTGCACCAGGAGGACTACCAGGACAGGCGCAGGTAGAGGGAACTCACCTGCCCCCTGTGTGGGGCCTGCGTCTAACCTCTCGTACGCCGCTGAGCCATTGCCGGCCGTCGAAGGGGACCGGAACCCGACGTCAGCACTTCTATTACCCCCGTGCAGAGGGCGGGTAGCCTAAAACACGTGCCCGACTGACGCGATTGTAGTGCCGCCTCGGTCGGCCTGTCAACAGCTTCAGTTCAAGCATCGCGCCAAGGACGGCGTCGGCAAGAAGGGCATGGCCGCGTGGCGAGCAGGAGGTTTCTGGGGCAGGCGCCTGGCTGTCACGGCCCGCTCACGCCCTATGAACGCCGCAGGCGTCTATTTGACCCCCGGCCGCCTCCCCCCTATACTACCCCCTGTTTGCTGCCCCCGCAGGGAGGCAAGGGTTGACCTGGCGAGCATTCATAATCGGCATCCTGGGCGTCATTGGCCTTTGTCTCCTCGTGCCGGTAAACGACTACAGGGTCGGCAACACCTTCCTGACAGGGTTCCACTTCACTCCGGGGGTGTTCTTCTTCCTGGTCATCCTGACGCTGGGAGTGAACGGGATTCTCAGGCTCATCCGCCGCGCTTGGATGCTTAGCCAGCCGGAACTGATGCTCATCTGGTGCATGATGTTAGTGGCGTCCACTGTGCCGGCCAGCGGGCTCATGCGCAACTTCCTGCCGTCCATGACGGCCGCGCCTTACCTGTCGCAGCGGCCCGAACTGGTCTGGCGAGACGATGTGCTGAAGGCCGCCCCGAAGGGCATCCTGCTGACCAACGATCCCAAGAGCCCGGCAGCCAGGAAGTTCTTCGAGGGCACGCCCACAGGTGAGCCGGTGCGGGTGCCCTGGGGACAATGGACTCGCACATTCGTGACCTGGGGCATCTACGTGTGGCTTTTCTACCTGGCGACGTTCTTCCTTACCGGCATCTTGCGGAAACAGTGGGTCGAGTCAGAGCGTCTGATGTTTCCAGTTGCCCGGGTGCCGTTGGAGTTCACAGAGGGCGCCCAGGACAGGGGCCTCCTGTCCTCGGCAACGCGCAGCACGGCGTTCCTTCTCGGCGTGCTCGTGACCATCCTCTTCGGGCTCATTCGCCTGATGCCGCTTCTCTTCGGCGCCGAAACGGGAACGCGCGTGCTTATCCCCTTCTCCCAGATACTCTCCGAGACAGCGCTCGGCTACGTGAACGTCTACGACGGCAAGATCTACCCTCTGGCCATCGGGTTCGCGTTTCTGGTGCCGAGCGACGTGTCGCTGAGCATCTGGCTCTTCTACATCTTCATGAATGTCCAGATCATCATCGCATACAGCATCGGGCAGCCGCTCGAAGGCGGTCGCTCAGGGCCGTTCCTCCAGTGGCAGCAGGCGGGTGCCTTCCTGGCCCTGGCAGCCGGCATGCTCTACATGGCGCGCCGACAGCTTTGGGCCGTTTTTCAGTCCGCCGTCCTGCGGCGCCAGCGGGGGAGCGACGCGCAGGAGCCCATCAGCTACGCCCTGGCATTTTGGGGCCTGCTGGCGACATTCGCCGGCATGGTCGGCTGGAGCGTATACTTCGGCTTGACCGTAGGGACGGCCATCGCCCTGCTGGCACTTACGTTCAGCATAGTGCTTGTGCACTGCAGGATGGTCTGCCAGGGCGGCCTGTTCTTCACGCAGCACGCGTGGGGGCCCGGCTGGTTCCTCCACGCCATGACGGGGGGGACCGCCTTTTCGGGGCCCGGGGTCGTGGTTTCCACGATCCAGAGCAACATGCTGATCGGCGACTGTCGCGAACTGCTGGGACCGCACGCGCTGAACGCGTTGCGGATCTGGTCCGTCTTTGAGAAGCGGCGGCGCCTGTTCTTGCCCATCATGATCATCGCGTTGGCCGTCGGCCTTGCGGCCGCCGCTTACTCCAGCCTGCAATGGGTTTACTATGACCGCGGCGCGCTCAACGTGCCTATCGGCAGCAGTCACGTCTATCACATGACGAACCTTTTCAACGGCATGCACACGATGATCTCCAAGCCGTGGCAGGGAGCGACCGTCAAATGGGGCGGCTTGTCCTCAGGCGTTGTAGGCATGGTCGTGCTGATGGTGCTGCGAGGCACGTTCTACTGGTGGCCCATCAATGCGCTCGGGTTCGCCATTGCCATGTCGTGGTGCACGCGGGAATTGTGGTTCTCGTTCCTGCTGGGCTGGCTGGCAAAGGCGGTCATCCTGAAGTTCGGAGGCGGGCAGACGCTCCGCGGCGGGCGACAGTTCTTCCTCGGTGTCATCATTGGCGAGAGCCTCACGATTGGCGGCTCAACGCTCATGAGCCTGCTGACGGGCGTGCGAACAGGCCCCATCTTCCTGCCGTACTGAAAGCCCGGACATTCTTGACCGCTCTTGCACCACGCGAATGGATTCCAATACGGAGGCACAAAGAACCCGCAGAGAAGACAGGGCCGAAGGGGAATAACGGAGCAGAATTGGTCGCCGTTCTCCGTGGCCTCAGTGTCTCAGTCGTGCCATGTGTTTGCGGGCATGGCTCAGCCGAACAGTGCGTTGACAGGTCAGTCGCCTGGAAGTAGACTCCGTCCGCCATAGAAGGAGCGTCACGGCCGTGATTTCGTCCGAGATGTCCACGTTGAAAGTAGGCGTGATCGGCGCTGGCGGCATTGCCAGGAGCGTGCACCTGCCGTCTCTGAGCGAGCTGCCTGGCACTGAACTGGTGGCGATCTGCGACCTGATCGAGGAACGTGCGACCGCCCAAGCGTCGCGGTTCTCGATTCCGCGGACCTATACGCTTTACCCAGAAATGCTGCGCAAGGAGGACTTGGACGTCGTATTCGTGCTCGTGGAGCCGCGCAACATATTCAATGTTGTGATGGGCTGCCTGGAGGCCGGCCTTCACACGTTCATGGAGAAACCGCCTGGCGTCACTTCGTATCAGGCCGCGTCGCTGCTGCGGGCCTCACAGGCCGCCGGCCGGGTCCTGCAGGTGGGGTTCAACCGGCGCCATATTCCGCTCGTCAAACAGGTCGTGGACATCATGCGCAATGCCACGACTATCACCCAGGTCGAAGGGCGCTTCATGAAATGCGGCACGGCGGCCTTTGACAAGGGCGGCCTGAGCGCCTTCGAATCGGACACCATCCACGCCATAGACCTGGTGCGCTCGATCGCCAACGGGACGCCGGTGAAGGCAGCCACCGTCCGAGACCAGGTCGAGGACGTGGTGCCCAACTCGTGGAACTCCGTAGTCCGATTCGACAACGGCGTGACGGCCACGATCAGGGCCAACTACCAGACGGGCGGGCGAACCCATACCTTTGAAATCCACGGTCCAGGCGCGAGCGCGTTCATCAACCTGGGCCTGGGCGGCGACGATTGCGAAGCCCAGATCCTGACGACTGGTGTCAGGGGCGGCTACTCCCGGGCCGCCGCCGGCGCCGCCGCCTACGGCCTCCAGAAGATTGACGGCAAGGCATTAGCGGGCAGTCAACAGTTCCATCGCTATTACGGGTATTACCAGGAGGATCAGCACTTCCTGGAGAGCGTCCGCCGAGGAACCGAGCCGGAGACAAGCATTGCCGATGCGGTCAAAACGTTCCAATTCGTAGATCTGCTGGCATCCAGTCTGCTTTAAGCGGTCCGGCACGAGTTCCCGCTGTCCGCACCACTCCTGTCCCCGTGCCGACCGTCAGAACCGCCGGGGGGCATCCGTCAGTAGCTGCCTCCAACCTTGCCGAACATCGTTGGCTTCCCCCAGGTTTCGCCCCCCCGCATGACCCAGTCAGCGGCCGCTTGGATCATCTCTTCAACGCCGTCCCTGTAACCGCCGAAGGTCTTCCGGCACAGGTCATCGTTCGCAACCAGGGCTCTACTTGCCTCGGTGCCGGCGAACCTCGGTTCCTTTCCCATATGCTCGGCCGTCTTGACGACTATGTCCCTGACGCGCGTGATCGGGCCAGCGCAATTCAGAATATAACCAGGGCTGGCACAGCGCCCAAGCGCCCTGATAGCAACGTCCACGGCGTCGCGCTGCGAGATCAAGTTCACCGCCGGCATTTCAAGAGATACCGCCTCATCCGACCAGACCATCCTTGCAAGGTCCACCAGGACGCCGTAGGCCAGGTGTTGCGCGTACATCAGCCTGAAGAAACAAAGCTTCTGCGCTTGCGACTTCATGGCGGTGGTGGAAAAGGCGCCTTCGCGCGCCACTATGCTCCACCCATAGACTCCCTGCGGCGCCAGCTCGCAGTTCTCCCGGCAGCCTCCCTGCCCAGGAGGCGTGTGCGGGTAGGGATTGCCGGAAGAGAAAACGACGATGCTCGCCTCCGGATAGCGTTCCCCCACCAGGTAAGGCAAGATGCAGTTAAGGTGGAAAGTCTTCCGCCAGTCCTTCGACGTGCCGAACTTCGTCCCTGCCATGTAGACGATGTGCGGTGCGTCCGGCAGGCTTTGAAGGAACTGTCGCTCGGTCAGGTTGCCAACGTGAAGGCCGACGCCCAGCCCGAGCAGCCTAGCCTTCACGCTGTCCTCGTACGCCTGGTCCGCAGCCGCCAGGCGTCTGCCGGCCCCTGCCAGTCTGTCCGCCTGCACCACAGTCTCCAGCAAGTCGGGCCCCATCTTGCCCCCTGCGCCAAGCACTAACAGATCGCCTTGCAGATTCCTCATGAACTGCACGAGGCTGTCCGTCGGTGTGGTCATGAACTCCGTAAGCTGCTTGCTTGTCCGAACATCCGTGATTCTCATCGGGTCTCGTCTTTCCTCTTTCAAGGGGAATCTTGCCCGGCCTTTCGCAGCGGCTCACGTCTTTGCCCCTGGCTCCTTGATCGCCGCTCCATCCCACGCTCGCTTCAGCCCGGTCAAAGGAGCCCGACCTCTTTCTTCATCTGAGGCAGGTGCTCCGCCAAGTACGTCTCATCACTCAGGAACGGATAGGGTGAGTAGGCTGCCCTGATTGCTTCGCATTGCCCAGGTCTGCCCCACTCGCGGAAGCAATGAGGCGCGGGCAGCAGGCCCAGTTCGGTCAACCGGCACTTGACCCCCCAGACGGAGTTCTCGAAGCTCCCCAAGGCATCGAAGAGCGCGCCGTTGCACATGCTGACCAGATGAGCCAGTTCCTTTTCCCCCACGGGCAGCGCCCATTTGGCGCCGTCCCTGGCCGCCGTCACGGCAGAGGCCCATCGCACCGCCGCCCGCGTATCAGTGGCGAAGTGACCGAGCAGCCCAGCGTGGTAGCGCATCGCCACCTCGTCCCCCCCAACACGGTAAGGGAACCGGCCGCCAAGGTCCGCCACGATCCGGTCATCGTTGCCGGTGGCCATGACCAGGTCTTCCCTCCGGGCGCTCCGTGCCGCGGCCTCAAGCATCACCTGAGACCGGTAGGTGTCAAAGGAAGCGCCTTTGGCGCCGTACGTGATCTGGAATACGGCCTCCCACAGAGACGGCGAAAAGGCGCGGCTGCCCGGGATTGCCCTCTGAAGCTCGAAGCCGAAAGTGGGGATTATGGAAGCAATGTCGTCAAGCACCTCAACAACCCCCCGGTCCGTCTTGCCAGCAAACGCAGTGGGAGCCACCATGACGATGTCATATCCCTCGCGCGCGGCGGCCTCGGCCTGCCGCCGCGCGTCAGGCCCGCCCACAGCGGCCATCAGGAACATCTCCGGCCCGCCGTGTTCCCGCGTCATCTCAGCCACCAGGCGCAGCCAGCGGTCGAAGATGCTCAGGTTGCCGCCGGCAAACTCCCCCGTGTGCGCTCCGGGGATGATCGTTCTCGCTCCGGACCGGATGTAGTAGAGCGTAAGAAGCCGCTGCCAGCTTTCAAGCATGTTCCTGTCGCTGTCCAGCGCCAGCGGGCTGGGCACCCAGACGCCGCCGTTCCGGATCACATTCAGCCTCTGGTCAGGGAGTTCAACAGGTGCCATCTCGACGTTGACCTCAATCTGTCTGCTGGCCCGGCGGCGGGCTGCCTCGCGACCTCGCCATGCCAGCCAGGTCGCCGCGCCGGCCTTCCCCTCCAAGACGGACGCCGTCCTCCCCGCGGGGATTGCGGCATATGACACCGTACCCTCCTCGTGGAGGGTAGGTCCCGCGGGTACCCGATTATGCGGTCGTGCGAGCCTATGCTTTACGGCCCCCCGATCTGAAACTCCGCACTTGAGTTTGCGCCTGTCAGTGCCATGAAAGCCCCCTCCGGACGGGGTATAATCGAGCGATTCTGCGGCAGCCGGCCGCATGACCCGGGAGCGTGTCGGAATGCTCAGTTGCTGAAGTTGCACGTCGTTGCCGGCAAAGAAGTTCGGAATTCGGATTGATGGAGGCTGCGATGCCTCGGCCGACGGTTGCCCGGATTGACCTGGACGCGCTCGCCCACAACGTGAGGGTCGTCCGTGGCTTGGCAGGGGAGCGCAAGATATGCGCCGTAGTCAAGGCGGATGCCTATGGACACGGTGCGCGCATGGTCTGCCACGCGGCAAGCGCGGCAGGCGTGGACATCTTCGCCGTCGCCTTGACCGAAGAGGCCGTGGACCTGAGGTCTGCCGGTATCCGGGAACCCGTGGTTCTGCTCACTGCGGTCCCGACGGATGACATCGAAGCCATACTTGAGAACGACATCGCGGCCTGCGTGAGCGACGAAGGCTTCGCGCAAGAACTCTCGGCGCAGGCGTTGAGGCGGGGTCTCCAGGCGAACGCCCATGTGAACGTGGACACCGGCATGCACGTCGGCGGCCTCGACTGGGAAAGGGCGGCACCGGTGGTACTGAGGTTGTCACGGCTGGCGGGCCTCCGCCTCACCGGCATCTTCAGTCACTTCGCCTGCTCAGACGCGGAGGACCTCAGCTTCAGCCATGAGCAGGTCAGGCGCCTCAAGTCCGTCCTTTGTCAGTTGAAGAGAGCCGGAATGGAGTTGCCCTTGGTCCACATGGCCAACAGCAACGCCGTGCTCCGCCTGCCCGAGGCCTACTTCGACGGCGTCCGGCCGGGGCTGATGCTCTACGGCCTCTGCTCCAGGCCCGAGCTTCGGTCGTCCGCTGGTCTGAGGCCGGTACTCACAATGCGGACCAGAATCTCCCACTGCAAGCCGCTCCCGCGCGGGGAGAAGGTCAGCTACGGCCATACCTTTGCCGCGCGCCGGGACTGCGTGATCGCCACGCTGCCCATCGGATATCACGACGGGTTCATCCGGCACTTCTCTAACGTGGGGGAGGTCCTGGTCCGTGGGAAGCGAGCGCCCGTCGTGGGAACCGTCTGCATGGACCAGACAACTATAGACGTCACGGACGTGCCAAACGTGCAGTTAGGGGACGAAGTGGTTGTCTACGGGCGGCAAGGCGATCAGTGCATCACCGTGGAGGAGATGGCCGCTCGCGTGGACAGGATTCCGTACGAGCTGACCTGCGCCGTGGGGCGGCGGGTCCGGCGCGAATTTGTGCGCAACGGGGTGGTTGTGGCAGAGACTCCCTCCAATAGCTGACGCCATTGCACTGACGTCGGCCCGCTGGCCACGGCGCTCGGAATAGTGGTAGGTTACATCGTGGGCAGGCGCACGGAGCACGAACTGAGAGAGGCGACAAGTTAGCAGTGCACGGCCTCCCTGCAGCACTCGGAGGAGGCATCGCGGGCGCGCGAGCGCCTCGTGCGCCGCGGCGTCCGGAAACTCCCGAGCTCGCCGGCCGTCCGGAGATAGGGCCGCAGGAGCGAGGTTGACAGACTATGCGGGAAGGCGTACAGTCCTGCCTCTCTGGTCGAGGACTCACAGGTCGCTGCTCTTCATGTGGAGGATGAGATATGCCGCGGCGCATCATTGACACACACAATCACCCGAACTGGCTGGGCATGGATGTGGACGCCCTCGTGCGGAACATGGACGAGCGCGGCATAGAGAAGACCTGGCTCTTGTCCTGGGAGATACCGCCCGCTGAGTACGAAACGGAGGCCTACTACTACAAGACGTTAGATCCGCGCGCCGTGGGGATGCCTCTATGGATGATCGTGGACGGGCTGAAAGCCTACCCCGATCGCTTCATCGGCGGATGGGCGCCCGACTTCCGCGACCGCCACGCCCGGCTGAAACTCTACCAGGCGGTCAAGATGCACGGCATCAAGGTCTACGGAGAGCTGAAGCTTCGCACGCGCTACGACCACCCCGACGGCATCGCCATGTACCGCCACTGCGGCCAATTGGGCCTGCCGGTGGTCTTGCACCTGGAATGCCCGGAGAGCGTCCTGGCAAAGGAGTCGGAGAGCCCTGAGAGCTGGCCTCCGTGGTACGGCGGCGACATCTCGACGCTGGAGAACATGTGCCGCCTCTGCCCGGACACTCAGTTCCTCGGACACGCGCCTGGTTTCTGGCGCGAGATCAGTGGTGACGCCGCCCAGGACCCGGAGCGCTACCCCAAAGGACCCGTCACGCCGGGCGGCAGGTTGCTCGACCTGATGCGGAAGTACCCAAACCTGAACTGCGACCTCTCGGCCGGCAGCGCCATGACGGCGCTCAACCGCGACCTTGGAGTCACCAGGCAGTTCGTGGTCGAGTTCCAGGACCGCATCGTCTTCGCGCGCGACGACTTCGGCCGCGCGCAAATGGACCTTCTTGAGAAGCTCGCTTTGGACGACGCGATCCTCGATAAGACCTTCAGCGCCAACGCGGAGCGACTCACCGAGCGCGCCGGCAAGGGCATCTGACCTGCCCCCTGTGTGCTTTCGTACAAGATAGCGACTCACGGAGATAGACTCAGATGAACCCGCGCGAAAGGCTCTTGACGGTCCTGGCCGGCGACATGCCCGACTGCGTGCCGGTCGCGCCGGACTTCTCCAACATGATACCCGTTCGGCGGACCGGCAAGCCGTTCTGGAGCATCTACCTTTACAACGACCCGCCCCTCTGCGACGCCTATATTGACTGCGCCAAGCATTTCGACATTGACACGCCGCTGCACGCCTACTACATGGACGTGTTCCCGCCTCCCGAAGGCACCGTGCCCGAATGGGAGCATTTCATAGTCTACAGGACTGAGCAACGAATAGTCACACAGGCGTCCCAGGTGGACGGCGGCAAGCGCGTGTGGCAGCCCACCGTTGAGGTCTACTACGCAGACAATCCGCCCACTCGCAACGTCAAGCCCGAGAAGATCGGCCTCCCGCCCGTGCCCAAACGATACGAGCCGGTGGAAGGCGTCAAGCCTGCGCCCAAGGGGGAGGCGGGCCTGAAGCACATCGTGGAGCTCTTAGGCGACCAGGGCGTCGTCGGCATCACAGCCGCCGGCACCTGCGCTCTGGGCAGCCCCGAGGACATCTACCGCTACTACGATAACCCCGACAAGCACGACCAGTGGGCCGCCGAAAGGGTCGAAGCCGTCGAGAAGCGTTTCAAGCAGATCATGGCCCTCGACGTGAAGCCGGACTTCCTTTCCGTGGGAGGGTCGGGAACGCTCATCTTCCAGACCGTTGAAATCTTCCGCCAACTCGCCTTTCCCGCCGTCAAGAGGGCCATCGAGCTGGCTACCGCAGCAGGAATCCCCACGCACGTCCATAGCTGCGGCCCGGAGAAGAAACTGATCAAGATATTCGCCGAGGAAACCACACTCACGGTCATTGACCCGCTGGAGCAGCCGCCCATGGGAGACTGCGACCTGGCCGAGATGAAGCGACTCTACGGCGATAAGATCGTCCTCAAGGGCAACCTGCACACGACGAGGGACATGCTTCGGGGCTCGGCGGCCGACGTGGCCGCAGCGTCACGAAGGGCCATTGACCAGGCTGCCCGCGGCGGCCGGTTCATTTTGTCCACAGGCGACCAGTGCGGCCGGGACACGCCGGACGAGAACCTGCATGCCATGGTGGAAACGGCAAGAACCTACGGCAGGTACTGACCCGGGGCCTCAGCCGTTTCCTGCGGTCGGTGCCGCCAGCCTGAGTCCCATAGCGGCAGGTGCTCCGGCCACGTCACCGAGGCACCCGCGCCGGGGGAGAGGCATGGCTGCGTGGCGTGCGGTCGCGCGGAGCACGTGGCGATGCGGTGGGCAGAGGACAGTCGAAGCAGTGCTCGCAGGCTGGTTGGCGAGGCGGTCAGAGGCGGCTGAGGCGGCAAAGGACGTAGCAGGCAGAACGGCGGCAATGGAGCGGCCGCGGTACATACGAGTTAACGTCCCAAGCGGAATGGAGATGTACGACTTGGCCATTCGTATCCGCGAGGCCCTGGGCTTCGGCCAGCGCAACGTGGCGGCCTCCTCCCGGCCGGGACGGTTGCAGCACCGCCTGGGGTCTGATATAAAAGCTATGTTTCTGGCGTTACAGGCCGCCCGCACAAGCTTTGCCACTATGCCACCGTCGTGAATGACTGATGCTGGTCCTCGACCTTCCATTTATCATCGCCAACCGCATACGTCTCGCCAGGCTTCGCCCCATAGCGGAGCGCGTCAATGCGTTCGAGGGCGAGGCGTCGTCACGCAGCGACGCGCAGATGCGCCAGACGGCGGCCCTCATGCGGCAGCGGCTCAGCGAGGGGGAGACGCTGGATGATCTTCTGCCCGAGGCGTTCGCTCTGGTGCGCGAGGCGGCGCGCCGGCAGATCGGGCAGCGGCACTTCGACGTTCAGGTGATGGGCGGCGCCGCCCTGCACATGGGCTGGATCGCTGAGATGCAGACCGGCGAGGGCAAGACGCTGACCGCCACCATGCCCGCCTTCCTCAACTCGCTGACAGGCCGCGGCGTCCATATCGTCACCACGAACGATTACCTGGCCAAGCGCGACGCCGAATGGATGGGAAGCATCTACCGGGCGCTGGGGCTCACCGTGGGATGCCTCGTGCACGGCATGTCCGACGAGGAACGGAACGCCGCCTACCGGGCCGACATCTCTTACGGGACGAACAAGGAATTCGCGTTCGACTACCTGCGCGACCAACTGCGGCTTCACGCGGCGAAACGGGCCCAGACCGGCGGAGTCTTCGAACAAGCCGCGCAGAGCGCCCGGGGCCGGACGAACCGCGTCCAGCGCGCCCACAACTTCGCTATCGTTGACGAGGTGGACAGCATCCTCATTGACGAGTCACGCGTGCCGCTCATCATATCGGAACGCGAAAGCACGGAGTCCCCCTATGCGGCAGCTTACAGGGCGGGGCGTCAGCTCGCCCTGCAGGTGCGCCAAGGGCGCGATTACACGGCCGAGATCGCCAAGCGCAACGTTGAGCTCACGCAAGCGGGCGTGGACATGGCAAGGGCCGCCGCCGGACTCGTTACCACCCCCCCGAGTCGGCCGTTCGAGCACCTCGTGCGGCAAGCGCTGCAGGCGGAGCTGATGTTCGAGCGGGACCGCGACTACCTGGTGACGGACGGAAAAGTGACCATCGTGGACGAGTTCACCGGCAGGACGCTCGCCGACCGAACCTGGTCGCTGGGGCTGCACCAGGCGGTGGAGACAAAGGAAGGCGTGACGATAACGGAGGAGAACCGCACGCTGGCGTCCGTGACGTTCCAGCGATACTTCAAGCTGTACCGTAAACTGGCCGGCATGACCGGCACGGCGAGAGAATCGCGCGCAGAGTTCAGGAAAGTGTTCAACCTGCCCGTCGCCTCCATTCCCACGAACCGCCCGCTGATCCGCAAGAGGCTGCCGTACCGGGTCTTCGCCGCATGGGAAGAGAAATATGAGGCCATCATGCGCCGCATACGAGAGCTTCACGACGCCGGCAGGCCCGTCCTCGTCGGGACTCGCTCCGTCTACCGGAGCGAGGCGCTCAGCAAACTGCTGAGCGAGCGCGGCATCGAGCACAACGTGCTCAACGCCCGTCAGCACGCGCGCGAAGCCGCCATCATTGCGGAGGCCGGGCAGCGCGGGCGTGTAACCATCTCCACCAACATGGCCGGCCGTGGGGTGGACATCCTCTTGGGTTCCGGCATTGCCGGCCTTGGAGGGCTCCACGTTTTAGGGACGGAACTGCACGAAGCGAGCCGGATAGACCGCCAGTTGGGAGGGCGCGCCGGCCGCCAGGGCGACCCCGGCAGCTACGAGTTCTTCGCGTGTCTGGAAGATGAGCTTTTCCTGCGGTGGAACAAGACCATCAGCGGCTGGCTGGTGCGGCAGGGCAGGCACCGGGGCACAGGACGCCTCAGTCGGTTCTACCTCCTCTTGTTCGACATCGCCCAGCGCACGATCGAGCGGCGGCACCTGCGCATAAGGGTTGATCTGCTGGAGTACGACAAGAAGCTGGAGGAGATGAAGGGGAGCCTGGGCGTGCCAGCCTGGGGTTAGGCGCGAAGGGCTTAGCCCTTCGCGGGCCCGAACGCCAAGGCGTTCCTGGCACGAGCAGCAGACAGCTCGCCGCGCGGAGGGACAATCCGTTCCAGGCGCACGCGGCCAATTGTGCGCGGGCGCACGGCGTGTGCGCTGCGCGCGCTCAGATGAGGAACCGCCTGTGCAGCATCCGGCGCACGCGCAAGTAAACCTGTTTCCCTATGGGGTCCCACCCGACGACAAATCGGGCCGTGCCCCGCACGCCGACCGGCGGCCTGTCGGGCACGTCTCGCAGCACAAGGTCAACGCGGTTCCAGGGCAGCATCGTTCGCCCGTCCGACGATGACTTCGGATCCAGGAGCACGGGGCCGCCGGCGGCGTTCGTCAGCGAGGCCGGTGGCGGCGCGTGAGTCGCCGAGGGATGCACGCGGTCTACGGTGCCTATGAAGACCTCGCCGGCATCGCTGGCGAACTTGATGCGGACCTCCTTGTCTTGAGCCTTCCGGATCGCCGCAACGTCGGCATCGTCCACGACGACCTGCACGAGCAGCTTGTCCAGCGAGGCGACGGTAAAGAGCGTCTCCCCCAATTTCGCAAAGCGGCCCTTCGTCCGCTCCAGTTCGGGCGCGATGACCTGGCCGTCAAAGGGCGCGCGGATGGTCATGGAGGCCTTGCGCGCCAGAATTGTGTCCAGGTCCTTGCTCAGCATGCTGATGCGGTATGCCTCCGCCTGAGCCGCCGCCTGCTGCTGCGTTTCGTACATCCTGTGCCGCGCCTTCGACGCCTCGATCTCTTGCCTCAGACGCAGGATGTTGAAGTCCAGCTCCTCGTTGGTGATCACGGCCATCAACTGGCCCTTCTGGACGCGGTCGCCGTCCTTGACGTAGACCTCTGAGAAGAAGCCCGGCCACTCGGCGCGCACGACGCGCTGCTCGTAAGGCTCCAAAGCGCAAGGCGCACGCACGCTCACAGGCGCCGGCACGATGCCCAGCAACACGGCACCTGCGCACGCGCCGAGCAGCCCGATGCCGACGGCCCGCGCCCGGACGGGACGCGTCGTCTTGTCAAAGAGCAGGTACTTCAGCAGCTTGACCAGCGGCGTTGCCACCCAGAGCGCTGCGACCACGGCCGCCATTGCCAGGCCCACGGCGAACAGCTTGGACGCGATGAAAAGGATGATGCCGACGACGACCATGCTGCGGTAGATGGCGGACAGGACTCCGTAGGCGAGGAACCATGCCTTCTCGCGCGGCGCATTCGTCATCGGCGGAATGCGCTGTCCCACGACGTGCTTCTTCAGCAGGTACATTATGTACTCCGTGGACCGCTGCCGCAGGTTGGGTATTTCGATGAGGTCGGCCAGGACGTAGTACGCGTCGTAGCGGAGCAGCGGGTTGCCGTTGAACAGCACCGTGGAGACGCTGGCGATGAAGATCATGTTGTAGAGCACGGACCGGATGACGCTCGGCTCGAGGGCCAGCCACGCGAAGAGCGCGAAGGAGGCGATGAAAAGCTCCGTCATCATGCCCGCCGCCCCGACGAGCATCTTGTGCCACTTCTTCGGAAACGCCCACACGGCGGTTGTGTCCACGTACAGGCACGGCATGAAGATGAGGAACATGACGCCCATGCGGTGGACCTCCGCCCCGTAGTGCTTGGCGGAGTAAGCGTGGCCGAGTTCGTGGCATGCCTTGATGAGCGCGAACGCCACCCACAGGTACACGAGATTCCCGGGTGCCAGGACGCCGTTCGCAGAGCTCACTAAGGCGCCGGCATTGTAGAAGAAGGCCATGAGCGCGGCCGCAATCGTGAGTAGCCAGACCACGAAGAAAGGCCCCGTGAAAACCCAGCGGACGTACGGCATGGTCGCGTTCAGGAAGCGCTCGGGGTCCACGACCGGTATCGTGAGGTACATGAAGGTGGCGAACTTCTGCTTGAGCTCCTGCCTGCGCTTCTTGGTCGCGCGTTCGATCGTCCAACGCGTCTCCTCGCCTCCCTGCGGCACGGTCAGGTTCGCATGGCGCAGCATGAGGACGAAGTGCGCCAGCTCCCGAAAGGACGGCGCCCCGCTGCCGAGCTTCTGCTGCAAGCGGTCGTGGATCTCGCCGAGGGATGTCTTCCCGTCGAGCCGCGAGAGGATCTCGCGCTCGGTCTCGCCGACGCGGTAGAACTGAAGAGTAGCAGGGTCCTGAAGGACGAAGTACGTCTTGCCGCGGAAGGTCTGGGGAATGATGTCCGTGTCGGGGCGCAGTTCGGGAGTCTGGGCCCGCAGTTGCGGCGCGGACTCCTCGAATTCCAGCTCGCTCGACAGGTCGAAGTCAGGCTTCTTTGCCCGCAGGGCCATCTTGACGCTCCGCTACCACCAGAGATGCAGCCGGAGCCAGTTGATCAGCTTGCGCGTATAGACCCAGGTGATGTTCTGACGCCCTATGCGGACCTTCGCCGCGCCCTCCATGCCCGGCCGAAGCCAGCCTTCTGGGTTAGCAACCGTCGCTTCCGCGATGTAGACGCTGGCGCCGTTGCGCGTCTCGGGCGTGGGGCGCACCTTGTCCACCTCGAAGGGCATGGACAGGTTGGGCCGCGCCTTGGTGGTGAACATGCCTCCCTGTCCCGCCTCAACGTACGCAATGTCCCCCTGTTGCACCTCCACGTCCAGCAGCAGCTTGTCCAGAGGCGCGACCTCTATCAACTGCTCGCCCATGCGCACCGGCCGGCCGATGTCCCGCGTCAGGTCGCCCGTGACCACAATGCCCGCGAAATCGGCGTGGACCTCCGCCCGCGCAATCTGCCGCTCGAGCAGGTCGGCTTGCGCGGCGAGCGAGTCGCGCCGCGCTTCGGACTCAGCGTACTTCGACATCTTCTGCTGGGCCAGATAGGTAGACATCTCTTTCTCGGCCCCCGTCTTGTTGCTTTGTGTTTCGCGAAGCTTCAGCACAAGGTCGTCGCAGTCGAAGACGACGATCGTTTGCCCCTTGCCCACCGTGTCTCCCGGGCGCACCGCAACGGAGCGTATCGTTGTGTCAAAGGGCGCCGTGTAGACCTGGCGGAACGAACATTCCAGCGAGCAATTGCCCACAGCGTTGAAGTCGGCCCGGCCGAAGACCGCGACGCCCAGGACCACTATGCCTGCAACGGCGGCCGCCTTGCGCCAAGGATGATCTTTGCCCAAGAGCCATTTCGCCGCCGCCGCGGACCCGTCACCTGCCCGTTTGAAGACGTTCCGCGCGTTCTGCCGCGCCAGGTGCAGCAGAGGGCCGATCTGGCCCGCCGTGACATCTATCACCTGCCGCGCCTCGTCGGTGAGCGACGCGCCTTTGCCGAGCTCTACCGTCCAGACGCCGATGACATCGCCCTCTTTGCGCAGCGGCACGCTGTAGACGGCCTCGGCGCCGCCCTCGCGCGCGAGCCGCTCGTGCTGCGGGTTGCGCGTCGTCTGCTCGGCGCGCTGCTCGGCGCTTGCAGAAGCCGTGTAGAAGCCGGCCTCCCCGGAGACAAGCACCTCGGCCTGTGCGGCCTGGATCAGGCGGACGAAATTGCTCCGCTTGTCCAGCATGTCCTCGCCGGAGATGGCGCTGACGGCCACCTTGTTGCCTTTCACGAAACCGACGGAGACCCGCTGGGCGCCGAAGGCGGCGCGGGAACGGTCCGAGAGGACCTGGGCCATCTCATGGGGGCCGGCGAAGGCGAGCGCTTCCCCGACGACTTTCCAGGCGCCGGAGAGCGATTCATAGAACTTCTCGTACCGGGCCGCCGCCCGCGTCGAGGAGTAAAGGAGGCCGAAGTCGCCGAGCAGGCGGAGCATGGCGAGGCCCGCGTCGGAAAGGATCGGGCTCTCGGCACGCACGACGATTGTCACGCAGCCCGCCGCCGAGTCGTCGCCTCGCACGGGAAAGCCCAGCGCCATGTAGGCCTGGCCCGTCAGGAGTTCGCCGGGCGGTTCGCTCACCGGCTGGAAGCGGATGATCGTCTGCTGGACGACCCCCAGCGCCAGCTCGCCGAGCACAGGCCCCCACGCCCGCGCCCCGCTTTCGGAAACGCGCGGCATCACCTCAGCGGCGATGCCGAGCTGCCGGCTCTGCCGGTCAACCCGCCAAAAGGCGCCGTAGACCGCATCCGAGAGCGCCACAAACCCGCGAAGGACTTCGTTGACGAACTTCTCCGGCGGCGTGCCGGCCGTACAGACCTGTTGTATGGAGTCTATCAGGCCAAGGATCGGCAGCCGGGTGCGCTCGGCGCTTTGCTGCTCCCGGCTCTCCGCACGCTGCTCGAGATCCTCGGTGCTCATCTCCCGGCCGTGTTCCCCATGTCAACGCGAGCGCCACGCACACCAGGCGTGCTTACGAGCACGCCCGCCAAACGCGCTTATGAGCACGCTCTTGCAGGCGTGCTTATGCGTCGCGCCTTCTTCTGCGGGCCTCGGCATCCTGGCCGGGGCCTTCCGCCGGCCCCACCGGAATCACGCCGCTCCGGGCCTCGTAGCGCTGGATCATGTTGCCCAGGGTCAGGGCGAGACGCTTCGCCGACGGATAGCTCATTATGATCCGGTTCGTGACCTCCACGTTGACCTCATTCTTGGCGGTGGGAGGGTTCACGTTGATGCCGAAGTTCAGGACAACTTCCTCCATGGTGCTCGTGAGCACGGCGAGATTGGCGTAGCTCGTCGTTGCCCGGTCATAACGCAGGTTCAGGACGCCGCGCCGCTCTTCCGGCACGGGCTGAGGCTGGGCCGCCATTTCTTCCGACATTGTGCCATCCTTTCTATGGTTTGTGGCCAGTCAGGTCCAGCAAAAGCATCAGATGATGTGCGACTGCAACGGCTCAGGGAAAACGCCCCTCCGAGCTGCGGTCCGACAGCTTCAGCCGGACAGGTTGAACGTAACCGTCCCCTTGGCCCCGGCCGTGATAGTCCTGTCGGGGTTCGGGAGCCTGAGCTTGACCCGGTAGGTTCCGCTGGCGGCGTCAGCCACCTTGTCAACGACCTCGACCGTGGTCTCGAACCGCCTGTCGGCCATGTTCTCCAGCGTCAGGGTCGCCTTCATCCCCACTCGGATGCGGCCCGACGTAGCGATAGGCGCGTACCCGATCACATATAGCGGGTCCACGCTCACCATCTTAATCACCGGGTTTTGCGGTTCGACGGCCTCGCCGGCGCGCTTCAGGACGCGGAATACCTGTCCGGCGATGGGCGCGCAAACGATGGTCTGATCCACCCCTGTCTTGTCGAAGGCGGCCGTCAGTTCGTATACGCGCTGAGCGGCCGTGGCGCTCTCCAGTTTGAACCGCGCCAGCTCCATCTCCAGCTTCGCCCTGTTGAGGTCCTTGTCGGTCATGACTCCCTTCTCTGTCAGGCTCTTGGTGCGTTCGTGCTCGGTGTTTAGTATATCGAAGCTGGCCTTCTGCGCGGCGATATCTACCTTGGCTGCCTTGACCCGCTCCTCGCTTACGGCCAGCCTCGCCTGCAAGACTTCGTCTTTGAACTGGACCAGGACCTGGCCCTCGCGGACCTCTTCTCCTTCTTCCACGCGGACGGCCGCCAGAACGCCGCCTATTTCGCTGGCCACGTCCAGCTCCCGGTACGGCATAGTGAATGCCGTCAGTCGTACCACATCGGGGGGCGGCGCGGAGGCCGCGGATTCAGCGTTCACCCAGGCCGCTGCCGGCAGGACGAAAAGAAGGCAAAGTTCAGCGACTATACGAGTCACGACGCGGCAGTGCTGCATAGCTATGAATGACCTTCGGCAAACGGGGGGAACCGGTACTGCTGACACTTAACTTCAGTCATTTTAACCGAAGAAATGGGCCGAGGATAGCGTCTTCGGAAGAATGGGCGACGCCCCAGGTAGCGATGCGGGCAAAACCAACCGACGGCGCCAGGCAAAACGTCTCACCGCCCGGCCGACCGGCTCAACCTGCCGTCGTATGGAGACCGTCCGCCCGGCTGCCTGCTATATGAGGAAGAAGCACAACGGGTCGGTCTTGCCGGCGGTCCAGAGGTTGCCCCACGGGTTGTTTGGGTCAGGGAGGCGACCGATGCCGACGGTGCGCAGCTCGTACGACCCAACGCCGAAGGGTCCCGGCGTGCCCGTGAACGTGCCCCAGATCTGCACCTTCCCGATGGACGATCCAAAAAGGAACGAAGGGGCGGCCTTGATCGCGGCCAAGTCGAGCACTCCGTAAGCCGGCGACAGGCCTGCACCGATGAGGCTGTCCGCGACCGAGCCCTTCACTGTCAGACTCTTGATGGTTGCCGGCATGAAAGTATCGGCAGCGGTGCCGGTTCCGCCGAGAGCCCAGTCGTCACCAAGGTTGGTGCCTGCGAGAATGAAGGACGAGAAGAAAAAGGGAGTCATGTCGCCACCGATCGTGATACTGCCCACTGAGCCTCCGAGGAACCACGGATCAATGGCGGAGCCTTTAACGTTGAAGCTGCCGAGCGTGCCGAGCACGCGGACAATGCCGCCGTAGAGGAACTGACCGCCTCCAAGGGGCAGCGCATTCGGGCCGGGCAGGAGCGAGCCTGCCACGGAGGCGCTGCCAAGGGCCCCGCCCACGTCCACAAGACCCTCAAGGTCGCCGCCGACCTGCAGCTTCGAGAGCGAGGCGGCCGGAGCCGACAGTTGCCCAGAGAGGTTCCCGCTCAACGAGACGCTGCCCGAGGTGCCGCCAAGCACGATTCTGGCCATGTCCTCCAGGTCGCCGCCTATGCTGATCTTGCTGGCACCGCCGCCCAAACGGAGGTCCGCGTAAAGGTCACCGCCCGTGATCGAGAACGACTTGGTCGAGAGGCCCTTTGCGTCGTGGCCGGATATCCACACGTCGCCCGCGATGGGGCCCTGGATACTTACGGTCTGCACGGGAGCCGTGTCGTAGAGCGCTGTGTAGTCGTTAGTAACGCCATCGCCGTCAATGTCGGCAGGGAGCGTCATGCCGCCGAGGGCCAGGCCGTTTAGCTGCGCGCCGCTCAGACCGTTCTTGACGCTGATGGACTTGATCGGCGCATCGGCGGCGATTACGGCCAAGGGCTCGGTGCTGAGCCGCATGTCCTTGATGGTGCCTATGGACGATGCGCTCGATATCAGAATGCCCATGCCGCCGCCGGAGCCGCCGATCTTGAGTGAGGACACGGCGCCGCCCGGGCTGAACTTCATCTGGACGTCCTGGGGGCCGATGTCAACGCGGCCGCGCAGGTCATAGACAGTGACGGTCGAACTGGCATTCGTGGCGGACTGGGTCTGGATGTGCAGCGGGTCCGGGTACATGACCCGCTCCAGAGTCGCCCTTGCGTTGAGCCGGCCGCCTGTAACGGTCTTGCCGGCAAGGGTGGGCAGAGGGTCGGTGCCCGACAGGATCGCGTCGCGCACCTGCTGCATAGTTGCGCTTGGATTGTACGCCCATGCCAGGGCCGCCACACCCGTCACGTGCGGCGCGGCCATGCTGGTGCCCTGGGCGAAACCGTAATTCTGACCCATCACCGATCCGCCGGTGGGCAACGTGCTCAGGATCGAGACGCCCGGCGCGCCGAGGTCCACCGTGCTGTGCCCGTAGTTGCTGAAAGACGCCAGGTTGTCCGACGAATCCGTGGCCGCGACGGAGATGATGTTCGGCAGGTCGTAGCCGCATGGGTAGAAGGGGAAGGCATCGTTATCGGTGCCGTCGTTGCCGGCTGCTGCTACAAACAGGATACCGGCGTCCCCGCTGGCTTGGATGGCATCCCGGAGGCCTAGGTCGGGACCCCCGCCGCCCCAGCTATTGTTCGTGACGCGCACGTTCGCGCCGGGCGTGCCATCTCCCGAGCCGTCCAGATACTCCTGCCTCATCATGGTGGCATACGTGACGGCGGAGATGGCGCCATCAGTTGTGCCCGAGCCGTCGGCGCCCAGGAACTTCAGGGCCATGATGGATGCGACCCAGTTGACTCCCGCCACGCCGATGCCGTTGTTGCCGACAGCGCCGATGGTGCCGGCCACATGGGTCCCGTGACCGTAGTCGTCCATTGGATCGCTGTCATTGTTGTAAAAGTCCCAGCCGTAAACGTCGTCAATGAAGCCGTTGCCATCGTCGTCAATCCCGTTGCCGGCTATCTCGCCCGGGTTGGTCCACATGTTGGCCGCCAGGTCGGGATGGTTGTAGTCAATGCCGGTATCTATCACGGCCACGACGGCATTGCGGCTGCCGGTGGAGAGGTCCCAGGCGCTGGCTGCGTCAATGTCCGCCCCCGGTGTCCCAAGGAACTGCCCGGTGTTGTTCATGCCCCACAACTGCGAGAAGAGAGGATCGTTGGGGATGGCGTTGAGCGAGATAACTGCGTCGGGTGAGAAGTGTGCAACGTTGGGGCTTGCGCTGAGCCAATTCTCGATGGCCTCCGGGCTGGCACCGGGAGCCCGCAAGAGCACCTGGCCGACCATGCCGAGGCCGCGCTGGATTCCGAAGTCCATGCCTAAGGGCAGGAGCTCCGCCGTCTGAGCTACCGAGCTGATGCCCGCGATGGCCGCATCGGTGAACTGCACGATCCACAGCCCGTTGACCGCCTCGATGGTACGGCCTTGCCAGTTGATCTGCCCGGTACCGTACTGCTCGATGACTGATCCCGACGTGCATACGCCCGGCACCGTCTGGAACCATTCCGGCGAGACCATCAGGGACGTCATGGCGCCGGTCACGCCTTGGGCTGAGACGAGCAACTTCGTCATGCCGTCTCCTGAGAGGAGCAGCCGCGGCTCCAGCGGTTCAAGCGCCAGGGCGATTCTCTCATCAGCAACAGCCCGGGATGTCCTGCGCGAAAGCGTCATATCTCCAACCTCCTAAGGCCTATGCAACGAAAAGGCCAGCCTCACCCAAATCCAGCCTACCGAAGCGACCTGGAGCGCTGAAAGGCTCACCGGATTTTCCGAAAGTGCCGCTGCATTCCTCCCGAAAATACGCGGCCACAGTATAACTCCCGCCACACAGGAGGTCAAGGCGAATCAAGCCATCTAAGATCTTACCGGAGAGGCGATCATCCAGCCTTCGCAGCCGAAGCGGCTGCTTCGGCGGAGTAGGCTCCTGCCACTTGCGATCTTACCGGAGGGCGAGGCACAGGATGGCAGGAGAATGGCTTCGACGATGCGCTCAAGGCCAACCCGAAACGCTACGGCGTGGCGGCCCGGTGCTGCAGTCCAACTGGTGCTGCGGGCTGCCCCAGTCTGTTGGCGGGCCTCATTGGCTCGTCGCACGTACCCGTGCGTTTGCGGCCCCCTGGCCCTTGGGCTTCCGGGCCTACGGCATCTTGCTAAGGCCTCATCGCCGGATGGGCTCAGAAGTAGACCCCGGCTTCTCGGCTTCAGCCGGCCTCTGCCAGTGCACGAGCAGCTCGCGCATGTCCACGTTTGTGTCGCGGATAGGATAGCCTGAGGCGATCATCTCCTCGACCGCCTTCGCCGGGGCCCACCCCTGCCGCTCGATGCGCCACAGGGCCACCGCTACGCCGGTGCGGGCGACCCCATGCTCACAGTGCACCAGGATCGGATAGTTGCGCGGGTCCTCGTAGGTCCGGCGCAAGGTCGCCAGTTGGTCGTCGCTCAACGGCTGGTCGCTGCTGATGGGCAGAGAGACGACGCACACGCCGTATTCCTGCGCCGTTGGGGCGTCGTCCACGTAGTCGGTCACCCCGGGCATGCACAAGTTGATGACGGTCCGGATTCCGTACTGCTTGATGATGTTCGCCAGTTGCTCGGGCGTCGGCTGGCCGCTGCGATAGAGGCGCCCCGGCTCAACCACGCAAAAGCGCCGCGGCAGCGCCCGCGCGTGCAGCAGATGGTTGGCCGCCGGCACGCCCACAATCACCAGGATGATGACGTTGGCGGCCACCAGAAGCCATTTCATCATCCCGCGCTTCGCAGGGCGGACGGGTTTGTTCTCTGGGAGCGGTTCCATGCTCAGTCACTTCTGCAGACGATGACGGCGCGGACAGACTGCCGACGCTTGCGATCGAGGTCTACGGCTTCCGAGAGCCCCGCGGGTAAGATCGTTCTTCTATTCATCTTCCGCATACAGGGCTCTTGCTGCCACGTCTGGGCCGACGTCCCACAGTGTAGACTCCTTCTGGGGGGTCGTCAACCTCCCGGAATGTGCCTCCCCGCAGTTCCTCACTTGCCGCCCCCCTCCTGCCGGGGCCTTGGAGATAAGCGGCAACTCAGCTCCCCTGCGGTAGAGGCGCAGGCGGCAGGGAACAGAAGCAGCGCGCCGCAGATTCCGGCGGCCCGACGCGTCTATGATATTCCCGGAGGGCGCTCGAAGCGAACTTCCTCCGCGATGCCTGCCCGTTCATTGGGCGGCGCCGCGGCGTGCCGCAGCTTGTGTTGCAGCAACACGTTATACTGATTGCGATGCCGGCACGTGAGGCGGACCCTTGGCGCGAGGGTGCGGTCCATGACGAGGCAATGTGCGCGCAGCAGACTGAGCGGGATGCAGTTGCTCGCGGCCCTGGCGATTGCGTTCCTGGCTGTGGCGCATGCGAGCGAGGTGCGACCAGAGAAGAAGCAAGGCGCGGCCGGCCCGCCGACGCCGGCCAGGAGCGCCTCTTACCACATAGGTTACCGCATACTGACGATCCCGCAGGAGGGCCAGGAGCCGCTCGTCGTCGCGCTCTGGTACCCGACGGACGCCGGGCCGGGCAAGATGACATATCAGGTGGTGGGCTCCCGGATGGTGAGCGACGCCACGCGGGATGCAGCGCCCGCCAAGGGGCCGTTCCCTCTGGTCATCTACTCGCATGGCGGCGGGGGGTGCGCCATAATGGGCGCCGCCCATGCGGAAGCGCTTGCCGAGAATGGGTTCGTTGTCGCGGGGCCCGACCACCACGACGAGTTCAGAGTGGCCCGGTCCGACGAGTCCTCCGCCCCTGACCCGAGGCGTGCGCTCGAGTGGTTGCAGTGGGCGAAGGGCGTGAGCGCCGGAGCGCCGACCAAGTTTGCACATCGGCCGGCCGAGGTGCGCGCAACGATTAACTACCTGCTCGCTCGGAACGCCGATCCCGGCTCAGACCTAAAAGGTCTCCTTGACCCGGCGAAGATCGGCGTCATGGGCGTATCGTTCGGCGCCTGGACGACGCAGGTGGTCGCGGGCTTCATCCCCGCCTTCCGTGACGACCGCATCAAGGCGGCGGTCCCCATCGCGGGCAGGCCTGGGCGGATGGCCGGCGGCTTCGAGAACGTCACGATTCCGCTCATGATGATCTTCGGCGAGCAGGAGACCCTTGTGCTCCTCGACCCGGCGAGCGGCTCGAAAACCGAGGGCATGATGCGCGATTACGAGCGCGCGCACCCGCCGAAGTACCTGGTGGGCATAAAGGGCGCGCGCCACCTGGACTTCGGCGGCGCGGGCGTCTCGCAACGTGAGCAGCCAGGCGGCGAGTTTTCGACCGCCCAGATCCGCGCCGCAGATCCCGTTATTGGGACGGTGAACCGCTACTGCCTGGCCTTCTTCCGCCGATATCTGCTCGACGACCCATCGGCTGAAGCCGCCCTCGCCGCAGCGGAGCCGAACGTGTTTCTGCTGAAGTCGGACCCCGGCAAAGCGCCGGCGGCTGCGGGTGGAAATGTGGGCACTGCGCCGGCCGGAACGCATAAGGGCCTGCGAGCGGCCCGGACACCATCGGCAAGCGAGGGCGCGGATGCTGCGTAAGTGGATGGCCGAACGGAGCCTGATGCTCGGCCGCTTGAGCCTCGGTGCCTGGCTGGCGCTGATTGTCATCGGCAGCCTGATCCCCGGCAGCCTGATACCCGAGGCGGCCGGCCCGATCGGGGCCGTCCTGTTCCACCGTGCGGACAAGGTCGCGCACGGGGTCGCCTATGCGGTGCTCTGCCTTCTTCTGATCTGGGGCACCGCTCCGTTGCGCTGGCAGACCCGGCTCATAGGGTCTGCGGTCGGCGCTACTGTGTTCGGAGCGCTCATAGAGGTTCTCCAGCCGCTTACAGGGCGGTCCTGTAACCTGGCCGACGCGGGCCTCAACGCCCTTGGTGTCCTCGCGGCCCTGCTGGCGATTGCGCTGGCGGGACGACTGAGGCGCCCACGCACGGCGTAATCGAGGCCCTGCGCCGAGCCGCAATCCGCAGTTGATGGCTACTATCCTGTCGGCGCTCGGATGCTCAGGAAGACGGGGGGCAACGGAGACGCCGGCCGCGATATCTTCTCATGGGAAAAATCATCGGAATAGGTTGACAAGGGACTATAGGACTGTTATAATCCTATTAAAGAAGATTAGAAAGGTACCATACTGGCCATGGCGATCATCAAACGCGAAACGGATTATGCCTTCAGGGCGCTGGCAAGAATTGCCCAGGCGGATGAGTTCCTCCCCGTCAGCGTCCTTGCCGACGGAGAGGACGTGCCGGAAGTATTTCTGAGAAAGATAATGCAGCGGCTCCATGCGGCGGGCATTGCGGAGAGCCGCCAGGGCCCGTTTGGGGGTTACAGGCTGGCGCTGCCGCCCGACCAGATCACGTTCCTGGACGTAGTGGAGACGGTCCAAGGACCGCTCGTGATGAACGAATGCTTCGAGGCGCCCGACATCTGCCGGCGCCTGAGCACTTGCCCCGTCAGGGCGCGCCTTTCGGCGCTGCAGATCGAGCTCAACGCCCGACTGTCTGAAGTCACGATTGCGGACGTCCTGGAGGAACTCCCCTCCGAAGAAAGGGCGGCAAGATGAGCTCCGTAAGATGCCCAGGACAGGACCCGATGTTCCTGAAGGCAGAGGACATCGTGGAGGCGGCGTGCCCCCAGTGCGGGCAGCCGATGGAGTTCTGGCCGGACGAGCCGATGCGCAAATGCCGGGCGTGCGGACAGCGTCTCGTCAACCCGGGGAACTCGATGAAATGTCTCGAGTGGTGCCGCTACGCGGCGCAGTGCCTGGCAGCGGTCCGGGGCGGCGACGAATCCTGGATAGGGCCGCTCCGCGCGGAGCTGATCGAGCGCATGAAAAGAACGTTCGGCGCCGATCAACGAAGGATCGCGCACGCGCTCGCCGTGCTGGCGCGCGCAGAAGAGGTCGGACGCGAGGCAGAAGCGGAGGCGCTCGTCGTGGTGCCGGCTGCCATCCTGCACGACATCGGGTTCTCCGCTCCTGAGGTCGCAGGGAACCGCGCTGAGCACGGAGTGGAGGGCCGCCGGATTGCGGCCGAGCTTCTGCGCGACCTCCGCATGCCTCGCGCGATCGAGGAGGAGATCCTGGACCTTATCGAGCACCACCACGACCGGGCCTGGATGGACGCGCTCCGAGGAGCGGCGCCCCACGGCGCGGCCACGAACGGCGCGGTGCTCTTTGACGCCGACCTTATTGTCAACCTCGCAGAGCGCCCGGCCCCCGAGCGCGAGGAGCTCTTGGATCGGGAGGCGCTCACCGAGGCCGGAAGACGGATCGGCAAGGCGAATCTGACTTGAGACCTTCGGCGGGCTTGCCCGCAAGAGGCCGCAATGACCGTAAGAAAGATAGTTTGCATTGACCAAGAGCGGTGCAACGGGTGCGGGAAATGCATCCCGAACTGTCGTGAAGGCGCGCTTCAGATCGTTGACGGCAAGGCGCGGATCGTCAATGATCAGTACTGTGACGGGCTCGGGGCGTGCTTGGGGGTCTGCCCAGAGGGGGCGATTGCGATCGTCGAGCGCGAGGCCGAGGAATTTGATGAGTCGGCCGCGGCGGCAAGAGACGTGGCGAAGGCGCACCACCAAGCTCAGGAGAGGCACACGGACGCAACGAGGGACGCCGTGTGTCCGGGCACTGCCCTCTTGAGCATTCCGGGGGACGATGAGGCAGGGGTGAACGGTGAACGTACGGCGCGGCCGTCTGCGTTGAGCCAGTGGCCCGTGCAGCTTCGTTTGGCGCCGGTGAAGGCGCCGTTCTTCGACGGGGCGGACTTGCTTCTGGCGGCGGACTGCGTGCCGTTTGCTTTCGCGGATTTCCACGGGCGGCTGTTGCGGGGTAGGAAGCTGCTCGTCGGCTGCCCGAAGCTGGACGACGTCACGGACTATGCCCAGAAGCTGACGGCCATACTCAAGCAGAACGACATTCGGTCCCTGACGGTCGTGCACATGGAGGTGCCCTGCTGCTACGGGCTCGTAGCGCTGGCGCAACGCGCGGTGGCAGATTCCGGCAAGCAGATCGTCGTGGAAGAGGTCGTCGTGGGAGTCCGCGGCACCATCAAGGAAGCCGTGGGGGATGCGGCGAGGCGGCGAGCATGAGCACGATCCTGGGGGGGAGCATCACCCGGCGCCGCACCGGCCCGTAGGCATAAGCTGAGGAGGCCGGACGATGCCGCTCAAGACAAGGTGCGTCTATGAGAAGCCGACAGACGACGAAGGGCATCGTGTGCTGGTGATGCGCTACTGGCCGCGCGGAGTGCGCAGAGACGCTGTTGACGTCTGGGAAAGGGACTTGGGCACCCAGCCTGACCTGATAAGGGCGTGGAAAGGCGGCGAAGTGACCTGGCAAGAGTTCGCCAAGCGCTATCGCGCGTCCGTGGCGCCGCAGAAAGCGAAGATCGCAGAACTGGCGGAGAGGACGAAGAAGGAAACGGTGACCCTCCTGTGCAGTTGCCGCGACGAAAGCCGCTGCCACCGGATCGTGCTGAAGGAGCTGATTGCCGCGGCAGCCAGGCAGCGCAGGAGATGAAAGACGCTGCCGGCGCGCCTCCTGGAGCCTGCTTTGACGACCAGGATGGAACCGGTTGCGAGGAGGAACGCGAGCACTTGGTGGCCCTGACAAGGCTGAAGGGAACGGTGACTTGAAATGCCCCGACGACTACGAGAGACCCTTGGCTCATCGGGTGGACATGGCATGCCGCCGCCCGGCGCGCGAGGCGCGGCGGTGGGGGCGAACGCACAGAACCCGACGCCGCTGGACCGGCACTGGAGGACGGCCCCGCTGGCTGAGTTCGTAGACTACATCGTGAGCCGGCACCATTCCTACACGAGGCAGGCTCTGTCTCGCCTGGCCGCTCTTGTGCAGGAAGCGCTCAAGGACGAAGCCGGCCGCGATGCGGAAACGGTGCCGCGCGCAGAAGCGCTCTTCGGAGTCCTGAAGACGAGGCTCGACCACCATCTCCTGGCGGAGGAATCGAACGCGTTCCCGATGATACGCCGCATGGCGACGGCCGGCCAGGCCGTCAGCACAGCAACGCAGGGACGTTCGGCCAGCTACCTGCTGGAGCACCTTAGCGGCGAGCACGGGATTATGGCTAAGTTGGTCTCAGAGACGGAACAGCTCCTGTCGGGTTACGCAGCTTCCCGGCAAACGGGCGCGACGCTCAGCGCATTCCGGAATCTGCTTCAGACGCTGGGCGCTGACCTCGCCCAACACAGCCATTTGGAGGACGACATACTGTTCCCGCGGGTTCGCGCGATGGAGAGCGGAAACGCCGCGGAATGACGTTAACAGAGCGCGGCTTCTCCAGTGAACTGTTGACCGGATTGGTCTGTGCTCTTGGAAGCCGTGGCTTGAGCCGTATGGGTTTTTCGGGGAGTGGTCGTTATGAACATGTTCTGCTATCAGTGCGAACAGACGGCAAAAGGCACGGGCTGCACCGCCAGCGGCGTGTGCGGGAAGGACCCTGAAACGGCAGCGCTGCAGGATGCGCTGCTCCACGTTGTGAAAGGCCTCTCAATGTACGCCCACAGGGCGGGCGGGCTCGGCGTCAGCGATCGCGAAGTCAACGTCTTTACCGTGGAGGCGCTCTTCGCCACACTGACCAACGTGAACTTCGACCCCGAGAGCCTGCGGCGAATGATACTGCAGGCGGCGGAGCTTCGCGACGGGGCGCGGCGCCTGTATGAAGAGGCGTGCCGCAAAGCGGGCCGGACGCCGGAGAAGCTCGCCGGCCCAGCCGCCTGGACTCCGCCGAAGGACATGGATGCCCTGGTCCGCCAGAGCGAGGAGCTCTGCACACAGAAGCGCATAGACACCACGGGCGAGGACGTGACGGGCTTGCAAGAGCTTGTCCTTTACGGAATCAAAGGCGCGGCTGCCTATGCGGACCACGCCCAGATGCTCGGCAGGGAAGACGAGGCCGTTTACGGCAAGTTCCATGAGCTGCTCGACTACCTCGCGACGAACCCCACTCACGGCGATGAACTGCTCGCGCGGGCATTGCAGGCGGGAGAGCTGAACTTGAAGACCATGGCGCTGCTCGATGCGGCCCACACAAGCACCTACGGCAACCCGGAGCCGACGGCGGTGCGCATCACGCCGCGCAGAGGCAAGGCCATCGCGGTGTCCGGCCACGACATGAAGGACATCGAGGAACTCCTCAAACAGACGGCGGGCAAAGGCATCAACGTCTACACCCACGGCGAGGCACTGCCCGCCCATGGCTACCCCGGCCTGAAGAAATATAGGCACTTAGTGGGTAACTATGGCGGGGCGTGGCAAGACCAGCGGCAGGAGTTCGATCAGTTCCCCGGCGCGATCCTGATGACCACCAACTGCCTCCAGAAGCCGAAGGACAGCTACAAGGGACGGATCTTCACGAGCGGTGTCGTCGGCTGGCCCGGCGTTGCGCACATCAGCGACCGCAACTTCGCCCCGGTCATCCAGGCGGCGCTGGCGGCCGAGGGCTTCAAGGAGGACGGGCCGGACAAGACCATCCTGGTCGGGTTTGCGCGTGAGGCAGTCCTGGGCGTGGCCGGCAAGGTCGTCGAAGCGGTCAAGAGCGGCGCGCTGCGGCACTTCTTCCTCATCAACGGCTGCGACGGCGCGAAGCCCGGACGGAACTACTACACCGAGCTGGCGCAGGCGGTGCCGAAAGACTGCGTCATCTTGACCCTTGCCTGCGGCAAGTACCGGTTCAACAAGCTGGAGTTCGGAGACATTGGCGGCATCCCGCGCCTGCTGGACGTGGGCCAGTGCAATGACGCATACTCTGCGGTCCAAATCGCACTTGCGCTTGCGAAGGCGTTCAACACCGACGTGAACAGCCTGCCGCTCTCGCTCATCGTTTCCTGGTACGAGCAGAAGGCGGTGGCGATCCTGCTGACGCTTCTGCACCTGGGCATCAGGAACATCCGGCTCGGACCGAGCCTGCCGGCCTTCGTGACGCCGCCGGTGCTGCAAGTCCTGGTAGACAAGTTCAACGTCATGCCCATCACGACGCCGCAGCAGGACCTGAAAGCGATCCTGGGTGAATGAGATGAGGCCAGGCGGGCCAAAATCACCATGCAACAATGGGTGCGGCGTTTGGAGACCCCTCCTCCCGCCAGAGCGGGCCTCGGGGTGACGCTGTATCGGGTGGGAGTCGCCCCGCGGAATGCTCGTGCCATGAGAGGTGCGGAGTCTGGACGTCTTCGCCATAAGGACGGCGGGCAGGCCTCGTTCGCCCCGCAGCGAACTCGGGACGACACGGTACTGCCACGCCGAGTCTGCTGTAGTGCATGGAGCGCGAGTTCGCACAATGGGGGTCATTCCGAGGAGTGCGCGGCCTAGGCGCACGACGAGGAATCTCGATGCTTGACGGATACTGCGTGCGGAGGTCCCTCGTCCGCCTAAGCCTACTTTGTCAACTTTGGCGACTTTTGTCGGGGGCCCTTCGCATATTGCAGAACCGCTGGGCATGTGGTAGAAGCGCCGCGCAAGGACGTCTGAAACGCAGCGATTGCTACCCGTCCCTACGGGACGGCCCTTTGCGCGACACCACGGCCCAGGGGCACGTTGCCCAAGCGTCCCGTAGGGACGCCTGAAACGCCCCCGGCCGATTGCCGCTGCGCGGACGTCCCTTGTGAATGACGCTGTTTCCCAGAGTTGACAAAGCAGCACTAAGCCGGATGAGGGACGACGCGGTACTGCCAGGCCGAGTCGGCCTTGGTGTACCAAGGGCGAGTTCGCACAGAGGAGCCATTGCCAGTGGCCCGCCGCGAGCCGGACGGGACGCCACACGGCCAACTCGGCATGAAAGGCTCACGCAGTTAGCGCAGGTCTGCGGATTACGATGTGCACCGGCGAACGGGGTTTAGGTGCCTGCACGGGCACGAATAGGAGTACGAGCAAGAGCACAAGCACGAGTAGTAGCACGAGTAGGAGGAGCAGGAGTAGGAGCACGAGCAGGAGTAACCAGCAGAAACGGGGACGAGAGTCGCTTGACAGGGAGCCGGGCCGACGGGTAAAAGGCGGCCTGCCATGACCAAATACCTCTGCACAGTCTGCGATTACGTGTACGATCCCGCGGAGGGCGACCCGGAGGCCGGCATCCCCCCTGAGACGCCGTTCGAGGAACTTCCCGATGAGTGGCTCTGTCCGGTTTGTGGGGTCGGGAAGGAACTCTTCGAGCCGATCGAGGAAGAAGAGGAGTAGGGGGAAGCGACGGGCTGCGAAGGTGCTGCATTGCCACCCGCCGGGCCGTCGCTCCTGATGGCATTGCAGCCTGGGTTCGCCGGCATTCTCGCGCAGGACGCACACTACCTCTGCCCAACGGGGAGGGCAGTGTCATGATGCCGATAGCTCCGCTGATGATCGAGCACAGGCTCATCGAGCGCATGATCGCCCTCCTGCGAGCCGAGCACCAGAGAATGTCCCAGGGGGCCGAACCTGACTCAGCTTTCATAGCGACAGCGGTGGACTTCCTTCGGACGTACGCGGACCGCTGCCATCACGGCAAGGAAGAGGACATCCTTTTCAGGGACCTCGGCAACAAGCCCCTCTCGGACGACCTCAGGCAGGTGATGGACGGCCTCATAAGCGACCACGCCTTTGCGCGGAAGACCGTGGCAAAGCTCGTGGCCGCCGAGGAGAGGCGCCGCGCCGGCGACGACGGCGCGAAGAAAGACGTGGCGGAGTGCTTGGATGGCCTCGTCGAGGTCTATTCTGCGCACATCGAAAAGGAAGACAAGCACTTCTTTCTGCCTGCCATGAAGTACTTCACCGCGCAGGAGCAGGACGCCATGCTGCAGGAGTTCTGGGGGCTGGACCGGAAGATGATCCACGAGAAGTACCAGGGCATCGTGAAGCGCTGCGAGGATTCGAGAGACCGCGCTCTGTGATTGCTTCCGTTCCGGCAAGACCTGAGCATTGAAAGAATGCATTCCTTTATTGCGCTAACGATGCGGGGCAGGCGCGAGCTCTTGCGAGCCGTCTGCCTCCGACATGTCGGGCGTCCTATTCTCCGTGCATCAATGTCGCCTTCTTGGTCCAGTCATCAACGACCACCCAGAAGTGCCCACCGGGTGGCGTAGGGGGTTTAAGCACAAAGGAAACGGTCCACGTATCGTCTTTGTCCGTGAACTCGTAATGACATCCGGTCATGTTGTATTTCCGAATGTCATACCCCTCCGTGCGGGCCGTTGCTTCCGCAATGCTTATGACCTCATCCTTGGTAAGCTGCGTTTCTGGTGCTTTCGCTCGCTGACCACAACCGATGGTCGAAAGCAACGCCATCAAAACACACGATAGGACCGTGATTCGCATTGTCATCGTCTTCCTCCCACACCCGCGGCTTTGCCCCGGAGGCAGTTCACGGCCGCTGCACCCGGGCCGTTCGACCGTTCTTACTCGGACTGCGGGCCACATCCTATGACAACAGCACAAGCCAGAGATACGCCGACAAACCACTTCATTTTTCCTCCTTCAGCGGGATTTAACGCTCACAGCGAATCCGCCGGGCTCTTCACTCGCCGCGCTGCGTGCGTCAGGTTAGCTCCGGCTGTTCTGCAAGTCAGAGAGGAAACACAGCGTGGCCTGCCGCGAGGCCTTGCTTGGCCCTCGCCGCAGCATCTCCTGGTCATGTCCAACCCATTAGACGCAGTTGGCGGCTCAAAGTTCGCGGAAAAGTGCGAAGGACCTCCTTGCTCGCCGCCCTCGGCCACGGGCGACGGCCTCAGACCTTCAGCCGGACGGTCTTGACCTCGAACGGCCGGAACTCCAGCGCGATGTCGCCGCCCGCCAACCGAAGCCGCCCTTCCTCCTCCTCCAGCATGTTCGTCAGGGCAGCGCTCCGGACCGGCAACGAGGTCGTGAGCACGCAGCGTGTAGCCATGCGCTTCGCCTCGTAAAGGCGGATCACGACATCGCCGGAGCCGTCTTCGGCCGGCTTGACCGTCTCGATGACGACGTTGGGCTGGTCCACGGAGAAGAGCGATTGCTCCCCCGCGTCACCAGGTAATGTCGTGACGGGGCAGTTCAGTTCGTAAGCCTCCTGGACGACGTCGCTTTCGCCAAGGCTCCCATCCCAGATACAGAAAGCGTAGGTAAACTCCTGAAGCCCCTTGTCCGCAAGCATGTCCGGAGCCAGGGCCGACTTGAGAAGGGTCAGGTTGATGCTGTTTCCGTCCACGTTGACGCCATATTTGCAGTCGTTGAGCACAGCAAAGCCCCGGTTCTCCTCGGCGATGGCGGTCCATTTATGGTTGGACACCTCGAAGCGGTCGGCGTCGAATTGACGCGACTTGTGGTTCGGGCGGCGGATGTGCCCGAACTGAATCTCGTGAATCCCTTCGTTCGCGTGGATCTCAACGGGGAAAGCCACCTTGAGCAGCTTGTGGCTCTCCTGCCAGTCCACTGTGGTCCTGAACTCGACGCAGCGGCTGCCGCGGCGGAGGCTCACTTCCTGAACGACGGACGATTCGTTCAACTTGCGCCGGATGCGCAGGGCCGCCACCAGCGGCCCCTCGGCAACGACCTCGAACGCAGCTCGCTCAGGCAACTCGACCGGCGTCATGGGGTACATGCTGTCTATGTCCCACGCGTCCCAGGCGGTGGGCACGTCCTTGTACATCCTGAAGCTGTTGCAGGGGCCGGCTGCAAGCTCCCGCCCGATCTGCTTGTCGAAGATGCTCATGATCTGGCCCTTGTTGTCGAACTCGACGCGGAGCAGCTCGTTCTCCAGCACATGCTTTGTTGCGCGGAGGAGGTTGACCGTGTCCCTGCGCCTGGCAGCTCTCAGCGTGGTCCAGCCGCACGACGGGATGCGCGCCTCAGCGAAGGCGCGCCCGTTGACGTCCTGAACGGGGAGCAGATCCCCGTTGGCTGAGGCTGCGCCCTGGAAGCCGTTGGGCAGCGGCACGAGTTCCGTGCGATCCCAGGACAGGGAGTTGAACACGGTGACCGCCCGCCGGCTCTTCTTCACGAAAGCGCCGGCGGCAGCCGCCGCGACCTTGTCCGCCGTCTCCATGACGGACCTGTGTGCTGCCTCGGCCTCCTCGTACACGCGGCGTATGGACGAACCGGGAATGATGTCGTGGAACTGGGTCACGAGCAGCGTTTTCCAGGTCTTGTCCATCTCGGCCGCGGGGAAGCGGAATCCCTTGAGCACTGAGGCGGCCGCGCCCCACATCTCCGCATCGCGCAGGGCCAGTTCGCTCTTGCGGTTGCCCCTCTTGGTCCTGGCCTGGGACGTGTAAGTGCCGCGATGGCACTGGTAGTAGAGTTCCCCCACGTAGGTCACGTCGGGCACGCCGCGGGCCTCCAGGTCCTTGAAGTATTCGATGGGCGAGGTCTGGAGCGTCCTCGGCACGCCCTCCAGGTTCTGCAAGCGGCGGAGGAACTCCAGATGGTTACGCGTGGGTCCGCCGCCTCCGTCGCCCCAACCGAAAGGCATCAAGCGCGTGGAGATTCCGTCCTTCTGCACGCGCTCGCGCCAGCGGCTGATCACGGCGGCGGGCGAGGTCTGCGAGCTGTAGTCGTTGCACAGGTGGACGAGCACCTTCGAGCCGTCTATGCCCTCCCACCAGAACGTGTTATGGGGGAAGGGGTCGCCGCCGTAGTAATTCCAGAAGATCTTGGCCGTCGAGAAGTACTTCACGCCGCAGCCGCGCATGATCTGCGGGCAAGCGCCCGAGTAGCCGAACACGTCCGGCAGCCACATGAGCTGCGTCTCGATGCCGAACTCGTCACGGAAGAAACGCTTGCCGTGGATGAACTGCCGGATAAGGCTCTCGCCGCCCGTGATGTTGGTGTCCGGCTCGACCCACATGCTGCCCTCGGCGAAGAGCTGGCCCGCCTTGACGGCTCCCTTGACCCGCTCGTAAACCTCGGGGTAGTGAGTCTTGACCATGTTATAGACCTCGGTCTCGCTCTGGAGGAACCTGTATTCCGGGTATTCCTCCATCAGGGCGAGCTGCGAAGAGAATGTCCTGACAGCCTTTCGCTCCGTTTCCGCAAGCGGCCAGAGCCAGGCCACGTCGAGATGCGCATGCCCGAAGGCGAACATGAGCGGGGCAGTAGAGCCGTTGACGCATTCGAGCAGCGGCCTGAGGCGTTCGCGCCCGGCGCGGATCGTCTTCATCATCTCGTCGTGCGGCAGCTCCAGGTCAACGATGATCGTGAAATCGCGCAACCCTTTGTCTATCTCCGCGACACGGAGCGAGTCGGGATCCAGCTTGTCGCGCAGTTGCGCGAGCGTTTCGACGTCCAGCCAGAGCTGGTAGGCGTCCTCTTCCCAGATGCCGAAGGTGGAACTCCCGACCGCGGTCTGCGTGGCCGGCGGCTCAGGCACGGTCACCCACCCGACTGGCGCCGGCCCGCCGCCGCACGGCGTCGAGCCATGTCCCGCGTAGGCCTCGGCAAGGATGTTGTAGGTCTTGCCCGGCACGCCGGACGTGCTCAGCGTGATCTCCTGGTGCTGCCGGTCCCTGGCGCCGGCCGCTTGGCCGTTGACGTAGACGATGCTGTCGCCGCCTGCATCGAGCTTGAGCACGATGCGTCTGCCTGCGGCCTGCCTGGGCAGTCTCACTTTCCCCCTGAACCAGCCATATTCCCACTTCGCGCCCCATTTGGTGCCAGCCGGCATGGGCCGGAACGGCCTCTTCATCGCTTGCCGCGGGGTGAGCTGATCCTTCGTAGCGAACCCTTGCAGGACGACGTCACCTAACGGCCTGTACAACTGCGTGGCGAGGATGCGGCGCCAGTTGTCAATCCGAACGCGCCATTCAGGAGTCAATGACATAATCGCGGTCCCCCAAACTTGGTAAAACATGATTGAAGAGGGCACACGTGCCGTCGCGCCGCGGTGGGGCGGCTCGGGCCGACCGGCCCGGCCCGCAGCAACGCGGCGGCCTCTTATATCCCGCCCGCCTGCGGACTGTCAAGGTCGGCGACGTGCGTCTGGAGAGCGGCGGTTGCCGTTAAGGACGGCGCGTCCCCTCAGACCATGTTGAAGAGCTGGCTGACGCTCGAGGGGTGCTTGTACTCGACGCGCTTTGGCGCAGCGCCCCGCTCGCTCCGGAAGAGCGCCACGAGTTCATAGGGCGGCTTCAGGGGCACCCTTCCGAAACTCGCGCGCGCTTCGACAAAACGCCGGGCTGCCTTGTGCGACGCCTCCTCTATCATCCGCCGCACCACGGCAGGGTGGCCGTGCACGGCAGCCTCATGGGAATGTGAATAGGCCGTGCTGTCCAGCTCCTCGCTCTTGCCCGGAGCGGTACCTTCCTTGCCTGCCACGGTTTCCACCCAAGGCGTCAATTCCTTGGCCTCCTTGCAGAACGCGGCATCGCCGGAGCCGAAGATGACCGGGATGTCCAGCTCATTCGCGCACAGGACCATCTGTCCGTACTCGCCGATGGAGATGCCGTTGACCGTCAGGTCTATGTACCTCCACGACTGCGTATGCGGAATGTGAGCGTACGGCGTGCAGGCCTTGGCATGCTGACCGACAACCGCCAGCGCGTCGTAAGACTTGTCGAGCAGAAGCGGCCAACCCGTCGGCCAGCCGCGCATAAGGCGCGCGCGGGTATCGAGAAGCTCGATATCCATGGCGCCGGGACCATGGCCGTCTGCGACGACGATGTCGTCGAAACCGCCCGCCGCAAAGCCGCGCACAGCCGCATTCACCTCTTCTGTGGCAAGCCGCTTGGCTTTCTCGTGGTATCGTCCGGACGCATGAAGGTAGTCATCCACGTTCATCACGCCTGCCACGCCCTCCATGTCAGTCTGCACGTAAAGTTTCATGGTTCGCCTCCGCACACTGCCCTGAGAGTGCATCTGATCGGAGCTTTCTCCGTTTACGCTGAAAGCACAAGGTGGTTCACGTTCAGCGGCTCCGTGAACGTGAAGCCGTATGCTTTGATGCCTGGAATCCCTGCAAGGGGTATTATCCATAGGCCCAATGCGTCAACGCCTTATGCGCCTCCCGTAGGGGTCACCGCCTCACTCCTGCATCCACTGCCGGGGGGCACTTTCAGCGACAGCGTCCTGGCCGACGGAGGCCGGTCACCCCATCGGCGCGTGCAGCGGCTCCTCCAAAGCCCCAGCGGCGGGATGAAACACGAAGACGTTCTCACCAGACGAGAGCCGGCGGGGAGCGTAGAAGCTCCGCTCCAGAGCGGCCTTCACCTGTGGCGCCGTGTCCCGATGGACGAGGCCTATGGCGAAGCCGCCGAAGCCGGCGCCCGTGAGACGGGCGCCGAGAGCCCCGGCGCCACGCATCAGTTCCACTAAGAGGTCAAGCTCATAGCAGCTTATCTCGTAGTCCTCCGCACAGCTTCGGTGCGACTCGTCAATCAGATGGCCGAGCTCCGCCATGTCCTCCCTCTTCAGGCACGCTGCGGCCTGCTCGGTGCGGCCGGCCTCGGTCAGGACATGACGGCACCGTCGAAGCACTTTCAGGCCGTCGCCGGGCATGGGCAGAAGCCTTCCATCCTTCATGCGCAGGAACTGCCTGGCGAAGCGCCCCGGATCCATGTCGAAGATCTCGGCGGCGCGGCGCAGCGAGAGGCTTTCTTGACCTGTCAGAACTTCGTCGAGCAACGCCAGCAGTTCGCCCAACGACTTCCCGCCGGGCCGCGCCAGATCGGCCAGACGGGCCGGCGGCGTCATGTCGAGGCGACGCGCGAGCAACTGCGCGCCGATGTTGCACTCGAGCACGCGGCGGTTGTACTGCAGCCGGAGGTCGCCGGTCTTCTTCGCATTTATGGTGCTGTGCGCCGCAACGATCACGTAGTCCCGGGCAAGCGGAAGCTGCTCCGCCCGCAGCGGGAAGAACCCGATCTTGACGACGTGCCCCTCGCGCGCAAGAAGACAGACGGCCTGGTCCATGCCTCCGCCCTGCGTGCCGACATAGTGCTCGGCCTCCGCCATCCGCTCCGCCATGGCATGCCTGCCCAGACCCAGGCGATTGACAGCGCAGAAAGCCATGCCGGCAGCTACGACCAGCGCCGTTGACGAAGAAAGCCCGGCCGCGGGCGGGATGTTCCCGTCCACCAGACAGCACATGCCCTTCAGGTCCTCGAGCGTTCTTCCCTTTCCCAACGCCAGCTCCACCAGGGACTGCACCGCCGCTTTCACGTAGTTGCCCCAGTCGCCCGCAGCGTACGGCCGTATGACCTGCGAGAGGGCGAACTGCCTGCCTCCGTACACTGAGTCCGCCACGTCCTTCAGCTCGACCTGGGCGTCTTCGCGGGGCGCGAGCAGCATCCGAATGGCCAGAGTAATGGCCATCGGCATGACCGGGAAGCCGTTGTAGTCGGTGTGTTCGCCGATGAGGTTGATCCGGCCCGGGGCGCTGATGAACCACGTCGGGCGCCGTCCGCCGAATTCACTGACGAATCGCCCCACAAGCTCGGGAAGCGCCTGTGATGCACTCATGACAATTCCTCGCTCGCGAAGGACCGCGTGGATTCTACCGCAGGCGCCGCCGTTTTCCAACGCCTGCGCCCGTCGGGGTGAGCAGTCGGGCAGGCCGACCGGCACGCCCCGGCCGGTGCGCAGCATGCCCCTACTGCCGTCCCCGGTTCTTTCGCAAGCTCAAGAGCTTTCCTCCTGCACGCACGGGTGAACACCAACTTTCTAGATCGCCTCTTGTCTTTGGGGTCGGCTGCGTCCGTATAATCTACCCGGCGGGCCCCGTGCCCGTAGGCGGCCGACTCAACAATGCCCCGGGAGGCCAGGACACCCGTGCAGTGGTATAAACGTCTCGCAAGCGACTCGGCCGAAAAGGTCCCCCACACGCCCAGCGGGCAAGCTCCCCCGAGCAGCCGCGGCAGCGGGGACGGCAAGCTGGTGGTCGAGCCGCTTAAGGGCCGGCGAGAGACGTCCGGCTTCAAGGTTTACCTCAAAGTAGATATGGAGGGCATCAGCGGTGTCGTGAGCCGGGAGCAGGTCCAGCCCGGCACGGCCGAATATGCGAGCGCTCGCCGGCTGCTGATGCAGGACCTCAACGCCGTCCTCGAGGGCGCTTTCTCGGCCCGGTGCACGGAAGCCGTCGTTTACGACGCCCATTCCGCCGGCCGCAACGTGGACCTCGACTCCTTCGACCGGCGGGCGTCCGTGATCTCCGGGAAGCCGCAGCCGAAGGACAATTTCTTCTGGGGTCTGGACGATTCGTACCGCGCCCTATTCCTGGTGGGCTTTCACGCCCGAGCGGGCGCGCCCGACGCGCTCATGCCGCACACTTACGACGACGACATTGCCTCCGTGAGAGTGAACGGCGCCGAGGTCGGCGAGATCGGAATGGAGGCGGCGCTCGCCGGCAAGTTCGGCATTCCCCTGGTTTTCATATCCGGTGACTCCGGCGCCGTGCGCGAGGCGAAAGACCTGCTCGGCGACGACGTTCAGGCCGTCGAGGTCAAAAAGGCCATCACCGCAACGAGCGCCGTCTGCCTGCCGTCCGCAAGGACCGCTGATCTCCTTCGCGAAGGCGCCGTCCGCGCCGTCCGGAACGCTTCCGCTGTGCCGCCGGTCATCTTCCAGTCGCCCACCACGCTGGAAGTGACCTTCCACACGGCCGAGAGCGCCGCGGTCCTCGAGAAGCTTCCGGGCATCCAACGCACCGGGGAGAGCACGGTTCGCGTGGAGGGCCCGCACATACTGGCCGCCTACCGGGACTTCGTCATCGGCCGCAGCCTGAACGGCAAACCGTAGGCACTCGCCCTCAACCCGGCAGGACCTCGGCCAGCGCCTTCCTGTAGACGTCCAGATCTCCGGCGGAGAACAGCACGAACCTGACCAAGTCGAGACGGCCGGGATTCGTCCGCAGGAAGTCAGCCACGGCTCGCAGCGCCACGCGCGCCGCCGCCTCAACCGGGTAACCGTAGGCCCCGGTGCTGATCGAAGGGAATGCCACCGTGCGCAGCCCGTTTTCGACGGCCACGCGCAGACTGGACTCATAAGCGCCGGCCAGCAGCTTCTGTTCTCCATGCGAGCCGCCCTCCCAGCGCGGGCCGACCGCGTGGATGACGTGCCCCGCGGGCAAGTCTCCGCCAGTCGTGATGACGGCGCTGCCGGTCGGGCAGCCGCCGATCCTGCGGCACTCCTCCATGATCGCGGGCCCGCCGGCGCGGTGGATGGCGCCATCCACGCCCCCTCCCCCGCTCAGGCCGGTGTTGGCGGCGTTAACGATGGCGTCGGTGCGCTGGCGGGTGATGTCGCCCTGAACCAGCTCCAACTTACAGCCGCCCAAGCTTTCAGGCATTGTTCAGCTCCTATTTTCGTACCGCATAAGCCGTCTGTAGCAAAAGCGATCTGACTTTTTCCTTCCCCCAAGCCGCCTCTTCTCCTATACTATGCTCGCCCTGAGCCCTTTACATCCGGGGAAGCAGCCTATGGCCAGTTCAACAAACGCGCGGGACTATTACCGAGCGCTCGGCGTCAGTCCCGGCGCAACGGCCGAAGAGGTCAAGCAGGCCTACCTGGGCAGACTCCGCGCAATGCACCCGGCGCTGATCGCCAGCCGTGACGCCACCGCCTTCCGGCGGCTGCGGCGCGCTTATGAGGTGCTGGCCAATCCGGCCGAGCGCACGCATTACGACATGCTCCTGGGCGTTGGAGCGTACGCCGGGCGGATGAGGTCCTACCGCCGCAGCTTCAGCCGCCTCTTCGACACACTCGCCAGGAACAGGCAGGCCGCGAGGCCGATGGTCTTCTGGCCCGCCGAGGAAGCCACCTCCGCGCAACGCAAGGCAGGCTGAGCCCCATCCCTTTCTCCCGCCGTCATGCGTGGAAGCAACCACACACGCGCCTTGCCGCACGTTCATTGCCGCCACACTTGCCGAATTGACGTAGGAATGGCGCCTTCTCGTGCCTCAGGGGTCTGCCGAACAGAGCACCATGCGTTCGGCCGACGCGCCGCTGAACACATAACGCGTCACCCTGAGGCTGGCCGAAGGGTCTCCAAATCGGGACTTCCCGCCAGTTCGGAGATTCTGCGTCCGCTTTCGCACTACTCGATCCACATGAACCAGGACTTCGGAGCGCCGCAGATGGGGCATTCTTCAGGGGCCTGGTCCTCGACGGTGTTGCCGCACCCCCGGCAGACGAAGATATTCTTGTACGGCAGGTCCTTGCCGGCCTGCAGCGCCTTCAGGGCCTTGGAGTAGAGTTCGTGGTGGATCTTCTCCACCTTCATGGCGAGGTCGAAGGAACGCTCCGCCTGCTCTTCGCCTTCTTTCTTGGCCGCTGCAAGAAAGTCGGGATACATCTTCTTGAACTCGTAGGCCTCGCCGTCTATGGCGGACTTGACGTTGTCAATCGTCTCGCCGACGCCGCTCATGGCCAGCAAGTGGTTCTGCGCATGGACGGTCTCGGCAGCCGCAGCAGCGCGGAAGATCTTCGCGACCATTTTCCTGCCGTCCGTGTCGGCCTTCTTGGCAGAGCCGTGGTACCTCTGATTCGCCTGACTCTCTCCCGCGAACGCGGCCTTCAGGTTATCCTGCGTCCCGGCCATACTACGGCCCCCTTTCGTAAGGAGTTACCCCCGTTGCACACGAAGCAGGCCGTGCCCCCTGGCCCGGCCCCTTTTCACACCATAACACGGCCGCCGAGCCTGCGCAAGAGCGACAAAGGCTCGGCCGTCAATTCATGCCGGAGTCGTAACAAAGGAACCGATCAACTACTCCCCGGGGTGGAAGGGCCTCTTATGGACCCTTCTCGAATTCGGCCTTCGCCCGCGGGTCAAGCAGCAAGTACACGGGGAGAAAAGCGCAGGTGACTGTGTACTCTCCCGGCTCCTTCAGCTTCGGCGTGTGCGTGCTGGAAACCGTGCGGCCGACCCGCAGCACATCTGCCTTGGTCTCGTAGGTTCGCGGGCCCTTCACACGCCACTCAGCGTACTGCACATCGCGCTCCTCGTCCGAGGCCTCTGCCCTGAACTTCTGCTTGTACCAACTGTACCAACGTTGTGGAATAATCCAGCCCTCAGGCACCGGCCACGCTCTTCTCGCGACGTCGTTCCGGAAACCACGGCCTTTCGTGCCTGTCTCTGACAGAACCGTGCCAATAAGACCAGCAAATACTATGCATAGTACGAGAGGCAGGAATCCTGTCGGCCGTTTTCTTGCGGTTGGCGCTACCATGCCCAGACGCACCTCTTACGTCATTGGCACACCATCCTCACCTCTGGGCCCTGTTGAGGCTGGGACACGGCGCCTCGGGCCCCAGGGGATGGAGCACGACCCTCTCACGACTCGCCATGGACCTCTCGCCGCCCAGTCGCCTCCCTGTCCAGTTCCCAAACGCTGGTGCCTCACCTGAGCTTAAGCATAGCCTGGCCCATCGCACAAGTCAATGAGCATTTATGGCGAGGGCGGGTATTGTGAAGCGGCCCACGGGGGAGATGAGTGTTGTGCCCCAGAAGTGGCGTTTGACAGGGCTGGTCCGCCGCTGTACAAGATTGTGAAACTGATTTTTATATTGTGAAAGACACATGATCCAGTCCGTCGGGCGAGCTTTCGCTATTCTCGAGGTCCTCACCCAAGAGGCCGAGCGACCGAAGCCGCTCTCCGAGATCGCCGAGAAGGTGCAGCTCAACCTGAGCACGTGCGCCAACCTCCTCAAGACCATGCGCGACCTCGGCTACGTGGATCAGCCCCGCAAGAAGGGCGGTTACACGCTCGGCCCGATGGCGTACTGCCTGGCCCGCAACGGCCCCTATCGCAAGGACCTGGTCAGCGCAGCGGAGCCGCATATGGCCCGCCTTGCGGGTGAGGTCCGCGAAACCGTCCTTCTCGCCACGATGGAGAGGGGCAAACGGAGCATCCTGTGCCAGGTGAACGGGAACGAGGTCTTCCAGATCCGCGACCAGTTCCTCCTCCGCCAGGACGTGTACCGGACGGCCACCGGGCGGCTGCTGTTGGCGCACCTGTCGCCCGAAGAGCTGCGGTCGTTCGTGGCAGGAAACGGCCTGCCCGGCGAGGGGCAATGGCCCGAAGCGGCTTCGAAGGTAAAGTTAGCGGCCGCATTGGAGCGCATCCGAAGCGAGGGGAAAGTGATAACGCTGGCAGACCTTGTGGGGGTTGCTTTCCCGATCTTCGAGAGCGGGCGCGTAGTGGCGGCGCTGGGGCTTTTCCTCCCGCGCGAGAGGTTCAAGCGGGAGCACAGGAATCGGATTCTGAAGCAGATGGCGGGGACGGCTGCACTCATAAGCTCACAACTCGAGGAGCGTCAACATGGATATCACCGGCAGGGTCGTGGCCAAAGCCCGCGAGTCAGGGGCGGACCTGGTCGGCATCGCGCCTGTGGAGCGGTTTGACGAGCTACCGAGGGAGAAGCACCCGCGGACGATCTTCCCCGATGCGCGGAGCGTGATCGTGCTGGGGCGCCGCATCCCGCGCGGCGCGCTGCGCGGGGTCGAGGAGGGGACCAACTTCTTGAACTATGCGCTGTACGGGGCCGAATGGCTCGAGAACCGCTTCCTGCCCGTGCTGACGTTCAAGGTGGCGGAGTTCCTGGAAGGCGACGGGTGGGAAGCAGTCCCCCTGCCCAACCTGCCGCCGGAGGTGCCGCCAATGGGAGTGGCGGTGCGCAGGGACGGCGTGGCGCCGAACGTGATGCTGGACTTTGACGACGCGGCCGTGCGGGCCGGCGTGGGGGAGATCGGCTACTGCGGCGTGCTCCTCACTCCGCAGTACGGCCCCCGCCAGCGCATCCAGCTCATACTGACCGACGCGCAGATCGAGCCCGACCCGGTCCTGAAGCAGCCGATCTGCCCACGCGATGCAGGGTGCCAGGGCCATTGCCCGCTCGGCGCGTTCGGAGGCGAAGAGGAGCGCGTGATCGCCGGCAAGCGGATGACAGTGGCGACGGTAGACTGGCGGAAGTGCGGCGAGTGCAGGAACGGCGCGCGGCCGAACCCCCATCACCCGGCGGGCAAGCCGGACCGCCTGGCCGCATTCTGCATTCGGAGCTGCGTTGACTACCTTGAGAAGAGCGGCCGCATTTCCGGCGCCCTCGGCGCGCCGTTCCGCAAACGGGAACCGTGGCAGGTCAAGTCCGAAGTAGATTTCTACCAGGTCCGCTGACGGGGAGGCGATCCATGCGCGCACGCTGCGTCAGTAAGGGCGAGATCCGCGACTACGCCCTCTCGCACGGCCTGGACCTGTTCGGCGTGGCCAACATCGAGCGCTTCCAGGACGCCCCCCGGCGGATGCACCCGGCGAGCATCTTTCCCGAGGCGCGGTCCGTCATCGTGGTGGGCAAGCAGATCGTCCGCGGCGGGTGGCGGGGCATCGAGGAGGGCACGTATTGGCCGTCCTATACCTACTTCGACTATCACGGCCTCCTCAATACTCTCTTCATCCCGTTGGCCCTGTATGAGACCTCCTGCTTCATCGAGGATCTGGGGTATGAGGCAGTGCCCTACTATCCTGGCATGGCGAAAGCGGAGGCGGCGCCGGGCGCGAAGCCGCTTCGCGGGGGCGGGGTCGTAGCCGACGTCAACCTGGCCATTCGGATCGCGGCCGTAGCGGCAGGGCTGGGCGAGATGGGCTGGTCGAAGGTCTTCCTCACCCGCAGGTTCGGCCCGCGCCAGCGGCTGGCCGCCATCATCACGGACTTGGAGCTGGAGCCGGACCCCCTGGTCGAGCCGAACAGCATCTGCCGGCTGGACATGGCCTGCGTGGAGGGCTGCCCGGGGGCCATCCCACACGTCAAGGAAGGCAGATTCGTCGAGATCCGGATCGAGGACAAAGCCTACCGCTGGGCGGACGTGGACACGGGGAAGTGCGCTCTGATCTTCCACGGCGGGGACCCGCGCGTCTCGCCCTTCATCCCGAAGTCGCTGCCCGGCTATCGCTTCGACGTCATGGCGCAGGGGCTCAGCGAGGAGGCCGCTTACAAGTTCTGCTGGCCGATGTCGCTGGGGACGTGGCGGAGGTCGGCCGAGTTCCCTGCCGGCTACATCATCGAGGGGCACGCATACCTGCACAAGTGGGGGATCGGCGGAAGCTACGCCGTCGAGGGCTCGCGGGGGTGCATGCGGAGCTGCTTCAACTACCTGGAGAAGCACGGGCTTGTGGAGCAGAAGCTGCGGGCCGGGGAGTTCATCCGGCGCCCCCGGTGGCTGCTCGATGAATCGGGCCGGCCCGCTCAGCCCCGCTGAGCGGCGCGCTTGATGTCCTGCAGGATCGGGGTTCTCGCCTGGACGGTCGCCCTGAGCCTGCCCATGGGCGGAGCAGAGGGGCTACGCAATGACCTTGCGCGGCCCGGACTGATGCTGTATCACTGTGCGGCCGTTGCGGGTGCTGAGGGCGCATCGTCAATTGAGAACCTGGAGGCCGAGTCGTGCGGATGAAGACCGTGGACATGTTGCCGGAATACGTGGAAGGCGCAGTCTCGCTTGAGGGCGGGCCCGGATGGGTCAAGCCGTGGCGCATTGTCTTCGAGCTACAAGAGCTTTTCTACCCCGAGGACGGCCTTCAGGCAACGGCACAGAAAGCGTCCGGCGTGCGCCTTCGGTTCGAGACGGATGCCGAGACGGTGGCCCTTCAAGTGGAGCCTGCCGAGGAGGGCCGCCCGTTCGACCTGACGCGCGCAGCCGACTTGCTTGGGACTGTGCTGCTTCCCGCCGGGGAGGACACGGTCGAGTTCGGCGAGCTGGCAGGAAAGCCGACCGTTTACGAGCTGTGGCTGCCGCAGGCCACCCCCATCAGGCTGAAGGCGCTGCGCGTTCCGGAGGGAGCGGCGATCAGGCCCGCGGCGGACCCGCGCCCTCGCTGGTGCGCATACGGCAGCTCCATCACCCAGTGCGGCGGCGCGCACAGCCCGGCGCGGACCTGGCCAGCCCTCGTCGCCCGCAGGCTTGGCCTGAACCTGACCTGCCTCGGGTACGGCGGCAATTGCGACATAGATCCCATCGTCGCCACGATGATCCGCGATCTGCCGGCTGACGTGATTACGATCAAGGTAGGCATCAACGTGCAGGCGCACTGCTCGTTCACCCCGCGCACCTTCCAGCCGGCCGTCATCGGCTTCGTGAGGACGATCCGCGAGAGGCACCCCCTCACGCCTATCGGCGTTATCACGGCAATCATCTCCCCGCCGCGCGAGGATCAGAGGAATGCCGTGGGCCTCAGCCTCTCGAACTGCCGGTGGCACACGGCCGAGGCTGTTCGGCGGCTGCGGGCCTGCGGAGACGAGCACCTGCACCTGTTCAGCGGCCTGGACCTGCTCGGCCAAGACGACCTGGCGTACCTGCCGGACGACGTGCACCCGAACGCCGACGGATACGAGCTGATCGGCCGGCGGGCGGCCGACCAAGTGCTGCCCAAGCTGCTCAAGGATATAGCCTGACACACGAACGGTCGCACGGCCCGCACGGGCCGGCCCGTAGGTTTGTTGGAGAAAGGAGATGGAAGATGGCCAAGTCGCAAGAGGAAGCAAGAGGTGCGGCTCCGGGGAAGGTCTTTGCCGACACCATGACTTCGGCCGAGATGGCGGCCCATCGCCGCAAGAACGGCATCCTGCTTCTGCCGGTGGGGTGCTTTGAAATGCACGACGTCCACGTGGGCATGTCGTGCGACACCTTCATTGTCGAGGCGATGTGCCGCATCTTGGCTGAGGAATGGGACGCCGTGATCCTTCCGCCGATCCATTACACCTATCCGGGCGCGACGGCGCGCTGGCCCGGCAGCGTCAGAATCCTGCCGCGAGAGGTCCTGGACTACACCATCGCAGTGGTGAAGGGCATCCTGCGCAACGGCTTCAGGCGGCTGGTGCTGGTGAGCGTACACGGGCCGAATAACCCGATGATCGAGGTGGCGATGCGACACGTGTTCGAGGAGACCGGCGAGCTGCCGGTCCTCTTCATGCTGGACGAGGGGCCCTTCCGGCGCCAGGTCGAAGAGGAGTTCGGCCATCCGCACGGCGAGGCGGCCTACTATCTGGCTTCGCTTTACATATGCGGCCGGCACGGCGAGTTCGATCCGGCCACCAGCGAGAGCGAGATGCACCCGCGGCACGTGCCGGCATTCGAGAGCCTGGGGAAGCTGTGGCGGCGAGGCGTCTCGGGGCCGCTCGTTTACGCGACGCGGTGGGACCATGTGGGGCGCTATCCGGGCCTGACGCTTGGCGACGCGCCGCGTGTGGCGGAGATCTTCCGCGAACACCTCCTCAAACAGGCGCGCGGCCTGCCGGAAGACTACGAGAGATGCCAGCAGGACATATGGCAGGCGCTCAAGGACGCCCCGTGGGATGAGCTGTAACAGCCTCCGGATGGACATGAGCGGTGCACCAACCCGGGCCAGACGGCCTGAGTAGAGCAATGACTCTCAGGCGTCAGCAGGACACCGCAGTGCCCTCCAGCCGGCAGGTCGCAGGCAATGAGAGGCGGGCCTCATGGCAGGCCCGCCCTGCAAAGCTACTTAGGCGATGCGGACTCGCGGTTTCCTTCGTCAGGGAGTGATCAGGTCTTCGTTGCTGAAGACAAGGTCTTCGCCAGTGCCGCCGATCTTGCCTTTGCCGAGGGTCGCTGCGCCGACGCCGTAGGGCGCACCCACGCCTCCCCACGAGGAGATGAGGTCGCCGCCGATCGTCCCTGACTTGATAGTCGAGCCCGCAATGAACGCCGTGTTGTCGTGGAGCCACTGCAGGTCGATGACGCCGTTGTGGGATTGGACACCTGCGCCGATCAGGCAGTCGAAGACATCGGCTTTGACAGAGATCTTGCCGATGGTGCCCGCCGCAAACGAGTCTGCGTCATCTCCGCTGCCGCCCAGCGCCCAGTCTGCTCCCAAGTTCGCGCCGGCGAGGATGCGGGCGTAGGTCATGCCCCCCCGGGCAGAATTGACAGAGATGCTGCCGATCACAGGCGCACATATCTGAACCAGGTCATTCTCGGCAGCAGAGACGCCGACGATGTTGCCGCTGACGCTGAGGCTGGTCAGCGCCACGCCCGCGTAGATGTGGGCCCCTGTCGTCATGTCGCCGCCCGTCGTCAGGCCGGTCTGCTTGTTCTTCATGCCCGCGACCGAGAGCTTGCCGGCGACGCCCTGCACCAGCACGGAGCCCGCCAGATTGCCGCCCGTGATCTGCAAGCCGGACAAGGAGCCGCCGATACGCATCTCTCCTGCATAAGTGCCGCCCAAAACCACTTTGCCGACCTCGGCGTCGGCCACCAGGTCGCCGTCCATGCCGCCGGACTTCGTGCTGAAGGCCTTGAGGGAGACGGTGCCCGTCTGGCCCATGATGATGGCATCGCCGATGACGGCACCGTCGAGTTTGACGGACTGGGCGGGCGCGATGAGGAAGGCGGTTGCGTCGCCAGTGTCTCCGTCGGAGTCAATATCATCGGATAGCGTCCCGATGCCCAGCGCGGCGCCGTTCAGGTGGAAGCCGCTTATGTTCCCTCTAATCTGGATAGACTTGACGGGTGCGTAGGCTACGACAAAGGCAAGGTCACCCTTGGCGCCCGTGCGGGAATCTTTGATGGAGCCCAGGGAGGATCCGCTGACGACAATGCCAAGCCCCTCCATTGTCTGGGCGCCGGTAAGGGTGATCGAGGAGACCGCGTCGTTCGTCCCGAACTTCACCTGGATGGCGTTCGCATCTATGTCCACCGGCCCCGACGTGTCGTAGGCCCAGACCTTGGCGTTGCCGCTCTGCCAGTAGCCTACCTGCATGGCTGGGAAGTTGATCGCCATCACCTCGGCCCCGCCCGACAAAAGCACGCGCTGCTCAAGGGGCTCGAGCCGAAGGCTCATCCCCGAAACAGCTTGACGCCTTACTGCACCTTCTCGTCCCATCTGCTCACCCCCTCCTCACTATGGAAAGAAAGAACAGGACTCAGCCCGAAATAGTTCTCGTCCTGGCACGGCAAACAGTACGCCTTCCATGACGCTCCACAGAATCCTAAGGTCGGTCGCCCCCGCTGCCTGTACTCCTTGAAGTCGCCGAACAGTGGGCGGGATTCTATGTCTGACGCGGAACACTGTCAACGGTGACTCTGCGCGAAGCCGTGTCCAGGAGGCCGTGCAGACTGCATGTAGCCGCCGCAGCGGCGTAAGGACGAAGCTGAAGAACGAGGACCCTCATCAGAACGAGGACCAAGGGACGAGACGCTAAACAGGCCGGACATCCAGAAACACGTACTCCTGTTCCTCGTGGACGCCGTGCGTGGTGAACCGCAGCGGCCGCTTGAAACAAGGGCCGTCGTAGGCGAGCGAGTGGTATTCGCCCCGCTCGCCGCACGGGTCCACGCCTTCCATCTTGGCGACGTCCTCGATGAAGCGGCGGTCTATCTCGCGTCCGAGGAACTCACGGCCCATCCGCTTGAGCCAAACTGACGTGATCACGGCTCGGAAGCCTTCTTCGACAAACTGGCTCAGGACGGACCTCGGCTCCTGGAGCCACAACATCTCCTGGTGCTCCAGGCCGGCACCTTCCACAAGCCGCCGATAGTAGTCGCTCACGTCCTGCAGGTGGAGGTTGCCGAAGACGAGACCCTTGATGCCGACATCCTTCGCCTTGGCCAAGGCGAGAGTGAAGTCCTCGTCGAAGTGATCCCCGCGTGTGGGCTCCACGATGGCACCCAGGCCGAGGGCTTCGGCTTGGGCAGAGATCATCTCGGGCTTATAGCCATGGAATCGCACACGGCCATATTCGGTGCCGTACACGTGGAAAAGGTGGGTGACCGAGAGCCCCTGCTGCTGGGCGCGGTATAGCGCCAGAGTGCTGTCCTTGCCGCCGCTGGAAGCAACGGCGTACCCCGGATCTCCAGTTGGTAGTTGAGAGTTGATAGTTGATGGTTGCCAGTCATGGACACGTCGCAGAAGCTCGGGGCCGTCAGTCCCGGAACTGCGGCATGCGGCTCTTCTCCGCCTCGAACAGCTCGTCCACCATGTCCCGGATCTCTTGAAGGGACAACGCCGCGGCGGTCAGAGGATCGTACGCGACGGACCAGTAGAGCATCTCCTTGTCGCCGGTCAGTGCGGCTTCGACCGCCAGGGACATGGACTGGACGGCCATGCTGTTCAGGGCGGCGAGCTGCGGCGGCAGGTCGCCGACATAGCACGGATGGACCCCGGCCTTGTCCGCAAAGCAGGGCACCTCGACCGAGCAGCCGGAGGGCAGGTTCGTGATCAGGCCGGTGTTCTCTACGGTCGCGTTGAAACGGAAGGTCTCGCCCGTCTCGAGCGCGTTCATGATGTAGGAGCCGTATTCGTGGCCGCGCTTGAGGTCGAACTCCTTTGTCTCTTCGGCCACGCGACGCAGCACGCCCATGTAAGCGTTGCGGTCCGTCGTGTAAATCTTCTTGATGAAGCCCGTGGCGCCGTTCCAGTCCTCCCCCTGGTATTTCTCAATCAGGTCTTCACGCTTGCGGAACCACGGGTTGTACTCCGAGTTGTGGGCGCTGGACTCGGTGACGTAGAAGCCAAGGTGGCGCAGCATCTCCACGCGCGTCGTGTTCCCCTTGTACCAGTCCTCGTTCTTCCAGGCGGCCTCGCGGATGCGCGGGTAGGCGTCCTGGCCCGCGCACGCGTAGTAAAGGACCCACGCCTGATGGTTGATGCCCGCCGTCCAGGAAGCACAATCACCCGGCTTTTCGCCGATGACCTGCGCCAACTCGCGATGGGCTGCCTGCACGCTGTGGCAGAGGCCGATCAGCTCAACGTCTGAGCCTTCCCTGACGCCCTCGCAGAGCATGGACATGGGGTTGGTGTAGTTGATCATGAGCGCGTCGCGGCAGAGCTCCTCCATGTCGTAGGCGATCTCAAGCATGGCAGGCAGCGTGCGGATGAAGCGGAAAATGCCACCGGGGCCCATTGTGTCGCCAATGCATTGGTTGACGCCGTGCTTCAAGGGGATGTCTATCTCGTCCACGATCGGCTCCCGTCCGCCGACAAGGATCGCGACGATCACGTAGTCCGCGCCGTCCAGGGCCTCGCGCCGGTCGGTCGTGGCCGTGACCTTCGCCGGGTAGCCGCCCTGCCGGATCATCTTCTGCGCAACCGTTTCCATATAGCCAAGCGGCTCGGGGTCTACGTCCATCAGGCGGAAGGTGGAATCCGCGAGGGCGGGGAATGTGAGCGAATCCCTTATCATCGCCTGGGCGAAGACCTGGCTGCCGGCACCAATAACCGCTATCTCAGCCATCAGCTACCTCCGAAAGCTCAAAAGACCCCGCGCGCCCGTCGGGCAGACCGCATGCAACAAGAGACGGGCATTTTAGCCGCCCCGGCGCGGGGCTGCAACGGCGAGCGCAGACCAGGACAGCCGCCTCCCTGAAGCGGGCGGCCCTTCAACCCACTCAACCCGCAGTCGGAGACCGACGGCGCACCTTACACTTCCAACCCAACGGACACCCGGTTCCGCCCGGCTTACTTGCTGCTGTACATCAGCCGGTCTGCGCGCTCGATAAGAACCCTCAGCGTGTCGTCCGCACGGGCGACCGTGGCCCCGACAGAGACGGTGACGGAAACGGTTGCTGAGCCCTTGGACAGCCTGGACTGCTCGATGAGGCTGCGCGACCTTTCGGCGATCTGGCGCAGCCGCTGCTCGTCCACGTTCATGATCAGCGCGACGAACTCCTCGCCGCCCCAGCGCCCCAGGAAGTCGAACGGCCTCATGCTGCTGAGCAAGGTCTTCGCCACCATCTTGAGCACCTCGTCGCCGGTCTCGTGGCCGTTCGCATCGTTGACTGCCTTGAAGTAGTCAATATCTATGAAGAGCAGCCCAAACGGCCATCCGTAGCGCCGCGTTTCCTCCAGCCGTGCATTGATGCTCAGCTCCGTGTACCGCCTGTTCCCGGTGCCCGTCAAGGGATCGAGGAGCGCCATCTCACGCATCTCGTCCGCCCTCTGAAGCGCAGCCACCACGGATGAGCTGTCGCTGAAGACCTCGACGGGGTCCGGCGACGACCCCGGCTGCGTCGTGGAGCGGCGTGACTCGGACATGGACCGGCACACGATGTCCGTCTCTATGTCGCAGGTAAAGCTCCGCCTCGCGAGGGATGCCGTCCTCGAGGGTCACGACCAACGGACACGGAAGGTCGCAGAGGGAATTGCCCTGGGCGTCGGTATGGTTCAGGATGCTTTCCCTGCACCGGTTCCCGAGGACCTCTGATGCTTTATGACCGGTGATCTTCTCGGCTCCCTTGTTCCAGTAGGTGATGACCGCGGCCCGGTCCACGACGTAGACGCCGTCATAGAGACCATCGAGCAAGGCGCGGTAAAAGTGGTCATCAGCCCGCATGTTCATCGGCCTGTTGTCCAACTTCGGTTAGCGTTTCAGGACGTCCCGGCTCACCGCCGTCGTCGCCGCTGCGAGCAAGCAACGGCCCGCCTCGCACGGGCGGCCTTCGTGCTGGTTTCCGTCCTTTAAAGCGCCCTCGGCGGCGCCTGCCGGAGGGCTCGATCTCGACGCCTCATGATCGGATGGCGGGGGGCGGCGGCTTTCTGACGCACTTCTACCGGACTGCGGCCCGGCCCTATGCCTCTTTCAGGGCTTTGACCGCTTCGTCTTCCGAACTGAAGATGTGGAAAAGGGCCGTGACGTGCGTGACGGCGAGCACCTCCGTGATGCGCGGCTGGAGCCCGAATAACGCCAGCTTGCCGCCCTGCCGCTCCGCCTTCAGATGAGCTTCGATGACGGTGGCCAGCCCGCTGGTGTCCATGAACTCGAGTTCCGACAGGTCCAGCAGGATGACGCGCTCGTTCCTCTTGAGGTGCTTCATCAATATCTCGCGCAGGTCCGGCGCCGTGTTGATGGTGAGCTCGCCGGAGACCGACACTACGGGGCAACCCTCGACAGTCAGTTCCTGCAGCATCATCTGCGGCATCGGGCATCCCTCGAATCAGCTACACGGTGCATCGCTGTCCTGAGCCAGCCAATGGCGGGACAATCCTCGTCACGGCCCCACCGCATCCTGCACAAGGTAAACCCTCAGGGCCAACGGGGTAAATTCACCGCCCTCCAGCTCAACACGCCTGCTGGCTGTCACGTCGAAGACATCCGCGTCCTTTCCGGCGGCCCAGGCAAACGCCTTGTAGCACCAGAGGACCCGGACGTCCGGATCGGCGCCCGTCCACAGGACGCCGCGACCCTCGGGCAGCAGGCGCGAACTCTCCATGTGCTCCCGGACAGCGTGGTACGCCTTATTGATAGTAGCGTAGTCCTGCCTCCACCAACTCGCCAGGCGCCCTCCCGCGCCCCGGGCAGCGTCGTACACGGCAGCGTAGGAGAGCCGGTTGGCACAACCGCGGAAATACGCTTCTATCGGGTGCGCGCCGCTGTCTACGATCCCTCCGTAAGGAAACTCGAAGACACCGTCGCGGAACATGAACTCGCGATCGCACAGCAACTGGTAGCCGACCGCCGCGCAGGCGGTGGCCAGCCCGCCCGCACCGGCCAGCGGGCACTTGTACCCCATCCTCTGCAGCGCAGCTACGAGCCCGATCGTCGGGGCGTGCAGGCTACGTATGTCGCCGCCGTCATCGTCAAGGTCCGCAGCAGCCCCCCGGGCGTTGTCGCCGCCCTCTGTGTCGCCGGCGTCATTGGCGGGCGCCAACGCCCGATGGAACTGGTCAGCAATGCCGCTGAGGACGCTATCTGCAAAGAGCGCGTCGACTCCCAGCGCCCGCCTGACCCGATGCAGGTGCTCAAGCAGGAACTTCTCAGCGGGCTTCTCCCGCAGAGCAAGAGACACCAGCTGGGCTCCCGCAACGTCGCCAATGGGCTTGGCCGCGATTCCTGCCGCGTCCTGAGGGCCTTCCGGCCGGCTTCCCGCAATGAGCCAGGGGGCGCAACAGTCCGCCAAAGACGCAGCCACCTCCAGGCCTCTCTGATGGGCGTGGTCAACGAAGCGGCTAACCTGCCGGTAGGACTCTTGCACCAACTCGCGCCCCCCGGCCCCCGCTGCATTCATATCGCGAGGCGCGAACGCTCCCATCAGGCTGGAAACATAAACACGCTTGCAGCCCGCCCGGGCCAGTTCGTCCAAGCCGCGTTGAAGCGCTTCCGCACAAGCGCCCTCCGCGGCGGCGATGCGGCCGCTCACCACCGTCCCTTCCCGCATCAGCCTGCACTGTTCCGCGTACGTGCGTTGCAGTTCATCGCGGATGGCTGAGTACTGGTCGGCGCGCTCCGTCATGTCACTACAAGGCGCGTTCGCACAGAGCACCTGAAGCGCAGGGAACTCCAGGCATGCGCCCAGGTCTCCGCAGAGCTGATGCCAGTGGATGAAGTAGTTCTGGCCCGCGTTCTTCTGGAAGAGAGACCGGCAGTGGAAGGGCGCCTCGAACGCCGTGAGGAGCAGATTCTGCCGGTCGAACTGGAACGCAAACCCTTGCAGCGCAGTGAAAAGGGGCAGGAACTGCTGGACCTCGACCGTCCCGCCGACCGAGCGGCACCACGCAGTTGTGAACGAGTCTCTTTTGCCCTCAAAGGTCTTCTGCGGGACGTTATAGGGGCCCTGCATCCAAAATGAATTCCCCGTGGCCCAGCCGCCCAATTCCCATGTCGCGCGGTCATGGAGCCTGTAAATGCGGCACTTGCGGGAGCGGAACTTGTAGCCGTACGAGAACCCGGCAAACTCCAGCCCTCCGATTACCCGGTTCACCGCCTGAAGCGTGAGCCGCAGCGCTCCACCTCGGTCACGCTCCGCCTCCTGTTCCCACGGGCCCACATTCCACCGATCTTCGCCGTCACAGCAGGCCCACTCCATGCGCCCGTAGCGGCTCACATGGGGTGTCAGCGTGACCGCCACCGCATCTTTGCTTTCTTCGACGTTCTGAAGCTCAAGACGGCTCACTTCGCAGCCGTCGGGGGTGCGGATGAGCGGCATGATGGGGAGCTCGCCGGAGCGCAGCTTCCGACGCCTGAGCTTCACCTCGCCGAGCCCGCAGAACTCGCTGCCGCGCTTCAGAATCTCGATGGAAATGCCGTTGTCAAAGGTGAGTCGGTAGCTTTTGTCGTGCTCTTTCAAACGCATGCTGAACCTCGCCTGATGCCCTCGCCGCGGCGCGCAGCACCAACTTTATAGGCGCCCGCGCGCCGTTTTTCAAGCCCCCTTCGCGGTTTTCGGAGGCGGCCGTCAGCATGGATCGGCGCGTCAGGCGCACTGCCCTTGCCGGAGCGCCGGCCATTCTGCAAACGTGTCCGCCCAGGCTCTCCCGCCCCGGGAGGCTTTGGCCGGCCCCTGAGCTTTCGTCAAGGGTCGAACGGCGCCTCGCCACCTGCGCTCCCGTCAAAGCGCAAGCGGCGGCTCGCCACCTGCGCTCCCGTTAAAGCGCAAGCGGCGGCTCGCCACCTGCGCTCCCGTTAAAGCGCAAGCGGCGGCTCGCCACCTGCGCTCCCGTTAAAGCGCAAGCGGCGGCTCGCCACCTGCGCTCCCGTTAAAGCGCAAGCGGCGAGACATAATCCCCGTGCCATTGCCTCACTGAGACCAGCCGCTCCCGCTGCGCCTGCAGCACTTCATAAAGGACGGCCGGAGCATCCGGCACTTCGCCCCGGTAGAACCTCTCGACCCGGTCCAGCTTGGCCAAGTTCTCCGAAATGCGCACCGTGAACTGCCTGACGTAGTCTTCCTGCGCATAGTCCTTGCCGATCACGTGCTGGAAGAGCGGCCTCAGATCGTCGTAACGGGGAAGCCAGCCGGTGGGGCCGCGAATGGCTTGCACCTCGCCGTGGACCCGCAGCTCCATCCACTTCATCCATACCGCTTTGTCGCGCATGCCGGTGACCAACTTGCCTTCTCTGTCAAGAAGGAAGTAGTTGACGCCGAAGATGATGAGAGGCCGGTTCAGCCCCGCCGCGTAGTTCAGGTTGTTCAGAATGTACTTCCCCAGCGGGATGGCCAGGAAGTCCTGAATGCTCATGAGGTTCAGCTCGCGCCTGCCTTCCTGTCCGAGGATGGCGAAGGTCGTCTCGGATTCGAGCGAAGCGCCGTAGGCGATGATGCCGTGGTCCCAGTCGAAGCTCTGCTGCACAGGCACTGAACAGTCGGAGTCGCGCCCGCCGTAGACGACGCCGCCAATGACCACGCCCATCGGGTTGTCGAGCTCGGGGTCAACATTCTCTAAGGCGCTCAGGCGGACGGCGTAGCGCGCGTTCTTAGGAGCCGCCGGGATCGGCTCGCCCTCGTCGTCCGTCTTCCCGAGGGACCAGCGCCCGGAGAAGTTCACGCCTTCCTTCGGAAGTTCACGGCCCATGCCCAGCCAGTACGGCCTGCCGTCCGCGACCAGGACGTTGGAGAAAATGACCTCCCCCGGCGTGGTCAGCACTTTGTAGATGGAGGGGGCGTCCACCGGGTTTACGTTCTGGATGATTCCGAAGATGCCGCTCTCGGCGTTCACCGCGCGCGCTTCGCCATGGATGTTGCGGAAGTAAGCGATGTCGTCGCCGAGGATCCTTTCGCCGGGCAGCATGGCCGTGGCCGTCTTGCCGCAAGCGCTGGGGAAAGCGCCGGCAAAGTACGTCTTCCGTCCATTCGGCCCGGTCACGCCCATGAGGAACATGTGCTCGGCGAGCCAGCCCTCGCGGTCCGCCTTCCGGATCGTCAGCCTCAGGGCGAGCTTCTTCAGGCCCACCGTGTTGCCCGCGTACTGCGTGTTGACGCTGTATATCGTGTCGCAACTGTAGTCAATGTAGATGCGCTTCTTTTCCGGCTCGGCGCTCACCCTGCTCTCGTCCAGCTTCCCCGAGGAGTGCAAGATCTGGAAGAACTCCGCCTTCCCGCCCAGTTTCCGGAACTGTGCGTAACCCGGCCTGTAGAGGAGGTCCTCGGAATGAGCGACGTAGAAAGAATCCGTGCACTGCGCGCATGGGATGCTGAAGATGGAGTCCGTCGGCCCCAGGGACAGCAGGCGCAATATCATCCGGCGCCCTCTCATGGCGCCCGTCAGAAGCCCGCGCACTTCCGCCAGGCCCTCTTCCCGCTCGATCTGGTTCAGGCTCCTGCTCAGCGTGTCGGTCTTGGGCACGAGGTACTTGGTCGCTTCCCGGTCGCGGCCCTGGTCGTTATACCCGTCGAAGTGCACGGTATGCCCCTCGGTCGCCAGGGGGCTCTCCTCGCCAGCCTCGATGGCCTGCCGCCGGACGTAAGCGATCTCCTCGGGCGAATCAGTGCAGACGAAGACGGAATCCGGCTCGCACAGCTCAACGGCGTCCGCCACGAAGCGATGAAGCTTTGGGTTTGCGACGCGCATCAACCTGTCGTAGTTCCGCTCGTCCATCACGGAGCGCAACACTCGTGACCAGCCTTCCTGCATGCTGATGGATCCCTCTATTAAGGATTTGCACCACAGCGGTTATGCCGGTGGACGGCATGCGGCGCAGTACAAACTGCGGCGCGGAACAGAGTCCGGCCCGCAGTGCCCTGCGTGCGCCGGGGGCTTGGAACTCTCAGGCCAGGCCGACGCCCGATGCACATACGCCTCGCCATTACCGTCTCACGGCGAGGCGTACCACCGAACCGACAACGCGTCTGTGCGCACCCCTGACCGTACGGACAGATTCTACATGATTCCGAGCACGCGTCAAGCAGATGAGGAGGCCCGCCAAGGCGGGCCCGCGAGGAGCTTGCCAGGTGGCTAATGCTGAAGGTCGCCCACTTCGCCGTCAGATGCCGTGGACCTTTGAGGGCCTTTTTTCTTCACCTGAAGAAGCGCAAGGGGACCAAGGCGCCGGTGCCGGCCGCCGCGCGGAAGCTGACCGTCATCATCCAAGCTGCCGCAGGCAGCCCACATGCTGACCAGCGGAGAGCCTTACCGGTACGCCCCCGAGCGGAGCACCAAGGAGAGAATCTCCCGGATGCACCACGTGGCCACGGGCATCAGGCGAAAGAGCGGCCCGCCGGACGGCGTCCTCAGGCAGGAGCGCGTTCCGCGGGACAGGCGTGCGCGGACGGACGGTAAATGCGCGCAAGGACAAAGAACGGCTTCTCCAAGCCCAGGGCAACTACGAGAAGTTGGTCAAGGAACGAACAGACACCCCTTCGGCTCCCCAAGCCACCTGGCACAGACGTCAATCATCGTGAGCCCAGCCCGCCAGGAGCGTCCCGCCGCCCGACTTGCGCCTGTGGGTCTTGATCCGGCCAAACATGTAGTAGCCGTAGCCCGACAGGTCCGGGCCCGTAGTTCCTCGCGCAAGCTACCTGGCCTTGAGGGCTTCCATCAACGCCGCATTCTCTTCGGGAAGATCTGGCCACCGACTCTCCAGATACAGTCGAGAGGCACCAACACCCAGCCGCTGTGCCACCGAACCCGGCGCCGGCCTGAATCCTGACGCTGTGTCCTCCAGGAGCATAGGATCGGTTACCAGGTTGAGTGTATCCTCCAGTCGCACTTGTTCCAACGCAGAGGTACCCCTATCGGCCACAGAAGGCACCATCCGTACTGCGTGCAGTACGTTCTGCCAGAAGATGTTCGAGACGGGGGCCGGCGCGACAATCGCCTCGGTGCTGTCACGGTCCCTGGTGCGGCCGAGATCCTGCCACCCGATACGGTTGCCGCTGAAGATGTTGCGATCCACGATGGGCTGGGCTCGGTCGAGGACTCCGAACGCACTCTCGCTACGACAAAACGTGTTCCGTGCAAAGACACCACGGCTCGTGTCGGCGCATACAACTCCGTAGATTCGTAGGCCCAGAAAGAGGTTGCCGCTAACCACTGCAGCTGACTCCCCCTTGAACGATATGCCCATCAACATCCGACGATTCCGTTCCTTTGGCGCTTTGCTGGCCCCCAAGAGCGCCGTTCCCAGGAAAGCATTATCCAGGACGATCGGGTTGCAGTCTTGGCACTCCAACGCCGTCCCGCCGTGACCAGTGAACCTCGAACCGACGATCGCGGTCCCGTCTGCTGCGTTGACAATGCCCACCCCTGTATCACGGAAGTTGCGGATATCACACTCAAGCAGTCGTAAGAGTGGGCGGGCCGTGTCGTCGCCGACGCACGACACTCCGCAGCGTTCCGTGAGGGTCACCAAGGATCGCCGCATCTCCAAGTCAGAAACCCCGGACACCGCCACCCCCCGTTCGAAATCCCCCGCGATGCAGCAGTCAACAACCGATACTCGGGAATCCGCCACACGCAGAGCAGCAAAGAGCGGGGGCTCCGGGGTACCCCTTACTTGCACCAGTCCCACCCGGAGGTCCCGAATGACCACGCCATCTGCGTTGTGGACCAAGATAGCCGCCTGCGGGGCGTCGGCAGGCGCGTTCGGCTTGCGGTTCACGGCATCACCAGCCTCGGCCATTCCATCGGGCAACGGACTGGCCATGGCCCCAGGGGCCGGGAAAATGTTGCTCTGAGGCCCTGGGATCAGGATCGTACGCTCCCATCCTTCGCCTTCCAGGGTGAGCGGCTTGCCAATCGTGATCCTCTCCCGGTAGACGCCCGCAGGCACATGCACCACAGCACCAACCGGGGCAGCGTCGATTGCGGCCTGAACCGATGCCAAGGGGGCGCTCGGTTGGAGGGCAGCCAACACGTGCGCGCAGACCACGACGGGAAAGAGTGAAACTAGCGCAATGTGAGCAACGCGACACCCGCGGTACAGGCAACAGCGAGGTAAAAACATATCGACCTCCCGTGAATTCTGAATTCTGGAATTCTGGTAATTCTGGCATAATTCTGGACACCATCAATACTGTTCGGCACGGAAATTGTTGCAGGCTCTGGGGCTTGATTTCTGCCTCGCCTCGGACTTAGCCTTCGTGCATGGCCCAAGACACTGAAGCCGTCGAGCGTCGTAAACCCGGT
>Ga0315289_10000461_pt1 | contig 62527 bp, 51 predicted proteins | sample YL17G11_40_MG_FD_203452 | JGI IMG/M metagenome (GOLD analysis project Ga0315289, IMG submission 203452) | Sediment microbial communities from Yellowstone Lake, YNP, Wyoming, USA - YL17G11_40 | ecosystem: Environmental > Aquatic > Freshwater > Lake > Sediment | place: USA: Wyoming | collected... | reverse complement strand
ATGCCTTGGCTACATCCCCCCGGTGCTCTGCCCCACTCCGTACGCCGTGCTCCGTGAACTCCGTGTTGTAGCGTTGCCGTTACGTTGTGGCGTTGTGGTTCAAAGCGCCGTCGTGTGGCCAGCCGGAGCCCGCATATGCAGGAAGTTGGCCAGCAGCTTCGGCCCTTCGCTGGTCAGGAAGGACTCGGGATGGAACTGCACGCCTTCCAGGGGATACTCCTTGTGCCGGATGCCCATGACCTCGTCCGGCTCGGCCCGCGCCGTCACCTCGAAGCAGTCCGGCAGCGTCTCTTCCCTGACGGACAGTGAATGATACCGCGTCGCCTCAAAGGGATTGGCAAGCCCCGCGTAGATCGTCTTGCCGTCGTGGAATATCATGCTGGTCTTGCCGTGCATGAGGCGGCGGTGGCGTTCGACTGTCGCCCCGAATGCGTACCCGATGCACTGGTGCCCCAGGCAGACGCCGAGGATGGGCACCTTGCCGGTGAAGTGACGGATCACGTCGTTTGAGACACCGCCTTCGCGCGGCGTGCACGGCCCGGGCGAGACGATGATGTGGTCCGGCGCAAGCCCTTCGATCTCCGGCACGGTGATCTTGTCGTTCCGGTACACCTTGATGTCCGCGCCGATCTCCCCGAGGCGCTGCACCAGGTTGTAAGTGAACGAATCGTAATTGTCTATGACGAGGACCATCTGCGTTGCCTTTGGCCCCGTGGCCGCTTGACCAATTGCGGCCATTATGCTCGGCCGCAGCAGGAAAGTCAAAGGGCGCAGCGCAGCCTTGTAAACCCGGCTTTACATTTGCCGACTCTTGTGTAATAGTAGTGCGGTCGCGATCTGGCGGGCGGCCCTGCGTGCGTCTTCTGCCGACGGCGATGGGACATCGGAGGAAGGCGTCTTGGGCGCGCCGCGCCTGAACCGCCGGTTGGTGAGCTGCGGACGAGACCGCCAGTGGTCGTTTTCCACATGTTCCTTTCCGTCTTCCTCAACATTGTGCTCACGCCGGTCGTGCTCCTTGTACTGCTTATTGCGTCCCGGTTGTACTGGAGGCGAACCAGAAGATGCGTGCCTGCCTGCTTGGCGGCTGCCTGCGCCCTGATGCTCCTGGATCACGCGTTGGCGTTGTTCTTTGTGCCGGAGCCGGTCAACTGGCCATCCGGCGTAGCGGTCTCATAGGAATGCTTTTCTTCCGCGACCATGATTTCCAGACTCCTCACGCCTTGTGGCCGGTCTTCCACCCTTTCGTTCGTTTGTTCGGTTGGCTGCTCCACCTCAGCCTTTGTCTGGCGGCCACCGGCGGCATTGGCTTGATCATTGAGTCGCTGAAAATCCCGGCGCCAGAAGGTCCCGCCTCCGGAACAACCTCTGCAGACGTCGGCCCGGATTAGAGTGCCGGCCATGGGGCCAGCCCATAGCGAGTCTTGGCCGGCCCAGCCTTCAGCCAGATGCAGCTCTTGCAGTCAGCACTTCGGTGTCGGCGCGACCTTTGGTGTTCTTCGCTTTGGTGCCGGCTTGGTCGCAGCCACTGCCTGGAGATGTCTGTAGGGGATTACGCATCCCCGGGTAGGGACATCCCCGATTGTGCAATTGAGGTCGTAACGGTAATCTGTCGTTTCACCGGAGAGGAGGCATCCGTTCCTCCAGAGGTTCGAGCGGGATTTCGCAGGCGTGGGAGCGTCATAAACCGGGTCGGTCTGGGCGGCATTAAGGCAGATTGAGGGGGGCTTGCTGTCGGACGGCCCGGTTGGCCGGGAGGTGCGTGAGGAAGCGTGAGGGGGCTGCCGGCAAGCGCGGCGGCCCCGCTGGGCCGACGGGTGTGAGGTGCGGCGGGGCCGCCCCACGAAATGCTAAGGAGAAAGGGAAATGGCAGAGGATCTGGCAAGCGAACTGCGGGCGCTGAAGGAGGACGTCGCCTCTCTGCGCGCCGACCTGGGCCGGCTGCTCGAGGCCGGAGGTGGTGCAGAAACCCCCGCCGAGGCGGAGGCTGCAGCTGGCGCCAAGTTGCGCGAGGTGATCCACCGCGCCTATGAGAGGGTCCGCGACCGCAGCCAAGACGTGCTGGATAAGGGCAGGGACAAAGTGAGAGAATACCCTCTCACCACAGTATTTGTTGCGCTGCTTGCGGGGCTTGTCATCGGCATGCTGCTGAGGCGGTCACGAGAGTGAGTTTCCTGAAGGGCCTCTTCTCACTACTGGGCGGCGTGGTTCAGGCCGAAGCTCGGGTTCTGGAGGATGAAGTTGCGCGTTTCCTTCAAACCCAGATGGTGGCCTTAAGGCGGGGGATCATACACCTGTTCGCGGCGTGCGTCGTGCTGGCGCTGGGCTGCGCGCTGCTGCTCGCCGCCTGCGGACTCGCCTTGTGGGGGATTTACGCGCTCATATCGCCAGGGGTCGGGCAGGTGGGTGCCGCTTTCATTACGGCTGCGGTGGCCGTGCTTGGGGGCCTGATCCTCGTCCTGAGCGCCTGCCGCCTGCAGCGCTGAAGTGCGCCGCTTGGGCAACCGCCGTTGGCGGCACACCGCCGGGCTGAGGGCGGGCCAGGCGGTCGGTTGTGCGTCCGCGCATTGTCCGCGTCGCTTCCGGTGTCGGCGCCTCTCGGCTACCGCCTGACCGGCCTGCCCACAATGCTACTTGACTCCCGGCGAGTTCCGGGGTACCTTTGCAAACGGTGTATCGGCATGAGGCGCAGGCATATGCTGGCTCTTGGCACGGTGTCGCGCGGAGGGTAAGCCCTTGAAGATGACTTTCGGGAAGATCAGCGCTGCCCTCATCTGTGCCGCTTTCGCTTCGGTCGCAGCAATCATCCTGCTGCGTCCTGGCTGAGGCAGCTCCCTCGGCACCCTTGGAGGGTGCCTGACGCTCTTCGGCGTGCCTGGTGCGGCGATCCTCGGTGTCTTGGGGATCGTGTTCGACGAGCGCAAGTGGCTTGCCATCGTCTGTACGGCCATTGCCGGCGCAGCCTGTCTGCTCTTTTTCCTGTCCATCATAGCTGCGCTCTTGTGTCTTTAGATGCCCGGCTCTTGAGCCTCCCCTGATCTCTGCGGGTTCGGCTGTCTGTTTCTCGCCGGCAAGGCCCGCGCAAGGCGGCGAACTTGCCGCCGTTCGCACATCCCGATAAGATACCGGCGCGTCGCGCGGCGGAGCGGCTGCCTGCCGTCCCGACGCCCGAGAGGCCTGCACACGGAGAGGTGACGTCCGAGATGCTTCAGTTGCCCAAACCCATGTATGTGACAACGGACGCCGTTGCCGTCAGTTGCCTTCTGAAAGAAGGCCTGAAGGTGTTGTTGATCAGGCGCGCCAAAGCGCCCTTCGAGCGGTTCTGGGCGCTGCCGGGCGGCTTTGTGGAGGAAGAAGAGGACCTGCTGGAAGCCTGCACGCGGGAGCTCGAAGAGGAGACCAGCGTTCAGCCCACGGCCATGGTTCAGTTGGGCGCCTGGGGGAAGCCCGGACGCGACCCGCGCGGGCGCAACGTGAGCATAGCCTACCTCGTGGCGGTGCGCCCGCAGGCGGGCAAGCTTCGCGCCGGTTCAGATGCGGCCCAGGCCGAATGGTACCCGTTTGACGCTCTGCCGTCGCTTGCCTTCGACCATGAAGACATCGTCGTCGCGGGTATGAAGAAGCTCCGGTCGCTTATTGTCAGTGCCCACCTGATCTTCGCCATGGTCCCCGAGACCTTCCGGCTGGACGAACTGCGGGACGCGCTCACGGCAGTGCGCGGAGAGCTGGTCACGGCGCAGGAAGCGCTCGCATTCCTGAAGCGCGCGCGCATCGTCAAGCAAGCGGGCGAGACGCCGAGGGAGGGGGAAACCTACCGGTGCACCGCGGCGGACTTCCTGACGCCGCTGCGATAGGGCGCGACCGGCGCCCGCCGGCGGGCGGACGGCAGCCCTCAGAGCACGCCCTTGGTCGAAGGCACCTGTCCCGCAGCGCGGGGGTCTATCGCCACGGCCGTCCGTAATGCCCTCGCCGCGCCTTTGAAGATGGACTCGGCGATGTGGTGCGAGTTGTTCCCGCGCACGAGATCCACGTGCATCGTGACGCCGGCGTTCAGGCAGAAGGCGTGCAGGAACTCGCGCACCAGTTCCACGTCGAAGTCGCCGACCCGCGAAGAAGGGAACTCCACGTTGTAACTGAGCAGCCCCCGGCCGCTTACGTCTATAGCCACCTCCGTGAGGCTGTCCTCCATCGGAACGCGCGCATCTGCAAAGCGGGTGATGCCCCTCTTGTCGCCGAGCGCTTCTGAGAACGCCTTCCCCAGCACGATGCCGACGTCCTCAGTCGTGTGATGCGCGTCCACCTTCAGATCGCCGCTCGCCTGGCACCGCACGTCGAACAGTGCATGCCGCGTGAGCAAGTCCAGCATGTGGTCGAGGAAACCGATGCCCGTGGAAATCTCCGACAGGCCGGTTCCGTCCACCACCAGATCAACGCTGATGGAGGTTTCTCGCGTCTTCCGTTCGGCGACGGCGCGGCGTTCGTTCTGGTTCATTGCTTTTCCTCTCCTGTCGGCGCACAGGTGCGTTGCACGCATGCCTCAGCTACGCGATCCGGCCAGTATCTGCGCGAGCGCCGTGAGCAGCGCGTCGGTCTCCGCATCGCTGCCGACGCTGATGCGCAGGCAGTCGTCCAGGCGCGGCGCGTCGAAGTAGCGGATGAGTATCTTGCGTTCGAAGAGTCGGCTGTAGATGTCGGATGCGTTCCGCCCTTTGGGGACGCGGGCGAGGATGAAGTTCGCCTGGGAAGGCCAGCACAGGAACCCCATGAGCTGCAGCTCCGCGAAGAGCCGCTCGCGGGTGGCCTTGATCTTCTCCACGTTTTGCCGCAGCCAGTCCGTGTCGGCGATGGCGGCGGCGCCGCCGGCAATGGCCAACGCGTCCAGGTTGTAAGAGTCTTTGACCTTTCCCATGCCCTGGATGAGCCGCTCCTGAGCGATGGCGAGGCCGACGCGCAGCCCGGCAAGGCTGTGCGACTTCGAGAGCGTGCGGGTCACGACCACGTTATCGTACCGGCCCACGAAGTCGAGGCAGTTGACTTCGGCGAAATCCACATAGGCTTCGTCTATGAGCAGCACGCCGTCCAGGGCCTCCGCCAGCGCCGCAAGGTGGTCCGGCGGGACGAACGTTGCGCTCGGCGAGTTCGGGTTGCCGACGATGGTCAGCCGGGCGCTCGTGGACGCGAGTTCTGCGGGCAGCGCATAGTCCGGAGGAAAGGGGACGGCGACGGGCTGTGCGCCGTGTATCTTTGCGAGCGTGCCGTAGAGGTCGTACGTCGGGTGCGGGAAGGCGACGATATCTCCTTTTTCGCAGAAGGAACGCACGGCGATGTTCAGGAGGTCGTCGGACCCATTCCCGCACAGGATGCGCTCGGGCACAGTGCCATAGACCTTCGCGGCTTCTTGGCGGAGCTTCTCGGCCATGGGGTCGGGGTACTTGTGCAGCCCCTCGCCGCAGGCGGCGCGGATCGCCTCGAGTGCGCGGGGGGATGGGGGGTAGGGGTTCTCGTTAGTGTTGAGCTTGACGAAGCCGGGGGCCTTCGGCTGATAGCCGGGCTGGTACCCATCTATCTCGTCTATGATCGGGCGGAAGTAACTCATGGCGTAGAGCCTGCAATAGCGCATGGGGCCTCAAGGATTCGCATTATAGGCCATTGTTTTGAGGTGGCGCAAGGGCCGTCGCCGGCGTCTGTCCGTGCCCGTTCGAGCATCGCCGGTGCGTCATTCGGCCGGCATCCGAGCGTCATTCGGCCGGGATCCGGGCGTCATTCACGGAGCATTCGTGGCAGGTTCGGCGAACTGCGAGGCCCTACGGATGCCTTCCAAGGGCTCCGTGGGCCGCCCGCAAAGTACTTTTTGGCGCAAGTCCTTTGCTGTCAAAGACCTGCGCTCAAATGGGTTCGTTTCGCAAACGCGCTGTTTCACCCCCACGACACGACGTTCGACAGCGAAAGGGCCCGTGGACACGGATTGGCACGCATGACCACGAATGCCAGATTCGCACGCAACCCGTAGGGGCGGTTCGTCGCCTCGCCCGGTGCGAGACGCACCCCCCCTACGGAATGCCTCAACCCACGTTTGGGGTGCCAGGTGCGACCGCTCGCCTGACGCGGAGCGGACAAGCCCTCCACACGGACTGGCAGGTAAACCTCGGCGCGTCCGCTTGGGCGGATGCGGGGCTCAGGGCGGGGCATGAAGGGCAAGAGAATCGCGCCTGCCAGGCTCTTGCCAGATGCGGCGGCGGACTTACTCATTGACTTGGCGCGAGGCCGGCACTATGCTTAGATGCGCCATGCGGCAGGAGGGGCGTCCGAAGCCCATCATGCCAGGGGTCAGCCCGCATTGTCTGCCGCGATATGCTCCGGACGAATCTGGAGTTCGGGTCAGCCAAGGTCCTCTGACGGACTCACCGCGAAGTGGCTCCCCAGTCCGGGGCGACGCTGATAATGCCGGGAAGTCCGTGAAAGTAGGCAGGTTGGAGAGGTCGGACCAGTCTGACAGGTCGGACAAGGCGGCCCCGTACAACATCGCCACGGCCTCGGTAGAAACAGCGGCTAATACGCTCATCCGCCTGATCAACCAGGCAAGCTTCCTGCCCGGGCGTCAGCTCCGGCGGCTTGAGGAGCAGTTTGTTTCAGCAGGCGGATTTACGGAGCGACTGCACCGCGAACGACGGGCTCGACGGATATGTCAATGAGAGGCGAAGCCTTTGCCGAATCGGTTGTTGAGCAGGGCGCCATAGAGTGGCCTGATGGCCTGGGCCATGCCGCGAAGTCCGGACCGGAGACCGCGCCGGGCGAGCCTTGGCGGCCCGCGGTGGCGATTCCGCTGGGCGCTCAGGACCGTCGGAACGGCGGCAGATTTTATTGATTCCAGGATGGGCGCATCCGGATGAACCTCTACGAACTTCTGTCGAAATCCGCAGCATCCTTTCCGGGCAGACTTGCGCTGGTACAGGGCCAAAGGACGCTGGACTACGGTGAGTTGCTTGGAGCCGTCGGGGCGACGGCAATGCATCTCAGCGACACGGGGGTGGCGCGCGGCGAGACAGTGGCGATTCAGATGCTGAACTCCATCGAGTGCGTCGCCGCGATATTCGGCGCCGCGACGCTCGGGGCATCGGTGCTGGCGCTGGATCCGACATTGAAGGCGGACGAGGTCGAGACGTACTGCGGGCGGGCAGGTGCGCGAACGCTCCTGCACATGCAGACGGATGCAGCCGCAAAGCAACCGAGCGTGCCTCGAAGGCGCACCATGCCTCCACTGGAGGCACTCTTAGAGAGAGCGCAGGCGGTCAGTGCAAGCGCAGAGGACACGAAGCCCTACGGGCGGGCACGGAGCGCGTTCCTGTTCCTGTCCTCGGGCACCCACTGGGCCCCCAAAGATAGTGTCGAGAAGCCCCGGACAAGCGGAGGCGGCCCTGCGGGTCTACCAGGCCGTGCTGCCGTATTCCGAGAATGACAGGGTCCTGGCTGTGCTGCCGTTCAGCCACAGCTTTGGGCTCTTCAACGTGCTTTTGGCGTCCTTGGCGGCAGGGGCCACGCTGCACATCGCGCCTTTTTCGCCGAGGGAGACCGCTGCAACGATTGAGCGCGCACGCATAACGGTCCTGCCTGCTGGGCCCTTCATGTTCCGAATGCTGTCGGAGACCGAATTCCGCACCGTGCCCGACTTCTCCTCGGTGAGGCTCGCGGTCTCCACCGGCTCGGCGCTTTCGCCGGCGGTTGCCCTCCGGTTCCGGGAGAAGTTCGGGATTGGCCTCGCGCAGTGCTATGGCGCAACGGAGGCAGGGCCGATAGCCGTGGCGAGGCCGGAGGAGAGGGTTGACAGGCCCGGCTGGGTCGGCACGCCTTGCGCCGGCGTGGCGGTCGAGATATGGGATCCTGCGGGGAAACGGCTTGGGCTATGCGAGGAGGGCGAGGTCGCGGTGAAGAGTGCCGCGGCCACATGCTGCTATATTGGCGACGCGGAGGCAAGTGAGGATGTCTTCCGAAACGGGTATGTTCTCACCGGCGACATGGGGTGCATGGACGAGGCGGGGCGGCTGTTCGTCCTGGGGCGAAAGAGGCCGATGCTCAACGTTGCGGGCAAAAAGGTGGCTCCCTATGAGGTGGAAGCTTGTCTGAGGATGCACCCGTCCGTGGCGGATGTGACGGTGGTGGGGGCGGCTACGGCGGATGGAGACGAAAGGGTGAAGGCATTCGTGGTCCCGGCGGGGGAGGTCACATCCGTGGAATTGCAGGAGTTCTGCGGAAAGCGTCTGGCTGACTTCAAGGTGCCGCGTCAGGTAGTATTCGTCAATAGTCTTTCGCGCGGTCATATGGGGAAACCGCCGACTTCGCTCGGGCAGACTGAGGGATAGCACTTGGCTAAGATCGATGTAAGGGATCCGTTGCACCCCGGCAGCATGTCACCTCGGGTTTACCTGAAGTCAGTTGCTCGGATTGCTGCCCAGCGCTGGTTGCCGGTCAAGTGGTCCTTCAAGGCTTCGGCGCTTGCCTCGCGTATCAAGGTCCGCCTCCAGCCCGAATGGAGAGAACGCAGAGCGGCCCGGATGAGGCCATTTCTCCCTGCCGGCGCGAGCGAGCGCGACCTTGAGGAGACCGTATGCCTCTCCTGGACGGCATTGAAATTTGCCCTTCGAAGCTATGCACCAGTGTACCACAAGTCCCGGGGCTGGCTCTTGAAGGCCTTGGAGCCGGAAGGACTGCAGCATCTGGAGGAAGTCCGGCGCGGCGGGCGGGGTGCGATCATCTTAGGCACGCATGCTGGACTTTATAGCTGGGTGGCGCCGATCCTTCGCCAGTTGGGTTATCCCGTGCGACCCACGCAGCGCAAGAGCGTCACTTCGGACATGTTCTTGCTCATGAAGTGGGATGGTGCGCTCTCGGCGCTCCTTCCCTATCCGGCCGGAGAAGAAGGCGTCCTGCACTTTAAGCGGCTCCATGACTTGATCAGGGCGGGCGTATGGATACAACAGACGGGGGATTATGGTGACCTCGAGAAGGGCTTGACAGGCAGGTTCATGGGACATGACATTAGATGCCGCCGGGGGCCCTGGTCTCTGGGGCGTGCCACAGGAGCACCCATCCTGCCGGTCCTCGTCCTTCTGAACCGGGACTTCAGCTTCAAGCTGCTGGTGAGCCCGCCCATCTACGTGGACGGCGAAGCTCCGGCAGAAAATGGCACACGGCGTGCGTTCCAGACTTACCTTGATTTCCTGGAACAGCACCTGTCCAGAAGGCCCTGGAACCTGAGCCGCACCATATGGGAGAAACTGATGGCCGGCGAAGAACCTGAGTAGGGGGCCTGTGAGTGGAGATCGTTTTGTAGCGGACCCCTCAGGGATGTCTCATATCCCCGGCGACATGCAATACAGGCGCGGGGCAGATTCCTATGAGCCGGCTTTGACGGTGTTCGAGGCGTTCGGGCCGCGGGGGTCCATCAGCATGCAGACGTATGCGCCGCTCCCCCGCACGGCCCTCGCACGATGAAGCGTTCCGGCGGGAATGCAGATGCACGCGGGGGCACAGACCCTGTGGACTTCGCCATCCAGAACCATCTCATACTCGAGTGCACCAGGCTGGCCGATGACAAGGCCTATCTCGTCAAATGACGGATGACAGTGCGCGTGGACATAGGGAGCAGGGGCATCCGTTAGGTCCTGAATCAGGTGCACGGCGATGTGCGCGGGGGCTTCATCACAGATCCCCTTGCCCAAGAGCATGAACCGGCTCAGGAAGGAATCGGTCGGCTCTGACAGGCCAAGCGGTGTGTCGTCCAAAGGCTGCGGCGTTCCCGGTATCACTTTGGGATGCTTCACTGTCTGTTGCTCCCCATCATCATGGTGCCGGAACCGGCGCAATTATGGTATGGGAATTGGCGACTCAGCGCAAGTTGACGGCGGACCTGGTTCCGCGGTACCGCACAACTATGTTGTCCCCGCCGCTGGGCCAGCCTGACCGGGCCGCAACCGGAGTACCAGGTCAGGCTTGGGTTCGCTCCGCTGACTGCGCCATGAGGCCCGCAGGGCAGACCGAAGCCCGTCACGAAAAGAGAGGTTGTCAACCGTGGCGTTCCAGGAGCCGTTGGAATTATCATGTCAGGTAAACGTCATCGGTGTGATGGCGGGGGCGCGATTGCCCAGGCGCCGCGCGCCCGCTTGGTCCCCGAAGTGCCATGAATTGCGGGGCAGTCGGGGCGGCTTCGGGCATTCAGGGGACCGGGCTCAATCTGCCATCCAGGAGGAGAAAGTGGTTCAATGGCCGTAACGCACCTGCACCTTAAGATTGGAATCCTGGCGGCGGCTTTCCTTCTCTCGGCCTTCTTCGCCGCGGCTGAGACTGCTCTGTTCAGCTTTCAGCCGGAGGAGCTGGAGCGTATGGACGGCGCGAGAGGCGCCGACGGCGCGGTTGCGGCGCTGCGCAGCCATCCGCGCAAGCTGCTCATCACCGTGCTCTTCGGCGACATGGTGGCCAGCACCGTTTTCTACGTGGTTTCGTTCCTGATGATCACGGACCTGGTGCCGCCGGGCTACACCTCGCGCCTGGTGGTGCTGAGCTTGATTCCGCTGTTTGTGAACGTCATCGGGGGCGACGTGATCCCGAAGAACCTTGCGGTGACCTTCTACCACCCGGTGGGCCGCGCGGCAGCCCTGCCGCTGCTTCTTATGGAAAAGGCCGTGACGCCGGTCCTTGTCCCTCTGGAGAAGCTGGCCGACGCGGCGGCTTCCGTGTTCCGGCGCGGAAAGGCGACGGTGGGCACGGAGGACCTGCAAGTGCTGGTGGCGCTGAGCGCCCGGGAAGGCGCGCTGGAGGAGGGCGCCGCGCAGATGATCATCGAGGTGATGGGCCTCTCAAGCCTGGAGGTGGGCGAGCTGATGCAGCCCCGGAGCGACATGATCAAGTTCAACCTGCGCGAGCCGGAGGAGCAGCTCCTGTCCTTGTTCCGGCGCGAGAAGGTGGGCGAGATACTTGTGTACGACGGTGACGTGGACGACATGCACGGCGTGCTGCACCTGAAGGACGTGTTATTCAAAGAGCCTCAGCAAAAGCTGAGCGACCTGGTGCGCCCCGTCCCGTTCCTGCCCGAAACGGCGACCGCCGAAGACGCGCTCCTGAGTTGTCGGCGCGAGGGCACCAGGACGGCGATCATCGTGGACGAGTACGGCTCAGTGGCTGGGCAGGTGACTGTCGAAGACGTGCTGGAAGAGATCGTGGGGGAGATAGCCAATGAATACGAGCCGGAGCGACTGCCGGACGTGGTGCCGCTGGAAGGGGGTGTCTTCCGCGTTCAGGGAAGCCTGAGGCTGCGGGAGCTGCGGCAGTTGCCCGGCGTGAGGCTGCCCGCACTGAGAGCGGAAACGGTAGGAGGGCTTGTCATGGCCCTGCTGGAGAAGCTTCCCCATGAGGGGGACACGGTGCGCTGTGGGAACGTGGAGTTCGTCGTAGAGGCGGTCACGGGGCGACGCGCCGCCACGGTGTTGGTACATGTCACGCAGGGGGAGGCCCCTGCCGGGCAGGACGAGAGGGGGCGCCGGCGTGCTTGAGCTTGGCGTCATAATCGCAAGCATCATCTTTGCCGCATTTTACGCCGGGTCCGAGATCGGCATGTACTGCACCAACCGCTTGCGCCTGCGCTTGCAGGCGGAGAAGGGCGACTCGGCCGCGCGCTCCCTGCAGCAGTTCTTTTCCCGGCCGCGGCTCGCCCTGAACACCATGCTCGTCGGGACGAACGTCGGCCTTTACGTGGCGACGGTCTTGTGCGCGCAGAAGATCCACGAGACGCGCTGGGCCGATGAGGCCGAGCTCTACAGCAGCATCATCATGCCGCCCGTGCTGCTTGTGTTCGCGGAGCTGATCCCGAAGTCCGTCTTCCAGCACCACGCGGACATGCTCATGTACCACATCGTGTGGCCGCTCAAGATTTCGCGCATCCTTTTCTACCCGGTCACGGTGGCCCTGCGCGCCGTCAGCGTGGTGGTGCCGCGGCTGGTGAGCCGGCATCCGCTCCCGCGCCCGGCACTCTTCACGCCCGAGGCGTTCAGGTATTACGTGGGGGAGGCCGCCGAGTTGGGTGTCTTATCCGATTTTCAGGAGGCGATGACGGAGAACATCCTGCGCCTGAAGTCTGTGCCTGTCACGGCCGTTATGACGGCGCTGGACGAGGTTATCATGGCTCCCGAGGAGGTGACGTACGGGGAGATCCTGGGGCTGCTGCGCGCGCACCGTCACTCGCGCATCCCGCTCTACAAGGGCTCGCGGGACAACATCGTCGGGGTCATCAGCATCGTAGATGTAGCCTCGCTGGAAGGGGCGCCGGGGCCCATAGGCGAGTTTGCGCGAGGGGTACTTTCCGTGCGGAAGGGGACGTCCGTCGCGGACGCCCTCTGGACGCTCAGGCAGGCCAGGCAGCACTTGGCGGTGGTGGTTGACGAGCAAAGCCGCGCCCTCGGCATCGTGACGGTGAAGGATCTTGTCGAGCAAATAGTGGGCGAACTGCGAATTTGGTAGAATGGAAGGTGTAGGTCCAACTGCGTCTTGCGAGCCTGGCACAGACAGTCTGAGCCCTTCAGAACAGACCCGATGAACGCAAGGACGGCCAAGACGGCTCTCGGAATATGTGCGCTGCTGGCAGGGGTGCTGTTGCCGGCGAGTAGCGGCAGGGCCGGGCCCTCGCGTGAGACGGGCATGGAGGAAGGGCCTTTCGGCCGGCTGCCTGTGAGCGGGCCGGCGACTCCGACGCTGCCGGCGCCTTTCAGCACCGCTGTTCGCCTCTTGACGCCGGGGCAGTCAACAAGGGGCAGCGCAGTCGCTGAGGTCAACTTCTCGTGCAAGCCCGACTACTACGTGCGGTTTGATTCCATCCAGTTCATGCTTGCCGACACCGGCGGCGCGGGAGCTGGCATTATGGCGGGCCGGCTGGCACTGCCGGAGCCGAAAGAGAAGTACGACAAGTATGCCGAGGACACGGTCCGGTACCTGGAGGGCCACTTCACGGGCACCCGCGACATTCGGATATCGCCGGGAGTGCCGCCGGGCCGCTATGACCTGACGTTCGACATCCGCTACACCGGCTGCGGGCCGGACATCTGTCAGTTCGTGACTGATCACGCGACCGTCCCGCTCACCGTGCTGCCGGCGGGACCTGCCCTACAGGGCGCCACGCCGGCGCTCGCCGAGGGCGGCCAGCGCTACCCGATGATGGGACGACCGGCGGAGTCGGGTAGCCCCGGGCGTCCTCGGCCGGGGGAGACCGAGGGCGCGGCGTGGTTCGCCGGTCGTGGGCTGTTGGGGGCCGTCTTGCTTGCGTTCATTGGCGGGCTGGGCCTGACGCTCACGCCTTGCGTCTACCCTTTGATTCCCGTCACTGTGAGCCTCATCGGGGCCACGGCAACCGGCCGCAAGCTCGATGCATTCGTTCGTGCCGTCGTCTACGTCTTTGGCATCGCGGTCACCTATTCCGTGGTCGGCGTCGTGGCGGCGGCAACTGGCGGCGTCTTCGGGGCGTGGCTCCAGCACCCGTCTGTCTACCTCCTGTTGGCGGCGCTCTTCGTCCTCCTGGCGGGGGCGATGTTCGACCTCTACAGGATCAACGTGACCTCGCAGCGGCTTCAGCGGCTCCAGGCCGGCTTGCGCGGAAGGTGGGGCCTGGTGGGCATCTGGGTCATCGGGCTCCTGTCGGGCGCGGCGGCGACGGCCTGCATTGCGCCGGTCATCATCGGCGTCATCGGCTACGTCGTGCAGAGCCGGAACACACTGCTCGGGTGGCTGATCTTCTTTGCGATGGCGTGGGGGATGGGCGCGCCGCTGGTTGTGCTCGGCACGTTCGCCGGCCTGCTCAGGTCGCTGCCGAAGTCGGGGCAGTGGATGGTCACGGTGAAGCAAGTCTTCGGATTTGCGCTGGTTGCCGTCGCGGTCTACTTCGTCGGGAAGAGCCGCATCATGCCGCAGGCGTGGTTCCGCGGGTTGGTGGGCGCGTTCCTGCTCGCGTCGGCGGTCTTTGTTGGGGGCTTTGACGCTCTTACGCTGGAGTCGGGCTGGTGGGCGAGGGCGAGGAAGGCCGCCGGGCTGCTGCTCATTGCAGGGGCGGTCTGGGCCTTCGTTTCGGCAGCTGTGCCGGCCGTTCTCCCGACGGCTGCGCCTACCGAGGCAGGGCAGGGAGCTGGCGTGCAGTGGGTCGGGTCCGAGCCTGAAGCGGCCGTGCGGGCGCAGGCGGAAGGAAAGCCGCTCTTGCTCTTCTTCTCGGCGGACTGGTGCGGGCCGTGCCATAGGATGTTGCGGACAACGTTCGTTGACCCTCAGGTGGTGGCCGAGTTGCGTCGGCTCGTCTGCGCGCGGGTGGACGTGACGAACTGGTCGGACGAGGCGGTGACGCAGGTCCGTCAGAAGTACGGCGTCTACGGCGCGCCGACGGTCGTTCTGGCAGGGACCAATGGCTCTATCGAATCCCGCGCCGGCTACCTTGACGCCGGGGACCTGCTGCCGCTGCTTCGCTCAGTCCGCTGACGGCATCGCTTGCTACTGAGTCGCCGGCCCGCCATAGCCCGCCGCACCGCGGACGACGGCGCGACCGAAATTGTTTGAAATGCTCGGTGATATCGCGTATACTGTGTTGTTGACTTCTGGCTTATTCTCTTCATTTTGTCGCCTTCCTGGCACCGAGGTTTCGTTTCTTCTCGCGCGTGCGGGGGCGGTGTCTTAGCGGCGTACGGCCTGCGGGCGCGCGGAAGACGGAATCCGACTACGCAACGGCTGCTGTCTGCCGGCGCATCCGTAAGCCCGCCAACGTTTAGAACAGCTAACGGCACGGATTAACCGCCGAGCCCGCCGAGAACGCAGGGGAAAGGAAACGCGCTTAGGACGTCTTTGATGATGGGTCTGTGCGTGGTCTGTGACCTCTGCGGTTCATTCTGTTAGATGGTCTTGGGGAATGGTCTTTCTCCCCCTACGCGGAGCGTTTTGTTCCGCCATAGGTGGACGAGGCATTTCTCCCGCAAGGCGCGGGATGGGATGTGATATGGCTACGTTCATAGTCGAAGAACAGCAGAGGATAGAGCTGAACAAGCTGCGCAACATCGGCATCATGGCCCACATTGACGCGGGCAAGACGACCGTGGCGGAGAGGATCTTGTACTACACGGGCCGCACGCACCGCCTGGGCAACGTGGACGACGGCACTACCGTCATGGACTGGATGGACCAGGAGCAGGAGCGCGGCATTACCATCGTGAGCGCGGCGACGACCACGTACTGGCGCGACCACCGCATCAACCTGATTGATACGCCCGGCCACGTGGACTTCACGGTGGAAGTGGAGAGGTCGTTGCGCGTCTTGGACGGCGCCATTGCGCTTTTCTGCGGCGTGGGCGGCGTCGAACCGCAGTCGGAGGCGGTCTGGCGGCAAGCGGAGAAGTACGGCGTGCCGGCGATAGCCTTCGTCAACAAGATGGACCGCGTGGGCGCGGACTTCGAACGGGTGGTGAATGAGATCGAGCACCGGCTGGCAGCCAAGCCCGTGCCGGTCGTCGTGCCGCTGTATGAAGGCGAGAGTTTCGTCGGCGTGATGGACCTGGTGACGGAGCAGGCCGTCTACTACGAGGACGAGGACCTGGGCGCGACGTACCACGAGGAGCCGATCCCGGAGGGGATGCGCGAGGAGTTCGCGAGCTGGCGCCATCGGCTGATTCACGACGTAAGCGAAGAAGACGAAGGCCTCTTTGAGAAGTACTGCCTTGACGAGCACATCGGCGCGGACGAGCTGCGGACGGCGGTCCGCGCGGCGACGCTCTCCGGGAAGATCGTGCCTGTCCTGTGCGGATCGGCGTTGAAGAATAAGGGCATACAGCGGCTCATGGACGCCGTGGTGGACTACTTGCCTTCGCCAGAGGACCTGCCGCCTGTCATTGGGTTCCGTGCTGCTCACGGCAGGGGCGAGAGAGTTGCGAACGGCAGGGCCCGGAACGGCGTCGAGGGGGATGCCTCTAATGGCGGCGGCGAGGCCGTCCAGCGCGCGCACAGCAGTGACGAAAGTCTGGCGGCCCTGGCGTTCAAGGTGGTGACGGACCGGCACATGGGCAAGATGGTTTACGTGCGCGTCTACTCGGGCAAGCTCACGGTGGGCAGCTACGTCTACAACGCTTCGAAGGGCAAGCGGCAGCGCATCGGGCGCCTGATGCAGATGCACGCCGACCGGCAGGAGAAACGGGAGGTCCTCTACTGCGGGGAGATCGGCGTGGCGGTGGGGCTCTCAGATACCACGACCGGCGACACACTTTGCGAAGAGGGCAACCCCATCCTGTTAGAGGACATCGAGTTCCCGGCGCCTGTGCTCTCTGTGAGCGTCGCGCCGCCGTCCAACGCGGAGAAGGACAGGCTGGCACACGCGCTGGAGTGCCTCGCGCAGGAAGACCCCACCTTTACGGTGATGCGCGATGCCGAGACGGAGGAGACCGTCATCAGCGGCATGGGCGAGCTGCACTTAGAGGTGTTGGTCGAGCGGCTAAGGCGCGAGTTCAACGTCAGCCCGATTGTGGGCGCCCCGAAGGTGGCGTACCGCGAGACGCTCTCGCGGCCGGCGCGCGTTGATTACAAGCACGTGAAGCAGACCGGCGGGCACGGGCAGTACGCGCATGTCGTCATGGAACTCGAGCCGCTGCCGCCCGGCAAGGGCTTCGAGTTTGTGGACGAGGTCAAGGGCGGGCGGATACCGGGCAACTATATTCCGGCCATCGAGCGCGGCGTCTTGCAGGCGATGGCCGAGGGTGTCTTTGCGAAGTCCCCGGTGGTGGACGTGCTGGTGCGGCTGGTGGACGGCTCGGCGCACGAGGTGGACTCCTCGGACATGGCGTTTGCGACCTGCGCGCGGCACGCTTTCCGCGAGGGCTTCATGCGGGGCGCGCCGCGGCTGCTTGAACCGGTCTGCTCGGTGAACATCACCATGCCGGAGGAGTTCAGCGGTGCGGTGACGGGGAGCATTTGTTCGCGGCGCGGCCGGATCACCGGCATCGAATCGCGTGACCAGGGCGGCGCGCAGCTCGTCAGGGCGATGTCGCCGCTGGCAGGCATGTTCGGCTACGCGACGGAGCTGCGCAGCATGACGGGCGGGCGGGGGATCTTCGACATGCGGTTCGAGTGCTACGAGCCGCTGCCGGCGGAGCTTGCCGAAGAGATCGTGCGGGCGAAGCGCGAGGAACGACGGTAAGGACCGCCGGAGTCCTGGATCGCGTGCGTTTGACCAGGTGTCGAGTTCACAACGGAGGCGCGTCCTGCTATAATCGTGCTAGGGCTGCGTTCTCCAGGAGGGCGGGCAATGGAACAGCGGGATGTCTGGCACGAAATGCGCAAGCATGTCTCGGACATGGCAGAGACGGTGGACACCGCACTCCGCAAGATTCCGCCATTCAGCACGTTCGCACGGCCGAACTATCCGCCGGTGAACATCTACGAGGCGGAGGACGCGTTTATCGTCGTTGCCGAGGTGCCGGGCGTGCCGAAAGAGAACCTGGGCGTAAGCCTGAAGCAGGGGGCACTGAGCATCCAGGGGAAAGAAGACCGTTCGCCGATCGAGGGCCACGTCTGCGTGAGCAGGGAGCGCGGCCCGGCAGAGTTCAGCCGGCAGATATTTCTCCCCCAGACGGTGGATTTGGACGCCGACCCGGTGGCAAACCTGGACAAAGGCATCCTCACAGTCCGCCTGAAAAAGACGCCGCCCCAGCCGGGGAAGACGGTCTCCGTCCAAGTGAAATGATCCGCCCAATGGCTGACGCGGCCTGCGACGCGCGGAGGGGCGACGTAAGGCCGCTGGCGGCCTCGCGTGGGGTTGCGCAGCGGTGGGCTTCTAAAGTACACTGGAAGTGATGGCCTGCGCCGACTCGTCGAATCGGATTTCGGCATTGGCGCGGTCCGGTGGCTTTGGCAGGCGATGAACCCTAACGATCCGCTGCGGCGGACGAAAGGATAGAGGATGGTTGACAAGGAACAGGTGGCGAGGGTGATCGAGGACATCCGCGCCGCGCTCCAGATGCACGGCGGGGATGTCAAGCTGATCGAGGTGACCGAGGACGGCACCGTGAAGGTTGAGCTTCAGGGCGCCTGCCGCGGCTGCCCGATGGCACAGATGACCATCCAGCGTGGGGTCGAGGCGCGGCTTAAGAAGGAGATCCCTGAGGTTAAGGAAGTCGTGCCGGTGGAAGCCGCCGAATGACCCCGCGCCGGGTTCGTTCGGAGGTCCGCTGACAGGCGGCGTGCATCTTGCGGGCGGGGTTACGAAGGCAGAGACGTTCGTTTCTGCCTCTTTTTTTTCGGGCCGAGTTGTCAAACCGGCTCGGCACACAACGCGCGGGCCAAGCGCCTTCTGACGCCTGGCCCGCTTCCATGTCACAACCGGCGGTCCTACTTGGACCGCACATAGGGATTCTTCGATACCTTGTCCGGCACCTTGACCGCGGGGAACCGGAGGTTCGAGTAATGCGGCAGTGCCACGGGGCCGCCGATCAGGTAGATGAACTCGTCAATGAATGCCTGCGTCGGCCCTTCGATGCCGTTAATGTACTCGGCGGGGACCTTGCGGTCTTTCGCCGCAATGTTGCTCAGGTCGGTGAGGCTAGTGCGGGTCACGCCATCCTTCCTCTCAAGGATGACGGACTTCTTCGTCTCGCCCGCAAGCATGGCCTCGACGGCGGCGTGGCCGACCGCGTAAGCCTCGCTGGCATCCACCGGTGACATCGAGTAGCTGCGCTGGATGTGCTGCGGATTGAGGACGCAGTCTTTCACTTTGCCCGGTACGGCTTCGACCTTCAGTTCCGTGTTAACCAGTTCGGCGAGGTAGACCGCCGGCGAGAAGGACTCGGCCCGTCCGTGCTGAATGTTGCCGTGCTCGTCGTAGACCACTTTGGCGGCGTAGATCTCTTCGATGCTCTTGCTGGTCGCCTTGTCCGTCAGGTCTTCCTGGACCACGACGGCAGCCTCGCCCAGTCGCGTCAGCACTTCTTCCATCTTGTCGAGGAAGGCCCGCTTGTCGAACGGCACCTCCCTGCACAGGATGATGTGGGGCGGTGCGTCCGGACGCATCTGGCCCCTGGGGTCTACGCGCGCGAAAGCTGCCCCCTGCGCGAGCCAGCCAGCCTTGCGGCCCATCACCTGGTAGATAACCACTGGCGCGGTCTCCACGCCCTGCACGATCTTGTTGCCGATGGAGAAGTTCGCCATCGTGCGGTAGGAGGAGAAGTCGCTGTAGACGTTCTTCAGGGCCGTGGCGTTGTAAAGCGCGGCCGAACCGTAGCCGGGGCAGTGGTGGGTGACCAGCAGGTCGTTGTCAACCGTCTTGATGGCATGGACGGCCGCGACCCTGCTGACGGCGGCCAGGCCGAGCAACTGGTCGGCGCTGTCATTGCCTCCGATGTAGACGACTCCGTCCACGCCGAGCGCGCTGAGGTTTTCGGCGATCTTCTTGTACTCCCGCTCCTTGGGCTTGATGCGCGTGGTCCTCAGGCCGGCGCCCGGGCCGTTGAACACAAACGACATGGGGTCCATCCTGGTCAAGTCCACGATGTTGCCCGGGATGTTGGCGTTCAGCAGGCCCTCAAGGCCGTTAGCCATGCCGTACATCTCCGCGCCCGCCTTCTGAGCGGCATCAAGCGCCCCTGCCACTTCCCAGTCTATGACCGGGGTCGGGCCGCCGGACTCGCCGATGATGATCCGCTTGACCATACGAACACCTCCGAGACTGATGGAATGCTTGTGTGACGGGTGAAGGCCGCATTGCCCCGCGTCGGCAGCAAAGGCGACCACTATAATCGAAGGAAGCCCGTCCCGCAAACGCAACGCATCGCTGGCTCGTGGCGTGAAGGGCTCTCACAGGCGCCGCGCTTGGATTCGGCCCGCAGGGGCAGTTCAGCAGCAGCCTCCTGAGAAGGAGGCAGAATGAGCCAAGCTACAGCTTGGACCGCGGGAAGCACGAGAACATGGCCTTCCCCCCGGCGTCGTCGTCGCTGAAGTGCCGGCGTCTCCGGGGCTGGGTGTGCGCGCCACAAGTGCTATATTTTCTTCTCAGAAAGTTGGAAGCAAAACTAAGAAAAATACGCATTGTCACAACCCGTCCTGTGGGGTATACTATCTAAGGAGTGGGCAGACGCCGCCGAGGGGGGACGTCGCGCAGGATTGCTTCTACCGTCAGGAGGGGCCTGACCATGGAAGCCAGGCGGAAGGGTCGTCGGTTGGCTGCTTGGGGCGTCGTTTCTCTCTCTCTCTGCGCCGCTGCCGTGCTTGGAGCTTTAGCGCTCAGTCGCGGCCGGATGGCGTCCGCCTCAGGCGGACCCGCACCGGCCAAGACGGCCATTGTCGGCGCTGATCAGTACATCATCCCGCCCGACACCGACATTGGCCTTCCGATGCCGCCCGGCGACGACTTCCTTGAGGAGTTTGTTGAGGTCTGGGTGTACCAGCCAAGCGGCCCTCCCAACAACTGGTCGCCCCTCCTCTGTCCGCGCAAGAAAATGCCGGACAACAACCAGACGACCCAGGTGAGGGCCAACGGGGACCCGCAGGGCGGCGACTATTACTGGTCTGGCGGAGGCTGGACGGCCACTGGCCCAGAGCCGTTTTTCAATTCTGCGAGCACGGGGGACTACATCGCCCATGTCCACTACGAGGTGCAGGGGGAAGGAGAGGCTGACGACGATTCGGGGTACATCCACGTCTTCGACGCAGAACTCACCCTCGACGGGACGCCCGACAATACGGAGGACTCCCCTGGCGCCTTCTTAGCTAAGGGCTCCGCGCGGAAGCTTTTGACTTTGACAACTGTCCCAGCGGACCCGGACGGCGTGATGCCGGATGGATTCCAGGAAGGCCAGCCGCACAACGACCGGGCGCCCTATACGGTGACGCTCAGCAGGGGCGGCGCGGTGGAAATCTACTCGCAGCCGACCGGCGGTCAGCACCTCACGGGCGACGCCCTGGAATGGGGCTGGAAGTACAATCCTCAGACCCAGAAGTACGTCGAGCAGAACCCGCCGTACCCGACCCAACTCTACGTGGAGCCGGTCTCCGCGGGGTCGGGGGACCTCGAACTCACGCTCATATACAGGACCGTTAACGAATGTCCTGGATGGGCCCCCGATACCGGCGGCTCAGGCACGGACAGAACTACCGACAGAGTGAAGGTCACGGTAGTGGACGCCCAGGTTGAGTCCGTAACGTTCGTAAGCGATCACGGCGTCCTGACGGATTGGAACACTAACTTTGCAGCCGGAGGGGGCGATCTCTATAACCCGAGGGGATGGCACAAGGACCCGCCGGCGAACAACCCGGTGAGCCACACTCAGGGCTTGAATGTGACCGTGGAGGTGGGCGTGACCATCTCTCCGGCAGGTGTGCAGTACAAGCTGTCCGGGGTTTCCGGCGTGAACGGGCTGGACTTCCAGCAGCAGGACGCTGTGACGAGCACGGGCGCCTTGCAGACCTTCCACCTTACGTCCAGCCAGGACGACAAGTTGGATGCCAAAGTGGCTGTCGTTCAGACTCCCATACACTGGCAGGCGAGCCTGACGGACGCGGTCAACCTCGGTGATTCCGGCCCCCACAAGCTTTACGTTACGTGGGGGAGTCCTGGCAACGGCCCGACGCTGAAACGCATCGACCACGTATGCACACACGCCAATGGGGCAGGAAGTCAGGAGGCCATAGCGGACGCGCTTCAGACGACAACCGCCACGCATACGGTCTTTCTTGTCGGCGGCACTACGGACGGATGGGCCCTCCTGGATGGGGGCGCGGGCGATTGCGACAATCAGGCGCGTTGCATGGGCCTTCAGGTCGAGATGCTGGGAGCCGGGCCCGCGGTCGTTCGTTTAGTACGCGCCTCGACGAACGGGGGCGCGGGAAACTGCCTGGACCAGGAGGACCGGGAGGGGCCGCCGCACCAGTGGCTGGTCCTCGATTTCAACACGGGGACGGGGTACGATTGGAACGCCTATGAGGGGTGCTGCGAGACGGCAGGGCACTACTACGCCATTCACCCCCAGATTAAGGCCGACAATGACTACCAGTTGCTGTTGGCATTGCCTTGCCAGCAATACTGGATAACCACGGTCGGCGATGTTCAGCCTGGCACGCCTGGTTGCCAGGTGGAGCAAGTCATAGAGGAAGTCGGAAAACCTTACTAGACCCGGTAGCTGCTGGTAGCTGGGAGGGACATCCGATGGACCGACTACTTGTTGTTTGCTTTTTGGTTTCCGTTGCTTCTGGGCTTGGCGCACCAGCAGGTGAACCGGCTCGGGAGGAGACGGCACTGCCCGCTCTGCTGCGCGAGGCGCTCGATAAAGAGAGTTTGAGCTACAGGCTTCTTGATCTTGTGGGTGGCGAGCCTGAAAATGTCAGTCCAGACCGGGTGCCGCCAGAGGTACGGGAGAAAGCAGACCAATGGATAAGACGGATCTTGCGGCCGGAGTGGGTACCTGAGGCCTCCAAGATGCGGCTCGAGGCTTTGATTCGGCAAGTTGAGGTAATACCGCCGGAGAGAATAGGTTTCCTCTGGGCGGAGTACCCGGTTGCGGGAGGAAGACTAAAGCTGAACGAGGGACTTGGATGCGTTGCCGTCCTTTGGGCCAACAAGAATGTTGACCTAGGCCCCGATCCCAGTAAAACGGCTGTCCTTCTGACTAAGAGGTTTCTGGACATCCCCGAGGATTCCTCCAAGAGCCTCGAGGCCTCGCTCCATAGAGTAGAGGCTCGTGGCACGGAGCTTTACGTCGGCACACTGGTTGTCAAGGCACATCTCAGGGTTGAGCACCCAATGTGGTACGACCGGATGAGCGTTTGGTTGGCCCCCGGCTTCTTTTATCTTGCGGTGCCAGAAAACGCCGGCGAGGCGGGCACGACCGCCCACGTAGGCGGCCACGCGCGGTTCCTTCCACCCCAGAAGCCAGACGAAACCCGACCGCCGGATAAGACAGGAACGAAGCCTCCTGCGGACACCCCTAAGGAGCACGGTCAGTAACACCCGCAGCAAGGCAGTAAGGATATGCAGATCTAGAGACGGGGCACAGCCTACGGAACTCCGGTCAGATTCTACAAGTAGGAACGGGAGGCATTTCATGTCCACAAAACTCACTTTACTCCTCCTGGCAACCTTAGGAATTGCTGTCTCGGCCCAAAGTGAACGACGAGATGCAGGACTTTCCTTTGAGACCAGGTACAGAGCATGGCTGGGTTCGCGCAACAAGGTCCGTTCCCCAAGCTCGCAAAGTGATGCAAGGACAAGGGCAGTCTTCGATTCGGACGAGTTCCATAGCATTGTAGCCATGGGCGCACCTATTTTGCGGCAAATCATGGCTAAGTTGCCCAAAGACCCTTTGCTGAACGCCGCCATGTGGGATATCACAAAGTTCAGGTACCACGTCAGGAGGTCAGGTCAAAGCCCACGAGAATACGTGTGGACGTTGGAGGAATTCCCTGACCTGCAGGGCAAGACCGGTCCTCCCGAGTACAGCCAAATCTGGCTCCGCTGGTGGCGGGAGAATCCCAAGTGGACTTCGGACCGCTTCGCCAAGGTCTATGCCGATTGGAAGCTACTCACCGGCCAGGGGAAGGACAAGGAGGCAGAGGAGAAGTACCAGGGCATCAAAGACCTCGGCATCGCCGCCCTTCCGTACATGATGGACCGCGTGAAGCAGGGGGACAGGGGCCTCATGCCTGCCATATCCTACCTCACGGATTCGGTTGTGCCTGGGGATGCCCAAGCTGCGGAGTGCCTTGAATGGTGGGAGAAGAACAAGGAGCAATGGACTATTCCGTTCGGGCCTCTTCCAACGGAGCCCTCGCAGGCAGGAGAGGCCAAAGAGGGGACGGGAGAACAGAGGGGCGTGACCACGGCCCCGCCGAAGCCCGAGGGCTAAGCAGCCGCTGCCCCCGAGGAGGGCCCGGTTCCGCCGGAGGTCATGGAACTCCGGCGCTTGGAAGCGGCTGCCCGCAAGGCCGCTGACGAAGCACGCCGCAAGCCAAGCTCTTCGTGCAACATTGGATCGTGCACAGGAGTGGCGACGCGACATACTACGACCCCTCGTATGGCGACCCGACGACGGGACCGACAGCGTACACCTCGTCCGTTATAGATGCTTGGCAACGAGGCTCCGACGCGCACTGGCGCAAGAGCGCCGTGGAACCTGCAATGACCTTGCGCTTCCAGGACTTGGATTGGTAACGGAGGGAACCAATGGTTCTACAAGATAGACTCATAATAGCCGGCGCGACGTGTTTCTTAGCCTTGTGTGGGGCTGTACTTGCTGGCGTCGATTCAGCGGATCATGCTGGCGATGTCTTGCTGTTCAAGTCGGCCCGACTGCGATCTCTGGAAGACAAGCCCTTGGAAGTTCTGCCTGGAATGGCACTCCGGGCGTCGGGCAGTGACAAATTGGATGTTCCGGCGATCATTGCGATTTCGCACTACGACTGCGACCTGGTTCAGCTTGCTGGCGCTGCCGGCCTTCGCAACATACGCAAGGCTGAACTCAAGTGCTATGAAATAACAACAACAGGACGGCAGGAGTCCTTCAGGTGGTCTATGTGGACGTGGGCCTCACCCCAATTGGCACACTTCCGCTTAGTGAAGGGCACCGGCGAGACTCCCTATCTTGCATGGAGTGAAGGTACCGGGGCGCGGTTTACCGAGCTGACGGGCCCGAGAAACCCCGTTGAAGCCCTTGGCGCTTTTCTTCAGGGTTTGGAGGCCGAAGTTCAGCGCGTCCCCGTTTTGAGGCTTGTTCCAGAGGGAAGCTGGGGAGCTAATGCCTTCTTTTTCGATATTCTCGTTGAGTCCATAGTCAAGACCGCGGACGGGAAGACCATTGTGAAAGTCAAGGATGGCGAGACCGCAAAGGTGTACACTCTCGTTTCCGACGGCAAAGAGTGGCGGCGAGAGGACTGACGAACTCGATAGGCCAGGCGTTTACGGAGCCCCAGAGCATTACTACAAGTTACCGTGAGGGACAAGGATGAGACACCACATTTTGACTTGCTCAGCTCTGGCCGCTCTCCTGGCCGGCCTTGACTTTTCAAGCGCTGGGCAGGAACAGAAGGCCGTGACGTTGCAGGAGCAGTTTGAAGCTCGATACAAGGCGTGGATACAACGGGTCGAACGCGGGCCCTACTCGCCCGCCGGCGACTTCCCCACCGAACGTGTCTTTGGAAACAAGGAGTTCGGTGAAATCGTAGCCCTGGGTCCCAAAGCGCTCCCGTTCATCATAGCAGGAATCAGGACTTACCCGCACGTGGCTGAGGCTGCAAGCCGAATAGCCAAGTGGGAATTCTACTTTGTTACAGGGACTTCCGCCCGGCCGTCGAGGAAGCAGGTGATCTATGTGCTTGAGTTCCCGGACATCAAGAGCACATCTGGCATTCCGAGCGCGAGCGAAATCTGGCTTCGTTGGTGGCGGGACAATCCGAAGTGGACTGCCGACCGATTCTCGAAGCACTACGCCGAATGGCAGCTCCTCACCGGCGAGGGCAAAGACAAAGAAGCTGAGGCGGAGTACCAGGCCATCAAGGACCTCGGCATTGCCGCGCTCCCGTTCATGATGGAACGCGTGAAGCAGGGAGACAGGCGCCTCATGCCTGCCATATCCTACCTGACGGATTCGGCCGTTCCGGCCGACTGGGAGCCGGTTGTGGCACTTGAGTGGTGGGAGAAGAACAAGGAGCAATGGACCATCCCCTTCGGCCCGCTGCCGCCTGAGCCTCCTCAGGGCGGCGAGTCCAAGGAGAAGAAGGGCCCCGTGCCGGCCAAGGCCGGCGTGTCCGCTAAGCCCGAGCCAGAGGCCGCGGCGCCCGAGGAGGGGCCGGTCGCGCCGGAGGTCAAAGAGGCGCGGCGCATTGAGCAAGCGGAGCTGCGGAGGGCCGCTGAAGAAGCACGTCGGAAGGCCGAGAAGGCCAAGTCGCAGCCCGCGACGACCACGCCAGCGCAGGCAGCGCCTGAGGCCGCGAAGCAAGCCGCACAGTGAGGGGAGACGGCAAGGAAGCTGTTAGGCTTACCCCTGGCGGGCACTATACGGACACCGTGAAGTTCACCCTCGTCGGCGTGGGTCGGGTGGTGGGCAGCGGGGCGCACGCGGCGGATGGCGCCCGCGCTGCATGCACTGCGGTCGCCCTCCGGGCCCCCCACGGGAATGCGCCGCCCTCCACATCCAACCCCATCCGCCCATAAGTGTTTACACCACATGCCGTCGGTCAGAACAGATAGACGATCATGACGGCGAAGAGGGCCGCGAAGACGGCGCCCATCGCGAACTTCGTCGTGGCGATGTGGCGGCGGAAGATCCCGGTCAGCCGCTCCGAGGTGAGCCCGAAGAAGACGGCTACGAAAAGCACGATAAGCGGCGCGATGAAGCACAGGTTGTACAGCAGCAGCCAGCCCAGCGGGCCCCAGACGGGCTGCGAGAGGTGTTTCAGGCCGAAGACAATCACCGGCAGGTACATCTGCCCCGTGCACGGCAACTCGAAGAGGGCCACCACCGCGCCGAGCACCAGCGTCGCCACCACGGTCAGCCCCAGCCGTGCTCGCTTCGAAATCGTTAGCCTGATCCTCCTCTTCAGAAATTCCGGCAAGCCAAGTGTCAGGTCGCCTGTGTGTCCTTTCAGGCACTGCACGCCATCGCGGAAGCTCAGCACCGCCGCCAGCAGGGCGAGCCCTGCCGTCCCGGCGTAGATGAGGAGCGAGATGAGGCGCGACCACTTCTTCACGATGGCCATCAGCCATGCCATTCCCAGGCCGGCGCCGAAGTAGGTCAGGAAGACCGCAGCCGTGAAGACGATGCCGGCCGTCGCGATTTCGCGGCGGCTCTTGCCGATGTGGGCCAGGTAGGCAAGGAAAAAAATGATGACGGTGAACGCGCACGGGTTGATGATGCCGTCCGTCAGCCCCGCCCAGGCGACGACCAGCAGGCCAAGCCGCTCATAAGCCTGCGCGATCTGGGAACGTGCCTCTTCCCGGTGTGGTCCGAAGACGGTCACGGGGGAGGGCAGGCTTGCGGCGCGGCGCGTGAGTTCCGCCATGGAAGCGAGTGAAATGTCCGATCCCACGAGGCCCGCTGCGCTGGAGAAGATGGACGGCGCAATGAGGCGCTGCTGTTCCGGCATGTTAAGGCCTGTGCAGATGGCGGCGTTCAGAAGTTGTGCAGACTCGGACGTAGTCAGGTCGAAGACATCTATGATCAAGGCGGGGTACATCGTCCGGAGGTCTTTGAAGGCGGCCTTGACCTCGTCGCAGAGCTTGCAGCCCGGCCTGTCGAAGTAGACCAGGTGTGTGACCTCGGGCTCTTGCCCAGGCGCAGCAGCGCCTTCGGGCGTGGCCGGCGGAGGCTTCCTCTCCGGCTGAGCGACGACGGGGATGGACTCGTAGGACTTGCGTAGCAGATCGTGCTCGGCCTCAGTGACCTGAAGGCCGGCTTTTCGGTAGCATGCTGCGACGCGCACGAGCAGCGGCGCGCGCTTGGAGAGCGTGGATGCCTGGGAGGCCGAGACAAGCGCCTCGCGGAGCAGCTTCTCTCCTTGGGCCGGCGTCAGATCCTTGTTCGCCTCGAACATGTGGATGAAATTGTCCGCGCGCAAGTCCGGGAGGTCTATTTCCCTGCCTGCCGCAAGCGCCAGTTCGACGTAATCGGCGCCCGAGAGGCGCTTGAACAGATCCTGGACCGTGTCATCCCGGCAGCCTGCACAGGCCACTTTCAGTGCCGCTGCGATAGCTTTGGCAGCGGTGTCGCGAGCGTCCTCCGGCCGTCCGAGCTTCTGAAAGCCAAGCGCGACCTCGCCGAGGATCTCCGCCTGCGCGGAATAGACCGTCTCCGCTTCGGCGTCTTTCTTCAGGGAGCGCAAGGAGGCAATGGCGTCGTCCTTCAGGCCCAGAGCGACCTGTTTTGCGGCCAGTTTGGAGCGGAGCTTCAGCTTGTCCAGGCGGCCCTGGAGCTTGCCTAACAGTTCGAATGCGGGACCGGCGGACTGCGCAGAATCGGCGGCTACGAGGCAGCGGGTGGCGACGTCCGTCAGGGCGTCGTCCCGTGTGACGGCGAAGGAGATCGCTTGGGCGAAGCCGACGGCTTTCGCGTAGTCCTTTTCGGCCGCGAGCGCGTCCGCATAGCGCGCAAGCACGGCATCCCGAAGCTCCGCCGGCTGAATCGCCGCGATCTTCTCTTGAGGTGCCCGGGCGCCCCATGCGCGGAAGTAGGCGTCGGCCAATCCCGTCAGCCTGGGGCCACCGACGAGGGCGAGCAACTTGGGCTCGGCGGCCTTGATCGTGGCGACTGCTTGCTCGTACCGGCCGCGCTTGGCGTACTCCAGCGCAAGGTTCGCTAACTGTTCAGCCCGCCGCGCCGGGTCGCCGCCGGCACGGATGACGCGCTCGGCCGACTGCAGGTCGTCGGCGGCCGTGTAAGCGACTGCCACCTTATCGCACGCCGCGGCGCCGCGCAGCGGCTCGGCCACCCGTCCTGCGCTTTTCTCAGCACTACGAAGGGCCTCCTTGGCCCGATCGGGGCGGCCGACGACCCGCCACGAGTCCGCCACGCCCGCGAGCACGGCACTCTGTTGGTAGGGATCCGAGAGCGCTTCGGCCGATATCTGCGCCTGCTCCAGAACGGCGGCGCTTCGCTCCGCATCGTTCTTCTGCGCGTAAGCCTGAGCGACCGAGCAGAGCAGGGGCACTTTCACGTCTCCGGCCGCGATTGCCTCGGCCGTTCGCAAAGCATCATCAGCCCGGCCGGCCGCGAGGTAGGCCCCGGCGACACTCTCGAGCAGCATGCTGCCCGCCAAAGCAGGCCGGGTCCGAGCGGCTTCCGCCACGGCCTGATTAAGCGCGCCGTCGGACTCTCTGTTCATGCCCGCCTGCGCATAGACTGCCGCCAGCTTCACCCATGCGCTGCCCGCCTCTTCACCCGGGGGCATGCCGGTGGTCCGAGCGCGGCCCTGCTCGATTGCTGCGAGCGCTTCCTCGCGGCGGCCGGCTTTTAGTTGTGCCGAGGCGGTAGCGCACAGCAGGTAGACCGCATGCTGGCCCTGGGACATGCGACCGGCAATCTGGCAGGCCAGGCCGTGAAGCCCACCCCTTATGCAGGCTTCGCCGGCTTCGAGGAGGATGTGGTTGTGCAGGGCCGAGCCCTCTGAAATGGCCACCGCCTCGAGCATGGCTTGTGATGCCTGATCGGGAAAGCCTTGCGCGGCGTATGCCTCGGCGACGACGATGGTGAAATGCGCCCGGGCGTAAGGGTCCGCCAGGGCCTGTGCGATGCGAAGCGCGGCAGTGAGAATGGCGCTGTCGGCAGGTGTGGCGGCCGGCGCTGACCCCACAGCAGGCGAGCGCTCTGCGGCTGTGGCGGCGGCATCCGTGGCCGCGCCGACGCCCACGCAGAGCACAAAGGCCGACAAGGTGAGGCCGAGGAATGCCTTGGACTTGCTTTGCGTCATATGCGCCGCATCTTATGCGCCGGCTTGAGACTGCGCACCCGCCTCGGGAGAGCTGCGCCGGGCCGCCCGGGTGGCGAGGACGGTGAAACCGGCTCTTACGCGATCGCCCGGCCGAGCCCTCACCTGGTATTCGTCTGCCACGGGCAGGTAAAGTTCAACGCGGCTTCCGAACTTGACCATGCCGAACCGCTCGCCTCTTCTGAGCCTGTCGCCAAGGGCCGGCTCGCACACGATCCGGCGCGCGAGCACGCCGGCAACTTGGTTAACAAGGATTCGCTTTCCGTCGTCAAGTTCCAGTCCGAGGAAGTTATGCTCGTTCTGGGTAACCGCGTCCCGGGCCCGTGCGTCGTGGAAGGAGCCCGGGTGGCGGCTCACCCAACGGACTACCCCGTCGGCGGGCGAGCGGTTCACATGAACGTCCAGGACCGACATGAAAATCCCGATGCGCACCGCAGGGCCGTCTAGAAAGGCCGGGGGCCTGACCTCCTCCACGTCCCGGACGACGCCGTCAGCAGGGCTCAGAAGGTCGTCCGGGAAGCATTCCACGCGCCTTTCCGGATCGCGGAAGAAAGACAGCACCCCGACCCAGATGAGGCCCCACAGGAGCGCAACCGGCCAGGCGTGCATTACGACTGCCAGAAGGGCCAAGCCTCCGAGGATTAGGGTAGCGTACAGCATCGTCCCTTGGCCGTACCTGGTCAGTGGGATGCGCAAGACCTCGTCTCCTCGGGCTCTCCCTGGCGGCGCGGCGAACTGTCAGGCTCGTCCGCAGGCCGCGCCCAGGCGCCTCGTATTGACATCTCCGAGGGGTTGTTGTTATAGCAATATGCATTATACAGGCAGGCGGGTCCCTCGTCTCGGAGCACCCCAATGGAATTCGATTCGGCGAAGTCACTCCGGCGGACGGTTCTGTTGACCACGTTGGCGGCGACGCTTGTCGCCGGCATCCTGGCCTGGCGCGGGCGGCAGTTGGGGGATATACTGGACGAGCAGGCCCGGCTCGAGGCCCAGTTGGCGCGCCTGAAGCGCGAGAACGCCCAGGCACGGACCGAGCGCAATGCGCTGCTCAGCTCCCCGGAGGCCATCGAAAGGGTGGCGCGGGAGGAATATGGCTTTGCCGCACCGGGCGAAAAAGTGACGGAATTTGCATCGCCGCCCGTGCTGCTGAGGGCGGAGCCGCCGGTGAATGTCGCCGTCCCTGCGTGGCAAAAGGCGCTGATGTGGCCGTTTCTGCCCCTGGCGCTGCCGGCCATGGTTTTTCTCACCACGGCCTTCGTGCTCTCCTGGCTGCAAGTCGCCGCGAGAGCCAGGTTCGGGCGGGCAGCTTGAGGCGGCTGGAACTCTTGCACAGGTGAGCCTATCCGCGCAGGGGAGCCCCGGCGCGAGCAGATGCGCGCTTCGCAGAACTCGAATTCCCGGGCGACATTCTTTTGAGGACAGAATGATGGACGCCAGGGAGTATGTCGGCCGGTTGGTCGTGGGGGCTAAAGATGCCTCGCGAACCGTGGCGCGCGCCTCCACTGCCGAAAAGGACGAGATCCTCGGGAGGATGGCAGAGAACATCCTGGATGCGCGGGCCGAGCTGATAGAGGCGAACCGAAGCGACATGAAGGCGGGCAGGCAATCGGGCCTTAACGCCGCCATGCTCGACCGCCTGGAGCTGACGGACAAGCGCATCGAAGGCATGGCCGGGACGATCAGGAAGGTGGCCGCGCTGAAAGACCCCGTCGGAAGGGTCCTCGACGGCTGGGTGCTGCCGAACGGCCTTAAGGTGGACAGGGTGAGGGTGCCGCTTGGCGTCGTCTGCATCATCTACGAGTCACGCCCCAACGTAACTGCGGACGCTGCCTCCCTCTGCCTCAAAAGCGGGAACGCGGTGATACTGCGCGGCGGCAAAGAAGCGCTCAACTCCAACCTGGCGATCCATCGCCAGCTTGCGCGCGCATGCCAAGGCACGAGCGTAGATCCCAGGGCTATACAGGTCGTGGAGACGCCCGACAGGACGGTCGTGGGTGAATTGCTGCGCGCGGACAAGCATATTGACGTCGTCATCCCGCGCGGCGGGAAGGCGCTGATCCGGGCCGTCATGGAGAATTCGACCATTCCCGTCATCAAGCACTTCGAGGGCATTTGTCACACTTACGTGGACAAGACTGCCGACCTCGACATGGCCGTCGCGATCTGCCACAATGCGAAGTGCCAGCGCCCTGCCACGTGCAACGCCATGGAAACGCTCCTCGTCCATCAGGATATCGCCCGGGATTTCTGGGCGAAGATGGGCCCCGTCTTTGAGCGTGAGGGCGTGGAACTGCGCGGGTGCGACATCTCGCGTCAACTTGTGCCCGGCATGAAAGAGGCCTCTCCTGAGGACTGGACGACCGAGTACCTGGACCTGATCCTGTCCGTGCGAGTCGTGCGGGACGTGAAGGAAGCGATCGAACACATCAACCGCCATGGCTCGGGCCACAGCGATGCCATTGTGACGCAGGACTTCCGCAGTGCCCAGCGGTTTCTGGAGGAGGTGGACTCGGCGACCGTCTTCGTCAACACCACGACGCGGTTCAACGATGGCGAGCAACTGGGACTGGGCGCCGAAGTCGGCATCAGCACTGACAAGCTGCACGCGCGGGGTCCGATGGGCCTGGAGGAGCTGACTACCTACAAGTGGCGCATCATCGGCAACGGCCAGTTGAGGACGTGAGATGACGGGCAAGGCGGCCGGTCAGGGGTCGGGGGTGCGCCGGGCAAGCGATCAGACGCCGTGCACTGTGGGGCTCTTGTGCGGCGCCGGTCTGCTCCCGGTGCGAGTAGCAGAGGCCCTGAAGGCAAAGGGATCGCGGATCGTTGCGATCTGCATTGAAGGGGAGGCCGATCCCGCGCTGGAGCGCGTTGCCGGGGAAGTGCACCGGACCGGCATCGCGAAGTTGGGCCGGTGGATGAAGGTCTTTAAGGCCGCTCGCGTGGACGCCCTCCTGATGGTCGGCACCATCCGCAAGCAGCGGATGTTCTCGAGCAAGGTTGCGATGCTGCCCGACTGGCGCACCGTAAGGTTCTGGTTCGGGCGGCTGCAGAACAGGGCAGACCACACCATTCTGAGCGCCCTTGCCGATGAGTTCGAGAGGGAGGGGATCTGGGTCGGGACGGTCCGGGATTATTGCCCGGAGCTGCTCATCGAGCCGGGATGTCTCACCCGGCGCCAGCCGGACAAGCGGCAGTGGCGGGACATTCGATTTGCGTGGCCCATCGCAAAACAGGTGGCGGCCCTCCAGATAGGGCAGTGCATCGTCGTTAAAGACCAAGCGGTGGTCGCCGTGGAGGGCATTGACGGGACGGATGCAACCCTCGAACGGGGCGGCGCTTTGGCGGGCGGCGACGCCGTCGGCGTTAAGGTGCTCAAGGAAGGCCACGACGAGCGGTTCGATATCCCCTGCATCGGCCCCGACACGGCGGAAAAGCTCGGGCGTTTCCGCGTGAGCGTCCTTGCGCTCGAGGCGCGGCGCACCATCCTGCTGGACCGAGCCGAGGTGAAAAGGAAAGCCGACGCGGCAGGAGTTTGCATTATCGCGCTTACTGCGGACCAGGTGGGCGGCGGCGACGGGTAGCGGCGGGCCGTCGAGGGCCGTCGGGCAGCGCGCTCGGGGGAGGCATCCCGTGAGAATCATCGGTGGCACCGCGCGAGGGATGAAGCTGCGATCTCTGCCCATGCCGATCCTGCGCCCGATGCTGGACAGGGTAAAGGAATCGCTGTTCAACATCCTGCGCGACGACATTGCCGGCTGCCGCGTCCTGGACCTATTCAGCGGCAGCGGGGCGCTCGGCCTGGAAGCGCTGAGCCGCGGAGCCGCGAGCTGCGTCTTCGTGGAACAGAATCCTCGCCTCGCCGCGCTGGTGATGGAGAACGCACAGCGCTGCCACCTCGCCGAATGCTGCGAGCTGATACAGGCGAGCGTCCACGAGCTGCCGCACTACCGCCCGACGGTCACAGGCGTGCCGGCGGACATCGTCCTTGCCGGCCCGCCGTACGAGATGGTTGACGATCCGAACAAGAGAACGGAGCTGTTCAGAGCGCTCGAGGACCTGGCCGGACACTGGGTCGGGCCGGACGCACTGGTCGTTCTCCACCATCGCCCCATGCCATATGCGCTGTGGCCGACCAGCCGCTTGCGCCAGACCGACCAGAGAGTTTACGGGCGGAGCCAGTTGACCTTCTTCAAGATGCAGGCGAGGGGCAGGGGTGGCTAATCGCAACGAGCGGCAGATCAGCGTGAGGGTCAAGGCCCCGGCCAAGGTCAACCTGTCCCTGGAGGTGCTTGGCCTGCGCCCGGACGGCTACCACGAGATCGGCACAGTGATGCAGGCCATAAGCCTGTTCGACGAGATGGAGTTCGCGTCGGCGGACGACGGCCGGATCGTCCTGACATCCTCCCATCCGGGTTTGCCCGTTGACGAGCGCAACCTGGTCACTCGCGCGGCGCAACTGCTCCAGCGCCGCTACGACGTCCGGCAGGGCACAGCCATCTCGCTGCTGAAGCGGATCCCGCTGGGCGGCGGGCTGGGAGGCGGCAGCTCCGACAGCGCAATCGCGCTCCTGGCTCTCAGCGAGCTCTGGGGGCTCGACGTGCGGATGGGCGAGTTGGCCGAGATGGCCGCCGAGCTTGGGTCGGACCTGCCCTTCTTCCTGTGGGGCGGCACGGCCCTCTGCGAGGGCCGCGGGGAGCGCGTCACGGCGATCAAGTGTCCGAGGACGATGGACTATGTGCTTGTCCTGCCTTCGTGCTTTGTCTCGACGGCGGAAGTCTACGCGGCTGCCAAAAGCGGCTTGACACCATTTGGAGATGGGCGTAAGAATGTAATCAGGGCTTTGGAAGGCGGCGACGTCAAGCTGCTTGGCGCTTCCCTGCGTAATGACTTGCAGGAGGCAGCCTTGGGCCTGCACGACGAACTGCAACGGATCTGGAGCAGCTTGGAGGAACATCGGAAGGTCTGTAATGCAAAAGGACTGCTGCTATCCGGCAGCGGATCCAGCTTCTTCCTGCTTATGCAAGGGGAACGTGAGGCGATACGGGCGTCGAATTATCTGATGTCGAGGCTGGGGGTTCCCTGCGCCGTGGTGCACGGCGTCGCGGCGTGGGGCGGCCGTCTCAGTCGGCTGACACTTGGGAGGGGACATCCTTGAATATCACCGAAGTGCGTGTGAAGTTGATGCATCACCGGACGGACCGACTCCGCGCTTTCTGCAGCATCACGATTGACAACGATTTCGTCGTGCATGACCTGCGCGTTATCGAAGGTCGAAAAGGGCTCTTCGTGGCAATGCCGAGCCGCAAGCTCAGCGACAATTGCCCCCGGTGCGGCGCGAAGAATGACCTGCGGGCGAAGTTCTGCGGCGAGTGCAGCGCAAAGCTGGAAGAGACCCGCGCAGCCAAGCCCGCGGGCCGCGAGAAGTATCACGTGGATGTCGCTCATCCGATCAACACTCCCTGCCGCGAGCTGCTTCAGGACACGGTTCTTTCCGCCTACAAGGAAGAGGAGAAGCGCGCGCAAGAAGGCCTGGCGCCGTTGCACGAATACGCCCCCGAGGCGGAAGTGGGCGAGCTGGCCGAGGATTACCCGGAGGTGGAAGAGGCTGAAGAGTTGCCAGGGCCTCCCGATGTTTTGACGGCGCGCATACAGAACATTGAGCTAGACGTCGAAGAGGCGGAAGAGCTGGCAGGGCCTCCCGATGTTCTGACGGCGCGCATACAGAACATTGAGCTAGACGTCGAAGAGGCGGAAGAGCTGGCAGGGTATCGCGAGCCCGAGTACGAAGAGCCGACGGCGGCCCCCGCGAGCAACGACCAGCGCGCGCAACCGGAGGTGGGCGGAGCTGAGGTCGAGATGGGAGCGCCCCCTCAGCCTGCACGAGAACCTTTTGAAGAGGCTTCCGAGCTGGGAGCCGAGGCACCGCCCGCCGCTGAAGAACGCGGCGCCGGGACCGCGGCCGGCGGCGCCGAGCCGGCACGAGACTCTGACGAGGCCGGCTCTGCGGAACCGAAGCTACGCCGAACCAAGAGAGAACGCGAACCCGGCGGCTTCAATCAAGGCATACTCTGAAGCCGCGGAAGGTTCATTTGTGCCGCGTCCTCCCTGCCTTGAGGCCGTGGCGGCATCCACCCCTGGCGACATGTTTGGCGGCAACGCCCTTAGCCCTGGCAACGCGCCGGGGGCACATGCCCGTTCCGGTGCATCTGCCCTTTCGGGCGCGACCGGATGGTGCGTTTTCGTTGGACTCTGCTGTGCGGGCAGCCTATACTGACCGCTCACCACGGGCACACTAACCATATTGTCGCGGAACTCTGAGATGGGCAAAACGGGAGCAAAGATACTGGTTGAGTCCCTTCGGGACCACGGCGTGGAGTACATCTTCGGCTTGCCCGGCGGGCAGGTTCTGGCCCTTTTCGACGAGCTTTACGATGCGCCGTTGAAGATGATCCTCGTCCGGCACGAGCAGGGCGCGGGCCACATGGCGGACGGCTATGCCCGGGCCACCGGGAGGGTGGGCGTCTGCCTGGCTACCAGCGGGCCCGGCGCCACCAACCTGGTCACGGCTATCGCTACGGCTTATATGGACAGCATCCCCGTGGTCGCCATCACCGGGCAGGTGAAGACGCACCTGATCGGCAACGACGCCTTCCAGGAGGCGGACATAACCGGCATCACGCGGCCTGTGACCAAGCATAACTATCTTGTGAAGGACGCCAGAGAGATCAGCCGGGTCGTCAACGAGGCCTTCTACATTGCCTCGACGGGGCGGCCGGGCCCCGTGCTCATTGACCTGCCCTCGGACGTCGCGGCGCAAGTGGTTGAGGGAGACACGGACAGCGCGATGAGGCTCCCCGGCTACAAGCCCAGCGTCACAGGCCATGCCCGCCAGATACAGAAGGCGGCCGAAGCGATCAACAAGTCCGAACGGCCGGTCCTTTACGCCGGCGGCGGCGTCATCCTCTCGGGCGCCAGCGAGGAGATCAGGCTGCTGGCGCACAAGGCCAACATTCCGGTGACGACTACGCTCATGGGCCTCGGGATCTTCCCCGGGACGGATCCCCTTGCCCTGAATATGCTTGGCATGCACGGGACCATCTATGCGAACTATGCCGTCACGAATTGCGACCTGCTGATCGCCGTTGGAGCGCGATTCGACGACAGGGTCACGGGCAAGGTGGATGAATTCGCCGCCCGTGCGGAGATTGTCCACATTGATGTGGACCCTGCATCCATCGGCAAGAGCGTCCCGGTTGACGTGCCCGTGGTCGGCGACGCGAAGAATATCCTGGCCGCCCTCATCCCGCAGGTCGAGCACCAGGATCGAAAGGAATGGCTGGCCCGCATCGGTGAGTGGAAGCGCGAGTTCCCGCTCAAGTACGAGCACCGGGACAACATCGTCAAACCGCAGGCCGTCATTGAAGAGATATACAACGTGACCGGCGGCAAGGCGGTCATCGTCACGGACGTCGGGCAGTGTCAGATGTGGGCGGCCCAGTACTACCTCTACAGCGAGCCGCGCACGTTCATCAGCTCCGGCGGGCTCGGCACGATGGGGTTCGGGCTTCCCGCTGCCATAGGCGCGCAGTTCGGCCGGCCCGAAGCCACCGTGTTCGTGATCGCCGGCGATGGATCGCTGCAGATGAACATCCAGGAGATGGCCACCGCCGTCGTGAACAAGCTGCCCATCAAGATCGCGCTGCTCAACAACGGTTACTTAGGCATGGTGCGTCAGTGGCAGGAGCTGTTCTTCAAACGCCGCTACTCATCTACGTACCTCGCTGATGCGAATCCCGATTTCGTCAGACTGGCTGAAGCATACGGCGCCGTCGGGATCGGTGTTGAGCGGATGGATCAGGTGCGACCGGCGCTGGAACGCGCCATGAAGGTAACCGAGGGCCCGGTGCTCTTGGATTTTCACACTGAGCCCGAAGAGAACGTGTTCCCGATGGTGCCGGCCGGCCGGGCCATTGACCAGATGCTCAACGGCATAGCTTGAGGCCGCGCACCCGGGTTGACCTGTTCCCGGAGAGTCCCATGCAAAAGCACATCATCTCGGCCCTGGTGGCGAACCAGCCTGGCGTGCTTGCTCACGTGGCCGGCCTGTTCAGCGCGCGCGGTTTCAACATTGACAGCCTCGCCGTCGGCGAGACCGAGCAGCAGGACCTGAGCCGGATGACCATTATCGTTGCCGGTGACGAGGCCATCCTCGAGCAGGTGCGCAAGCAGCTTGCCAAACTGATTGACGTCGTGAAGGTCCAGGATTTCAGCGGCGTTCCCTGCGTCGAGCGCGACCTGGCCCTTATCCAGGTCCGTGCCCCCGTGGGCAAAAGGGGCGAGATCATGGAACTCGTCTCCATCTTCCGGGCGAGGGTCGTGGACGTGGGGCCCAGCGACCTGATGATAGAGCTTTCCGGCACAGAGGATAAGATTGAGGCGTTCCTGAACCTGGTGAAACCTTACGGCATCCGCGAGATGGCGCGCACGGGCCGGATTGCACTGGCCAGGGCCTCGCACGACTAAGAGCTGCACAGGGGGGGGCTTAGATTGGTGCTGCGGGGTTCTTGTCAGAGGCACTCATGCCATCACGGATCACGACGTGGCCGGCGTGCCGGAGGCGCTGCCTGAACTCCTGTGGAAACGCCGGGACAGGCGAGCGGCCCGCTACCAAGATATTTCCACGTTGGGCAGGGACTTCTTCAGTTGCTTAACACCGGCGTCCGTGACCTCCGTACCCACCAGGTCGAGCCACCGCAACGCCGTGGTCCCCTTCAAGTGCACCAAGCCCGCGTCCGTGACCTTCGTGCCGGCGAGCTGGATACGCTGCAACGCCGTGAGCGCCTTTAGGTGCACCAGGCCCGCGTCGGTGACCGGTGTATCCTGGAGGTAGAGCACCTTCAGCCCTGTCAGTCCCTCCAAGTGCTCCATGCCCGCCTCCGTGACCCGAGTATCCCCCAGGTTGAGCTCCTGCAACGCCGTCAGCCCCTTCAGGTGTGTTAAGCCCGCGTCCGTGACCCGCGTCTCCCAGAGGTTGACTTCCTCCAATGCCCTAAGGCCCTTCAGGTACACGAGACCCGCGTCCGTTACCAGGGTACCGCCGAGGTTGAGGCGCTGGAGTGCCGTCAGTCCCTTCAGGTGCTCAAGGCCCGCATCCGTGACATGCGTACTCCAGAGGTTGAGGTACTTCAGTCCCGTCAGGCCCTTTAGATGCTCCAGGCCGGCGTCAGTTACCTGCTTCACCCACCCCAGCTCAAGCTGTCGCAAGGCCGTCAGCCCCTTCAAGTGCTCAAGGCCCAGGTCGGTCACGTCCGTACCCATGAGGTTGAGGGCTTGCAGCCCGGTCAGCCCCTTCAGATGCTCCAAGCCATCGTCGGTGATGCGTGTCGCAGACAGATCGAGCCCTCGCAACGCCGTCAGGCCCCTCAAGTGCCGTACGCCCGCATCAGTGATTGGGATAAACCTGAGGTCAAGCCTTCGCAATGCCGTTAGTCCCTTAAGGTGCTCGAGTCCGGCGTCCGTAGCCAGCGCATCCTCTCCCAGGTCGAGTTGCTGCAAAGCCGTCAGCCCCTTTAGGTGTTCAAGTCCCGTGTCCGTGACCTGTGTATGGAAGAGGTCGAGGTACTGCAACTCGGTCAAGCCCTTCAAGTGCTCCAGCATCGCATCCGAGGCATGCCTCAGTTTCAACCCGGTGACTCCCTGTGCTTTGACCTCCTGATGCACCTTGGCCATGTCCACGGGGCGCCGCGGCTCAACGTACCACCATCGGCACGTTGGTATGGTCAGCGGCTGTTTGGAAGGCGTTGTGCCGATCCAGTCGCCCGAGGGGAATCCCACGAGCGTCCCCTGGTCCTCATCGCCGACCACCGCGTACACATCGAAGGCGACCGTGGAGTTGAAGGCCCTCGGCTGCGCTTTCTCTTCTGCTTTGGACGAGTCGGCGGCCCAAAACGCAACTGCCAGGATTGACGCAATCAGCAAGCACTTCCATGCCCTGTTGCCCATTTCAGCCCTCCGTTCAGGCGCGCCCTCGGCCGCTCAGGCGTCGGCGGTGCCAGGTCCGGTACTACTACGCAGGCAGCCCTACCGAAAGTACACCCCTGGGTGGTTGCCGTCAAGTGTCTTGCCGGGCCCCTTTGGTGTAGGTCGCCACTTCCCGCTCGTGCCTCAGGACATTCCTAAGCTACACTCGCTGTTATCTCTGAAAGCACGGCGATGGCGCGCGGGCGTCGCGTCCGCCGTACGGCGTCGCATTCGCTGCAGGGCCAATGCCCGAGGCCTTGCCCGCCCCCTTTGTGGCGGGGCGATGTTCCGAATCTCCAGGTGCTGAGCGATCTGGCGTTTGGAGGTCCCCGCCACGGGCGGGTAAACCTCGTTCGCCCGGCGGCGAACTCGGGACGACACCGTGCGGCGACGGCGAGTCGGCTATACCGCCAGGAGCGTGGTGGTACCGCAGCCTGTCATTCCGAGTCCGTCCGCCGCGGCGGACGAACGAGGAATCTCCAGCTCGGAAGGCCCTCTCCTCTTGGAGATTCGCTGCAGGGCGAACCGAGCTTCAGACTCACGCGGCCGCGACTGGTCGCCTGCTCACACGCGGGGCTCCTGCATCTGCCAGCGCGATTCGGCGTCTGGAGGTCCCCGCCACGGGCGGGTAAACCTCGTTCGCCCGGCGGCGAACTCGGGACGACACCCTGGGGCGATGCCGAAGGGTCTCTACCTTGAAAGCCCGGGTTGGCAGCAGGGGGTGATTGCGAGTTGAGCGCAGCACCGCGCGCGAGGCGTGGCTACTGGCGTGGCGCCGACGCCCTCGCGAATACCTCAGGGAAGGCCGCCTCAACCTGCTGAGCCAGCGCCTTCCTATCCGTCAATGCGTATGTGCGCGCCAGAAACTGCACCTGCCTGCGCACGTCGTACGTGCGCTTGAGGCCGGCGGTGCGGAAGAATTCCTCGACTTGCCCGACCAGCGCGTGCGCCTTCTCCCATTGTCCGCCTTGCACGTAGAAATCAAGCAACTTGCGCACCTCCTTTGTGGTGGCGTAGTCTTCGACCACCCAGTCCTTCGGCAGGGCCAGGCGCGAGAGGACGTGCTCTTCGAGGGCGAGCGTAGCGGCGTCGAGCCCGCTTACCGATGCCAGGACATCGTAGGCCGTGACCTTGCGCGCGTCGCGCGCCAGGTACTCGTCCACCTGACCCGGCGAACTTCCGGCGCGGGGGCCGTCGTCAACCAGGTAGGGGTTCTGCGACAAGAACTGCTCCACCTGCTCCAGTGCCTCCGTCCTGCGTTCGAGATGCGCGTAGCATTCGGCCAGTAACAGACGGCCGTCGAGGAAGTCGGGGGCCGTGTCGAGGACCTTCTGGAGCTGCAGCGCACCCTTCGTCCATTCGTTATGGCGGGTCTCGAACCAGCCGGCGGCGTAGTCCGCATGCAGGATCTCGTCTGTCCAAAGGCACCGCGCGCGGGCCTGCTCCAGGTTCCGCCGGAACTCCTGGAACATGGGCTGAGCCACCTCGGGGCGGTGCATCTGAAGCTGGGCCGTCCTTGACCGGTTCAGGGCCACTGTGCTCCCGTATGCGCCCACTCCCCAGGTCCACCATGCCCAGGCAACGGCGGCGAGAACGACGGCCAGCACCGCCCAGCCCTCCGGCCCGATCTTCAGGGGAGCCTTCTCCTGTTGCCCGCGGTCGCCGCCGAGCAGCCAGTGCGACCCCGAAGCCAATACGCCCAAGAGCATCCAGTAGTTGGCCGCGAAGCTCCACATCATCGGCTCTTTGCCAAACGTGCAGTGCACGACAAAGGTCAGCCCTCCGGCCCACAGGGCGTAGCCCACCAGGCGCGTCTTGAGCGGCCTGTCCCGCAGGGCCACGTAAGAGGCCGTGAACGCATAGATGAGCATGCTTACATACAGCGCAAGGCCCACGAGGCCCTGGTCGGCGGCGATGCGGGCGAACTCGTTGTGCGGATGCGTGCCGCGTAAGTCCTTGGTGAACGGCAGCCTGCGCGCCAGCGGCGGCTGAAACCGCGCATACGTCGCGGGGAACGTGCCCATGCCCCATCCCTGCAGCGGCCTTCGCACGTAAAGCTCTTTGCAGGCCATCCAGTCCACGATGCGCACGCTCATCGTTCGCTCGCCTGAGAGCACGAACCGGAGGGCCTTCGTCCATAATGTGTCTGAAGCCACAATGGCGATGATAACCGCCACCGCCAGGCCGGACACGGCCAGCACGGCCAGCCACCGCCGCCGCAGCGGCAGCACGCAGAGCGCGTACGCGAACAGCCCAAGGCCCGCTGCCACGTAGCCGGCCAGCGATCCGGCCACGACAAAGATGAAGCCGAAAGCCGCCAGCACGAAGGGAAGCGCAGCCCAGAACATGACCCTCTTTGAGTCCCGGCCCTTCTCGCCTCGGCGCATCTCGACAATGCTATTTATGGCAAATCCTATGACGATGAAGCTCGCTGTGAGCACCACCGCGCAGGCGGCGTTCCTGTTGCTGTAGAAGATCGCGGCGTCCTGAAACGTCCGCCCCAGCGTCTTGCCGTCTGTATGCGACAGGCGAAGGAGGATGGCGCCCTGCAGCGCGGCCTCTACGAAAGCGGCGCCCGCGAACACCTTCGCGTAGGTGAGCCAGCGCCTCTCCTGTCCGCAGAGCAGCATCGCCGCCACGCACAGGAAGTAGAAGGGCAGTTCCCTGATCACGTAGCCGCGCGTGCCGTATGGCCACGCGGACCACAGGTACGTCAGGGCCGCCCAGATGGCGTAGCCCGTCACCAACGCGGGAAAGACGTGGCGCCGGTTCAGCCTTGGCCATTGGAGGCCGCCTTCCTTGCCCACCCAATACAGCGTCCCGCAGACCGCAATGAGGGCCGCCAGGGTCTGCACGGCAAAGTACTGAGGCCACGAAGGCATGAGCGGATAGACGTGCATGTAAAGGAACTCAGCGAACGCCGGGTGCCGTGCGGCTATCCAATCGCGGGTGGCCGGAGACAGCCAGACCACGCACAACATGGAGGCGGGGACGCAGGCTAACAGGAGCCCGTAGCAGAGCTTGGCTGCTGAGGCCCTTCGCATGTTCTCGTGGGCAACCGGCTCGAGACGGGGACCGTTGAGGTTGATTTTGAGGCGACGCTCGCCAGTATAGCACCTCCGGTGTCACGCCGTCGAGCAAATCTCGCCCTAAGCTCCCGAGGGGCCAGCGTGCCTCGGGCCTATTGCTTTTGCGTTACTTGCCGTCGCTCCCGCTCCCCACTATGATGGAAACCTTGCGTTACGTTCGGCCGTTCCCTGGTGTTCCATCGGCGTGCCCAATGGCCAGGAAACTCAGATTGAAGATCATCGCGTGCGGCGTCTTCGAGGACGAGCTGCGCGCCATTGCTGCGCGCAGCGCCAATGACATAAGTGTCGAACTCCTGGATGCCGGCCTGCACGCGGCGCCCGACAAGCTCCGGCTACGCGCCCAGGAGGCGATTGACGCGGCGTCGCGCGCTGGGGGCTACGATGCCATTTGCTTTGCTTACGGGCTCTGCGGACGTGGCACGGTCGGCCTGGTCGCGCGCCAGGTCCCGCTCGTCATCCCGCGCGTTCACGACTGCATATCGCTGTTTCTCGGCAGCGCCCGCGCCTACGCCGAGCAGTTCTCGCGCCACCCCGGCACCTTCTACTTCACCACCGGCTGGTACAAGCATAAGGCGCATCCCGAGCTGACGCGGATGGCCGCCCTCCGACGGTTCGACCCAACCGCGCATCCGCACTACCGCGAGTTAGCGGACAAGCACGGCGAGGACAATGCGCGCTACATCGTCCAGTTTCTTGAAAGCTGGCGGAGGAACTACCGGCGCGCCGCCCTCATTGATCACGGTTTCGCAACCGCCGAGCAGCGGGAGACGACGAAGGCTATCGCTGAGGCGGCCGGGTGGGATTACGAGCGGCTCGAAGGCAGCCTGGCGCTTCTTGAGGCGATGGCGGCCGGCGATTGGGACGCCGAGCGCTTCCTGATCGTCGAGCCGGGGCATGTCGTCGTTGCGACCAATGACGAGCGCGTCCTCACTGCGCTTCGGCTTGAACGCGCGGCGGGCGGCGCAGACGTCTCCGAGGCGTTCCTGGCCGAGGCGGAGGACTCCATCCACCGAGTGGCAACGGGCACCTTCCTGTATGGCGAGGCCCGCGCCGACCATGACGCCGCGGCCGACGTGGGCCTGGGGATAGACGCTGGCGGCACCTTCACAGACGCAGTCCTCTACGAATTCCGCACGGGCAAGCTGCTCTGCAAAGCGAAAGCCATCACCACGCACTACGATCTTGTCGAAGGGATCAGGGAGGCGCTCTCGGGGCTTGACGCGCCTCTTTTCAGCCGTGTGAGCTACACCTGCCTTTCGACTACGCTGGCCACGAATGCAATCGTCGAGGGGCGAGGGCTTCCGGTCGGGCTGATACTGATGCCTCACCACGAGCGGGCCTGCGCGCGCATCAAGACGCCATTTTTCCGATGCATCAGCGCCCGGATGACCATAGAAGGCATCCAACAGGCGCCTGTGGAAGAGGAAGAGGTGCTTCGCGCCGCCCGGGAGATGCTCAAGGAAGGAGCGGCATCGTTTGCTGTGAGCGGGTTCGGCTCCGTCCGGAACCCGGCGCATGAGCTGCAGGTCAGAGACATACTGCGCGCGCACTGCGAGCTGCCCGTCGTTTGCGGGCACGAGCTTTCGGCCCGACTCGACTTCGTTGCGCGCGCGCACACGGCCGTCCTGAACGCTCGGCTGTTGCCATTCATAACAGACCTCCTGCGCTCGGTCGAGCATGTGCTGGCTCGAGCGGGCATTGGCGGCCCGCTCTTCGTAGTGCGCGGCGACGGCTCGATCATGCGGGGAGAGGTGGCGCGCACCCGGGCCATTGAGACCGTTCTGAGCGGCCCCGCAGCGAGCGCCGCCGGCGGGCGTCTCCTGACCGGCCGGAAGAACGCCCTTGTGCTGGACATGGGCGGGACCACGACGGACATCGCCGCCCTGGACGACGGCAGGATGACGCTGAGCCGGGAAGGGGCCCGAGTCGGCCACTGGCGCACCAGCGTGACGGCGGCCGACATTCAGACGACGGGCCTTGGCGGCGACAGCTCGGTCAGACCCGCCGGCGGGCTACGGGTTCAGATCGGCCCGGAGCGCGTCGTGCCTCTCTGCTTCCTCGCCGCCCAATGGCCGGGCGTCCTTGACGAACTGGCGAGCCTGAGCACCCAGCAGCTTGTGGGCTCCATGGTTCCCGACGAGTTCGACTTCTTCCTCCTGGTCGGGCGGCCCGCTGGCCTCGGGTTGGACGCTCACGAGCACAAGATAGTCGAGCTGCTCGCCGAGCGGCCGCACTCGCGCCCGTCGCTCGGCAGGGCTTGCGGCCTCCTCGCCCCGCAGTTGCTCAGGGTCAGGAGGCTGGAGCTCATCGGACTCGTGCGACGGGCGGGCGTCACGCCTACGGACGCGCTCCACGTGCTCGGCGAGTATGCCCGTTACGACGAGGATGCAGCGCGGCTCGGTATGCGGATCCTCGGGCGCTTCCTGGGCCTTGATGAGACCGCTACAGCCGAGCTTGTGAAGGCCGAGGTAGAGCGGCAATTGGCCCTCGCCATCATGCGCCACGAGCTCAGCAGCGACGGCGCGGGCCGCTCGCCGCAGGAGTTCGAGAAAGTGCGCGGCCTCCTGGAGCGCGCGCTGGAGGGCAACGGAGCGGAGCCCTTCAGGCTGCGGTGGAGCCAGCTCCGGCCGGTGGTGGGCATCGGAGCGCCGGTCGGAGCCTTCCTGCCGGGCGCCTGCCGGATGCTGGGCACGGATGCCATCATTCCACCCGATGCGGACGTGGCGAACGCTTTGGGAGCCGTTACAAGCCGGATCGTAGTCGGCGCCCGCATTCGCATAAGGCCTGGAGAATTCGGCAGTTACATCCTTTATGCGCCGGACGGAAGGGCGGAGTTCTCCCGCCTCGAGGACGCCGAGCGTGCCGCTCGGGAGCGCGTGGTCGAGTTTGTGAGGACGAAGGCGCGCGGTTTTGGAACGGCCGAAGAGCAGGTGCGCGTTGAGGTGAGTCGCCGCGTAGGACGGCTTCAGGACGGGAGCACGCAGCTTTTGGAGGTCGAGGTGGAGGCCACGCTGTCCGGCCCGCCGGCGCTGGCTCGCGCCGGCAACGCGTGATAGTTGATTCGCGGCCCTCGCCTGATATAATCAAGGCTTCGGGGGCGTTTATAGACTCTCTGGCCCCATCGTCCAGCGGCAAGGACACCGGACTTTCGATCCGGCAACGGGGGTTCGATTCCCCCTGGGGTCACCAAACAAGACACGGGCCTACGCCACTATGGTGTGGGCCTTCTCCATTCTGGCGGCCGCTTCTTCATTAGCCGGGTTCACACTCCGTCACAAAGAGGCGAGTCCGGCAACGGCGGTCCCTCAGCCCCGCAAGCGCGGGGGGCGGGCGTCCGTCCTGCGACGGATGGGCCGCCTCCCGTTGCTTCCACCCGCGCAAGCGCTGACTCTGTGGTAGAATAGGCCTGCCCGTCAAGCCCGGAGGACGTCATCATGGTGACAGAGAAGCTGGGCGTGTCCCCGAACCAGATCGAGGCCTTCTGCCGGAAGTGGAAGGTCAGGGAGTTGGCCATCTTCGGCTCGGCCCTCCGCGACGACTTCGGCCCTGAAAGCGATGTGGACGTGCTGGTGGACCTCCAGCCCGGTCACGGCCTCACCCTCTACGACTGGCTGGACATGATAGACGAGTTGAAGGCCATTTTCGGGCGCGACGTGGACCTCGTCGCCAAGAAAGGCCTGAAGAACCCCCTCAGGCGGCGCGAGATACTAAGAACGGCTGAGGTAGTCTATGCTTCCTGACAGCCGTGACGCGGCCTTCCTCCTCGACATGCTTCAGTACGCGCGGGGCGTAGTCCGGGCTGTCGAGGGGCGCACGTTCGCAGACTACGCCAGGGACGAAGATCTGCGCCTGGCCATCGAACGGCGAATCGAGATCATCGGCGAGGCAGCTCGCCGCCTCTCGCCGGCGTTCCGGGACGCCCATCCACAGGTGCCGTGGCGCAAGATCATCGCGCAGCGCAACGTCCTCACCCATGAGTACGGCGAGATCGAAGACGAGGTCATGTGGGACGTTGCGACGGTCAGCGTCCCCGAGTTGCTTCGCCTGCTGGGGCCGTTCGTCCCGCCCCAAGAGGACTGAGATGGCACGGAAAAAGACCACCAAGAGGGAGCTTCAAGTCGAGACCCGACGCATGAAGACAAGGGCAAGGGCACGGCACGCGAGCAGGTGCCCAACCGTGTAGCCAATCTGGTGCGGTTGCGGTTCAGCTCCGGGCTGAAGGCGAGATACCCGATTCGGGCGTCCGCGTCCGCATCGCGGGCTCATGGCTACTACAACCTGGAGAACGAGGCGCGGACGGCAGCGCGGCACATGACGACAGGATGAGGGAGCCGTGACGCTGTTTCTGGACGGCAAGGATGAGCCGACTGGAGACCGGCGGGGACACCACCATGAACGGGTCCTTACGGATTCCGGCGCTCCGGCCGGAGCCGTAACCGCCTACGGTGGACAACTGGTCGCATATGGGCAGCCACCGGATCGCCCGCATGGTAAAGGTAGGACAGCCCCTCTCCCCGCGAGGGGACGATACCACCCAGACCCGCGACAGCATCGCTCAGGCAGGCCAGGGGGGCACAATTCCATGGCCGCGGCAAGACCTTCACGGTCAGCCCGGCCGGGGGGCGAGTCTGGCGTGCATCTTGCGACGGATGGGCCGCCTCCCGTTGCTTCCACCCGTGCAAGCGCTGACTCTGTGGTAGAATAAGCCTGCCGGTCAATCCTGGAGGACGTGATCATGGTGACAGAGAAATTGGGCGTGTCGCCGAACCAGATCGAAGCCTTCTGCCGGAAGTGGCAGGTCAGGGAGTTGGCCATCTTCGGCTCGGCCCTTCGCGACGACTTCGGCCCTGACAGCGACGTGGACGTGCTGGTGCAGTTCTCCGACGACGCGCACCGGAGCCTTTTTGACATGGTGGACATGGAGGACGAACTCGAGCGCCTGTTCGGGCGAGAAGTGGACCTTGTTAGCCGCCGCGGCGTCGAGCAAAGCCGCAACTATCTGCGCCGCAAAGCCATCCTCAATGCCGCGGAAGTGGTCTATGCGCAGCGATGACGCATATCTGCTCGATATCCTGGAGGCGGCGCGACTCGCCCTCGAGTACGTGCACGAGGCTACGCTGGAGCAGTTTCGACGCAACGTGCAACTCCAGGACTCCGTGATCCGGCGCCTGGAGATCATCGGCGAGGCTGCTCGGAGCGTTTCCCTGCAAGAGCGCCGGAACCTGCCAGACCTCCCCTGGCAGGCGATGATAGGGATGCGGAACGTGCTTATCCACCGGTACGACAGTGTAGACTTGGACGTCGTCTGGGACACGGTCGTGTATCACCTGCCGCGCGTCGTCGCCACGCTTGAAAGCATCGTGCCGCCGGCCGACGCTTGAACCTTCTCAGGCGGGGCAACACGGGCACTGGGGGTAGCGCTCGAACGCAAGGGCGTCGTCCAAGGACCGCGGCGTCGGCCGCTCGTCTAAGAACTTGAGGAGAAGCCCCATGACGGATGCTGAATTCATTGAGAGTGGCGTAGAGATGGAACAGATACTCCGGCGGGAGGTGTGGGGATGCCTCGGGCTCTGCACAGAAGAAGGACATCCCTATGTCGTGCCGGTCAACTATGCGTACGTGGAGGGCAAGATATTGTTCCACTGCGCGTTAGAGGGCAAGAAACTCGACTGCATCCGCGCTAACCCGAACGTCTGCTTCACGGTCGCTCGCCAGCCAGGCGCGGTACGCGACCATCCCGGCGGCAGCCCTTGCCATGTTGACAACGACAGCGTTATCTGCCACGGCGAAGCCAGAATCGTCGAAGACCTGCAAGAGCGCGCGGAGGTTCTCAATCGCTTCAACCGTGGGTTCCGAGCGGATGCGAAGGACCTGCCGGCAGAGAGGGTTGCCGGATGCGGGGCAGTGGAGATCACGATCCGGGAGATGACGGGTCGCCGCGAAAGGGCCAAAGAGCGCACCCTGTGGCGGTACGTGCCGAAAGCTTAGGTCGGCTCGACGCCGAGGCACCTGGCTGGCGCCACGCGCAGGCAGCCCGGGATGGGCGTGATCCAGTCAGTCGCCGCGGTTGCGATGGTCGAACGTTTCGGCGACAATGGTCGGGGCACGAGAAGGACCATTATGGCTGCGCGGCGGGAGCGACCTACCATGGACGAGTTGGTGTTCGAGGTGACCCAGGAATCGGACGGCGGCTACACGGCGGAGTGTCTTAGCGAAGACATCTTCACCCAGGGGGACACGTGGGAGGAGCTTCGCCGGAACGCAATGGAGGCGGTCAAAGGCTACTACTTTGACTCCACGCCGCCGGCCACCATTCGGCTGCACCTGGTCCGCGACGAAGTGGTGAGGGCGGGATGAAACTTCCGCGCGGCGCCTCGGGCCAGCAGGTCGTCGCCGCTCTGCAGCGGTCCTTCGGCTACCGTGTCGAGCACCGGGAAGGTAGCCATGTCATCCTGCAGACCGACTTTCCGCAGCGGCACCGATTCTCGGTGCCAGACCACAAGGCACTGCGGGTCGGCACACTGAACGCGGTCTCGCGGGCTGTAGCAGGGGCCCAAGGCATCAGCAAGCAGGAAGTTGTCGAGAAGCTGTTCGGCTGACGGCATCCTGGACGTTGGCGGGGCAGTGGAGATCACGATCCGGGAGATGACGGGTCGCCGCGAAAGGGCGAAAGAGCGCACCCTGTGGCGGTACGTTCCGAAAGCCCAGATTGCTTGAGCATGCAGCCCGCCTGGGCTCCCTGTGCCAAACGGGTGTTGACAAAACGGACGCTTTCGCGTACGCTAATGATGCCACGGGGGTGCATCAGACAAGGAGTCGAAACAATGAAGTTCGTCACGATTCGGGACCTCCGAGGCAATACGGCTCGGCTTCGCAAGGACCTCCAGCAAGATCGCGAGATTGTGCTCACGGCCAACGGCCGCCCGTTCGCGCTGATGACGCCCGTCGAGCCGGACACCGTGGAGGAGGAAGTGCTCGCCATCCGCCGTGCCCGGGCGCAGGCTGCACTGAGTCGCATCCGGGCGAAGGCGAAGGCGGACGGCCTCGACCGCATCAACATGAGTGAGATTGACGCCATCATTGCCAAGGTCCGGCGGGAGAGGCGGGCGGCCGATTGAGAGTAGTGCTGGACACTAACGTGGTCGTCTCGGCCACGTTGACGCCGCACGGCGCGTGCGCCCGGATCCTCGACATGCTCGGCGGAGGCGCTTTTGATCTCTGCGCAGACGACCAGATTCTCAGCGAGTACGACTCTGTCTTGCGTCGTCCGGAGCTGCGCATCGCGCCGGAGAACGTCGAGGTCGTGATGGGACTGGTTCGCCATGTCGTCCTGCCCGTCGTTGCTGTGCCCCTGCCAGTTGAGCTTCCCGACCCCAATGATCTGCCGTTCCTGGAGGTGGCCGCAGCCGCAGAGGCCCTCCTGGTAACGGGCAACCCCCGCCATTTTCCGAAGAAAACATGCAAGGGCGTGACCGTGGTGACCCCCAAGGAGTTGCTGGAACTCCTTCGACGCCTCTCCTGACATCGTTCTCTTGGCGCCAGGCTGTCGCACCTGAGTTCCCTGGATGCTCTCAGGGGTGCCCTGGCCTCCCGCGCCGCCGTCATCGTGATGCACGACAATAGCCATTCTCGTGCAGTGTAATGTTTCTGTTGGCCGGAGTTCGCAGGATCGGCGGCCAGCCAAGCGGACGGGCTACGCTGCGCGGGCAGTGGGGCACCAATGGACAAGGCGTGCAGCACGCCGGCGGAGCCAACAGGGTGTACTCAGGCATCGCGTTTGACAGCGTCAGAAGGCACCGATACAATCCGCCGGAAACTCGGCCGGGCGCGCGAAGGCGCAGTTGGGCGGCGTAGCGTCTTCTCATCATGGAGGGCGGGCGATGGAAGCTGCGGAGCGGAAAGCGCAGTTGGAGCAGATCAAGGGCATCCGCGTCACGGACTGGCACGACGCGATGGACATGCTGGGGCTGTTCGACCGCGGGCTGATGAGTGCCGACATACGCCCTTTGTGGCGGGACTTCGAGTCTTTCGCACACTGCATCCGCGGCTTCGCCTTCACCGTCCGCGTCGTGCCTTCAAGCAACGCCATCGTGGCGCGCGACCCGGAGGACTTCCGCCGGCAGGAGCGGGAGTGGTATGCAGCCGAAGGCCGCTGGGCGGATCACCTGAGGCCCGGCGACCTGATCGTAGTTGACGCGCGCGTCTCGCGGGACTGCGGTTTCATCGGATCCCAGAACTCCCTGCAGTGGCTGGGCAGGGGCGCGGTGGGGATCGTCAGCAGCGGCGGGGCGCGGGACACCGATGAGGTTATCAAGCAGAAGGTGCCCGTCTACTGCCGCGAGTTCTCGCGAGGCATCAGTCCCGGGCGCGTCGAGATTGACTCATTCCAGCAACCGGTCGAGTGCGGCGGCGTCTACGTCCATCCGGGGGACCTCGTCGTGGCAGACGGCGACGGCGTGATCGTGGTGCCGGCCAAGAGAATCGCGGATGCCATGCCCATCGCCAGGGACATCGTGACGCGGGATCAGAAACGGCGGGGAGAGCTCTACAGGCAATTGGGCCTTCCGCCCGACTTCACGCTCGGCGGCGCCGCGCAGGGGGAGACGTGAGGGGTCGGCGACAGCGGTCGGCCGGGCGAAGCCGTCCGAATCCCACGAGCCGGAGAAAGGCGAACGCGCCCACGGGCCGTGGCCTCGGTCTTGCGGTTGCAGCGATGCCTTTCTGCTATAATACAGGGAATTCCCGGACCTTGCCCACCTGCCTGCGCATCGGGTCCATCAGGCGGTCACCGGGCGTCGGAGGGGACGTATCCTTCGCGGGTGTGGTCGGCTGATTGCTGTGCCGGCCGACGGCCATGCGGCCCTCGTGCAACGCGACAGGCCCGGGGCACGGGGCGCTGTATTGCGGCGCGCCCCGCCCTGACGCCGTCGGCCGACGGGTGTGGGAACACGCAGGCGCGGGCATGCGTTGGAGCTGCCCCTGGGCTGTTTGCCGGAACCCGAACGCGCAAGCTGGCCACATTGAGCACTTCCCGATGGCCGACGAGTTTCAGGACATCCGGCTAAAGCAGGACCTGACGAGCCGGCCCTTAGCCGCGACTCTGATCGGCATGGCCGCGCCGATAGCGGCAGGGACGATACTGCAATCGGCCTATGCCCTGGTCAACGCCTATTGGCTGGGCAAGGCCGGCACGACGGCGCTTGCTGCGCCGGGGGCCGCCTCACCGTTCCAGTTCATCGCGGTGGCGTTTGGGATGGGTTTTGCCAACGCCGGCACGGCATTGGTGGCCCAGTTCACCGGAGCCAAACAGTATGAACGGGCCGAGAGGGCCGCTGCTCAGACGATATTGGTTCTGTGCAGCCTGATCACCGTCGCCGCAGTGCCGATGGTGGCCTGCACGCCCCAGCTCCTCAACCTGTTCCGCGTGCCCCAGGAAGCGATGCCGGAGGCCACGGCTTACCTCCGGATCGTCCTTATAGGGCTGCCGATCAGTGCGTTCACCATGGCCTACGGGGGCGTGCTGCGGGCCGTGGGCGACACCGTGACGGTCATCGTCATCCTTGCCGTGGCGAACATAGCGAACGCCGCGTTAGACCCCTTCCTCATCTTCGGCTGGGTGGGGCTGCCCAGGATGGGGGTGAGAGGAGCGGCGCTGGGCACCGTAATCTGCCAGACGGCCGCTGCCCTGGCCTGCTACGGATGCCTGCGACGGGGGCGATCGGGCCTGAACATCAAGCGAGCCGACTGGAAGCCCGACTGGCCGCTGATCTGGAAGACACTGACCGTTGGGCTGCCGGCGGCCATTGGCGGCAGCAGCACGTCCTTCGGGTTCGCCCTGCAGCAATCAATGGTGAACACGCTCGGCGTGGTGGTGATGGCGGCGTTCACGATCGGTTTCCGCGTCATCCACGTCTTGGACGTTCCGGTGCAGGCCATGGCCAGCGCGACCGCGCCCATTGTCGGTCAGGCCTTAGGGGCGGGCAAGCGGAAGCTCGCGCGGCAGGCGGCCTGGACAAGCGCCATCTGGGTGGCCGCCATCATGTTTCTGCCGCTTGCGTTCGTGACGTGGCAGCGCCACTTAGTGGCGGGGCTTTTTGCGCAGACACCGGAAGTGGTGGAGGAGGCGGCCAAGTTCTTCCTGCTTGTGCCCGTGTCCTCTTACTTCTTCGGTGTGTTCATGGTTCTGACCTCAGCCTTCGTCGGCTCGGGCCACACGATGCCCACGATGATCCTGGCCGTCGTCAGGCTCTGGGTTCTGCGCATACCGCTGGTCTACCTGTTCGCTTTTGTGTTACACATGGGCAGCACCGGCATTTACACGGGGATGGCGCTGGCTAACGTGTTTTCGGCGGGGATAGCGCTGATGATGTTCTTCGGCATCCGGTGGGAGTCCGCTGTCGTGGCCTTGCCGGCTCGCCAGGAGGAGCCGGCAGTGTCTGAGGTTTCGCCCGAACGGACACCTCGGAGCGGGCTGGAACCGGGTGCTTGAGCCGGCGTGTCTACTTGCACTCACTTCTTGGCATGCGCGGCTTGCGCCGGACAAGCCTTTTCTGCTGTTATGGACACGCGAACCCCGGGTCGAAGCAACCAGCGGTGTCACACTGTAACCTGCATGGTCACACTAAAGCGTCCCTGACACCCCCCAGAAACAACCGGTGCGGAGGTGGTTGCGCGCCCCGGTAGGAGGATGTGCAACGTTCTGGCGTTAGGAACATCCCGAACGCCTGCGGGGCCACTTCGTGACCTCTTTGGCAGCCTAAGAGCCAATACTCCTCGGAGTCCGCAACGTCCGCCGTGAGCCCGGGCGAAATGCCGTGGCTATCGTGTGTCCACCGTGCCCCGGACCGGGGCAAGAGAAAAGGGGCATGCGCACCATGCGCACGCCCCGTGGGAGGAAGTCTGATCTCAGGTGCAGTAAGGACGTCTGGACGTGCCGCAAAGCGCTAAGTCATAGGGCTTTGCAGCACCGCGCTCAGTAGATCTCGTTGATCTCAATGTCCTCGACGTTCCTGAAGATCTCGTCGATCGGTTCTTCCGTTTCCTGCAAGTCCTCCGAGGTCAGGTCCACCGTGAGGCCACTGTCAGGCCTGGCAAGGGCTGCGGTTGGCGCTCGGCCGAAGCGCCGGCGCTCTTCTCTCTCCTTACAGCCTATGCAGAGAATCGCGAACGGGCGCGCCTGCAGGCGCCGCTTCTTGATGGGCTTTCCGCAGGCTTCACAGACTCCGTAGGTGCCTTCCCGGAGCTTCTGAAGCGCCCGGTGTATCTCTCCTAAGGTCGCCGACCCGGCTTCCGCAGAGACCGCAGACATGAAGTCAATCTCGCCCTCGGCGGCGATGTCCAGCAGTTCCGACGGGTCTGTGCGAGACGTGTTCTGCACGTTGCCGAGCTTCTCCTGCAACTCGCCCCTCAGACGCCGCTCCAGCGCCATCAGTTGCTTCTCGATGGTTTTGTCCCCGGAGGTCTTCTTGCCCTTCGTGGTCTTTGCTTTGATCTTGGCTTTCATGGCAACTGCCTCCTTTCCGACGCGCCTACTTCACCAGCAAATGCCATTCCGGCGATGGCGCCCGTTCCCGCCGGCCGGCTGGCACTCGTCAGGTCCCCACCCATCCCGACGGGTGCCGCCGTGGCATTGCCACATTCGTTAGTGCTGCGACGCCTTCCCATGTTCACAGCCTTTCTTTGGAGCATCCTGACAACCGTGTGAGTCTACCGCCCGCTGGCAAAGCCCGCAATCGGGCTATCATCCACACATGGCTTCGAGATACCTGAGCGCCGTGTCGGGGGAGCTACTACGAGTCTCCGAGCCGGACGGATGGCTCGGTGACCTGGCAGTTGCCCCGCAAGCACAGCGTTTCACGTCCCGAGTGCTCGGCAGCCCCAGCGTCTTGCTTCGCATATGTCTGTGCGGGGGAGTGCACCTGGGCGCGCCAGCGGCTCTTGACAGAGCGTCTGCCATTTTCTTGTGGAATTTCCGGCCGGGAGCTTGACAGAGCTACGCAGACCGGGTAGACTAAGGGAATTGGCTGCCGGGGAGGAGCTTTCGGCGGCCAATCCCGCTCATTCGGCCCGAGGGGCTGACAGTCTGGTTGCGGCTGTAAGCTCCGAATCTCGGCGGATTTTCACCGGGGACGCGTTGTCGGCGGTTGACAAGACGCGGGGCATGCGGTATACTTAATAGAGTTGGGTGTTGTGCTCTTTGACAAATCGGAGATGGAAGCGCGAAGGAACCCGCGTGAGCACTGCGGCCAGATGACGTAGATCCGAAGACGCAGGAGCCAGACTGACCTCGCACGTGAGGGCTTACGAGCACGTGTGGGGAGAGCAAAAAGATGCTTTCTCGAAGGGTATGATACTGGCTCAGAACGAACGCTGGCGGCGTGCCTTAAACATGCAAGTCGAGCGAGAAATCCCGCTTCGGCGGGAGAGTAAAGCGGCAAAAGGGTGAGTAGCGCGTGGGTAAGCTGCCTTCGGGAGTGGGATAACGGCGGCCGCGCAAGCGGCCTTTAGCGAAAGCGCCGCTAATACCGCATGATGATGCGACGGCATCTTCTTACTCGTAAGCGGATAGCCGTTGCGTTGAAAGGTCGTGGGGATTCGTCCCCGCGTCTGCTCGGAGAGGCGCCCGCGTCCTATTAGCTAGTTGGTGGGGTAACGGCCCACCAAGGCGATGATGGGTAGCCGGCGTGAGAGCGCGATCGGCCTCACCGGGACTGAGACACTGCCCGGAGCCCTACGGGGCGCTGCAGTTGGGAATCTTGCACAATGGGCGAAAGCCTGATGCAGCGACGCCGCGTGGAGGAAGAAGGCCTTCGGGTTGTAAACTCCCGTCAGGGGTTATGAAATCCGTGCGGAGAAATCCGTGCGGTTGACAAAGGCCCCAGAGGAAGCCATGGCTAACTCCGTGCCAGCAGCCGCGGTAATACGGAGATGGCGAGCGTTGTTCGGAATCACTGGGCGTAAAGCGCGCGTAGGCGGTCGGGTAAGTTGGACGTGGAAGCGTCCGGCTCAACCGGGCAATGTCGTCCAAGACTGTCCGACTGGAGCACGGTAGGGGAGAGTGGAATTCCTGGTGGAGCGGTGAAATGCGTAGATATCAGGAAGAACGCCGGTGGCGAAAGCGACTCTCTGGGCCGTTGCTGACGCTGAGGCGCGAAAGCTAGGGGAGCAAACGGGATTAGATACCCCGGTAGTCCTAGCCGTAAACGATGGGCACTTGGTAGTGGGGATTTCTCCACTGCCGGAGCTAACGCGTTAAGTGCCCCGCCTGGGTAGTACGGCCGCAAGGCTAAAACTCAAAGTAATTGACGGGTGCTCGCACAAGCGGTGGAGCACGCGCCTTAATTCGAGGCAACGCGAGGAACCTTACCAGGGCTTGACATGTAGGTGGTACGGACCTGAAAGGGCGAGGACCACGGGTCAGCCGTGGAGCCTACACAGGTGTTGCATGGCTGTCGTCAGCTCGTGTCGTGAGATGTTGGGTTAAGTCCCATAACGAGCGAAACCCCTGTCCCTAGTTGCTAACGGGTAAAGCCGAGGACTCTAGGGAGACTGCCGGCGTTAAACCGGAGGAAGGTGGGGATGACGTCAAGTCATCACGGCCCTTATGTCCTGGGCCGGACGCATGCTACAATGGCCGGTACAAAGGGAAGCGAAACCGCAAGGCGAAGCGAAGCTCTAAAAACCGGCCCCAGTTCAGATCGGGGGCTGCAATTCGCCCCTGTGAAGAAGGAATCGCTAGTAATCGCGGATCAGCCACGCCGCGGTGAATATGTGCCCGAGCATTGTACACACCGCCCGTCAAATCATGGGAGCTGGGGGTACGCGAAGTCGTGGGTCTAACCCGCTTCGGCGGGAGGACCGCGCCCACCGTAAACCTGGCAACTGGGATTAAGTCGTAACAAGGTAGCCGTAGGAGAACCTGCGGCTGGATCACCTCCTTTCTAAGGACTGAATGTCCGGGAACGCCCGCACAAAACGGATGATACCAAGTCCGGGGCGTTCCGCCAGAGAGAAGATGTCTCCAGCCTGGTCTCCCTGCAATTGCGGTGATCGCGCCGTTCGGCCGCAGCGGCTTACAGCGGGGTCTGAACCGCTTCCGTCTCCTTTTTCGACACGTCAGGGCCTATAGCTCAGCCGGCTAGAGCGCGCCCCTGATAAGGGCGAGGTCAGTGGTCCGAGTCCACTTAGGCCCACCAGAGTGGAGCAAAGCACCCTCTGGTGAACGAGGGGAATCGGGGCGGGGATGTAGCTCAACTGGGAGAGCGCTGGCTTTGCAAGTCAGAGGTTGCCGGTTCGATCCCGGTCATCTCCACCAGAGACAACGCGAGCTGAATGGGCCGGGATGGCCGGGGCAGGCTATTCCGGCAATGAGCCGCCCGAGGGCGGGTCGAAATAGACCTGAGCGCCGATGAGGCGCACGAGTTGGACGTGCTCTTTGACATGTGAATAGAAGTGGCGTCAGTGGCGAATGTCACCACGAAAGCCGGGTAGCGAACTGTCAAGTGCCAAGCTACCAAGGGCGCAGGGTGGATGTCTTGGCGCCAACGAGCGATGACGGACGTGGAAGGCTGCGATAAGCCCGGAGGAGCCGCCAAACAGGCTTAGATCCCGGGATCTCCTAATGGGACAACCCGTCGCCGCGGAAGCGGCGACATTCGCGTCTGAAGGCCCGCCGCAAGGCGGTTTATAGGGCGCGAAAGCGAACCGGGCGAAGTGAAACATCTCAGTAGCCCGAGGAAAAGAAAGCAAAAGCGACTCCCTCAGTAGCGGCGAGCGACAGGGGAAGAGCCTAAACCGCGCGCGTCTTCGGACGCGGGCGGGGTTGCGGGGCCATCGCTAAATCCGCAGGGAACCTTACGGGAACGGGACTGGAAAGCCCGGCCAGAGAAGGTGATAGCCCTGTAGCGGAAAAGGCGAACTGCGGACAGATGGAACCCCAAGTAACGTCGGACACGTGGAACCCGGCGTGAATCCGGGGGGACCACCCTCCAAGGCTAAGTATCCGTTGGCGACCGATAGCGCAGCAGTAACGTGAGCGAACGATGAAAAGCATCCCTTCGAGGGAAGTGAAATAGAACCTGAAACCCTGTGTCTACAAGCAGTCGGAGCACTGTGGAAGCGGCGAATGCGGCTTCCCGTGCGACGGCGTGCCTTTTGGAGAATGAGCCGGCGAGTTAAGCTACGTTGCGACAGGTTAAGTGCCTCAGGCACGGAGCCGTAGGGAAACCGAGTGTTAAAAGCGCGACAAGTGGCGTGGCTTAGACGCGAAGCCGGGTGATCTATCCATGGCCAGGATGAAGCGACTGTAACAGGTCGTGGAGGTCCGAACGCTCCAATAATGCAAAATTGGGCGATGAGCTGTGGATAGGAGTGAAAGTCTAATCAAACCCGGGGATACCTCGTTCTCTCCGAAATAGCTTTCGGGCTAGCCTCCTGTTGTCGACGGCGGGGGTAGAGCACTGAATCGATTCGGGGGCCCACCAGGCTACCCATTCGAATCAAACTCCGAATACCGCCGCACGCAAGCAGGGGAGTCAGACTACGAGCGATAAGGTCCGTGGTCGAGAGGGAAACAGCCCAGACCGCCAGCTAAGGCCCCTAAAGTGCGCTAAGTGCATCAAAGGAAGTGGAGACGCTAAGACAGCCAGGATGTTGGCTTAGAAGGAGCCATCATTTAAAAAGTGGGTAAATCCTTACTGGTCGAGCGCTTCCGCGCCGAAAATGAACGGGGCTCAAGTGCATTGCCGAAGCTGCGGGTTTCGTTCCGTCGAAAGGCGGGACGGAGCGGTAGGAGAGCGCTGTATGCAGGGCTGAAGGCGTACCGAAAGGAGCGCTGGACCGCATACAGGTGAGAATGCCGGCATGAGTAGCGTTAAAGGAAGTGAGAATCTTCCTCGCCGAAAACCCAAGGTTTCCTGGGCAAGGTTACTCCGCCCAGGGTTAGTCGGGACCTAAGGTGAGGTCGAAAGGCGTAGCCGATGGAGGGCAGGTTAATATTCCTGCACCGCTGGTAGTCGCGAATGCTGTCTGGTTGACGCGGTCGCGCGGAGCTGCACGATCCATTAGACATGGTCAGAAGGGCTTTAAGCCCGTTTGTGGCCGAGCCGACAGCCGAGAAAAACGCCAGGCAGAGACTACTTGCGCCCGTACCAAAACTGACACTGGTGGGTGAGGAGAGGATCCTAAGGCGCTTGAGAGAACCACCGTTAAGGAACTCGGCAAATTGGGTCCGTAACTTCGGGATAAGGACCGCCTCTTGCACCGTCTTCACGGACAGTGCGGGAGGTCGCAGCGAAGAGGCCTGGGCGACTGTTTACTAAAAACACAAGTCTGTGCAAAGGCGCAAGCCTACGTATACAGACTGACGCGTGCTCGATGCCATAAAGTTACGGAAGGGGGTTATTCCGCTTCGGCGGGAAAAGCTCCCAACCTAAGCTATGGTGAATGGCGGCTCTAACTATGAGAGTCCTAAGGTAGCGAAGTTCCTTGTCACCTAACTGGTGACGTGCATGAATCGCGTAACGACTTGGGCACTGTCTCAACGGTGGACTCGGCGAAATTGTGGTCGTGGTGCAGACTCCACGTTCCCGCGGCAAGACGAAAAGACCCCGTGGACCTTTACTGCAGCATGGCATTGGACTCTGGCTGGGCATGTGTAGGATAGGTGGGAGGCTTTGAAACCCCTTCGCCAGGAGGGGCGGAGCCGCCAGTGGAATACCACCCTTGTTCTGTTAGTGTTCTAACTCCGACCCGTGAAGCCGGGCGGAGGACAATGCTTTGTGGGCAGTTTGACTGGGGAGGTCTCCTCCTAAAGGGTAACGGAGGAGCCCAAAGGCTCTCTCAGTGCGGTCGGCAATCGCACGGCGAGTGTAAAGGCATAAGGGAGCTTAACTGCGAGACATATCAGTCAAGCAGATGTGAAAGCAGGGCTTAGTGATCCAGCGGTTCTGTGTGGAAGGGCCGTTGCTCAACAGATAAAAGGTACCCCGGGGATAACAGGCTTATCTCCCCCGAGCGACCATAGCGACGGGGAGGTTTGGCACCTCGATGTCGGCTCATCGCATCCTGGGGCTGAAGACGGTCCCAAGGGTTCCGGAGTTCACGGATTAAAGCGGTACGCGAGCTGGGTTTAGACCGACGTGAGTCAGGTCGGTCTCTATCTGCCGTGGGCGTTGGATAGCTGAGGAGGCTCTTCCCTAGTACGAGAGGAATGGGAAGTGGGAACCTATGGTGTGCCAGTTGTCCCGCTCGGGGCACCGCTGGGTAGCTATGTTCCTAAAGGATAACCGCTGAAAGCATCTAAGCGGGAAGCCGTCTCCAAGATTAGCTATCCGTTCCCCTCGAGGGAATAAGGCACCTCTAAGACTAAGAGGTTGATAGGCCGGGGGTGTAAGTGCGTATACTTAAAGGCACTCAGCTGACCGGTACTAATCCGCCGAAAAGCTGGCACAAACTGACCGTTCGTCCGGCAATTCGCCGTGGCTTAACCCACTGACGCCCTCCTATTCATTCGGCCTATTGCCCTGCACAGGCAGCCCCTGCGCGAATGCGCCAGAAGAGACTTCACATCTTCCCTTTTGAGCGACCAGCGCGGGGAAGCGCGGAAGCCGGGGCATCTCTGTCGGGTCAGCCAACCTGTGCCCGAGGAGCTGTCCTGTTCGGGCGCCCACGGACCGTAGTTTATGGAAAACGACCCGTCCCGCGGGGAGCGGAACGGGAAGACCGGGGTTCGAGATCCCCGTCGATCCGTGAGACGCTGCCTTGTGCAGGGGATAGCATGTTTTTGCCCGGTGACCACAGCGGAAGGGCCACACCCGTTCCCATCCCGAACACGGCCGTTAAGCCTTCCGCGCCGATGATATTGGTCCCTCGTGGATCGAGAAAGTAGGTCATTGCCGGGCATTTTCTTGTACGGTGCCGGAAAGGGTCGGGAACTTCTTCCTCTGTCTGCCTCCGCCGGCCAGCCTTTGACAGGCCCGGCCCCCTCCCTTGTCGCCGAATGCGGCAGCAGGCGTCTCAACTCTACGGCTTGGCCGCCCCCTGGTTGAGCCTTGCTCTGATTGCCCTGAGGTTGTCGTCGTACCTCCGTCTAATCGCCAGGACCTGGTCTTCCACCACGGGGCTGAAATAGTGGTACGATAGCATACGTCGCGCCGACTCACCCGTTGCTGCGAGGGCCGCCCCGGCGTGTTTCTGTGAATCCATCAGCACGAGAGCCACAGCCGCTGCCTCCCGAACATAACCTTCGTCGTCGTTCAGGAGCTTCGCCACTGCGTCCTCGTGTGTCCGCGCCTGCATGATTCCGAGCGCCATGGCGGCGCTGCCTCGGGCCCAGCCTCGGAGTCGCTTCTGCTCTTCATCCGTCGCCGGTTCGTCAGGCCTCGTCAGGACGGCCGCGATCTTCTCCTTGCTGCCCTGCTCTCCGATCACGGCAAGGTAGACCGGCGGCGAAACCCCGCATGACCGGGTCCCTGTCGGTCAGCATCTTGCGGAGTGCTCTCTTGAAGCCGCTTGCGCCACCGATAGCTTTGAGCCCGCCCTCCTGTGACCCCCTGACGCCCCGAATGAACCCTCAACCACCGCAAACACGTTCTCCGCCCGGGCTTTGCCGTCCTCCGTTGCGCAATGGGCCACAGTCCAAGAGACCCCAAGCAGGACGGGCTCGTTCTTCTCGGACGTCAGGCGTGTGAGAAGCTCCCTGTCCTCTGGGCTCATCTCGGCCGCCGCGTTCGGGGGCGCCGTCCCCTGCGCGGCTGCCGGGAGGAAAGGCCAGGCAAGGGCCAGCCATGCGAAGAGCAGGACTGCGACTGTCCTGTTCATTTCGGGCCTCCTCTTCAAGCTCGAAGCATCGGGGGCTTCAAGCCGCGCGGCTGCTCCAAACGTGGGCATTCTCGACCAGTTCGACGCGATGCTATCACTTCAGTGCCGGACCGTCAATGCGGCCTTGTCACGCGTGTGCGTTGTCTGTAAGCGCCGTGTATTGGGGCCCTTGTGACGTTGGCCTCGGTTGCCGCAAGCTGCCTGTCACGCTGGCGCGTGCAACCAGACGAACCAGAGCCGTTCGTCGTGTGGCGGGCGATGGGCACGCGAGAGGTCTGTCTGATACGCCGCAGCGAGGCAAGAGAGGGCGCAAGTGGAAGGAGCGGGTGCGGCCGCTAATTGTAGGCACAGACGGGCAAGGCCGCTAATTGCAGGCATGACCGTAATCGTCAGGTAAGGATGGCATGAGGGGCGAGTATTGCCTTTGTTGTTGATGGTGTGGGTTCGGGGCGCCTGTGAAGGCGCCGGTTCGTTGTGGGGGCTGGAGTCTTGGGCCGGGCCACGGCCCCTCAAGGGCCGTCCGAAGGCAGACCGCCCCTGGCCCCTTGGCTTTGTCCCTGTCCCCCGTACGGCTCCTCAAGTAGCGGCTAAGGTCGGCGCACGCGCGCGCCATTGCATCGCCGATAGGGCGCGACGCGCCTGCCCCAGCCACCCCATGACCCGCCCCCCGCGCACTACCCGCAGCACTATGCTGCGCGCGTGGTGGATGACCTGCCCCGCCACGCACAGCAACAGAAACCTTAAGCGCTTCGGCCGCGCCTTCCGAAGTTCCTCCGGCAGCGCCGTCTGCTTCAAGAGCGCCAGCACGTTGTGTGTCAGCACGTTCAGTCGCAGCCACGCCGCATTCGCCCCAAACCGCCCGCACGGCATCACACCCGCCCCCAACTCGTTCTTCAACACGTCGTGCAGCTTCTCCACCGTCCCCGCCTTCTGGCGGTGCCACTCCAAAAGCTCCCCACCCGGCCGCTCCCAATCGTTGGTCACCACCGCGTAATACTTCACCCGCGTGCCGTCCGTAAAAAGCTCCCCCTGCGCCGGCTCCAGCTTGATCGCCAGATACCGGTCCGGCCGACGCCCCTTCACCACCGACGGCGCCGACGGAATGAACTCCACCTCCGCCCAACTGCGCGCCACCT
>Ga0315289_10000460_pt1 | contig 62571 bp, 45 predicted proteins | sample YL17G11_40_MG_FD_203452 | JGI IMG/M metagenome (GOLD analysis project Ga0315289, IMG submission 203452) | Sediment microbial communities from Yellowstone Lake, YNP, Wyoming, USA - YL17G11_40 | ecosystem: Environmental > Aquatic > Freshwater > Lake > Sediment | place: USA: Wyoming | collected... | reverse complement strand
GAACTTACGGCGCTTCTATGGAGAGATCTGCGGGCGCGTCAGGAGCCGGGCCGCCGAGCTTACTTCCTGCCGAGTGATCAGGGCGGGATCGCGGCGGTGCCGTCATTTCGGTGCAGGGGCATTTCGCACGCAACGAAAGCCGTAGATGTCGTAGCCGAAGCAGACATCCACGTAGCCGGGGTTTTCGTTGTAGCGATAGCCGCAGCGGCAGCTCTCGGCGCTGAACCGCCACGCGCCGCCGCGCACGACCTTGGTCTCGCCCTCCTGCGGCCCGCGGGGGTTTTCCTGCGGAGCCTCCTGGTAGTAATCCACCTTGTAGAAGTCGTTGCACCATTGCCACAGGTTGCCGCTCATGTCGTACAGACCCCACGCATTGGGCCGCTTCTGACCCACCGGCTGAGGGTGGCCCCCGGCGTTCTTCTCGGACCACGCGTAGTCCGCCAGTTGGGCGGGGCCGTTCCCGAAGAAATACGCGGTCTGGGCTCCGGCCCGGCAGGCGTATTCCCACTCCGCTTCCGTGGGCAGCCGGTATCCGTTAGCCTCGAAGTTGCACTGCCAGGTTTGCAGGTCATAACAGAGTTGGAGTCCCTCCCGGCGGGACCGCGCGTTGCAGAACCGCACGGCGTCGGACCAGCGGACCTGCTCGACGGGATTCCGGGCTCCTTTCCAGCGGGAAGGATTGTCTCCCATCACGGCCTGGTATTGCTCCTGCGTCACCAGATACTTGTCAATGTAGAACGGGCTTACGGCCACCTCGTGGGGTGTGGCATCCGCCTCGTCCTTGTCTCCCATCGTGAACCGGCCTCCCGGGAGCAGAACCATCCCGGTTTCGGAGCTGGTTCTTGTCTCGGCCGGACTTGCCGCCGGAGATTTCGGGCCGTCGCCGGGAGTCTTGCGTTCACAGCCTGGCAGCACGGCCAAGGCCCCGGACAGGAGAAATACAGTCGCGATGAAGTGTCTCATGATTCTCGGTTCCGATCTGTGGTCTTGGATTCGGTGTCTCCCATTCAATAGTTCGGCCATACCTCATAGCCGTCCGGATTTCGCAGACACTGCCGGCAACGTCTCCTGATTTCCTGTGCCAGTTCGACGGCCTTGGGCTGGTTCACGCAACCGTAGCCCGCCTCCTGAAAGAGCTTCCTGGCGATAATGTGATACTCGGCGAGGAGGCCGTCCTGGGCGCCGCCCATGGCTCTCCATGCCTCGCTGAGTTCCTTATAAGCGGGCAGGTTACCGGGGTCTTTCCGGCGGGTCAGAGCCATAGTCTTGCGCGCCAGCTCATCCGCATATTCCAGAGATTTAATATTCTCTTTCTGCACTGTGTATGCCTCGGGTATGCGCCGCACGATCTGCTCCAGATCATCGACGAACGGCTTCTGCTCGGCCGACGAGCTTCCCGTCGCGTGCAGGAACTTGATCATGTCGTCGGCAAAGGCTCTGTATTCATCGATGCGCGCCATGTGCCGCTGGACAAAGTAGATCATGTCTCCGACGGCCCCTTCGACATACTCTCTTTTTTCGACCTCTTGCCCGGCATCAAAAACTGCCTGAATGGCTTCCGTGCATCCACAGGTGCAGGCGCGACGGACCCCTTCGGCGCCCCTTCGATGATGGGTTCGCAGCTTGCGGCCGGCGAGGTCGAGGATGGTGTCACAGGTCTGCCGGCCCAACGCCGCCTTCATGATGTCAACAGGCGTGGAGACCGAGGCCGGAGTGTCCTTTCTCTCCAGGCAGTAGACGAGAGACTCCCCCTTCGGCAGCACCTTCTTGCTCAGATGATAGAAGGCGCTGTCCCCGTTGAACCAAACGGGATAGCTGTACATGCCGGGTACACCGCGCCAGATCTGGCCGGGGGACTCCCGGAAGGTGAACGTGGCTCTCACCTCGCCTTCGTACAACTGGGTCACCCATTTGGCGGGAAAGGGCCTCTTCCAGTTGCTTGCCACGTCCTTCTCCAGGTATGCAGGGCCCAACACCTCTCGATGCCAGATGCCAGGCGCCTCCAACAGGGCCAGGTAGACACTCTGCCCGTCATTGTCGAAGTCGATCGACTCGATGCAGCGCCCTTCCTGTCCTTCCTTACCCAGCCCAAGCCTCATCTGCTGCTTTCCCTGCGGCCAGGTCATGACCAGCACGCCGGTCTCGCCTTTGAGTAATCCGAGGAAAAGATTCACTGACGGGACATAGAGCGTATTGGCCGAGGGGTACTGGCCGGGAGCCACGATCAGGTCGTCGCCGATGAAGTCGGGCACGACACCGTACTCGACCGGGCTCAGCAGGCTGCCCCCCTTCATATTCTCGGCCGGCTTGATCTCAACCATCTCCGTCCTGCTGAACGCAAAGACGCCCGACACATCCTCTTTTGCGCCCTTGACGGAGAACGAAACGTCCAGGGCCACTTCATCGCCCGTGTTCTGCAGGATTCCGCAGTGGCTGATGCTCGCCGGCCTTGTCTTCATCGGAAGCGGGGCAAATTCCGCGACCTTCCTGCCCGGGTCGGCCTTCGAATAGATCACCACTCTTCCTTTGCCTGACCAGAACACCGCGGTCAGATAGCTGTTCTCGACGACCGCGTCGCCCCGGAATGCGTATTCGCGGCCGTAGTAGCCCGGGTCGGAAAAGGCTTTGGCCGGGTCGGCTTCGAGCGTGAGGAGATCGGCAGGCACGGCCTTCCAATTGGCTCGATTCCCGAGATCGACCGTTTCGACGAAGGGCGAGACGGTGTCCCAGACCTTCACGGCACAGTCCCGGGTTTTACGTGTTGAGGTTTGCGTCTGTGCGGCTGTTGCCTCGCCGCTCAGAGCCAGGAACGCACAACCGACCACCGCGCCGGCCAGAAGGATGACGTGATTCCGCACCTTCAGCCTTGAGTTCTGAGTTACCCGGGCCGTCACCTCAGAATCCGGAACCAGGAACTCAAGACCCTTGTCGCCCTGCCTGATGCCTTGATGTGACTTCATGATTCGTATTCCTTCCAGGTTCCCACTGTTATTGCGAACACCAAGGTCTCCCACGAGAGAGTGACCATGCCGGATTGTAACTTGGAGCGCTGAAGAATCAAGCGCGTGATGCAAGCCAGCTTCGTGGAGGCAGCCCATGCGCACGGCTAACCACTCTTACTTGTGATGCGGAGCGCGATGTCCACAGTGTAGGATGGCGTGCTCAGCGTGCGATCACCGCCTTCGTGCGTGATCTTGTCGGCTCGAATCGTCCGGCCTGAGGCCGGTTCCACCCAGTCGACCTGGTAAACTCCGGCCGGTAATCGCAAGGTGAGATTCTCCTGGTAGTTGCCGGGTGTGACGGTATAGCACGAGCCTTTAGCCCCTTTGCTGTGGTGCAGGTAGAGAGCGTACTGCCTGCCCGGCTCGCCAAGGACCCGGCACAGGGCGTCTGCGGGCACGCCGCCCGTCACGATGCCCCGGTCCGGCCGCATCTTCAGGTACTCGAAGCTATTGATGAACTCCCTGAGGTTTCGAAGCGCCTGCAGAATCTGCTGGTTGTCGGGAGTGTTGCCGGTCGGGTTTGCCACGGTGAAAACTCCGTTCAGATGGTTGAAACCTGCGCCGCCGCCGACGATAAACTCCCAGGCCTCGACCCGTGACGCCGCGACCTTGTCGCCGGAATACCAGACCGGGTAGTAGTTCGTCTCGTTCAGTTCGATTGGCTTGCCGCAGTCATATTTCGCGTCGAGTGCCTTCATCCCGCCCATCTGCTCGACATCGGCATCCCAGACGTACTGAGTCGTGACGACCGCCACGCGCGGGTCGTTCGAGAAGTCACACGGCCCGCCCACCGGCCCTTCCACCTGCTGGGCAATCAAGTGCCGCTTCGGCAGGCCTTCTTCGGTCTGGCGGATCACGTCGATCTCGTGAGCGATCCAGGGACCGGCCAGTGCGAACGGTGTGCCGGTCAGGGCGGGCTCATCACAGATTTCGAGAATGACGTTGTCGAACTCGTTGACCTCCGTGGTGATTTTGCGAACGTACTGGTCCAGGACCTGAACGAGGTCGGCGTGCTTGAGCGTCTGGACATCCTGGTGGCCGCAACGGCCGACGCCCTGGACGTTGTTCTCGTGGTACAAGGGCGAAATCGGCCACGTGTCCGCGTATTGCGCGTTGAAGAAGCAGACCTCGACGACGACGCCTCGTTCGCCGGCCTTCGCCACGAAGTCCTTCAGACGGCTGAAGAAAGCCGAATCCCAGCGGCTCAGATCAAAGCGATGGCCGCCCAGTCGATAGCCGGGCTGATCACTCCGCGTCCAGGGCAACACAAGACCTTCCGGTTTCGGCGCGAGGGTGTTGCCCTTGATGAATTTGTCCACCGGCTCGAACAGGAATCCCGGATAGATCCGCGTATAGTTCAGGCGCCAGGCTTGCAGCGTATCGAGGTAAGCCACGTAGTCAAAGTCCCGGTTGACCACGGCGCCGTAGTGTTCGGCAGAGGTGATCAGGACCGTCGGCTTGCCCTGGAACAAGAAGTAATGGGGGTTCTCAGGATGCAGACGAATTGGTTCGGCACGAAGCGGGGCCGCCAGAGAGAATCCGAGCGTCAGGATTATCGCGTGCCGCCACACGATTCCTCGCAGACGATTTGTGGCCGTCCTACCCGAGATTCGCTGTTCAGACTTCATAAGCAGTTCTCCTGCACACGGTGAGATCTATGATACGAGAATGTGCCGCGCTTTCCAATGGTTTTGTGAGCCGGTCCGGCGGCTGTGCCGGCATCAGGCTCGCCTTGTGGCGGGGAATCGGGTATGATCTGGCGGTCCAATTGGAGGATCGAAGAAAATGGTGCCGAATCGGATACCTCGTGTGACACATTGCGCCGCAGGGCTCCTATTGTTCGTGTTCCTGATGGATTTGCCGACGTCCGCCGCCGGATCAGGCCCGGGTTTCCCGCTGGAAACTGACTTTGCCCGTCTTGTGCTCGCTCCGAATGCTTCGATCACGAGCCTGGTTGAGAAGAAGAGCAATCAGAATTGGCTCGCGACGGAATCGCGTGCGTTCGCGTCGGTGAAAAAGGCGGGGCAATATTTCCCTGCCACGCATCTGGCGCGTGACGGCGAATGGTGGCACGTGCAGTTCGGGCCGGCCGATGTATCGGTTGACTTCCGCATGACACCCTCCGCGCACTATGTGCTCTTTGAGCTGGTCCGAGTGCAAGGCGAGGGTGTGCAGGAGGTGCGGTTCGCGGAGCTGCAGGTCGCGTGCCGAGAGAACGCCGGGTGGTGGCTCGGTACGTGGTGGAACGAGAAGTTCGCCGTCGCACTGCTCGGGCTGAGCGACCGCGTCAACGTGCAGTTGCTCGGGAACGGCGCGCTCGCCGCATCAGTGTATCCGGAGTTCGGCATGGAAGGGCAGCGGGTGGTGCTCGTGGCGGCGCCCACGGCGCAGTTTCTCGACGTGGTGCAGGAGGTCGAGCGGGACTTCGGGCTGCCATCGCCGAAACTGGGCGGGCAGTGGGCCAAGACCTCCCGGGCGGTGCACACCGGCTATCTCTTCACCGACTTGACCGAATCCAACGCGGACGAGACGATTCGCTTCGCCAAACTCGGCGGCTTCGAATATATCATGACCTACGACAGCACGTGGGCGAAGTCACTCGGCTCTTATCCCATCAACACGCGCAATTTCCCCGACGGCGAGGCGAGCTTGAAGGCGACAATGGACAAATGCCATGCGGCGGGTCTCAAGGTGGGTCTGCATTGTCTGACCAGCTTCGTCGGCAAGAACGATCCGCTGGTGCAGCCCCGGCCCGATCCGCGCCTGCTGAAAGATGATCAGGCGGCGCTGGCAGCGGATATTGACGAGAAGGCGACGGAGATTGTGGCCGCCGGCTCGCTGGCGAGTTTCCCGACCGAAGGGGCGTTCTACGGCGACACCAAGGCCGGCTTCGACATCCAGATTGACGAGGAGCTGATTCAGTACCGGGCGGTTGGCGGGCCGGGCACGAACGCGTTCCTGAAATGCACGCGCGGATTCGCCGGCACGCATGCCGCTCCGCACAAAACAGGGGCGAAGATCCACCATCTGGTCGAGCGGTACGGCTGTTATCTGGCTGACCTGCGTACGACGTTGAAAGGCGAGATTTCCGATCGCATCGCGGGCGTGATCAACCGGTGCGGGTTCGACATGGTCTATTTCGACGGCGGCGAGTGCAATATGGCGAACGGGCCGTTCTGGTACTGGGTGGCCCAGCAGCAGGACGATATGTGTCGGCGCGTGACGCGCGAGCTGCTGGTGCAGGGCAGCGGCGGGACGGCGTGGACGTGGCACTGGTTCGCGCGCGGGTGCTGCGATGATTTCGCCGCCGTCGCGCCCAAGCAATACCTTGATTATCACAAGATCGCCGACTCCTGGACGCACTACACGCAGAGCTTCCTGCCGGCGGATCTGGGCTGGTGGGGCTTCCTGGCGGATGAGCCGGACCATCCGGCCACGATGCCGGACGAGGTGGAGTATTACGCCGTGCGCATGCTGGCGCTGGACACGCCCGTATCGCTGGAGACGAATCTGGTCGCACTCAAGCGGAATGGCCGCACGGAAGAGATGCTCAAGCTGCTCGGCGAGTACGAGCGACTGCGGCTCGGCGGCACGGTGCCGCAGGCTGTGCGAGAGAAGCTGCGGACAGGGGAGTGGCACTGGGTGCGCCAAGGCGACAAGCCGGCCTTTGCGCCGATTCGATACGAGGTGCAGCGGGTGGACGTGCCTGGTGAGCTGCGCGTGACGAATGGATTTGGCGCGCAGCCGCTGAAATTCCGCCTGCAAGTGGTGCCGACGCCGGCACCGGCGGGGGACAAGGCGAACATCGTGCTGATGCGCGCGGAACCGGCGACCGAGCTGAGTTTGCCGGCGGCGAATGCCCCGATGCCGGGGGCGCCGGCGGGCCGGACAGATTTTGCGAGCCCTCTCAACCTGCTGCACCACCGCGGCTTGGCCGTTCGACTGCGCGTGGAGGGCCCGGCTCCAACATCGGACGAGCCACCTGCCGTGCTGAACGTACAGTTGGAAGCAGGCGGCAAAACCTACCGTGACCACTATATCGATCTCGATTTCACAGGCGAGAAGACGATTGTCCTGCCGGAGCCGACGACGGAGCGGATGCTGCCGGAGTTTCGACCCGCCCACGCTAATTACGCGTTCAAGGCCGCGATGTACGGCTTCAATTATGGTCACATCGTTGCGCTGAATCTGCGCTGGATGCGGTTATCCAAGAGCCGGCCGGTCAAATGCAGCGTCGCTTCCGTCGAGGCGCTGGCGGAGTCGGAGGTCGTGCTGAAACAGCCGGCGGTGACGGTGGGCGAAAAGACGCTCGCCATTCCGCTGGACCTGAAAGTCGGCGACTACGCGGAGTACCGGGTGGATGGCGCGCTTGCGGTATTCGACCGCAATGGAATGCTGCTTTCGTCTCTGCGGCCCGGGGATGATCTGCCGACCCTGCAAGCCGGCGTGAATCGTGTGGCACTCCGCCAGCCGGCCCGGCTTGCGTCAAGCTCACTCTGATCACTCTTGGTGAAGGCTTATCGTGGTAGCGGTGGTCTCCATTCATACGAGTCAGGAGAATACCTCGGCCAGGCAGCATTGTCATCCTGAGCCGAAGGCGAAGGATCTGGGCACCGAATGGGAGGTTTCTCACATCCGCAGTCCAGATCCTTCACTCCGCTTTGCTGCGTTCAGGATGACAGACGATGCATGAGGACTAATTGTGGTCCGTACCATACGATGGTTTTGATTCGGGCGGCTTGGGCCGCAGATCTTTGACGGGCGCGGGACAACCATCGAACGTGTTGCCTTCGAGGATGATGCGCTGCGCCTCCTCGCCGATGCGAACGCCTGTCTTCTGGCTCCCGCTCGCGACGCTCTCCAATCTCGTGTTGCGAATCGTGATGTCCTGTGTCTTCCCCTGGATGTCGATTCCGATTCCGGATTCTCCCGTGCCGTTGTCGCAGATCACGCAGTCCTCAATCCGGTTGCGATGGCCGCTGCGGAATTCGTTCTCCTCCTTCCGAAAGAGAATCCCCACCTCGCCATTTCGCTCAATGGTGCAGTTCCTTATGAGGTTGTCCGTGTCGCGGTGGCCGATGCTGACCCCGTATTTTCCATTGTCGGATAAGGTGCAGTTCTCCACGAGTCCGTCCGACACACTCCAGCAGAAGTAGACTCCCTGGCTGTTGCCTTTCGCCGTGCAGCCGCGGAGGACAGGCCGCTGGCAGCCGCTGCCCGGGTGAAATCCGAGATCAGTGTTATTCATAGCCTGGCAGTTCTGGAACTGAATATCGTCGCACACCTGGAAGCTGAAGCCGTCGCCGTTGTAGTCTCGGGCCACCACGTTCTCGAATCGCCACCGGTTGCACTCCTGGAGGAAGACCGCGCCGGCGAAGTTGCCGTTGATGTGTCCGTTCTTGTCCCGATTGCCGTCGAGGACGAGGTTCCTCACCTCCACATCGCTCACGCCCTCGGCGGTGAGGATCGGGAAAATCGTGGCGGCGGTGGCATCCTTGTCTGTCCAGAAGTCCTCCTTGGTCAGCCGGTCCAGAAAGAGAATATCGCCTTGGATGGCTGTGACTGTAGCGCGCAGCACATCGAATTGCCAATCGCCCGGTCCCGTCTTGGCCTGGAGCATGATCCCGCCGCCCGGCGTGAATCCTGTGACGTCCCTGACCTGCACACCGTACTCGAACCAGTCGGAATCCCTGGCCAGCGCCGTCACAACGCTGTCGGTCTTTCTAAGCACCGTTGTCTCGCCGGAGCCTTGCAGGGTAATGTGCGGCCGCAGGTAAATGGCGTTTCGCAGATGGTACACGCCCGGCAGAAGGCGAAGTGTCCCGCCGCCCAGCCGGTGCAGGTACTCAACGCCGGCCTGAATGATTCTGTCGTCTTTGCCCTGCAAATCGCCCTCGGTCTGACCGGTGGTCAAAGTCGGACGCCGCTGGTCTCTCATCGGACGGTTGGTCACTGTTAAGGATTGATGGATCGCGGCCCCCTGATCGCGCGTCCTTTCGCCCGCACTTGCATGGGTCGCGAGGCACAGGACCATGGCGGAAAAGAGTGATGTTGCTAAAGGATTTCTCAGCAGTTGCATGTCGTATCTCCCCATCGTTGTACCTTTTATGAATATTTTCCGGCTGCCGGGGAACATGGCCCGCTCGCCGCCATGGGTTCACATAACCAATAGATCAGTGCGGCAGAGGCAATCCCAACAGCATGTAGAGAATCCCAACCACGGGCACCACAATCATATTGAATCCACCGAAGAAAAGAAGCCCTATGAGAACCAGCATTCCATATCGAGAGAAGCTCTCGTACGCCGCTATAGTCCGCTGCGACCTCAGCCTGGCATACACCATTTTCGACCCATCCAGGGGAGGTATGGGAATCAGATTGAAAACGGCCAGCATGATGTTCGACAGGATCGCGAGCAGAACAAAACCGCCCAGCACCGATGCTGCGTGAAGGTGAAACAGGTGAAACGCCAGTGTCAGTCCGAGGGCCATCGCCAGGTTTGCGGCGGGCCCCGCGGCGGCGACTTTGAAAATCTGGTTCCTGGTCAGGATGGAGAAATTCACCGGCACCGGCCTGGCCCAGCCGAAGTGCGCAATCAGCGGCAGGATAATCGTCCCGAAAAGGCTGATGTGGGCGAGCGGGTTGAGCGTCAGCCGGCCCATCCGCGCCGCGGTGTCATCGCCGTAGCGGTACGCCATCCAGGCGTGGGCAAATTCGTGAATCGTCAACGAAATGAGAAAAATGGCGATGGTCGGGAGATACAGCGCCCATTGACTTGCGTGCATTTTATCCTTCCACTGTTCAGTCGTTAGTCCTTAGTATATAGCAAGATGTCACAATCGTGCAATCCGTCGTTGGCTGTTCGTACCTGGTATTTCGTACGGGACCTCCGCTGGCCGGCGACGATCAACTCTTGAAAGGCAGGCTCATGACGACGGCAATTCGCATCTGCTCTTACGTATTCATCTCCGCGCTGGCATGTGGCCTCTCTCGAGCGGAGCAAATCCCCGCGCACCAAGCTCAACAAATCTACGATGCCGCACCGGCGGCGGTTCGGGCGGCGCCCCGGAAGGCCCGGCGGGTGCTCATCTGGGTTACGCCGGCGCATTTGATGGAGGGGGACCCGCACAAGGGGTATTGCATCCCTTACGGCGCCGCTGCCTTCGAGACGCTCGGCCGCAAGAGCGGTGCGTTTGAGCCGGCGGTGAGCGGCGATCTGGCCCTGTATCTGCCCGAGAACATCCGTCAGTTCGATGCCATCGTGATGAACAACAGCTCCGGCCCGTGGATTACGCCTACGGACGCCGACATGGCCAGGACTGGATTCCAAAAGTGCGGCAAAGACAAGGCCGCGCTCGAGCAGGTGCTGCGCCAAAGCCTGCTGGATTACGTATCGAACGGCGGAGGCATCGTGGCGCTTCACTATGCTATCGGAGCCAATCGCCACTGGCCTCAGTTTCAACAACTGCTCGGCGGCACCTTTACGGGACATCCGTGGAATGAGGAGGTGGGGGTCACCGCGGAGGAGCCCGGGCATCCGCTCGTGGCCGCGTTCGGCGGAAAGGATTTCCGGCTGGCCGACGAGATTTTTCAATATGGCGAGCCGTACGACCGGGGCAAAGTGCGCGTGCTGCTTTCGCTCGACCCGGAGCGGACGAATATGGGTGTGAAGTGGATCGGCCGGGACGATAACGATTTCGCTCTGGCCTGGGTGAAGTCGCATGGCAAGGGGCGGGTCTTCTATACGTCCTTTGGCCATCGCACGGAGCTGTACTGGAACGCGCCGCTGCTCCAGTTCTATCTCGACGCCGTCCAGTTCGCGACGGGCGACTTGGATGCCCCGCTCGCTCCACGGCCGGACCGGCCGGTCAGACGGGCCCCCGGCCCCACGCCGCCGGAGGTCAAAGCCGACTTGATGAAGGCGAAGAATATCTCGTCACCTATGCCCCAGCAGATCCAGCAGATGGAGGCCGCCGCTCCCGACCAGGCGCCCGCCAAACCGGTCAAGCCGCGCAAGGTGCTCGTGTGGGGCCACCCGTGGACACACGGGCCCAATCCTTTTGCCGAGAAGGCGCTGGAAATTCTCGGGCGCGAGAGCGGTGCCTTTGCCGCCGTGGTCAGCGATGATCCGCGTTTGCTGTTGGGTGATCGCCTGCCGCAATTCGACGCACTGGTGATGAACAACATCCACGAGCCCGACCCGTTCTTGCCCCAGGATTTCGCTCAGCGCACCGAAGAACAGAAGGTCGCCGCGAAGAAGCTCGATGAGGCGGTGAAAAAGAGCATCCTCGATTACGTGCGCGGCGGCAAAGGCATCGTGGGGATCCACGCCGCCACGGCCGCCCTCCAGGGCTGGCTCGAATATGGCGAAATGATGGGCGGCTTTTATAGCTCGCACATCCTGCAGGAGGTGGCGATCAAAGTGGATGATCCCGGCCAGCCGGTGGTCGCGTGCTTCGGGGGCAAGCCCTGGCGGATCAATGATGAGATTTACCTCTTCGGTAAGCCTTATTCGCGTCAGCAGTCGCACATCCTGCTGAGCCTCGACCTGGACCGGATGGCCGACCCGGGCAAACGTCCGGACAAGGACTACGCCGTGTCCTGGACACGCGAGTACGGCCAGGGACGCGTCTTCTACACCACGCTGGGCCATGCTGCGGAGACCTATTGGAATCCGTTGTTCCTCCAGCACGTGCTGGCCGGCATTCAGTTCGCGACAGGTGACCTCCCGGCGAAGGAGGCAGGGAGTGCGAAATGAGTCTTGATCTCTATGGGCCTGTGATACGGATTCGGAAATGCTCTGGGCTATAGGCCTCTGTCATCCTGAGCCGAAGGCGAAGGATCTGGCCTGCGAATGAGAGGTTACCCCAATCCGCGGCCCAGATCCTTCACTCCGCTGCGCTTCGTTCAGGATAACAGATTGTGCACGTGGATTAACCCTCATTCGTATCGCGGGACGCATGCAGCGACTGTAATGAGGATGGCAGGTGCTCCAGGTCATCCCTTCTCCGGGCCCGAGCTGGCCCAGATGGCTTCCACGCAGTCGTTGATTCGGTCGCCCCGATACATTCTGGTGAAATGTCGCTGGACGCGCAGGCCGCTCGCTTCGGCGATTCTGAGCGCAGCCGCATTGTCACGCGGAATATCCATGAACACCGGCCGGCCGGCGTAGCGATTCAGAGCATCGGATAGCAGCGCAGCGCCGGCACGGGAGGTTGCGACACAGGGACCGATCTGAATTGCCTTGGCGCCGCGGCGGGCCGTGGCGAACCCCTCGAGTTGACCATCCCGATATAGAACACGCAAAGCCTGCGGCGATTCCGCAAACAGTCGCGTGAGCATCTTTTCGCGGTGCGTGCCGGTCATTCGTTGATCGAACGCGACGATTTTCACCAACGAGCTTGCCGTTGCCTCGGTTACGTCCGGTTGCGTGCCGACCTGTGGTGCGGTCCCCTCGTACCGGGTCAATGGGTATTCCGGCGTAAAGCCCAGCTTCTCGTAGACAGGTTGCCCGGCCGCCGTGGCGTCAAGACGGATGGTCCTCACTCCCTGCCTATCCAGGAAATCGAGCGCGTGTTTCAGCAGTGCCGTGGCGACACCCCTGCGGCGTGCGTTCACTTCCACCAGGACCATCGCTATCCAGGCCACGGGACCGAAGATGCAGGTCGTGGTGGTCCCGACCGGCGTGCCATCCAACTCGGCCACGAAACACCCGTCCGGCTGCATATCGAGGAATCGCCGCCAGTCCGAGTCAATCTGGTTCCACCCCGCCTGCCGACACAATCTCAGCCCAAGCTCCAGGTCGGCAGCTCTCATTGGTCGAATCGTTATCATGGCCGAGTCGAGGCTCCAAGAACGTGAGACTGATACGCGTTGCGATCGATTTGTTCCTGCTATGTCATGTCGAGCGGAGCGCAGCGCAGTCGAGACATCTGGCCGAGAATATGGCGTGTCGTCAATTCGCGGCCAGATGTCTCCGCTCCGGCCTTCGGCCTCCGGTCGAAATGACAAGGAGTGCTTGGGCCTTTGGTCGAAATGACACGAGAGGCGCGGAATTCACCCGAAATCGGCATCAGAGTTTCTTTGCCTGTACCGCTTTGCTCGTGCAGAGCACTTCTGCGCCGCTCAGAACAGGTGCAGACTCCCGGGACGCCGGATCACCGGAGCAAATCAGCTCGATCTCCAGGTTACGGTCCACGTGCACGCCGGAGAATTCCAGGCACGCAGGTGACGGAGTGCCCTCGGCGGGATTGAAAGCCTTGGCCACGATATTTCCCTGCAGTTTGACATCAAAGCTGACTTTCTTCGCCGTGGGATCTTTCAACAACGGAAAACGAAGGCGAACGGTGTATTCCGCCGGGCCGTCGGCGTCACCGCGCAAAGGCAGAATGCACCGCTTGAAGCCTTGGGCGTGAGAGGCAGCCAGTCGCGCCCGGTCCGTCCGAGCAGCCGCTTCGGCTTCGTTGTCACACCGGACGTATTCTCCGCCCGGCAGGAGTTCCACCTGCACCGGGAAGGAGAAGCCCATGGCCGCTCTGTCTGCGGGCAGAGCCGGGCGCGGGTACCCAAACCACATTGTCCCTTGCGCATCGCGCATGTCGCCCGGTGCACCGAAGTTGATGGCGAGGTGCTGGACGGGCGTGTTCGCGCCGCCCGCGCTGTAGATTCCCCACCGATAGTGGTCCGGCCGCGGTTCGAGGGCGAGCGAGCAGGTGATCGGGTAGAGGCAAAGACAGCCGGCACTGGCCTCGGGAATCAAGGCCAGCCCATCGGCGGCAATGGCATTGATCCAGCAGCCGGGTCTTTGTCCGGCGAAATGGCGAATGCCGCTGTCCTCCTGGAGATCGTAGTACGCCGTGAAGCCGGATCGCATGAGAAGCATCTGGGGACAAGCGGAAATGGCCCCGCAGTGATGGCCCGGCCGGAGGAACTGCCAGGGAGTATCGACGCCGCTGACGGGGTGAGGACGAGTCTTCTGCTGGCCGGTCTTGAGGTCGAACGCCCAGGGCTCCGCAAAGATTGTATCGCCCACGACGACGGGACGATGGCGGTAGTTGGCGTCGCGCGCCCACAACTGCTCGCCCGTCCTGCCGGAGAGCGCGACGAGTCGGCGTTGCGAGAACTCACCGGCAAGGAATTGTTTCCAGTAATGGCCGTTGGCGTTGGCCCCACACAGGACCACGACGCCGTTATGATACATGGCGGTCAGCTCACCGCCCCCGATACCGATCCTGCTGCAGTCGGTGACATCCACCGGTGTCTCCCAGAGTCTTCCCCCTGTTCGGGCGTCGAGTGCGACGGCCATGCGTGCGTCGAATTTCTTGGCGGCCGCTTCCGCCTGCTTAGCCTCGTCGCCCTCGAGACCTTTCCAATGGGATTTGTCTTGCCGCAGGATGCGTTCCCGCTGCTCCGGGGTCAGGGAGCTGTCGGTAAAGAACATCCACCCGTCACCCAGCGCCAGGGTGAGATTGACGATGTTCCTGCTGCCGTATTCCCAGAGAACCTTTCCGCTGTCACTGTCGATGGCGAAGAGCTTGTCGGACACGCCGCGGTTTCTCATCGTGCTTCCGTAGAGAATGCCGCCGGCGTAGGCCAGGAAGCCCCATTGCGACGGCTCGTTCCCGGCCTGGGAAGGCATGGGGTACACGGCACGAGTCTTCCCTGTCTCGGCGTCGAGCCGGAGGCATTTATCCGGAAGGGCCACGAAGAAGCTGTCCTCCGATGCCGCCAGATTGCCGCATTCCATTGCCTTCAGCCGCGTCCGCATCGCGCCGGGAATGTCGCGCTGCCACAAGAGGGCTCCGTTGTAGGAATCATAGGCCATTACAACGTTCTCGCCCTGGATGAACAGCCGCCCGTTGACCGCCAAGGGTGCGGCGGCCGCATCGTGACGGTTGACCATCGGTGCCTGCCCCGGCTCGCCGAACCACAACAGCCCGAGCGATCCGCCCAGGATGCGATCGTTGCTGCACGCCGTATTGCCGGCATCGGCGTACTGGTGCGTCCATTGGCCCGCGCCGGGTAGCGGTCCGCGCTTCAGAATCGCCCAGAGGCCGTTTGTCTCGCTGACACGGCAGCGACCCAGCCGCAGTTTGTCCAGCCAGCCGGTCAGCTCGTCGGCGGACAGCGCGCCTTGTTTGGCGAGCCTGTCGGCCGGCGCTCCCAGGCAGAGCGTGCCGCCGCACGGTTTCAAATGTCTCGCCAACTGGGCGGGATCTCCCGGGATTCTTCCCATGAGCAGGAGGCTGTCGGAGACGATCAGGTTGGCGAAGTAGTTGGAATAGGGCAGGGCGGATAGCTCGCCCTGGTCCATGATGACGCGCGAGCCATACATCCCGGCGGCATCGAGGGCCGTCCGCGCCGCTTTCACCTTCGCCGGGTCCGGCTCGACCCCAATGATGTGCAGGCTCGTTCGCTTCGCCAGTTCCATCGCCAACCGCCCCTGTTCGGCGCCGAGCACCAAGCAATAGCCTTTCGTGACGCCGCTCTCCATGACGATGGCCTCGGCCGCCGCACGATAGACCGGCGTCAGCTCATCTGGCGGGTAGGGGTCACTGGCGGGAGTCCTGCTATGCCTGACAACCGGAACTTTGCTCTTGTCCGCCGGCTCTGGCGTGAAACAGTAGATTTTTCCTTTGTCGGTGCTCACGTACAGATGTCCATCTGCCACGGCCAGACTGCGGGCCTGGCCCTCGACCTTCGTTTTCCAAACGCAACTGCCATTGCCCCGGTCGAAGGCGCAGACCTCGTCCTGTCCGCCCGCCACAACCAGGTTCTCACACACAATCAGCTCCGCATCACATGGGCAGGCCACATGCCACTTGACCGTCGGCTCGACCTTCTCCCGCCTGTGCTGCGCCAGTTCCTGTGTGAAACGGTCGAGGTCCTGCTGGAGGCGATCTCGTGCGTCCGCCGTCGCCGTTTTCAACTGGGTTTGCAGGGTCTTGGTTCGGAATTCGAGCATGTTCCGTCGCCTGCTGGCCTCGGCGTACGCGGCCCGGTCCATGGCGAGGACCTCCTGGCCGGTCGCCAGGTAGGCGTCAGTCCCCGCGATGGTGAGCCGCCGGCCGGGGAACCAGGCGAAGCCGGCTCTGCCCGTCTCCTGATCGAGCGCGAGCAGGTGCTCCTGGGTGCCGGTGTAGAGCTGGTTGTCCGCGAGCAAGGCATAGGTTCCCCCGACCACGCCGCCCGCCTCTTCGCCTCTCCAGCCGTAGTCGCGCTTGAACGCCAGCCGGCCGGTCGATCTGTCGAATCCTACCGGCAGCGCCCCGCCGGACGGCACGAACAACCGCGTCGGCGTGGCCAGCAGATACCCTTGGGGTGACAGGTCGTTTCGATAGGCGTCGGCTTGGCTGATCGTGCCGTTTCGCCAGACGATTGTCCCATCGTCCGCGCGGATGGCCAGCAGATAGACGTCCTCATGAGGAAATATCCCCGCCCCGAAATAAGCCGTCCCATCATCGACCAGCACGCCCGTGCGAATCGGCCATCGGGAAATCATTCGTCCGCTGCCGAGGAGCCTCTCGTTCGCCGGTCCCCCGCGGCACTTCCAGATGAGCTCGCCCGTGCCGGCATTCAGACAGTAGACGAGACCGTCATCCGAGCCCACGAATACCCGATCGTTCCAGATCGTGGGCGCCAGGCGAATCGGGCCGCCGGTGCAGAACGACCAGATCTCCTCGCCGGTCTGCGCCGACAGAGCATAGACCTTGTCGTCGACGGAAGAACCGAAGTAGAGGCACCCGCCGGCAGCCACGACCTGGAAGGCATCGTCGAAGTCGACCCGGTGACGCAGGATGAAGCCTTCCCGGGGTCGGGTCCCGGGAGCAGGCCAGGCGGGCTTCGGCTCATGGGCCGAAGCATAGGTCCATCGAAGCGCGAGGGAGACATCCAGCGACTCGCCGGTGCAGCCCGTACGGGCAATGTCGTGGCGATAGGTTGGCCAGTCCGACGCGACGGTGGTCGTCGCGACGAGCAGCAGGATCAGTGTGGAAACCAAGGTAATCGTTCTTCCCATCGACATATGAATGCTCCTCAATCATCGCTCTGGATCAGAGGTACTCAGCGGGGAATTTCCACGGGTCGCGGTATTCCGGGACGGCCAGCCGGGCCGCCTCATCGTCGAGGATCTTTTCCGTTGTCGGATTAAAGCGGATGGCTCGGTGCAGCCTCATGGAAAGGTTGGCTAAGCAGATCGGGACATCGATCCGGCAGTGATAATCCGGATTGCAGCTCGGTTGCTTGCGCGTCCGAATACAGTCGAGCCACTCGTACTCGTGGCCGGGCGACGGCAGGAGGGATTTCTCCGGCGGTCGGGCGTCCTTGAGCCAACCACCCTCGGGCACAACCTGGTGCATATCGTAATTCGCGTACAATGTGCCGTTGACGCCGTGGAAATAGATGCCCAGCCTCCGGGCGGGCTCGCCCCGACCGAAGTCGAAGGCAAAGCTGTTGACCAGGGACATCATCCACGTCATGGTAAACCCGGGATACTGCCACAGGACCTCCTGCACATCCGGTGCATCCCCCGCATCCTTGATGACATACCGCCCGCCTGAGCAGTATGTGATCTCCGGATAGCCCGGATCAAGCGCCCACACCGGCAAGTCGATGATGTGCGGGGCCATGCCGGGCGTCCAACCGCCGCTGAAGGCCATGAAAGAGCAGTTGTTGTAGGCATTCTGTACGAGCAGGGGATTGTACGGCCGCATCGGGGCGGGGCCTACCCAAAGATTCCAGTCGATGTCCGACGGCGGGTCGCCATCCGGCGTGTTGCCGATGCCGCCGGGACCCTGGTTCATCACGTTGAAGGTCCGCACGACGCTGATCGGCCCCAGCTTGCCCGAGTGAACGAATTCCACGACCCGGCGATAGTTCTCTCCGGCGTGAATCTGCGTGCCAATCTGGCAGATCCGCCAGTGTCGGCGCACGGCATTGCGCACGGCAAGACTCTCGCCGACGTGAAGCGTCATCGGCTTTTGCAGGTAGAGGTCCTTTCCCGCTGCGCAGGCGTCCACGGCGATGCGACAGTGCCAGTGCGGAGGTGTCGCAATGATCACAGCATCGATGTCTTTAGCCGCCAGCATCTCCCGGTAATCGTGATAGGGCTTGGCCGTACCGGGGTATTCGGCGACAACCGCATCCCGGCGCGGTTTCCACACGTCGCAGGCGCCCGTGACGACCACGTCGGGCCTGTCCGCGCACGCTTTCAGATTGCCGCGTCCCATACCGCCGCAGCCGATTAGACCGACACCAATCTTATCGTTGGCGGCCGGTTTGCCCGCGCCTCCCAGGGCACGGGCCGGAACGAAGTATGGCACTGCCATGCCGGCGGCGCTGGTGGCGGTGATCCCGCGGATGAAGGCACGTCGTGAGAGGTCCTTGCTGTGGGACATCATCATATTCTCCCTTGTCCGAACGAAATAGGGCGCGACACCCAGGGCAGATTATATCTGTGTTCTGTCCCGCTGGCGAGACGATCTTGAATCCCGAAATCCTTTCTGGCGCTTCAGGAAGTCCGTCAGGGCGTAGATCGTGTCAATGTTGTAGCCGGGCTCAAGATGGTATACGTACCCAAGGCTGCCGCCGGCGTTCTCCTCCAGGATATGTCTGGCCCAGTCTAATATCGGCTCGGTACTTTCGGCGGACATGTCACGGGGCAGGGGAGCGATGGTAATCGGTTTCTCCCGGCCGAAGATCTCCCGCGCCTTCGCCATTGAGGTCTCGCCGCCGAGATCGAGCAAGCTCAGAGGGCCGATTTTCGCGAAGGCCTCGAGCAAATGGGTGCTGGTCCCGCAGGAATGGAGTCGCACAGGCCCGAGCGACCGGCCGATGCGCGACGTCTCCGGCACGATGAACGCCTCGACCAGAGCGGGACTGACCATGCAGGAGGAACACTCGCCCACGTGGACGTCCGTGATGGGCAAGCCGGCTGCCTGGGCAAAATGGCGGCAGAGCACAATGTAGGCGTCGGCCACCCACTGCATGAGCTTCCTGCACTTCTGGGGCTTGGTCAGCATGTCCAGAAATATCGTCTCGCCGTAAAGCTTCTGGGCGGAAGTCAGCACTCCGTGGATGGTGGCCCGGCCGGAGGCATCCCAGAAGAATGGCGGGATGGGGCGAAGCCGTCCTTTCGCTTCACTGCGGACCTCAACGATCTGCCCGTCGAACAGCCTGACCAAGTCATGATCTAGCAGTGTCTCGGGGTCGGGCAGCTCTGCGGGATCTCTACCTGCGAGGCAGCCGGGCGTGATATCGGCATCGCGGTCATCGGCGGGCACAAAATCGGCACCCAGCAGCATGCCGAGAAGCATGTTCGGCTGGACGCCTCCGATTTGCACCTGCTCGCTGCTCCAGTACTCCATCCGTCCCAGGTTTGCTTCCGAATAGAAAAGCGCCATGCCAGGGAACGTCTCGGCGGCATAGTCGTTGCACAGGCAATCGACGGCATGCCGCCGGTGCGGATCGAAGTAGTAGTCGCGGTCGAACACAGCGCCCACGGCCCGGTTCATCCACCCTTTGGAAAATGTCCCGGTAATGGTAATCATTTCTCCCCTTCTCGCACCGGACCTGCTTATTCTCCCGGAGGGCTACAGGTCGCCCAACTCACTGATTTTCACCGGTCTGCCCGATTCCGCCGACATATCGGCGGCGAAGCAAAGGGCCTGGGTCTTGGCCGCATCCTCCAGGTCCGGGAAGGGCCGCTTGTCCTCGATGATGCAGTCGAGAAAGTGAGAGGCCTCGCCCGTGAAAGGATGGTGGGCCACGTCCGCACTATCGGGCAGAATGCAGGGAACCCGGGAAAAGTCATTCTGGCCCGGGAACAGCTTCGGGGCGAAAAGCTCGTTGTTGCGGATGGAGCCCTCGGTCCCATAGACCCCGATGTTGAACCGATAGGGCATCCGTGCATCGAAGGTTGTTGTCGTCCGGCCGATCTTGCCGTCCTGAAATTTGACATTGACGGATATGGTCCCCGGGTACTCGATGGGATTCTCCGTTCGGGTCTGGTAGGCACACACTTCTTCGGCCTCGCTTCGCGCGAACCATCGCAACGCATCTACCGCGTGGCAGCCGCCCGTCAGAATGGCCGTGCCGCTGTGTTCGCGACTGCCGAGCCATTTCTGCTCCGGCGTCATCCAGATCCGGTGCATGTAGTCCACTTCGACCATGAAGATATTTCCGAAGGCGCCTTCTCCGATCAGCCGGTCGATGGTCATCAGCAGCGGGTTCCAGTGCAGCACGAAGCTCACGAGTGTCTTGACGCCGCCGGCTCTGACCGCCTTCCGCTGCCTGCGCACGTCTTCGATCGTCAATGCCACGGGCTTTTCAATGATGACGTGCTTTCCGGCCTCGGCCGCGGCCACCACGTATTTCGTGTGCGAGTCGTGGGGCGTGCACACGACCACGATATCAACGTCCTTCATCCGCAGCATCGGCGCCGCATCCGTCTCGATCGAGCACGGGAGATGGTACCGGTCGCGGTACCGCTCGGCGTTGGCCGGATGGCGACTGACCAGGGCCCGGACCTCGGAGCGTTCGTCTTTCTGAAAGGCTTTTACGTATTCCTCGGCCACCGCGCCGCAGCCAATGATTCCCACGCCGAGCTTGTCCATATGCCGGTCCCTTCAGATGGTCTTCTTGTCAACTTCCGCTGGTTTTTCCGTTTTCTCCTCGGGCTTGTCCTGAGGCTTGGCATCCAGGCGCTTCTTGATGTCTTCGAGCTGGTCCGTGAGTTTCTCGTTGTCCTTTTTCAACTCATCCACGGTCTTGCGCAGCTCGATAATCTCCTGCGGCACCAGCTTCTTCTTCTCCTGCAGTTTGTCGAGGGCCTCTTTAGCCGTTTTTTCCATACGGTCGTTCGGATCATCACCGATAAATGTCCGGACAATCGGAATCGCTTTGGGGTCGCCCAGGGTGCCCAAGGCCCGAATGCCGCCGGTCTGGATGTTCGTATGCGGATGGGTGACCTGACTTGCCAGGAATTCCCGGACCTTCGTTTTATCCTCTTCATCGCGCGCGACGTACGCCAGAGTGTCGAGCGCCCTGGAGAAGTCCCACGTACGCCAATCCTGGTGACCCTTGCTCAGGATATCCGTGAGCGGCTCGATGAAATTCGGCTCATCCAGCATGCGTATCGCCTCGATGGCGGCCAGGGCCAGGCGGTTGCGATACGATTCGGATTTTAGGTACCGGACGACCAGCGCATCGCCCTCCGGCGTCTGGTATCGGCCGAGATTCTCCACCGCGGCGGCCACAATCTCCGGATTCTTTTCCTTCTCCAGGACCTTCTTTGTCAGTTCGAGACTTTCCGGACGATAGAAGCCGGCAATATCCTCGACAACCTGCAGGCGAACGCGGGCATCGGTCTGTTCCATGGACTCGGCCAGGGCGTCGAACGCCTTGCTCGTATGAATCTCGCGCAGCGCCCCGGACGCCGCGCGGCGCACGCCCCAGAAGGAATCGCGGTTCAACGCGGTCTTCAGGTGCGCAAGGGCCTTTTTGTCCTTCTTTTCCTTCAGCGCCTCGATGGCGAGCAGCCGTCCGACGACGTCGTTTTGATCGGCCAGTTGCGCATACAGCATCGCCGTGGGCACGTCGAACGTGACCTTGGCCAGGACGCCGTACTCCGGATCGAAGCGGACGATGGTCGGCTCCTTCTCCAGCGCGAAGTAGAAATCATGCTCCTTCTCGCTGACCGTCACCTCCTTGTCGATCGGCTTGCCGTTGATGATGAACCGCACCTTGGTGCGGAAATGAAACAGCATCACTCTGTCGTTGATGTCCTGCGTCTGCTTGACGGAGACTTTCGCCAGCTTGTCCGTGCCCAGCCATTCGTAGCTGACAGTGAGCTTGGGGACACCCGCGTGGTACACCCATTGGTCGAAGAAGCGATCGAAGGACCGGCCGGACAACTGCTCGACGACCGCGACGAGGTCTCCGGTGACCGCACAGCAGAGGGCGTTTCGCTCCAGATAGGTCTTGATGCACTGGCGAAAGAGCTCGTCGCCCAGCTCGGCACGCAGCATGCGCAGCACCCAGCCGCCCTTCGAGTACGTCCGGTAGTCAAACTGCTCGTCGGCATCGCGGTATTGCCGGCAGACAATCGGCTTCTCATCCGGCCGGTCGCGCACGAGCCACTGGGCCGTCTGGCAGAGTCCGTAGAGCATCGAATCGCGGCCGTTCCTGTACCCGTCGTACAGGTCCTCATAGTATGTGGCAAACCCCTCGTTCAGCCACACGTGGCTCCAGTCCTTGCACGTGACGTAATCCCCGAACCACTGGTGCACGAACTCATGGGCGACGAGGCTCTGGCTGGAATGAATGTTCTCCGTCTCATCCGTGAACAGCGTGTAGTCGGTGAGAATCGTCAGAGTGGTGTTCTCCATGCCCCCGGCGACAAAATCGGTGACCGCGACCTGGTCGTACCGGTCCCAGGGATAGGGGACCCCGGTTTCCTTTTCATAGAAGGCCAGCATGTCCGCGGTGCCTGCGAAGGAATTCGCGGCTAGGCCGATTTGTGAGGCCGGCGTGTAGAAGGCCAACGGCACGTTCCCGCCTCTGGCCTCGATTTTTTTGAACCGGCCGGCGGCCAGGGCGATAAGATAATTCACGTGCGGTTTGGCCTGGAACCACGTCACGGCCTTCAGACTCGTATTCGGGTCGGTGTGTTCGCGGAGCAGCCTGCCGTTGGACAGGACGGTCATGTCCGGCGGCACCCGACACGTCACTTCGGACGTGAATCGCTCATTGGGGTAGTCGTAATTGGGGTACCAGTACGGCGCCGTGTGGGTCTCTCCCTGGCTGAAAAGGTGCATGTCCTCCTCGCGGTAGCCGAGCTCGGGCGTGCGAAAGTACAAGCCTTGTTTGGGTTCCGCCTCGTAGGTGATCACGAGGGTGGTCTCCTGCCCGGGCGGTACCGGCGGATGGAACGTGATCGTGATCTTCTTGTCCGTCGCACAGTAGTCGGACATCGTCGCATTCGAGGTCACGGCGGCGACGTCGAGATCCATCGCATCCAGCGAAAGCTCCTGGAGCTCCTTCGCTATGGGAGAGAAACGGATCGTGGTTGTGCCCTTGATGGTGCGCGCCTGGAAATCCGGCGTGATGTCGATCGCAACGTGGAGAATATCGACCTTGCGATCCGGCGCATATTGAAGCTCGACATAGGGAGCGTCCTTCTTGTCCTCGGCTCGACGCCGCTCGCCCCCGTCGGCCCGCAGGAACTGCCCGCACCGCAGGGAATCCTGTTCCTCCACAGACGTCCCCCAGGCCGGGCCCGCCATGACCAACGCCAGTACGACGAATATGAGCCTGCCGATCACGCGTTTCATTTTCCGCCTCCTTCATCAGGTAGCTGCAATACCATTTTGATAAAATCAACACACAGCCGATCGTAATGCATTCCGCCGATCCCGTGACGGGACTGCGGGTAGATCATGAGCTGAAATTTCTTGTCCGCCTTCTGGAGGGCGTCGACGAGCTTGAAGGTGTTCTCCACGTGGACGTTATCGTCGATGGCCCCATGCAGAATCAGCAGTTGCCCGTGCAGGCTTGGTGCGGTCTTGACAACCGACGTGCGTTCGTAGCCTTCGGGATTGTTCTGCGGGGTGTCCATGTACCGCTCGGTGTAGATGGTGTCGTAGAGGTGCCAGTCCGTGGGCGGCGCTCCGGCGATGCCCCCGGCGAATAGCTGGCTGTGTGTCAGGGCATAGGCGGTCATGAACCCGCCGTAACTGTAGCCGCTCATGCCTATCCTGTCCCCATCGACGCAGGACTGCTCCTTCAGCCAGCGGATGGCCTCCTCGATATCCTTCAGTTCCTGAACGCCCAGTTGTTTGTACGCGCACCACGCGGAACAGGCGCCCTTGCCGCTGGCCGTGCGGGGATCGCACTGAAAGACTAATGCTCCCATTTCGGCCAGCATGTGGTCATCTGCTCGCCCGCCTTGCCATGCATCGCAGATGGTGGGCGAGTGGGGGCCGGCGTAGGTCGTGAACCACACCGGATATTTGCGACCGCTGTCAAAATTCGACGGCTTGATGAGGCTCGCTTCAAGCAGAAAACCGTCGGACATTCTGATCTGGAATTGCTCGTACGTGCCGAGTCGGTACTCCTGGCGCTCATAGACGGGGTTCGTATCCAGGGTCCGCACGTTGGTGCCGTCCGTCGCGTACAATGCCACTTGGGTCGGCGTGGAGGCGTTGCTCCACCTGTCGATGTAGTACCTCCCGTCGGGGCTCAGGCTCACCTGGTGCTGGCCGGGCGCCTGGGTCAGGCGTTCCAGCGCACCGCCGTCCAGTCTCGCTCGGTACAGGTGCTCCGCGATGGGGCAATCCCGTGTCCCGGTCAGATAGACCCAGCCGTTTTTCTCATCGACGTGGTGGACTTTGCGGACTTCCCATTCCCCTTCCGTCACGGCGCGCTTCAGTGCGCCGGCCTTGTCATATAGGTAGAGATGCTTCCAGCCGGTGCGCTCGCTGGAGAGCAGGAAGGAGCCGTCGGCTAGGAATCGCGGCGTGTCGGGCGGCTCGATCCACGCCCGGGTGCTGTCACGCAGCAGCCGTTTCGGCTTCCCGCCGTCACGCGGGGCCGTGTCGACATCGAGCCAGGTCTGGGCCCGGTCCTGCACGAAGAAGTATATCTTCTCGCTGTCCGGCAGCCAGCCGGCGCCCGTGACCAGGTACGCGCCTTCCGTATATTCCCCGAGATCGACCCACTTCACGGGCCCACCGGCCGCGGAGACGATGCCCAGCCTCACCTTCGGGTTCGGGTCGCCCGCCCGCGGATAAGGGGTGGCTTCGACCTGCTGGCGCTCCGGCACGTTGTTCACGACCGTGAATTCGTGCACCGGCGCATCATCCGTCTGATAGAACGCGATCGAGGACGAGTCCGGACTCCACCAGAACAGTTTCCACTGCCGGTCGAAGACCTCCTCAAAGTAGACCCAGTCGGCTTCCCCGTTCCGGACCGTCCCGCCGCCGTCGGTTGTCAAGGCCCTTTCCGTCTGCGTGGCGATATCGACCACGTGCAGGTTATTGTCGCGAACGAACGCGACAAATCGCCCTTGGGGATCGAACGTGCCGTATTTTTCCTGGCCGGGGCTGCTCGTGAGCCGAACGGCCTTACTGCCGTCTGTCGTGCCATAGTACAGGTCGTTGTCATAGTCGATGAGAATGGCGCTGTGGTCGGGATTCATCTCAAATCGCGTGCCCCGGGACAAGGATTCTGCGTCCTTCGTGCGCATCGTGGGCAGCTTTTTGAGTCCCTCCGCCAGCCGGTTCGGATCGATGAACAAGGCCGAGCGGCCGCTTGCGGCATGCACTTTGTACAGCCGGCCGTCGCGGGCCTGCAGGTAATGTTCGCCGTCCTCCAGCCAGGTCAGGTCTGAAACCGGTGAGCCGCTGAAGTGAACCCGGTGCTCGCCGTAGACCGTCTCGAATGTGATGGGCTTGTTGAGTTGGCGCGTGTCGGCCAAGGGTCGCACCCGCCCGTGCGTGATGGGCACATACGAATCCAGCCTGACGATGGGATATTCGTCGCCCTCGCGAAGCGCTGGCAGCAGACTTCGAAGCCGCGCGCCCTTCTTCACTCGGGGGTCGAGCAGTCTGACGAGCCTGTCCGTGGATTCCTGCTCCGTCCGGACGAGGATCGTCCCGGCTTCGAACCGCCGGCTCTCCTTTCCGGATTTCGTCTCAAACCGAAAGAGCGGCCCCTTGCCATCTGCTCGCTCCCGGCACACGACCTGCTCGATGCGATATGCTTCGATCTCAAGCTCGATATCCTCGCGCAGCTCATCGACCTGGATGTCCCGGCGTTGCAGATGCTCGGTCAGCCCATACAGCTCCGCGGGAAAAAGATAGGCATAGGGTCGCTCGGGCGCCGACGGGCGGCGTGGCTCCTCGGCGTCGGCAAGCTTGCTCGGCACGCCGGAAATCAGCAGACAGCACAGAACCACTACCCGCCAGAGCCCTGAAGACATATGCGTATTCCCTCTCGACTTTGTTTCCTCACCTTAATTCCATAAGGCATTCAGGCGCTTGACAGTCTCCTCGACAAGAGCCTGCCCTCCTTTGGGGCCGACGATGAATTTATCCGCGCTGTATCCGCCGCCTTGCACGGCCCTCTCCGTCGGCAGATAGCCGCAGTGCTGGCAGGACAACTGGACCAGGAGGGTCAGGGTCGCCGGGCTTCTCGCTTTGATCCGGATGCCGTAATCCAGGTACAGCTCGAAGGGATTGGTCGCAATCGCGATATCGCCGAGGCGCAGGACGTGGAACTCGATCGGGGCGATGGTGTCCGTGACGTAGAAGGGCAAGACGGGAGGCTTCTGCGGCGGGAGGCTCACTCTGGCCACCGTGTGCTGGAAGACCATGCCGGTTTGAATGTCCTGCTTAGCCAGGGGCAAAACGCTCTCGACCGCATCGGCGATGCGCCGCGCGATCTCTTGCCGGCTGGACAGGCCTCTTCTTTGCCGCATCACTTCCTCCGCACGTGCCCGAAAGAGCAGATGCGGCGATTCATCCCCTGCGGCCGCGCATTGGGGAAGGATGAAGATGTCTCTCGAAAGCCTGCGCCGGACCTCAAGACGCACATCATGCCAGAAGTCGGCGGAGACTTCGCTGAGTCCTTCGGTCTCCTGGGCGGTGCAGGCGATATTGATGACGATTCCGGTCGGGGCCTTGCTCCGGTCCCAGAAGAAGAGCATCTCCACGCCGTGGTCCTCGTAGCCCTCGATATTGGCGAAGTCCGGCTGGTTGGTCGCGCCGTACATGGCTGTGGAGCCGTTGAAGTAGTGTGCCCGGCGGTTCAGGCCGATGACCGCGTGCCCGAGCCCCCAGCTCATGCCGCCCGTCTTGCGGTTCTGCCAGGCCTCCACGGCGACCTTCGCCACACGCTCCAGGAAGAAGTCCGCGTACTCCGACGCCTTCATGACGCCCTTGTCTTGGCTGACATCGTAAAGGGTCCCGAACTCATCGTCGGCGAAGCCGGGGGCCGTGTGCGTGTGCGTGGCGTTCAGGAACAGCTTCTCGACGTCGAAGTCCGGCAGCCTCCGCTTCACCATCTCTCTGAGCCTGTCCTGAACCGCCTTTCGGATGTAAAGGACGTCGCACGAGACGAGAATCGCCTGCTCGCGTCGGGTGTTTTCTCCACGCGTCTCCAGGGCCAGGGCGGTGGCGGTCAGCGGGTCGCGCACCTTCTGCGAGATTCGCTTGTGCAGTTGGCCGACCAGTGCGACCGGCTTGTCGGGTGTGATGTCGGTTGAAGCCCAGCCGACATACAGGCCATTGGCGTCGGGTATGTTCGCGTTCGCCGAGGTGTTGCCCGCAAGCAGAAGCATGGTAAGAAAAACGATGTGGATCGTGACGCCTGGTCTCATGATAGAGCTCCCGTTCCGATACCCCTTGCGATTATAGATGCCAGGGACTTCGCATGGGTCGCATCAGCATCCGGCTGGCCTCCGCGTCGTCGATGAAATTCTCCTTGGCCGGGTCCCAGCGGAGCTTGCGGCCCAACCGCGTGCAGATGTCCGTCAGGTGGCAAATCGTATCCGTGCGAACGGCCACGTCGATAGGGCAGATCGTCCGGCCCCTGGTCTTGACCGCGTCGAGAAAATCCCGTTGATGGCCCTTGCTCTCGATCAGGTGAATCTCGTCCCGGCCGATGACGGAGGTCAGCAGCGACTGCGGCTCGGCCCAGATGCCTTCGCGGGTGATGTGCACCCATCCTTCGCTCCCCTGGAAAGTCACGCCGTGCTTGTACTGGGCCTCATCCATGTAAACCATCGTCACGCCGTCGGCATACTTGTGAGTGACCTTCCAGCTCGTGGCGCAGTCAGCCAATCCATCTTTCGGGAATACCGCGGTCCCCTCGATTTCCACGGGGCCGGTGTTGTCGGTGCCGTGGCCCCATTGGCCGATATCGACGTGGTGGACGCCCCAATACCCGCCTATGCCTCCCAGGCAATAGTCGGAAATATGGTACCAATTGGAGTAGCTCTCCTCCTGCGTCCATGGGCGGCAGCGCTGATAGCTGTAGGGGGCCCACGGGGCGGCGCCCAGCCACATATCATAATCCAGATCCTCGGGCACCGGCTGCGTGGGCTGGTTCGGAACGACGAAGTCGTACGGCACGCCCACCAGGATCGTTTGCAGCTTGCCGATCCGGCCGTTGCGGACCAGCTCACAGCCGAAACGAAATTGCTTGTCGGAGCGCTGCTGCGTTCCCCATTGGAAGACGGTGCCATACTTGTGACATGCTGTCTGCAGCGCCTTGCCCCAGGCCACGCTCAGGCCCAGAGCTTTTTCCGTATACATGTCCTTGCCGTTGCGGGCCGCTTCGAGCGAGACCAGGACATGCCAGTGGTCCGGCGTGGCGACACACACCGCGTCAATGTCCGGCCGCCGGCACACGTCGCAAAAATCGTTGTAGGTGACACAATCCTTGTTCCCGTAATGCTGGTCCACGATGCCCTTGGCCTTTTGACGCTGGCTCTCGCGGACGTCACAAACCGCGACGACTTGGACGTCGTTGTGACTGAGGAACGCCCTCAACAGGCCGGTCCCCTGAATCCCCAGGCCGATGGAAGCCATTACAATCCGCTCGCTCGGGGCGACCGTGCCGGCCTGGCCCGGCGCGGAGGATGGAACAACGTACGGCAACGTCACGGCCCCTGCGGCCATCGCTGTGCCCTTGAGAAATTGACGACGTGAGCTTTTCTTGTCCTGCGACATGGGTACATCTCCTGCCAATTATTGTGCCGGCTGCAACCGAACCACCAACAGAATACCAGAAATGCGACAATAAGTAAAACAACCAATGCGAGGATAGTGTTCTTGACGTCGCGACACGATTCGGGTACAGATTTCCAAGGCGTACGTTGATGAGTGGATTGGGGCAAGGAGAAGAGAAATGAACCGACGAGAGTTCATACGCAGGTCGGCCGCGGCAATCACCCTCGCGGGACCCGGCACGCAGATGAGCAGCGCACGCGCATCCGGCCAGCCTGAACAACGCCCTGACAAAAACTTTGGATAAGGAGGACGAGAATGGCCGCACATCGAGTACCCAGGAACGTCGCACTTCGGAGCCTCAGCCGTCGGAATTTTCTGGCTGCTGGTTGTCTGGCCGCATCCGGATTGCGCCTTCGACCGGCTCTTGCCAATCCGCAATCGTCCCCGGCGGAGGTTCCGGACATCGACCCCGGATTCGTCGGGCCGCAGTTCTTCGACGAGAAAGAAGAGCAGGCACTGAAGGAGGTTCTGGAATCCGGCTCGCCGTTCCGCTATTGGGGACCGGGCCGGCCCCAGAAGGTCCAGCGCTTCGAGGAGAATTTCGCCAAGTATATGGGCGTGCGCTTTGCGCTGGGCGTGACCTCGGGCACGGCGGCTCTGGATTGTGCCGTCGCGGGCCTTGACATCGGGCCGGGAGACGAAGTGATTGTGCCGGCGTACACCTGGTGGTCGGATTACACGTGCGTGGTCCACGCGGGGGCGTTGCCGGTCTTTGCCGACATTGACCGCACCTTCAATCTCGACCCGCAGGACTTCGAGCGGAAAATCACGCCGCGAACCAGGGCCGTCATCGCCGTGCATCTGCTCGGCGGCCCCTGCGATCTCGACCCCATCCTGGAGATTGCCCGTAAGCACAAGGTGGCGGTGCTGGAGGATTGTGCCCAGTGCGTTGGCGGCTCCTGGCACAGGAAGAAACTCGGCTCTCTCGGGGACGTCGGCATCTACAGCTTCCAGATCAACAAGATGATTACCTCGGGCGAGGGCGGCGCGGTGGTCACAAACGACCCGGTGATTTACGAGCGGGCGGCGCGCTTCCACGACATGGGCACGATGAACGGCGTCTTCGTCAAGCGCACGGGCTCCAGCCAGGTGCCGACCTTCGCGGGCGAGAATTTCCGGATGAATGAGTTTACCGGTGCGGTGCTCGGGGCGCAGTTGGTCAAGCTCGATTCCATGATCGCGCAACTGCGCCATAACGCCGAGGTCATCTATGACGGCGTCCAAGGCATCCCCGGCGTCCGGCTGCGCCATCGTCCCGACCCGGCGGGCGACATCGGCTACGGCGTCTATTTCGAAGCGAAGGACAAGGCGGCCCGCGACCGCTGCATCGGCGAACTCCGCCGGCGAAAGGTTCCGGCGTCCACCTTGACGGGGTCCGTTCTGTTGCCCATCGAGGAATCCGTCATCAACAAGCGGGCCCGCCATCCGAACTGGCCTTCCTTCAGTAGTCCCGAGGGCAAGGCCATCCAATATGGCCCGGACTGCTGTCGGCAGACGCTGGAGGTCTTCGACCGGTTCGTGCAGGTCCGCGTCGGTGCGAAGTACACCCAGAAAATCAACGAGTACATCATCGACGCGATTCGTCAGGTCCATAGTTCCATGGCCTGACTCCTTGCATTACCCACGACATGGTAAAGGCAGAGAGATATGAAGAATGAGCTTACCCGCCGTCATTTCCTGGCCGGCGCTGTGGCGGCCGGATGGGCCGCGAAATCGACACTCGCCCAGGACCGCACACGCGTTACGGTATGCAATCCGCTGCGTCGGACACCCTTGTCGCTGATCATCGACGATTCCTGTCCGGTCATCAATAAGGCCTGGTATTGGATTCAGCAGCGGCACGACTGGCGGATGCGGCACGCGCCGAACGCGCCGCCCTCGGGCTGGGAAATCCATTATGACAAATTGAGTGTGATGCCCAATGCGATACCGGCGCGCTTCGCGGCCGAGTGGGGCCAGTGGTGCGGCGAGCAGGGGATCAAGGGCAAGTTCAGCATGGTTCCCTTCCCGGCGGGCGTGGGCAGGATTGATAAGGGATTTCCCGGCTTCCCGCCGGAGGAGTTGAAGGACTGGCTGCGGGTGGCGAAGGAAATCATCAACAAGAACTTTGATCTCACGCCGGAAATGCTGACGCACACGCGGGTGGTGGACTTGAAGACGTGGGAACTCACAGACGAGTGGGAGCAGGACGAATGGGTGGACCCGCCGGTGGAGCTGCTGACCGACTACATTGCGGCGGCCATGCAGTTGCTCAGGAATGTCGGAATTGAATGCGAGGGGGTGACAAGCCCGGGCGCGTTCGGCAAGCGCAAAGAGCCGGCCTACGCGCGGGCGGTGCTCGATGCGGCGCTGCGCGTGAACCGGAATCCTCGCCCGTTCTATTTTCTGAACATGGTCGATGAGGAGATGCCCGATGTGCCCATCCGGCATGCGGACCCCGCCCAAGGGATTGCCATCGCCAGCATCATCGGCTGCGCGGGCGACTGGTTCGGCGCGACCGGCTACGACGTGTCGAACCCGGACCTGTTCATCACGAAGGACCTCCAGGGCGGGCGCGTGCCGGCCGTGCTGGCGGCGGAACGCCCCTGCATACTCGTCGGGCACTGGCCTGGCTTCTACGCCAATGAGCAGATCGGATTTAAGGTCCTCAAAGAAGTCAAGCAGCGGCTGGATGCCTACGATCCCGACCGGACGAAAACGGTCTGGATGAAAAACAGCGAGATCGGGCATTACTGGATGGCGCGGCAACTGAGCGAGCTGTCGGTGCAGGATAGTGCCGACGGGTCGAGCCGCACCATTCGTGTCACGACCCAATTCCCGGCGGACAACTTCACACTGGCACTCCACGACTGCCTCGCCAAGCGTCTGCAAGTGAACGGCGCCGATCTTCGCGAGGTCAAGTCGCAGCGTGATTTTCGCAGCGGAACCTTCCTCGCGGCTGGCAAGGAGACCTTCGCGGCGTTTGATTTAGCGGCAGGCGACACAACACTTTCGGTAACTCTTTAGAGGATGCATACCATGAACAAACGAATGAGACTATCCCGGCGTGACTTCGTGCAAAGTGCATTGGGCGCAGGCGCGGCTCTGGGCGCGCCCACCATCCTGGGAGCAGCCGCCAAGGGGCAAGGCAAGGTCTTCAAGGTGGGATTGATCGGCTGTGGCGGCCGCGGTCGCGGTGCGGCGGCCGGCGCGCTCGAAGCGGGCAAGATCCTCGGCTTCGATGTTCGGATCGTCGCCGTCGCGGACTATTTCAAAGAGCGGGCACTGCAAGCCGGCCAGCAGTTCAATGTCCCGCCCGAACGCTGCTTTGGCGGCCCCACCTGCTACCAGGGCCTGATGGGAACGGATGCACAGATTGTGCTCATGGCCACGGCGCCGGTTTTTCGGCCGCTGCACTTGGAGGCGGCGGTCAAGGCCGGCAAGCACGCCTTCATCGAGAAGCCGGTGGCGGTGGACCCGCCCGGCTGCCGGCGGGTCATGGCTGCCGGAAAGGAGGCCGAGAAGAAAGGCCTGGTCATCACATCCGGCACGGAGATGCGTCACGACTTCAACTTCCGCAAGACCCATCAGGCGATTGTGGTGGAAAAGGCGCTCGGCCGGCTCTATGCGGGTCGCGTCGCGTTCTGCATCGCGAGCATGTTCTCGACCCGCCCGATCAATCCGAAGACCCCCGATGACCTCGTGCGGACGTGGCAGAGCTGGATCTCGCTGTCGGGCGACCACCTGGTCGAGCAGCACGTGCATAATATCGACATCGCCAACTGGTTCTGCGACCGGCCGCCGGTCAGTGCGGTCGGGTTCGGCGGTCGCGGCCAGCGCGTCGCGGGCGATATGTACGACTTCTTCAGCGTGGACTACGATTACGGCGATGACGTGCATATCCACTCGATGTGTCGCCAGATCAACGGCTGCTGGAACTGGACCGGACACGACTTTGTTTATGAGAAAGGCCGGACGGACGGCAGTGACTACCCGAAGCCGAAGCAGTCTCCCATTCCCGCCGATCTGCCGCAGGCGCCCGCCAGCCATATTCAGGAGCAGGTCGATACGCTGTACCTCGTGAATAAGGGCCGGCCGGTGAACCAGGCGCAGGCGGTGGCGGAATCCACAGCCACGGCGATCATGGGCCGTATCGCCGCCTACACGGGCCAGCAGGTCTCGTGGAAGGAGATGATGGAGGACCCGAGCGTCAATCCGAAATGCTACAACCTGACCCTGAGCCCGACAGCCGAAGATTTCGAGAAAGGCACCGTCGAAATCCCGAAGGAGAACGTTATCCCCCACCCCGGCCTGCCGCCGGCATAAGGAGCATCCTGATTGGATATGATCGAGTTGCTCAGGGCGCGAAGAAGCATTCGGGAATACACGGACCAGCCGATTGAGCCGCAGAAGCTGGCGGTTCTGAAGGAGGCCGTGCTCCGGTCACCCTCTTCCCGCAACATCGATCCGTGGGAGTTCATTTTCGTGGATGACCGCCGCCTGCTGAAGAAGCTGGCCTCGTGTAAGCCGCACGGCGCTGAGTTTCTGGGACAGGCGGCTTTGGGCATCGTCGTCTGCGCCAACGGTGAAGAGAGCGATACGTGGATCGAGGATTGCGCCATCGCGGCCATCCTCGTGCAAATGGTCGCGCAGTCACTGGGCCTGGGTAGTTGCTGGATTCAGGTGCGCAATCGTAGGTTCGATGAGCAGACGACCTCCGAGCGATACATTCAGAACCTGCTGAGGATTCCGGAGCATATCAAGATCGAATCCATCATCGCCATAGGCTACCCGGCCGAGAAACGCGAGCCTCTGCCGCAGGAAGACCTCAAGCGCGCGAAAATCCGGATGAATACATTTTGACGCCATGCCAGCGGGGGACGGGGCGCCCCGTTCATGGATTCTGCGAGCTTCTTGCGGTGCGCTGGTACGTGTCGAATAGCGAGGCGATCTTCGCCTGTCTGGAGTCGCCGGGGTGAACCACGACCTGGTACCGCAGCGTCAATTCCTCGCCTTTGGGGAGGTCCAGTTGGTCGCCTGCGAGCCAGAACATGGGCGTGGGGGAGAAGAAGCCGTAGTCGCGCGTGAACCATTTAGCGGGATACCAACGGTTGTCTGGGTGTTGCAGAATGGCGATGCCTTCGGTAATGCCGTTGCGCGTGCCGCAGAAGTCGCACCACGGGGAGGCCACGCTGAAGGTGCCTTTCTCGCCGGTGGCGCCTTCCGCATTGACCAATATGCCGCCCGCCGTGACGCCGAACTCGGGCACGACGCGGGCGGCAAACAGCGAGTGATTGGTCTTGAGAATCCGGATATCGGTCAGGGGCTCCAGCATGATCTGGAAATTGATGAACCGCAGGCCGCCGCCGGTCGCGGAAATCTCAATGCGGCGGCGATCCCGAATGATGGGCTCACTTCCCGGCTGCCGCCAGAGACATTCATCCGTGAAGACGATTCTGCTTCCCGACGCCTCGACGAGTTTCGGTCCCTGGGAGAGGATCTGGCCCTGCTCGTTGCCCTCCTGCCAGTAGTTGCCGCCGTTGACTCGGTCGCACCCGAAGAATAGCGAATGATGATGCGGGTACGGCTCAGAGCTCTCCGTGGTGACGGATTGGTTCGAGAGAGGCCCGTTGACCGGCCAGAAGTAGGGGTACTTCTGCGAGCCAGCGAATTTGTAGCAGGTGAACAGCCGCCCGTCCACGGTGACAACGACCTTGTCCTGTTCCAAAGTCGCCTGCATTCTGGGCAGGGACCGCGGCGTCGAAGGGGCGGATTGTGCATTCGCCGCGGCGCCGGAAACCATCATCAGCACGAACACCTTGATGCCCATATTGCGACCGTTCATTTTCCGGTTCTCCAGAATCCCACAATCCTCACCACTCTACTCTACATGTGCCACGGGCTGCGCATCGGGCGCGCGAGCAGACGGTTCGCGTCGTCGTCGCCGGGGAATTCCTCCCGCTCGGGGTCCCATTTCAAGGAGCGCTGGAGCTTGTAGGCGATGATGGTCAAGTGGCCGAGGGACGCCGAGCGGTGGCCGATCTCCTCATGGCAGCTCGGCGGCCTGCGCGTCCGGAGGCACTCGAACCAGTTCGCGTGATGGTTGTTATCGCCAATGTTCACCTCGCGGGTGGTCAGTTTCATCTGCTGGAAGAGTTCTTCCGGCCCGCCTTCGATGGGTCCGCCGGTGGACATGGAGGTGACCCAGCCGCGCTCGCCGACGAAGACTCCGCCGAAGTTGCCTGCCAGCCGGGCCGTCGGCGGGACCGCTTTATAGAGGTCCTTCACCTGGCCCCAGTGCTCGACGAGGTGAAGGAGTGTGCCGTTGGCATATTTGCACGTGAGTGTCGGGTACGCGCCACTGCTCGGATGAATCAGCTCGACCGGCCCGCTGGTCTCCATGCCCAGAGCATATTGAATCACGTCCGCCGCATGGGAGTGAAACCACGTCACGGAAGCCGCACCGAAGTCCTCGCAGAAGCACCACGGCACGACGCCGGGCGACGGGTTGATATGATACGCTCGGTTATAGGGATGCCATACGGCAGGGCCGACCCACAGATCCCAATCCAGCCCTTCCGGCACCGGCTCGCCGGGCAGAGCAAAATCCATCGGCACATACGAGCCGCTGCTTTTCTCCGCGTTCATCACCTGCGCGTAGGGCTGGAAGCGGCCGCCCACGATGGAGCCGCCCAGCTTGCTCCACAGCGTGAAGACAGATTGGACCTTGCCGAGTCCACCCGCCCGCACGAACTCGCATACTTCGCGAATCGTCGGAATGGAGCGGTATTGGGTGCCGGTCTGGAAGACCCGGCCGTAGCGGCGGACCGTCTCGACCAGCCGGCGGCCCTCGCGAACGGTGATCGAGATGGGCTTCTCGCAGTAGATGTCCTTTCCCGCCTTGGCCGCATCGATGGCCTGGAGCGCGTGCCAGTGGTCCGGCGTGACAATCACCACGGCGTCGATGTCCGGCCGGGCCAGCAGCTCACGATAGTCGTTGTACGCGGTGCAGCCGGTGTACGTGCCGGCGGCATAACGGGCGGCGTAAGTTTCCTCCACGTGCCGCTTGGCCTCGTCACGCCGCACCCGATCCACATCGCAGACCGCCAGCACCTGGACGCCCGGGTCACCCGCCAGCCGGTGCAAATGACCACGCCCCATCAGCCCGTGACCGATCAACCCTACCGCAATCCGCTCGCTCGGCGCCGGATTCCCGTTCGCGCCCCGCGCCGAAGCGGGGATAATCCACGGTAAAGCAATCGTGCCGGAAGCGCAGGCGGCATGCCCCAGAAACGCCCGCCGCGTGATCTTGTGTCTGTCTATTTCCATGGGACTCCTCATTCCGATACACCTCATTTCGCCAGTCGCATGCTCACGTTGTAGAAACATCTGATGCTTTGACGGGCTCCCGCCTCCGTCTCCTCCTGAGGCGATTCGATACTGAACATGACGGGTTTCACACCGAGGCTATGGACCTCGCGAAGCAGCAGGGTGATCTTCTCGTTGTTCGCCGGGTCCGTGATGGGAGGAATCTGGAAGAGAGCGGGCCGGTCACAGGGCACGCGGGCGGCTGGGATGGCGTGACTGATACCATACTCCTCGCAGATTCTCTTGACGACATCCGATGTATCTGTCGTCGGCTCGGTGACGATGGCCTCGACCCCCATCTTCCGGCCGAACTGGAAAACGCGCCGGCAGCCCGCTTCATCGGACGGCATGTTCTCCACATGATACGTCAGCAGACGAACGCCCGCCGCCTCGAGCTTCAGCCGGATTTGTCTCATTTCATCGTCGTTGAGCTGTCCGTCGAGGCTCTTAGAGATATCGCCGCTCACGATCTGACGATGGCTGCCACCGACGTACAGCAGGCCCAACTTGGCCGCTCGGTCGATGGTCTCAAAGAGCGTCAATTTGTTGTCGGCGGGCGGTACGAGTCCCAGCCGCCAGCCGAGTCGCTCCTGGGCCCGGCCGACCGGCGTCAGTCTGGCGCTCGGGGTCGTCGGCGCGGGCAGGTCACCGAGCGCGAACTGTGCGGCGGCGAGGTAGAATTGTAGCATCTTCGGGTCCCAGAAGACGGAGGGATGATGGGCGAAGCCGCAGTAGAAGATGCGGCCCCGGCCGTACTGACGCACCCAGGCGAGAGCATAATCGTTGTCGGCGCGTTCAAGCTTGCCGTAGGCCGGACCCTGGTTCAGGTCCGTCTTCTCCGCGTCGATGCTCAGGAGCACCCGCACGCGGCTGCGCGAGTAGGGCTCGTGCACGCGGAAGAATTCGTCGCGGTAATCGAAGCCCTGGCCGCCGAAGGCCTGGTTCACCGGATGCGTGGGATCGTCGAGCTTGATGAAGACGTGCTCGTCGTTGGCCCGGTGGTTGGCGCCTCGCGCGCCGAGCATGATGCCGAACTCGGGCCAGTCCTCGATGGCGCCCGGCCATTTGGTGAAGGCGACCGATGTGCCGTGCACGCCCATCAGTCCGCCGCCGCCGTACACGAATTCGAGCAGGCTCTGGCGCAGGGCGGGGTCTTCGAAGCAGTTGCCCACGGTGTTGTTGAAAAAGACGGCGTCGAATTGCCGGAGGCTCTCGGGCCGGAATACCGACGGATCCCTGCTGATAACCGTCTCGAAGGCACCGGTCTTATCGCCCATCAACGTGAAAGCGAGATTCGCGGTGCGGATCGAGCCGTGCCCGCCGTAGCCGACGTTCAGATCGAAAATCAGAAGCTTGCGGTGCTTGCGGGGTGTGACGACGGCTTTGGCGGGAATTGCTGCCTCGATCCGTTTTCGCTCCTCGGGGTCAGGAGTGACTTCCGCCCCCGCTGCGGCACGTTCGAGTCTCGTAGTCGCAAGCACGCCGGCGGCGGCAAGCGCCCTTCGCAGGAAGTCACGCCGGGTCGTCGCCCTTACCGCCAACGTCAGCTTTCGCATGAAACCCATCTGTCTGCTCCTTTCTTACTTCATCACCGCACGCCGGAGCCGCTCCAGGCCCTCCAGGAGGGTCTTTCGCGGGCAGCCAAAGTTCAGGCGGACAAAGCCTTCACCCTGGAAGTGCCTGCCATCATACAGCGCCACGCCGGCTTCTTCAAAGAATCGTCGTGGGTGGGCAAGCCCCAACCCGGTGGCATCAATCCAGGCGAGGTAGGTCGCCTGGACCTTGTCCATCGACAGCGGCGGAATTTGCTCGTTGATGAACCGGTAAACGATGTCCTCGTTGCCGCGCAGGTAATCGATCAGCGCCCGTCGCCAGGGCTCACAATCCCGGTAGGCGGCCAGGCACGCGGCGTATCCCAACACGTTGGTGCCGGGGACGATTCCCTCGCGGGCCCTCTTGAACTTCGTGCGCAGGTCCTCATTCGGAATGATGGCAAAGGCACAATTGAGGCCGGGGATATTGAAGGTCTTACTGGGTGCCATGAGCGTGATGGTCCTGTCGGCGATTTCGTCGCCGAGGGTCGCCGTCGGTATGTGCTGCCCGCCGTCGAGGATCAGGTCGCAATGAATCTCGTCGGAGCACAAGATGATGTCGTGGGCGACACACAGGTCGGCGACGCGCTGGAGTTCCTCGCGCTCGTACCGCCGGCCGACGGGGTTATGCGGGTTGCACAGGAGCAGGACCCTGGAGCGCGAGGAAATGGCACGCTCGAGTCCCTCAACGTCGAAGGTGTACGAGTTCTGTTCTCGTCGCAGCGGGATTATTGTCAGCTTTTTCCGGGACGCCGGCGGTGCGGTCAAAAAGGGCGGATAAACGGGCGTGAACGTCAGTACCTCGTCCCCGTCCTCACCGAACGCCCGGCAGGCGACGTGCAGCGCCGGCACGAGTCCCGGCAGCCACACGAGCCACTCCGGCTCGACCCGCCACTGGTACTTCTGCTCCATCCGGCCGATGACCACTTGCACCAGCTCCTCCGACGGCCTGGCGTAACCGAAGATCCCGTGCTCGACTCGCCGGTGCAGGGCCTCCAGAATCGGCGGCGGGGACTGGAAGTCCATATCGGCCACCCACATGGGGAGCACGCCCGTGCTTTTGTACCGGCCCCATTTGAGGCTGTCCGTGTCCTGCCGGTCGATCACCTTGTCGAAATCGAACGTCATATCCGCCTGCTCCTGTCCTGCCGAATAGTGAGTCTGCTCTTTGTGCACCTGTCCCGTTGATAACACAAGGACCACAGGCTTGACAAGCTCATAATCCATGTCTCTACTGGCGGCATGGAGCCGGAACACACGGCAATTGAGCCGATGATATCGATGGGTACGTGCTTGCGGGGAGTGAGAAATCCTGTCGCCAACGGATGAAAGCAGAAAATAAACAGAAGCGGTACGACTTGGCATTGCGGCATGTAAATGTCACCGGGCACATGTTTTGGGAGGTTGTACGATGAAGAAGCTTGCATTCCACATGGTGTTTGGTCTCGCGGTTCTGATGGCTTTAGCAGCGCGGGTTTGTCCGGCGCAGGAAACCCGACCCTGGTCCGGCGTGCACGTCGGAACGTCAAGCCAGGAGCAAACCAAGGCGCTAACCGAGGCGGTCGGCAAACTGGCGGACCTCGGCATCAATGTCATCGTCGCCGAGATCAACTACGGATTTGAGTATCAATCTCACCCCGAGCTGCGCACGCCCAATTGCAGCACGAAAGAGCAGATTCAGAAGCTGGTCGCAGAGTGCAAGAATCACCGCGTCCGGCTGATCCCGCAGTTCCAGTGTCTCGGCCACCAGTCGTGGAGCAAGCACACGGCCCCTCTGTTGGTCAAGTACCCGCAGTTCGATGAGACCCCCGGCCAATATCCCGAGAATAAGGACATCTACTGTCGAAGCTGGTGTCCCCTGCATCCGGAGGTGAACCCCGTGGTCTTCAGCCTCATGGACGAATTGCTCGCCGCCTTCGAAGCCGATGCTTTGCACGTTGGCATGGACGAAGTGTTCCTGATCGGTGAAGATGCGTGCCCGCGCTGCAAGGGCAAGGACAAAGCGGAGCTTTTCGCCAAAGCCGTCAACGATTACCACGCGCATCTCGTCGAGCAGAAGAAAGTGGAGATGCTGATGTGGGGCGACCGCCTGATCGACGCGGGCAAGATCAACTACGGCAAATGGGAGGCCAGCGCCAACGGCACCGCGCCCGCCATCGACCGCGTCCCCAAGGACATCATCATCTGTGACTGGCATTACGAGCCGCGTCCGGCCTACGAGTCGGTGCCGATGTTCCTGGAGAAGGGCTTTCGCGTCTGGCCCGCCAGTTGGAAGAACGCCGAGGCGAGCAAGGCCCTGGTGGATTATTCCCTGACGCAGAAGAACCCCCGCATGCTCGGCCACCTGAACACCACGTGGGGCGCGGTCCGTTTCCCGGATCTGCCCACCTGGCCGCCGGTCGTCTACGCCACCAGCCGCTTCAAATGACGCGTTGTCTGGCCTCGACGGCCGCCAGATTGCCCAATATCCGCGTCAGGTCATTCTCGAAGTGCCGGATTTCTCTTTCGGAGAACCCCCGGTAGAACAGAGCGGTCATCTCCTGCGAGATTTCGACGTATTTCGCTTCCATCGCCTTGTCTTTCCGGGTCCGTTTGACTTGGATTTTCCGGCGGTCCTCCTTCGAGGGCACCCGTATGAGATGTCCGGCCTTCTCCAGCCGATCCAACATGCTGGTCAACGTTGATTTGCTGAGTTGCGTCTTCTTTGCCAGCTCGCTGACGGTGATTCCATCGTGCCGCCACAGAACGAAGAGGATTCTGCCCTGGGCGGGATTGATGTCGATATCGCGCTCCACCAGCCTGCGGGCGAAAATCCGGCCGGCCAACTGGTGGATCTTGGCAATCAGGAAGCCTCCCTGCGGCTGGGTTCTCATTTCCTGGCGCCTATTTCACATCCGAACGGTCCCTTTCCCGTCCAGCCCCTTGCGAACGCAGGCAGCAGGCGGAGGATGGTGTAGTCGGGGTCGTCCACGCCGCGGGGATAGTAGACCTCCCACCCGTTCTGCCAGAGCCGTCGCTTGAGCGCCTGGTCGGTGACGATCTCGATGTCCCCGCCCAGCATGAGTCCGTGAAACCGCCTGGGATGGCAGAAGTACACCGACACGCGCGGATTGGCCCTGATCTGACTGACTTTGGACGACGATGTATTGGTCGAAAAATATATCAAGAAGTCTTCACGGTGGCCGTCGAACACCGGGGCCAACGTGCCCCATTGTTTCTTGTTCCTCAGGTTCAACATGGCTCTCGTCTCGGGATAGCCTTTACCGCCGACGGTCGTCAGATACGTCGCCTCCGCCGTTTCCATCAGCGCCAGACTCCATTGCCTAATCTCATGTTCTTCCATACCACGGTCTCCTTTTCGAAAAGGTTCTATAACAAATAGTATTAGATAGAACTATTTCTCCCTGGGGAAGCCTGCTCACCAGGATTTTTCACATGATTCCGGGTGTCGTGCGCGAGGCGGGATGCTCGGGATGGTAGCATTCATCGGGCGGGACCACCGCGAAGACGTCCAGATAGGCGCCCCGCACCTTGACCCCGCGGCTCAGTAATCCCAGGTAGTTCTTCGCGATGTGGCCCGGGGCCGGAGACGTAGCCCAACTGCTCGCAGGTCTCGGCGAGTCGCTTCATGCCGTCCCAGCCACCGGCTTCGGGGCAGGGCGGCAGGATGTCCGGGTGGAGATTGTCGTAGCCCCGGAAGCCCCAGCCGTCCAGATGGACGTAGGCACTCGGCACGCCCTTTTCGGCCAGCTCGCGAAGCTGTTGGGTCCGCTCGTCAAAGGTCGCCAGTTGATGGTTCTTGGCCGGGTCGTCCTTATTGTAGTAGTGCGACTCCGGCTGGATGTGCGACAGGATGCTCGTGTGAACGACCGGTGAGCCGATGAGCTTTCCGACCTGCGGATTGCGGGCGATCTTCTCGCCCAGAGAAACGAAGTGGCCGGTCTCCTGCACATACCGGCGATATCGCTTGGCCATCGTTACGTAGTTGCCGTTCTCGAAGAAGCACAGTCGCACGCGGCGCGGATACTGCAATTCCCCGAGCGAATGGACCCATTTCAGTTGGATTCGGGTCGGCCCGCCCGCCGGATGCTCGAAGCGACAGCCCGCGTCGTCCGAAGTCTCGATCAGGACGAGCAGGGCCGACTGTTCGTTCTGATGTCCCCACCAGGGCATGTACAGGCCCCGGCCGTAGCACATCGTGTCATAGAGCCATACCTTCTGAGCCCAGTTCTTCGGCAGCAGCATGCCCTGCATGAACGGAACGACCGTCGCATCGAACGAGCTGTCCGCCAGTGCCGGGGGCCAGAGACATTCGAGGACCCGTGCGTTGTCCTCATGGGCGACCAGCTCGCAGACCAGTTCCTCCCGCTCGCTTTCGAGGCATACGAGAAGGTCGAGCGACAGATCAATCTTCGTCTCGCCCTGGCGAAACCCCCGCAGTGCAATCTTCACTCCGGTCTTGAAGCCGGTCTGATAGGGCGAGATGGCCCGCTCGGCTGCATCGGCCAGTCGAAGCGAATAGGTCTTGCCGGAAGCCTCGACAACAAGGTCGCCCGCCACGGAGGCCACCGTAGACCAGCGGCGCCCCGCAGTATCAATAGTCATCTGCAAGCCGCCGGCATCCAGCTCGACGCGGTTCTTCCACCCGCTGACGATCCATTTTCCTTCCTTCTCCACCCCCTGCACCCTGGGCGCCCCGTAGTCGTCCTGGCTCGCACCGCCGGCAGAGATGGTCGCAAAACCGGCACAAAGGAACGCAAACAGAGAATGCATAGCTTCTCCCATCACATCGAATCCGAATTCAATTCTTGTCGGTCAACCCCGCCATAGTATTGCCGCCCCCAACCGAAGGCAAGCGCCAGGGCCACGCGCGAGGTTGACCGCGAGAAAGTACCGTTCTTCCGATGTGAGCCGAAGCAGAAAGCCCCGAAGGGAAGGCAGGGGTCCCGAGTTTTCCGCAGGATACAAAGAAGGAGATAAGGCGTCAGGACCGTGCTTGGCCTTGGCTTGCCTCCGGAATCCGTTGAGTTTGAAGCTAAAGTCGGAAGCGCAGATTCAGTCGGCGAATCAGCTCAAAATCATCGATACACTCCATGCCTACTGACTCGCAGACATTTGGAATTTTGATGCGTCTGGTAGGGTTGGTCTCATAATTCTCTTTTGTGACAACTACAGCTCCCTCTGCCATCGCCTGTGCTATTACCCAAGGATCTGCCAGAGACCTGAATTTGCTACTGTCGACAAGGCGCCGATTACGCTCATCTTTATAGACTCTCTGCAGACACTCGATCACTCTATCATCGATAGGCTTGAAGAAGTACTCTCTTGGCTCCATCCATGCCTTCAGGTCATCATCCGTCTTCCATATCTCGTGTTTGACTTCCTCAGGGGCAAAGATAGTCCCATCTCGCGCCAATTTATCGAGGGTGTCCCAATAGCCTTCGGCAAAATCGATCGCATAATATTTATTCCACGCCTCGATGAATACATTTGCATCCAGACAGAACTTCATGAAGCGGTCCTCCGCCATCTAATCGGCATTGCGATCAATGCCGCGAGCTTCTCCATCTTGTTAAGTTTGACGCCAAGAAGTGAAGAAGTGTCACGCCCGGAGAGACGACCACTTTGATAGGCACTTAGCACCGTTTTCGTAAACGCATAACCGTCGTTGACAAGTTTCAGGCGATAATAACTTGGCCCGCCTTCTGTCACGTTCTCCTTCTCCTGGGTTCTCTGTTTATGCCACTGTTCCTCGTATTCTTGCGCCAGCGCATCATATTTTGCTTTCGAGATCTGTCCCGAGTCGAGCAGTCGGCGGGCAATTACCCATTCGCTCACCTTGAAGTATTTTGATTGCATATCGATACGCTCCCCAAGTGGCGTCGTTGGGTCTCCTTGTTTCCAACGGCCCTGGAATTCGTCCGCTGGAACCAAGATGTCCGCCGCGACCCTGTTACAGAAGATCTCGATTCTGTCGGCTTGCGTGGTCGGCGTTGATGCAGTGCGCAGGTTTGACACGCCGGATTCATTCAGCCAAAGATGGACCAACTCATGGGCCAGAGTGAAAACTTGGGCGGCCTTCGCATCCTGCGCGTTGAGGAAAATGAAAGGTGCATATGGGTCTGAAAGGACAAATCCCCTAGCTTCGATCACATCTATCTTCTCCCAACGCATGTTACCAGCCCTGAAGACGAATATACCGGTATCTTCTGTGCGAGATACCCAAAGACCCAGAGCCTCTTCACGTGTTCGACAATTCCGAATGTCCTCGCGAGTGACCCTGAGTGCCTCGCGTATTCTCTGAGCTAGCTTCAGCGGGTCATTCGAAATCGATCCAGATCCAATGAAGGCTAATGGTGCTTGTTCTTCTGATTGGAGGAATTCGCTTAACCACTCTTGTCTATAGTGGGTTTGCCTGAGCAAGAATCTCAGAGCCGGACTGTATGCTCGTGGTACATCCGCCGGCAGTCTTCTGAAGTCCCGCAGGGTTGAGAAGTCAGATGGGGGTTCCGGAAGGAAAAACACTGCGAGAGGGCGCTTATAAGTTTCGCATGCTTTGCGAACCTGGGCCATCGTGGGTTTTAAATCACCTGATTCCCAAGCCTCGATCTCCTCTTCAGGCCTGCCGATCTTGGCGGCAGCTTCTTCTATGCTGAAACCTGCCGATTTTCGTGCCCACCTGATTACTTGCGGCGTTACATTGACCTCTTTCAGTTGCGGCATCGATATCTGCTTCCTATCTCGTACGCCCTGCGCCGACTTTATTGTCACAACGTCAGAAATCCGCGCAACATGACGGTCATGCAGGTACTTGGCTACTATCTCTTACGAAGCGCGACGCTCGTTCGCGGACAGATAGATCATCGACGTCATGTTTGCCATTTGGGTCCACTGATTCATCCATTATCAGCAATCGCCACGTAGAAGGCAAGGTTTTTGTGGGAATTGCCGACGCGAATTCCGGGGATGCCTTATACGCATTACTTCTGAGAATCATGTATGTGCCGGGTGGCAGCCTCCCAGCCGTTTTCATCTTCTTACGACGGGATTGGAGGTTCAGGGCGAACTTCGTCAGCATGACGGGGTTCGGCATGGCTGGTTCATTGGAGGCGGGCGGAGCCGTTGGCGACTGTGCGGATGTCAGATTGCCGCACCGGGCTTCGTGTGGGCCGTAAGGATATGTAAATGCCTTCGGATGCGACTCGACGAGAATCTCGGCCGGTTGCACGGGAATGGCGAATACGCCGGGCAACAGGGGAATAAAGGAGAAATGATGAAAAACGCCTACATATCCAGGAGATGGCCGCTGCTTGGTTTGATCGCGCTGGGGCTCGCCGGGGCCGGATGCCAGGTGCTCCCCGAGAAAGGCCTCACGGGTTCGGCGGACGACGCGGTTTCCGGCGGATTCATCTCCCCTCCGCGGCTCCGGTACGGCGCTACGGCGTGTGCGATCCCCCGGGCCCCGTTCATCGGCGGCGACCTCGGCGAGCACGGCTACCATTTCCGCCTGTCGGAGAAGAACGGCATTGCGTACACGTGCCGCGGCGGGCATATCGACACGATGCACGTGCGGATCGCCGCGGATTGGACGGCCTACCTGGCGGCCCGGAGCTATCGGCACCTGATGCGGGGCGACCGCAGCTTCTCGTATAAGATGCTCGCGGACCGCTCGCGGCATTACGTACAGATCTCCTATCCCGCGAACTGGCAGAGTCTGCCGCCGGAGCGGCGCCGCGCGATCGCGCGCGAGGTGGCACTCGTGATGGGGCCGTACCTGGCCTATACGATGGTTACCTGGCACGAGATTCTCACCTGGCACGGCTTCCGATCCGTCGGCTTGGTGGGGGAATATCAGTCCGCGTTCTCTTGGGAGGACGGATACTCGAACCTGCTCGGGACCATCGTCGCCGCGCGGGCGCTGCGGGATACGGAGCACTCCTACAATGAGGCCATGACGATTGCCCTGGCGGACGAGATGCGCAAGCTGGGCGTGCAGCCGGCCGACGTGTGCGAGCGGGCCAGCGAGTCCGTCAAAGGCAAATGGTACACCGGCAATACCGGGATGTTTCTGCGTATCAGGAAGAGAAATCTCGATATCGGATGCGACGACGGCTTTGTGACTCCGAGCCTCGTGCCGGACGTGCCGGGCTGCACCGGCGCGGTGCCGGCGTCCTATCCCGCTCCCACGCTCGACATCCTGTGGATGCACGGCTTCTCGGCGAGCGTCGAGACGGAGCCCCACGAGTGGGAAAAGGGCAAGATCCTCCGCATCGTCTACCCCGGCGGCCGGGGCACGCGCATCCGCCCGGCGGACCACTTCGCGCCGATCATGGCCCACATCCGCCAGGACGCCGCCCGGAAATACGGCGCCGAATACATCTCGGACTGACACCGACTGCGACCGGGTTCTTCATCGTCGGCAGGGTGTGCAGGCACACCATTCCCGTGAGTCCGGTTGCCGTGCAAGACAAGACGCGTTTTTCTGCGATTCCCATTGCCTCGTCCGACAGGCCATGCTATCATCTGTACCGATAGCGAAGGAGCCCCGGATGATGCGAGTGCCCAAGACGCCCGACGCAAGCGCACGACCTGCGCGACGTTACCAGGCAAATAGCTCAGCTTCGCTGCTTGACACGCCGGAGTCGATTCGAGACAATGCCGGTACAGACTTATACAGGAGGTAGTCATGAGTGCTGTAGGAGGTGTACCTCAGCCTTTTCCCTACCAAGGGAGTAAGCGGCAGCTTGCAGGCCAAATTGTTGCCTGCATCCCGCCGCAGACGAAAAGGCTGATCGAGCCTTTCGTCGGCTCTGGGGCCATCACGCTGGCCACCGCCCAACTTGGGCGCGCACGCCGATTTTACCTCAATGACGTCCATGAGCCGTTGATGAAGCTCTGGAAGAAGATCGTCAACGAGCCGGAAGAATTGGCGGACCAGTACGAGTCGCTTTGGCTGGAGCAGGCGGGCCAAGAACGAGAATACTACGACCGCATTCGGGACCGTTTCAATGAATCAAATGATCCTCACCTATTCCTCTATCTCTTGGCGAGGTGCGTAAAGGCCGCCGTTCGCTACAACGGGCATGGGAAGTTCAACAACAGTCCCGACAATCGAAGGCTCGGAATGCGCCCACCAACCATGCGTCGCAACATCATGCACGCCTCAGAGTTGTTGCGAGGTCGAGTCCGCTTGGCGTGTCAGGATTATCGGGCCACGCTGGCCGAGGCTACCCCTGAGGATGTGGTTTACATGGATCCACCGTACCAAGGGGTATGCGACACGAGGGACCACAGATATTGCGGGAGCGTCGATTTCGACTCTTTTGTGCAGTCGCTGGACAACCTTAACAATCGGCGCGTGGCGTTTACTGTAAGCTACGACGGACGGACGGGAGGGAAGGTGCACGGCAGAGCGCTACCGACGCAATTGAATCTCGTTCGTGTGGAGTTGCATGTAGGCCGCTCCACTCAAGCAACCCTGCTGGGAAGAAAAGATACCACCGTTGAGTCCCTTTATCTTTCGCCTGTTCTAGTAGCCCAGCTCGGTGGAGTACCACATTGCCTGACAGAGGAACCCAAACTCCCCCTTTTTGCAGATACATGAGCAAGCCGAAGTTTCCAAAGGCAATTCTGAAGAAGGCGAAGATGATTACGGGAAAGCGCTCCCGGGTCGTTGTCGATCACATTCTTGAACACGGCAGCATTACCACTGAGGATCTTGAGAACTACGGCTATAAGCATCCGCCTCGTGCTATCCGTGACGTTCGCGAACAGGGCTTGCCGCTTGAGATGTTCTGGACCAAGAACAGCGCGGGCCGGAAAATTGCCGGATACCGATTTGGGAACGTTGAAGCAATCCGGCATGATCGGCTCGAAGGCAGAAGGATCCTTTCAAAGGAGTTCCATGAGCAAGTCTGTGATCTGTACAAATCCAAATGTGGCATCTGCCTGACAAGTTATGAGTCGCGCTATCTCCAGTTAGATCATCGGGTCCCGTACGAGGTCGGCGGCGAGCCAGAGACTCCCGAAATCAGGGAGTACATGCCTCTTTGCGGCTCCTGCAATCGGGCGAAGTCCTGGTCGTGTGAACACTGTGCGAACTGGCTTGGGAAAAAGGACCCCACCATTTGTTCGACCTGCTATTGGGCAAGTCCGGAGGACTACGATCACGTGGCAATGAGGCAAATGCGGAGGCTGGATGTTGTTTGGGAAGGAAAAGAGGTGGGTGACTTTGAGGCGGTAGCGGACGCGGCAAAGGCGACAGATGAAGCGATGCCGGAGTTCGTGAAGCGCGTGCTGCGGCGGGCATTCGGCATGGAAAACGAATGACTGCTTGGTTGAGACTTCTTGTGTCCTGTCGGCGATGGATTCGTGAGGACTCACTTCGTCCGAGCGACGTGAGTCGTGGAGGTGACGTATGATGCTGAGCATATGGCACGTGCTGCTGGCGGTTGGGGCATTGGGACAAGCGGCGAATCTGGATGCGGGGATTGCGGACCTGCCGCAACTGGTGCCGGGGCGGACGGCGGCGCAGAATGCCCTCTGGATTGAGAACGCGCTGAGCGCGCGCTTCAACTCCTCGAAGCGGGTCGTGGTCGCGGAGATCAAAGGCCCCGCGGTCATTACCATGATTCACTTCGCCATGCCGCAGACGCTGAAGCTTGATCGGGACTTGCTCCTGAAGATGTACTGGGACGGCGAGACCTCGCCCAGTGTCGATGGCCCGCTCGTCGATTTCTTCTGCGACCCGGCGGGCCTGCGCGAGGAAGTGAACACCGCCCTCGTGAACAAGCGGCGTGGCTTCAACGCCTACTTCCCCATGCCGTTCCGCACCTCCGCCAAAATCGAGCTCGTCTACGACGGCCCGGTCGAGCCGGGCGACGAGCTGTGGAAAATCATGCCTTGCTACAGCTACGTGATGTACCGAACGCTCGACACCGTCCGCGACGACACCGGCTATTTCCACGCCCACTGGCGGCAGGAGGGCCTGCTGCTGGGGACGCGCGACTACACCGCGCTCGAGGCGACGGGCAAGGGCAAGTTCGTCGGCTGGAGCGTGACGATTCGCCGCCCCGGCCGGGCGGGCTACCCCGTGGACGAGAACGAGAAGTTCTACATCGACGGCGAGGAGACGCCCTCGATTGAGTTCCAGGGCCTCGAAGATTCGTTCGGATTCAGTTGGGGCTTCCCTGAGACGCAGAGCCAGTTCCCGCTGACCGGCTTCTTCCCGTTCCTCAAAGGTGCCGTCGGCTATCGCTTCTTCGTCAACGACGCGATCCGCTTCGACAAGTCGCTGCGCGTGACGATCGGCTTCGGGGCGAACGAGGACCCGATGTTCCGCCGCGAGTTCAGCAAGCCGGGCAGCACGCTCCAATTGTCGAGCTTCGTATACTGGTATCAGACGGAGCCGCACGCGGCGCTATCGCCGATGCCGGCCGCCGCCGAGCGGGCCCCCGCGCCGGAGGTGGCCTTCTGGCCGGACAAAGAGACCCTGCCCAGCGCCGCCGACCTGAAGCAGCGGGGCGTGCGTCTGCTGATGCTCTGCGGCCGGCCCGAGCGGGAAGTGATCTACGCCGAGCCCGGCTTCGCCGCCGTGCCGCGCTCCGGCTACGCCTACGACGGCTGGAGCATGCCGGTCTATCACTGCCGGGCGGACAACCAGGACCTGCGGATCGAGCTGGCCGTGCCGCCGGGCGCCGCCGGCCTCGTGCGCCTCTACGTCCTCGATCCCGACAACTTCGAAGGCGGCCGCAAGCAGACGGTCGCCGTCGCCGGCCAGTCGCTCGGCCTCATCGAAAACTTCCAGGCCGGCCGCTGGCTCGAGCACCGCCTCCGCCCCCAGGACACCGCCGACGGCAAGATTCTCATCGAAGCCCGCAACGCCCGCACCGGCTCCAACGCCGTCCTCTCCATCATCGAGTTCGTCGCCGCCCAATAACCGCCCCACCCGCCGATCCCTGCCCTGATTCCGCCTCCTTGCAATCCCTACTTATTTCATAGGAATAGCAACAAACCCGCGCACTGCTCAGCGCAAAATCGCGCTCCGGCGAAATTTTTTTTATTCCTGTAACCACGAGGACTTACGCCGCTCGGCCCTTCGGCGACGCTCCGCGTTTTGACATCAAACCTGCGCACTCGCAGCAATTGTGGAGGGACCATGTGGTCCGCCGGCGGCCCTCCCGATTGCGGATTTCGGATTGCGGATCGGAGCGTGCGAGATATGCCAGGAAGCAAGCGGGAGAACAGAAGCCGGAGGACGGCGGGCAGAAGACGGAAGGCGGCGGGCAAGCGGCAGGGGACGTGCGGCGAGTGCCTCTTCCGGGTTCTCGATTGCGACCTGGTCCACGCCCGGTACGGCAAGCGGAAGCTCCGGCCCTCCGGCGGCAAGGGCCGGGACGCGGGCCCGGCCGACGACCGCCCGCCGACTCCCAACCCCCGCCTCCATCGCCGCAAGCCCACGAAGCCGCGCTGCTGCCGGCAGTGCATCCACGCCCGCCGGATGCGCGACGGCCGCCGCATCCTGTGGATCTGTGCCAACACGACCCGGTCGCCCGGCGAAATCGTCCGCATTCGCCCCGCCGGCCGCTGCCCGAACTTCCGCTACCGGCGCGGGGCCGCCGTTCTGGTCTCACCCCCGAAGCCGCCCGGCAAGGGGGCGCGGCTCATCGCCCTGAGCCGGGGCCTCTTCGCCGTCGTAGACGCCTGCGACTTCGAGCGGCTCAACCGCCACAAATGGTGCGCGCTGAGCGCCGGGCACACGTGTTACGCCGTCCGGAGCGAGAACCGTCGCACCATCCTGATGCATCGCGAGATCATGCACCCGCCCAAAGGCATGGTCGTCGACCACATCGACGGTAACGGCCTGTTCAACCGCCAGAGCAATCTGCGCGTCTGCACCCAGGCCCAGAACGGCTACAATCGGGCCCCGTCCCGCCGCCGCACTTCGCGATTCAAGGGCCTGTACTACTGCCAGCGGAAGCGAAAGTGGATTGCGGAAATCATCTTTAACAAGCACAAGACCCACATCGGCACGTTCGCGGACGAGGTCGAGGCCGCCCGCGCCCGCGACCGCAAGGCGGTCGAGCTGCACGGCGTGTACGCCTTCCTCAACTTCCCCGACGAATGGCCCCCCGAACGCCGCCAGGCCGTCTACGACCAGCAAAAAACCCGAGCAGAAAAACCACGAAAGAGAAAGCGCAACCGCAAAGGACCGCAGAGAAAAACAAGGTAGGGTGGGCTATGCCCACCGGTTCCTTTTTTGCCACAGAGAGCACCGAGTGCACAGAGCAACGGAACCGCAGATGAACGCCGATGAACGCAGATAGTGGGAAACCACGAAGAGCACGAAGAACGCGAAGAATGATTCAACCGCAGAGTACCCAGCGCGACCTTCGGCCGCAACCAAAATGCTTGCCAAGAAAACAAGATGTTGCGCCTTTGCAATGCAGAGGGCCGTCCGCAGGCCGGGATTTCACACCCGCGCCCTCTGGCGCGTTCTTGACGCGGATTCTCTTACGCGGACCCGGAATTCGAATTGCCTTTCCAACGTTCCACTGTCAACTCGAACCCTGCTTGTTTCATGCTGCGCCGAAGGCGTTCGCATTTGTCCCATGAGTTCCACCATGAAAGGCGGGGCAGAATCGGGTCGAGGTGACGCCAAGCCTTATAACTTAGGCTATTGGTAGCGAGCGCTTCGTGAATGATCGGGAAAGCAAAGCGCGCCAGCCTCTCAGAGTCTGGCCCGTGCTTCTCGAGACTAAACGGGAGCAGGAACTCCGCAAGAGCACGGCGGGTCTTGTCGTCCATGCTGTGTTCAAGGGCGTCAACGATCCTCCGCCACAACTCGGTGCCATGGGCCTGCACCACAGGTGAGTGCGGGTCAAGCTCAGATGCGATAAGCCGAAGCGTTCCTGCTCTCCAATGTCCACTCGAGCGCAACCAGTCGAGCGTTTCTCCGGGGGCCTTACCTATGAGTCCGATCCAGGATCGATAAGCGCCCTCGATCTGAGTCTCCGTGCGATCGCTGTACCAGTCAAGGAAAACTCGCAGTACGGGCGTACCAAGGTGGGCGTATACATCTGGGGCCACGACATCAACTCTGGCTTCAAGCATAGCTCTGACCATCGCCTGAACCATATCGGATGCGACGGGTGCATGTCTGACGTGATCAAACAGTTCTCGTTGATAATCAGGCTCGCCTGCCCAGAGTTCGCGGCCATAGACGAGGGCTGGCTTGCGTTCGACGAATGCAAACACAAGACGGTGGTCTCCGCGGGAGAACCGGACAAGTTCAGCAGGGGAAATAACATCGGCCACTCCTGCCAGTAGCTCCTCCCCAAGCGGATTTACATGGGTTGTGAGCAGTCTACGTACGCACCCTTGAAACTCCGCATCCTCATGCCACAGGGCTTGCGCTCGTGAGCGTAGTTGGAGCGATTCAGCCGAGAGTGCTGACGGACGGTCGAAATGCGCCAGAGCACAGAGCATATCTGACTCGCTGATGTTCTCTATCAAGGTGCTACGTCCGTTTGTTGACGGGCCCAGGATCGCCGCTTTCACCGCAACACCGTCCTCGGCATCTGGATAATGAGCTGCGAGTTCAGATAATAGTGTTTCAAACAAGGCTTCATGTTCGTTGACGCGCTGGACCACCCCATACAAGTTCGCCAGTCTGTGGAGATCCGAACGTGTTGGATGGGACTGCTCGCCCACAGCCCAAAGGTATCTGCGGAAGGCTGTTGGCTTGTCAGATGTGATGTCCTTCGTTACTGTCGCTACCCATGTGTGGCCAGTCTCATCGGGTAGATCATTGCCAATGTCGATGGAATAGGCGGTAGGCACCTCGCGTTCTATGGACCGAGCGATTTTCCTCGGAATCGCCTGAAGATCAAAGGGTTTCTCCGCAATCAATCGGTTTGCCAAAGATCCAGAGCAGAACGTGAAATATCTGCGAAGTGCTGGCCACTGCTGAGACCACAGGGACAGAATCAAGTCCTCGCACTCGCGACTATGATCACAAAGCAGCAGGATTGGAGGACATTTTGGATCACCGTACAGACGTTTTACCAACTGGGATACGACAGGCCCATGCAGACATGCGCTCGAATGCGAGGGGTACGCCGCGTGAAAGGCAAGAGTGGGCGAGAGCCAGATTCGTTTCTCATAAGATCCCGTTACGACCTGAGCACCCTGGGGACGCCGAAATTCAATCACGAGATTGTCAAGGCAGGGAATCTCTCCTATGTCCTTGGTCCTGATCAGAAGAGTGTGTGTCCAAGCACAGCCGGGACGATTCATTTCGTGCGCGTACCAGGTTCTAGCAAAAGCATAGAAATCTGTCTCGTCCACGGGGTATCCCGTCACATACGATTCAAATCCCGGGGCGACATTCGAGCCCGACATGTCGCTCAACACGAGCATGGTGCGCAGGGCCGGCTTCGGTAGTTCAGCTGACGACGCGAGCAAACGGTGTCCCTCCATGTATCCATGGAGCGTTTGCTCCACGTAGATCTCCCTGGCTGGTGGCAGCATGTTACTCATGAGGCTCACCCCATCACCCAACGAGCAGGAGCGGTAATGTCATTAGATTCAGGGTCACCCGATCTCACAACACGAATTCGACGCGAAGGACACGGTATCTTTCGTAGCTGATCTGCGTCTTTGAGACAGCCCCCTTGGGCACTCACACCATAAAACTCGCTGGCGAAAGTCTCGGGGTTCGATTTCAGATACTGCGAGAGAAGAGGGACGTATCGCTCAAGCCAGAGGTCAGGCGACTTCGTGTCCACGACTCGGTCCCACGCGGAGACAACAACAGCCAGTCTGATAGGGCGTCTCTCATTCAACTCTGCTACGAATTGGAGCAGGTCAACGATCTGTATCTGTGTCGGAGTCTTGTAAGGGTCCCATCCCGGCGTCGTTGGGTTCTCGGGCGTATCCAATGGGCCCGAAAGACCGAGGACAGAAGTACTACTGCCAGATTCCTCATCATGTATTATTGAATCCGCTATCGGCAGTATGTCTGGAATCCAATCATCTTCCATTACCTCATCAGGGTGAATAAGAAGAAGACCGCCGACAGCTTCCCGGATTAACTCGGCATGTTCGGGCTTCATCTGGCGATTCTTCCACTGGTCCACGAAAGACTCTCCGGACAGGTCTGGGAAAATGATCTCAGTCTCATGACACGACCCAGGAACTCTCAGGAACATCGAGACATATTTCTCCTCACCTAATAAAGTACGCTTCACGGGCTGAACATCCGCCCACAAATTGGCTATTTTATTGAGGTGTTTGTTTTCACTCGACAATCGAGCGAACTCAAGTGAAGTAGCCACTTCCTTGGTAGATAGTACATGCCATAGCGCTGCCAGGAACGTTGTTTTCCCATGGGCTGGTAGGCCAATCAAGAATTGCTTCTGCTGAGACTCCATATGTGCTAAGCTCCGGCACGGTTGCTGCAAAGTCGGCGGCCCCAATAGCGGTCAAATTCACATGCAAGTTCCTGTGGGGTACGTTGCGGACAGTCGCCCGGTGCTGCTACGGGGAGGTCTTCGACCCAAGACTTAAAGGGCATGGATAGACCGTATGCAATTTCGTAAGGGCCTTTTTCTCTTCTCGCTACAACCTCAAAGAACCGCAGGCGGCGAAGCCGTGGGCCAAACAGTTGTGTGAGCCACTTCTTCATACCGTCAATATAGGTGCTGTGGGCGGCTTTGTCCGTAGCCATATCAACGAGGTCCCACTTTGAAATGATAATGTCAACCTGTGAGTGACAGCCGAGTTGTTCGCTATCAATGCAGCTTTGTAACAGCATTCCAGCATTCCATTTTGCCCCTTGACGCGTAGCGGGGTCTATGAGCTTGCTGCCATCCACCAGAACTATAAGATGGTCCGCACGCGCAATCATTGCGAAGCGACGGCACTCGTCCGGAGAGTCTTTGAATTCCTCGTAATCTTCGCCGGAAAGATCAGCGAAAAGCAGATCCCTCGCTGGTTCCATAAGATCTGGCTTGCGCACTCTCAGATGGAGAAGGTTGCGATTGATCCCAGGCATTGTGCGCTTTGTCGTCGCAACTTCCCTCCCTGGAGCTATACGAGCCAAATAGGAACGCTCATCGAAGCCAACGAGCGTGTCAGAACCAGCGAAATAGTAGCCGCCGAACGAGCCTTTCTGGAAGCGGTGAAATATGCTAGCAATGAGTGTCGTCTTCCCGCTCCCGACGGCGCCCGCTATCACAAGCAGACGTGTCCTGGATGCAGCCGTTATGCTAAACGCCTCCTGTGCGGTCAAAGCTTCACCGGACTTAAGCGGGACCAATGCGCGCCGACCAGAATTCTCTCCATTCTCCTGGACGTCGTTCGTATTTACGCCCACGCCCGCGTGTTCCTCAGGCGAGCTTCTCTCCTTTCCACTGATCTCTTCTTTTGACGGGTGATCTGGCATCATTGCCCTCCAGCTATTTCTCTGAGCGCCTTCATGAAAAGCATCTCCTGATAGACCTGGAAAGCCAAGTCGGTCGGCGACATTTCTATGGTCGCATCCACCTGAGTAACGCCTTTGAGCGCCGGGACCCAGGACGATTCATCCCCACTCTCAAGCGACCTCTCCACCGCAAAACGGACCGGGCACAAATCAAAAGCCGCGGCAGTCATGCCCTGCGCAATCCAGTTGGTTCGCCACTCTATGCCGGTCGCATTCACCGCCTTCTTGAGACTGACGGTATTCGCTGCTTTACTATCCCCCGCCAGGAGCATCCTGTGTATCACAGCTCTTGCCGCGTAGGGCCCAGGGAGAACCCTCACCAAGTCTCCAAGTTCCTTTCCCACAAGGATACATGCGGTCGCGAATTCGATTTCTGCAATTGGCCTATCGAGATCACGGCTGAAGCCCGCCGTCATCCACCAGAGCATATCGGTCTCCTCTCGGCGAAGGAGCATGTCTTCCTGGATGGCCTGAAATCTATTGCAGATCTCTGATATGGCGTCGTCAACTGCTTTTGACCACGCGATCAACTGCTGTCCGCTATCGGGCCATGGGCCGGCTCCTTTTGATACAGTGGTGATTATCTTCGATAGTCCATCCGCCGAGGGCAGCTCAATGTCTTCACACTCCTCTAAATGCATGGAGCGCAGACGTGCAGAACGCTTGACAAGACGGTCTCGAGCCTCGGTCTCAATGGCAGGCACTACCCCGGAAACACCCTTCCCCTGGAAACTTGGGCAGATGATTGCCAAGGCTGCCAAATGCGCTGCGGGTTTACCTTCCATTACGCCCTTGGCGAGATGCAGAAGGCAGGCTCCACATAGGACGGCTAGTTCAACATCGTTATCCTTCATTCCAAACGTGCTATCTTCAGCGCGGAATACCTCCCGTAGCCTATCCTTAAAGCTGCTATCTTTGGGTCTGCGCTGATAAAACAGGCGACTCAGATCGAGGATGTCCTTAGCACTTGCCTGGCCGGCGAAATTTTCAATACCCTGCCATCGCCGTTTGAGCAAGTCATCCGTGGGCACAAGATTCGCTATTTGATACCAGTGTGTAAACATTTTCTCCATCTACAGTACCTCCGCGAGCCTACTCGTCTCTAAAGGGATTGGGACCACTCTCGTGGCCGTGCTTCTTTTCTACCTCATTCCATAGTCGGTCCAAAATATTTGCACTCGCTGCTCGTTTGAAGACACGGCCGAACAGTTCGTAGTCTGGTAATCCCTCGTCCTCGTCCTTGATAAGGCCAAGGTTCGTCGCTATTTCGAGACGAACGACGTGAGGCAGCAAGAAGAACTGATATGTCAGCGTTCGCTCGCGATCCATTGGCACGTTTCCTGCGTCCTCTGTAGACTGCGGACTAACCATTTTCGCAGCGTCAGTCATTTGAATCGAATCAGCCGCGAATACGGACAACCTAGTATCCCATCGTCTGGGCTCTAGCTCAAGATGGAATTGTTTGCACGTGTTCCCACGACAGCTATTCATGTCTGGGATAAACTTCCTGTCTGTGCTATCCCATACATGGGGGTAGATATCCACGCAGAGTTTTCGGTGCCCGTTCACATCCGCAACGCACATGGATAACCAGTTGAAACATGGCTTCCACTCAGGTACCCGGCGCTCGGGGTGAACGGCACCAGCGGAGATTCGAAGAGTGTTGTTGATCTGCTTAAATCGGGGTAGGTGCTTGTGTCCGAACAACTGGACGTGCGCACGCGCATTCAGTCCGTCTTCCACCGAATCAGCATCCAGCCAGCAATCCGGCGGATGGTGACACATGACGACATGGGTGACTCCCGCCTTACGCTGAGGCACCTGGAACTCACCTAATACCAGCCCCTGCTCATCATCTAAGTCGTCCGAGACGATTGTCGAATTCAAGCCGTTCAATCGCAGGCACGATCCATCATTTAGCGAGAAGTCTCTACGCCAAGTCAGGTCACGCGCGCTCATGACACACCCATATGCTGCCGCAAATTTGTTGTACTCCGTGATTGGCTCGAGAAGAGTCTCACCGCTCTGCTGATGGTTCATGTACCTCTCAATTGTATCGCCGAGCATTTCTGGTTGTGTTTCTCTCCATCTCTTGTGAATATCCTGCAACAGTGGATTCGCCTCGATACGCTTCCTATCGACGTCGTGGTTCCCGGGAACACACCAAACAAGAACTTCCGGGATACCGACCTTTCCTGCGAGTTTTTGGAGGAATTCTCTGGCGCGTACATACTCATCAGACGCACCACCGAAAGCTATGTCGCCGCTAATCAACACCCCATCTACTTGGCCGAAATCAGCGGCCGTTCGCTCAACATCGAGCAGAAGCTCATTGCGCAAATCGCTATCGATGTCATACCTTCCACCGCTCCCGCGTCGGAAGTGTATGTCCGACAAATGCAGAAAGACAAGGTTCTTCTCGACCACCGATTCCCTCCCACAGGGATACCCGGTTACATTCCATAGATCAGTATCGCCGACAAAGTTCGGGCTTGTCAAGCAAAAAGGCCGGCCTGTCGCGCGAGACACATGTGGTCAGAGAGTGCCCAAGAGCGTCGAAAAGCGATGGGAAGTGTTCAAAACGTGGGAGTTTTTGCTCAGAAATAGTGAAAGATGCGCGCGTTCCGCGCGTTTATCCGTGTGTGAATCGGCGGCGATCCGGGTCAAAAGAACCTTCGTACTTCTTCGTGTTCTTCGTGGTTTCCAGGCTCTGCGGCCCTGCGTCTCTGCGTGAGATGATCCATTTTCTTTTTCGCGTCTTTGGTGTATTTCGCGGTTGAGAAGCAGTTGTCAGTTCTCGGTGCCCTCTGTGGTGGAAAAGACGTGGATTCCTGCTTTCGCAGGAATGACAAGAACCGGACAGGTTGCCGCGCTTCGCTCGCAATGACAGATTGTCGCGTCGCTTCGCTCCTCGCCATGACATAAGGTGCTCTCTCGGCGGTGCCGGGGGCGGGGGTAGAATCGGCGGGGGCGGCCTTGACGGGGTCAAGCGGAGGCGATAATGTAGGGCGCAGGTTTGGAGCCCGTGGGCTGTCTGCGCAGCCGGGGCGAGCCGGGAAAAAGGCCCGGCGCAGGTCCCGGAGCGGCGTGCGGCCGGACGGGTAGGCCCCCGAGCGGCGTGGGTGCGTGTCAAGGGGATTTGACAGTCCGGCCCGGCCGCGACGCGTGCGGCGGGACACGCCAGCGCTGCGAAGGTCGCGACCCGGACGGCTCTGCCAAGCGCTGCGCAGGCTCACGGAGCAGAGGTGCCGCGGGCGGCGGCGCCGTGTCGCGACGGCGGGCCATCCGGCGGGCTTTCCAGCCAGGCCGGTCAGGTCGTGACGGCCGGGAACCATTGAGGTCAGGCGGCCGGCCCATCGTGCCGCTTGTCGATTTCGGAATTTGTGACCATTGGAGGTCAGAAAGGAAGGCAACCATGGGAAAACGATTGGCAGTAGTGCTCAGTATCTTGATCGTGGGGCTGGTCCTCGGTGCCCCCCAGTCCCCCAAGCGGGAGAAGAGTCCCAAGCAGAAGGCCAAGCAGGCGGCCGCGACCCCGATTAAGGTCGGTGCGATTTTCGCCGTCACCGGCGGGGCCTCGAACCTCGGCGCGCCGGAGCAGAAGACGGCGATGATGTTCGTGGAGAAGCTCAATAGCGCGGGCGGCATCAACGGCCAGAAGATTACGCTCATCGTGAAGGATTCCGGCAGTAAGCCCGAAAATGCCATCTCGCTCACCAAGCAGCTCATCGACGAGGAGAAGGTCCTCGCGATTATCGGCCCCTCCACCAGCGGCGAGACCATGGCCATCAAGAACATCTGCCAGGAAGGCAAAACGATTCTGCTTTCCTGTGCCGCCGCCGAGGACATCGTCAACCCGATCGCCTCGTGGGTGCTCAAAACTCCGCAAAAGGACAGCGATGCGGTCAGGCGTATCTACCAGACGATGAAGGATATGGGGATTACCAAGATCGGCGTGGTCACGAGCAATGACGGGTTCGGGGTGGCGGGCGGTGCGCAGTTGGCCAAGCTCGCCGGAGAGCATGGGATTACGATTGCGATCTCGGAGGTGTACGACAAGCAGGCGACGGACCTGACGGACGTGCTCACGAAGATCAAAGGGCAGGACGTGAAGGCGGTGGTGAACTGGTCGATCGTCCCGGCCCAGAGCCTGGTGGCGAAGAACATGAAGCAGATCGGCCTCGACGTGCCGCTGTTCCAGAGCCACGGCTTCGGCAACATCAAGTACGTGCAGGCGGGCGGCGAGGCGGCGAACGGCACCATCTTCCCCTGCGGGCGCCTGCTGGTGGCGGAGTCGCTGCCCGGCAGCAATCCGCAGAAGAAAGTCCTCATGAGCTACAAGCAGGACTACGAGAAGCGGTACAAGGAAGACGCGAGCACGTTCGGCGGCCACGCCTACGACGCCCTGTTGATCCTGACCGAGGCGATCAAGAAGGCGGGCAGCGCCGACCCCGCGAAGGTTCGCGACGCCATCGAGAACCTCAAAGGTGTCGTCGGGACCGGCGGAATTTTCAGTTTCTCGCCCCAGGACCACAACGGCCTGAACCAGGACGCCTTTGAAATGCTCACGGTCAAGAACGGCAAGTTCGCGATCTACGAGAAGAAGAAGTAACCTCGAGGCGGGCGGCCCGCCGGAGCAGAGTCACGATGAACTTCCCCCAGATCGTTCAGTACAGTCTCTCGGGGATCACCGTCGGCAGCATCTACGCGATCACCGCGATCGGCTTCAATATCGTCTACTGCACGACGGGGGTCATCAATTTCGCCCAGGGGGAGTTCCTCGTCGTCGGGGCGATGACGGCGATCAGCCTGTCCCGCGTCGTCCCGCTGCCGGTGGCGATTGCCCTGGCGGTCCTGCTCACGACGGCCCTCGGCGGGCTCATCGAGCTGGTCTTCATCCGGCGGGCGCGCGATGCCTCGGTCCTGCGGCTGATCGTGATCACGATCGGCCTGTCGATCGTGATCCGCGAGGCCATGCTCCACATCTGGGATGAGACGGTCCGCTCCCTGCCGTACTTCACCGGCACGACGGTCTCGACCATCACCATCCTGGGCGCCCACATCTCGCCGCAGATTCTCTGGGTTCTCGGCGTCAGCGCCGTCATCGTCACGGCGCTGACGCTTTTCTTCCGCTTCACGACCGTCGGCCGGGCCATGCGCGCCTGTTCCGACGACCGTATGGCGGCGCGCCTCTGCGGTATCAATGACCGCTGGATGGTCACGCTCTCCTTCATGCTCAGCGCCGGCATCGGCGCCCTGGCGGGCTGCGTGATCTCGCCGGTCACGCAGACGCAATACGACATGGGCGCGCCGCTGGCCATCAAGGGCTTCACGGTGGCCATTCTCGGCGGCCTGGGCAACAGCATGGCGGCCGTGGTGGCGGGCCTCTTTCTCGGCCTGCTCGAAGCGTTCACGGTCAGCCAGTTCGCCGCCGCCTACAAAGAGGTCGTGGCGATTGTCGTGCTCCTGTTGATTCTGGTCTTTCGTCCCAGCGGCCTGTTCGCCCGGCGTGACGTGAGCGCCTTGAGGACGGCATGATGCGGCTGCGGATGTATTACCCCGTCCTTGTCAGCGCCCTGCTGATTGTCGCCCTGCACCTGGTCCTCGCGGCGGCCCACGCGACCTACTACATGACCCAGGTCACGATGTCGGCCTACTACGCCCTGGTGGTGATTGGCCTGTGCCTGCTCATGGGCTACGCGGGCCAGGCGTCGCTGGGCCACGCGGGCTTCTTCGCCATCGGCGGCTACACCTCGGCCGTACTGACCACGTGCAATCTCAGTGCCTTTCGCGACGCACCGGCGATTGCCGCTCTGCGCTCGATAGGCTTGGTCGTGCAGTGGCAGGACCTCTACGGCAAGGAAGTCCTCTCCTTCTCGCCCTGGCTGGCCTTCGGTGCCGCACTGCTGCTGGCGGGCCTGATCGCCCTGGTCATCGGCCTGCCCGTCATCCGGCTCAAGGGGCACTACCTGGCCATGGCCACCCTGGGCTTTGGCCTGATCGTCTACCGCATCGTCCTCGGGGCGCAGCTTTTCGGGCGGGCCGACGGCGTCTCGAACGTCCCGGCCTTTCGCCTCGTGGACGGCCTCCAGGTCAATGGCAGGGCACTATTCCGGGTGCAAAATTATTACATCGCCTGGGTCGTGGTCCTGGCGGCCATGGTCCTGGCAATCAATCTCGTCCATTCCCGCGTCGGCCGGGCCCTGCGCTCCATCCATCAGAGCGAAGAAGCGGCGCACTCGCTGGGCGTCGATACCTACCGCTACAAGCTTGCCACCTTCGTTCTGAGCGCCCTGTTCGCCGCCGTCGGCGGAGTCCTGCTGACCCATTACAACGGGAGCATCGGCCCCTCCGAGGCGACCGTCATGAAATCCGTGCGCTACGTCGCCATTGTCGCGGTCGGCGGCATGGCGAACCTGTGGGGCGCGCTGGTGATGGGCGTCCTGTTGAACTTCCTGTCCCTGCGCGGCGTCTTCGGCACGTACGACGACGCCGTCTTCGGGGCCATCCTGATCCTCATCATGCTCTTTGCCCCCAACGGCCTGCTGCGGGTGCCCAACCTGCGCGCGGTCTCGTCGGTAGGGCGAGCGTCCGCGCTCGCCTTCCAAAGGGTCGTGCGGGGACGCACGACGTCCACGAGGAGGTCACATGGATAGCGTCCTCCTCGAAACGCGGAATCTGCATCGCTCCTTCGGCGGCGTGCACGCGGTCAAGGACGTCAGTGTCAAGGTCCCGTCGGGCGCCATCAAGGCCGTCATCGGTCCGAACGGGGCGGGCAAGACGACCCTTTTCAACCTGATTGCGGGCACGCTCACGCCTCAGCAGGGCGAGGTCCTCTTCCGGGGCAAACCGATCACGGCCTGGAAGCCGCACGCCGTCGCCGCCCTCGGGATCGCGCGGACGTTCCAGACAACGAAACTCTTTCCCCACATGACGGTGCTCGAAAACGTCATGATGGGCCGGCACACCCGGACGCGCTCGGGATTCCTGGCCGGCATGTTGAATCTGCCGTGGACTTGGCGCGAGGACCGGGAGACCCAGGCGAAGGCGCGGGCCATCCTCGACGATCTGGGCCTGGCGGCGCACAGCGGCGAGACGGCCTCAAATCTGCCCTTCGGCCGTCAGCGCCTCGTGGAGTTCGCGCGGGCCCTGGCGACGGAGCCGGCGCTGCTGCTCCTCGATGAGCCTGCCGCCGGCCTCAATATCTACGAGACGCAGGAGCTCGCCCAACTGATTCTCAAGATTCGCGACCGGGGCGTCACGTGCCTCGTCGTGGAGCACGACATGTCCCTCGTCATGAACATCTCGGATGAGGTCGTCGTCCTCGACCAGGGCCAGAAGATCGCGGAGGGACC